>Ga0272448_1001866_pt1 | contig 27595 bp, 39 predicted proteins | sample YNPCB0191_FD_202220 | JGI IMG/M metagenome (GOLD analysis project Ga0272448, IMG submission 202220) | Hot spring sediment microbial communities from Yellowstone National Park, WY, United States - YNP-CB-019-1 | ecosystem: Environmental > Aquatic > Thermal springs > Hot (42-90C) > Sediment... | reverse complement strand
GGACTTGGACGAAAAGCTGGAGAGCCTGCACGAAGGGAGGGTCCTCGAACCCCCGAAGGTGGAGTTCACTCCCGTCCTCTGTCCAAGGTGTGGCGAGAAGAATACGCCCGGCATGAAGTTCTGCGGGAGGTGCGGGACCCCGCTTGATCAAATAGACCAAGCAAAGGAGAGGGCGGAGATCGAGAGCTTGAAGATGGAGCTTGATCAGATCAAGGAGACGCTTGAGAAAGCGCTCTCTCGACCTTCCCGATGATCTCCAGCAACCGCTCCACATCGGAGCGTCTGAGGACGACGACTTCATCCTCCTCAGGTTTATGGTTCTGGACCTGCTTTAGCATCTTCCTTTCTCACCATCTAAAACCGAAGACGCGGAGCTGTCCATTTGTCCTTTTATCGACGGGTCGAGACTAACCCGCGTCGGAAAGGATGAGGACACTTCGCGCAGAACTGCGACGACGATTTCACGGATGCGCGTCCGAGTTATCTCCGCATATCTCATCTGATATCTCTTAATTAGCTTTCGGGCGAGCCATGCCGCTGCTTCGGAGACCTCGAAGTCTCCCGACTTGAAGCCTCCCAGGACTTGGATTTCGTGGAGGACGTGGCGGGTAAGGGCGTCGTCCCCGGTCTGTCCAAGGTCCTCGAAGACGCGCATGGAGAGGCCCTCGCCGTTCCGATAACCGTTCTGCCGTCGGAGCCAATTAATTAACACGTTATCGCTTCGCCTGTCGGAGCCAAGTCCTCGGTCGCGCCGGATCAGGGAGACGGGTTCGGAATGCACATCATCATAGGCATGTTGTAGGAGGGCTTCCGATGAGGATGAGGATAGGGTCGTCTCAGCTTCATATCCGCAGCTATGGCAGACGCTACCGACCATCGCCGGCTCGAAGCACAGCCGGCAATACCGCTCGATTGGGAACTTGAGAGCGCCATGCCTTATCTTCCGCAAGGAACAGGCGACGGAGTTACGGGATATGCCGAGCCTTTCGCTTATCTCCTTGGGCTTCAAGCCTTCGGAGTAGAGGAAGGAGACGCGAAGGGTAGTGGTAGGCCGTCGTCCCGGTTGGCGTCTGGACCTACCGTCGTCGGCTCTCGATCCCGTAAGGACCTTCGGCGACTCCATCACCTTTCGACGACCTCCTCAGCGGAAAGCTGGTAAAGCTCATATCTGGCTCGCCGGTAAAGGCCCTGGATGACTTCCGAGAGGTCCTCGTCGCCATCCACCTCGGCCTCGATCTCAACATGGTTCGTAGCGTAGGCCCCTACCGGTCGGGTTAAGCCGACCCTAACCCTTACGATCTTCAAGCCTTCTCCCTCCTTCCACTACCTTCCCTTTCCCGTCCCTGGCAACGCACGACTTGAGCCACCTGATCAGGCGTCTCCGTCCTTTGCAATAGTTCGAGGATGGGTTTGACCCCCTGAATGGTCATGCTTCTGGACGCAATTGTGACCATCTTGACGCCTTTAGTTAGGGGATCGTAGTGATAGGACTGGACGCGGACCAGGTAGCGCCCCGATGTCATGGTCCCTTCCCCTCCTTCTCCCTCTCACAGATGTGGTTGGAGCCGTCAGGGTTCGTGGGTTGCCACCTTTCGCCGTTTCTTGACCATTTGATCGGGCGACCACAATACTTGCAACTGAAGAACTTAGTCGGCTGAGGTTGAGGCTGAGGAGGGACGGCCTTCGCCTCCGTCGCCTTCGCTTCTGCCGGAGCGGATGATGGTGTGAGGGGAGAGGATAGGGGTGACGCCTTCCGACCTAAGATGTAGATCGGCTCCTTCGTCTCGCCGTCAGCGGACTTGGTATAACGTTCCTTGATCGAGATGAGTTCCCAACCGGCCCTCAGCAAGACAGTAGCGTTGTCAGCGTTGGAGACTTCGGTTAGCTCCTTGATGTCAGCGTAGTACCTCTCGTCTCTTTCAGCCATTTAAGGTCTCACCTCCTCCCGCTTCGGGGCAAACTTCGGACACGTCTCCGCTTCAAGGCATGTAGGCATGATTAAGTCGGGGTGTTCCACCGGGCAGTCGTTGGTACGCCAGAGGGCGCAGGACCCACAGGTCCTTTTCGGCGTGGGGAGTTCTTTACTTTGCTTCTTTGCGGTGTCACCTTCTACTGCCTCCGGCTCCGGCGGGTTAGGTTGGGTAGACTTGGTAGACATAGTAGACAAGGTAGACGTACTTTGGACGGGGTAGATTTTGCACAGACGGCTGATCGGCTGGGTTTGGAGTTGGGCTTGGATAGACGATATGACCCCTGTCTGTTTTTGGTCTACCTCGTCTACTTTGTCTACTATGTCTACCCCAAATCTTTTGGCTCGGTCCACCATGAGCGATTTGACGGCATCGAAGTGCAGGACGCCCTTGATCTTCCGTGGATTCACGTACAGTTCCAAGTTCTTCAACGTCCTGGCGACGTACTTGCTCGTGATCCAGGCCTCCGAGCCTGTCCCTTCAGCCGAGACCAGAATTTCACGTAGAACGCCCAGCTTTATCGTCTCCTTCTCCTTCTCCCCGAGCAATTCGTTTAGAGCCAAGAGGGTCCGACCGATTATAGATTCATTCGTCTGAGCCTTCTTCCGCTTCAGCTCATAGGATAGGTAGCCCAGAAGCTCATCTTCCACTTCGGTCTTTGCGCTAGGCCCGTCTATTACCCTGGCCATGGCGATCAGCGGTTTAGCCAAGTCCCAGAAGCGACCCTCAAGTCCCACGAAATCGGAAGGCTTCAGAGATTCGTAGACGGCCAGCGCTTCACGCCACTTCTGCATAAGGAAGAGATAAAGGCGATCCCTGAGTTCCTGCCATTCCTTCCCCCCTTCCTTAATTTCCCTTCCGGCTCGTTCTCTGTCGAGAGTGCGCAGAAGGATAATCTCGAAAGCGCGGTCTCCAAGGACGTCGTCGAGGCCCGAGATCGAGATGATTATCTTCGGCGAATAGGTCGAGAGGAGGGTCACTTTCATACTATCCTTGTCTACAAGCGCAGCGGAGCCCTGGCGATAGAACCCCGAGTTCAAGACTTGAAAGTACGCTGCGAACTCGTCGCTTTTACGGTCCAGGCTCTCCGCTTCGTCTATTATCATACATCCACGAGAATCTTGCGCTGACCGGTAGATTACAGGGACAGAGGTACGGGCATAAATCTGTCCGTTGAAAGTCAAGCATGAAAAGATGCGGCCCAGCTTTGTCTTTCCCACGCCTTTGGCGCCCCCGATCTTAAGGTATGGGAAGTATTCGGACATGAAAAAGAAGTAAGTGGAGATCGCGTAGATCGCGCATAGGGCCGACGCGTTAAGCGCCGAACCCGTAAAGTCTACGTATTCGTCAAATTTGGCCTTTATATCCCGATAGAGTTCCCATCCGTCAATCGTCTCGGCGTTGCCGTCCAGAAACCGCTTCAATGAAGCGGAAGACCATCTCTGCCGAATCAACGGTTCCGGAACCTTGCCGATCCACCCATGTTGCATAAAAGCCTCATCCGTGCACTCGAACAGTTCACGCTCGCTTGTCACCATGCAGAGCACCATGTCCCCCTTTTTGTCCCCCGTGGGTTCGCCCTTGCGGCCCAGCTTCTCACGTACCCCTGGAAGGGGGACCGTCAAGATGAGTGTGTCCTCCTTTTCAGCCGAGACGTCGAGAGCGGGAAAAATGTAACGCACGTCTCCTAGGAGGACCTCCACCCCAGGCGAAAGAACTCGTGCTTCGATCTGAGGGTGTCCTTGGCTTTCGTTCATTTCATCAATCCCTCCCAAGGTCTACGGCGACTAACCCACCTCCTTTTCGACCAGACCCGCTGAGGAGGGTCGTAGTGTTCGTTTTCGATGTGCTCGGGGAAGCGCCTAACGCTGACCTTCATCCCGCAGACGTCACAAACTACAAAGTCCGTCGAAACGAAGCAAAGGTATTCACGGAGTTGTTCTTTCAATTCCTCAAGGACTTGGCTGCCATAAGCGGCGTCGTCGCCCTCCTGAACTTTAGTTTTACTCATTGGACGCCACCTTCTTTGGGAGAAGAGGGGCGGGGGTCTCGGTCTGGGGGGCGGCGGGCTACCAGTTCTCCGCCGCTCTCACTTCTTTCTTTTAGTGGCCTTATGATTAATTCATTCTCGCTGATCAGCACTTGAAGTGAATCGCCCGGATGGATGTTATTTCTGTCCCGCCAGATGGCTGGGACGGTCATGACGAGGTTGCTCCTTCCCAACCTCATTACCCGCAAATTCTTCTTGAACATAGGGTTCCCCCTTCCCTATGTCCCTATAGAAAGGCCTATTAATAAGCATAGCGTATCCCTATCCTATGACGATGTACAAAAGACCGACGAAAACGAAGTTAATTGAGGAGCTTATACACGGCGAGAAGTCTTATACCGAACTCAAGAATAAACTGGGGATAAGTGATCCAGTATTGCAAGGTCATCTAAAGGATCTCAGGAGATTCGGTTGGATAGACAAAGACGAACATGGCTCGTATATCTTGACCGACAAAGGTCGGGTCGCCTTAGCGGAGGCCGAAGAAATGAAGTCGTTGCAAGAGACTTACGATGTCATTTCGGGCTTGACGACGCTGGATCGGACCACCCTCGACGAAGGCTTAAGGCTTCTGCTCCATGAGACTGATAAAATAATGGCAATATCGGCGCTTTCTCCACACTACTTCCGGAATTATGAGACATGGAACCTCTGTCATTTGAAAGCCATCCACGCAGTGGACTTCATATCGAAGGCGCGAGTATCTTTGGGGTTGGACCCACCCTTAGAAAGCAAAGAGCACGGGAAACACATCCACGAAGAGTTGCGGGCGGTTGAAGCTGAATTCATGACGCCAGACCCCCACAATCCTTCCGTAATGGACATTGATGTGAACCGATTTGATGCTCCCTTCCTTATGAGACAGGTCGAGCGGACGATGGAGGTCGCGTCCCAACTCCAAGACATCTTCAAGGGGTCCGAACCCGTCAAGCGGTTCGTCGAACTGCTATTCCGTGCTTACCTCGATCCGCTAAGGGAACTCACTCGAAAGCTGGCGGCTCAAAACGAAAAGCCCCTTTCACAAGCTCAGGAACCTTCGCCGTCGCCGACGGATGAAGGACCAGCATCCGCCGCTCCGCCTCACTCATCTTAAAATAGGCTCTCTTGCACGGTCGGCATACATCTTTCGTGACGCGGACGCTTCCCCACACGGTCATGCGGTTGCCGGTAGTGGGTACGGGACTGACGTGCCGACGTTGGTTCCGTTTCTTGCAGAGCGGAATGCCGTCAATGCCGAGGATGTGCCCTCTCGCCCTGTCTATGGAAGTGATTTCGAGCATGACGACCGACCATTTCTCGCCGCTGCCTTCTTCGGCCTGAACGAGAGAAGTCATGGCATCGAAGTCTAAACCCGTTTTACCCTTCGGACGCCCGCCTTAAGGAGAGGGCGGTGGTCCGAGCATGGATCGCCTGCTAGGGCATACACCATCGTCCTGTCCCTGGCGTAGTGTCGTCGCCTTGGTCGGGTCGTCAGGGCGGGCGTCTTTCCGTTTTTACTCTAGGTAAAAATGGACATGCACCGGACTATTTTAGCCCCTCCACGAAACAAATTAGTTCGGAATTAGTCCACAATAGTCCGGAGCGGACTATCTGTCCCCCAGTGCCATCCTGATTGGGTCCGTGGGACATATCGGATCGGATCATGAGGAGACTGTCTCCTCCATAGACATGCCAACTGTCGCCTTTCGTGCCGTCTCCGTCGCCGACTTCTCCCGATCCCCGATATGCGGATTACCGGTTCCCTCTCCTTTCGTGCCGACTTCTCCCATTCCGGTTCCGTCTTCTCCGTCTCCGACTCCGGGATTCTCCGACTTGTCGCCTTATCGTTTCGTGCCGTGTCCTACCGCTTCGTTCCCGCTCCGCTTCCTTTCGTGCCGTCTCCACCTTCCCCTGATCATGCGGACTCCATAATGCCGGAAGCCTCTCTCGATGCAGATGCGATACACCTTGACGGAAGAAGGCTTCACTCCCGAAAGACAACCGGGTAGGAGACAGTCGCCGCCGGCTTCGCCCTCACATTACGGGGTGGGTTCGGAACCCACTAACCAATCAAGCACGTTCTGCTGGCGCGACGCCGACAGAGATCAAGTAGCCCCGTTTCAATACAAACTATCTTGATCCCCGTTGTACTTGGAGGCCGCTGTGTCCTCCAAGTATTCTCTGAACACCTCATAGCGTAGGCCGTACATGGCGCATTTTTTCTTTCGCGAAAAAATTTGTTGAAAGGACGTGCATATCTTTAGGTCGGTAAATGGTCATTTAACGCTCTTAACCACTTCATTAGAACTGTTTATGCGTGCGCAGAACCTATCGGAAATGAAGGCGACGCCAATGGTTAGGGGCCTATACGGGAATAGTAAATGAGATAGCCCACGCGCAACTCATACCCGTTTTTGAGGAAACCTATATCCGATAGGTTTCTGTCTCATCCGTAACGGGAATATAGGTTTAAAGAGCGATGACAACCAAGTTCTTCGGTGCATCCCTTTCGGATGAGGACTTTCGCCGAGTTCAAGAGACGATGGAGGCCATGCACTTCAGGACAAACAAAGCCCTCATCCTTGCTGCCCTTGAGATGATGGGGTCCAAGAACTCAGCAGACCCGGAAGCCGAGAGGATGAAGGTTGTGAAAGAGATCGCAGAGCTGAGGGTCGAGCTTGGGAAGCTGGGGCGCGAGATGAAGAAGGAAGGGCTTGAGAGGTCCTTCTACCCCTACGATGCCTTATTCAAGGCCATCGAGAAGGAGAACCCCGGCCTGAGCGAATCCGACCTCCGTTTCATCTTCGTGGAGAAGTCCCCGCCTTCGCCCAAGACCGCGCGCTACCTCAGGTACAGGGACCTCATGAAGCGCTACCTCGCCCTCAAGGAGAAGTACCAGACGCTCTCGCCGACCGCAACCGAGACATTGAAGAAGACGACGACCAAGTTTCATGCCCCGACGAAGACCACGGCCACACAACAAGCAACCGAAAGCCCGCCCCAACCAGACAGTTAGTTAATTAAGACATTAAGACAGTCCCACAATCCCGTTTTAATTAACTGAGCGAATAAAGGCAATGTCATCGAAAGGACATTACGCAAGACGAAGGCGCGCCCCAACTATGGGGACCCTTTCCAGAGCTTATCACCTTCGCAAGAAGGTCAATCCGCAAGGGCTAAGGAGCGACCAGCACAGGCGCGCTCCCATCGCCAAGACACGAGAGGAATGGTTGGAAGACCCAAGCCGCACGGACTTGCCCATCTTCGACCAGAAACGACCCAAGCCGAAGGGTAAGGACAAGGGCAAGGCCAAAGACGAAACGAAGGACAAGCCAGAGAAGACAGAGTAAGCGGAACGGAACGAAATGAAGATAGGCCGATAGAGCGGAGGGAAAGGATGCCATCCATCAGATCAGGCCGTGGGCGCTATGAGTGAAGGGCATTACGCGAGACGGTTGAGACGGTGGAGTAGCTATGGGGTCCCTGACACTCCCTATTGGCGGCGCTTGTTAAGTAGATATGAGCGGGAGCGAGAGCGAGAACGGCGCGTCATGAAGGGGACGAAGACGCCGGCGAAGCAACCCATCGTTGTAATGGATCAGGATGGAGAAGGCGGAAGGACATCCACGATCCAGGTCCTAGGCCCAGAGGTCGCCGGCGGCGGGAAGGGACGCCGGAAGCTCACCATAAACCCGCTTGTAAGCAAGAAGTTCTATGAGTGGCTCCGCTCCTCAAGGAGCAAGATATTCAAGCGGAAGATGCTTCCGATCGCCGGCCTCCAGCGTTATTATCAGAAACGGAAGGATGCCTATGTCGCTCGGGGAGGAAGCCCTGACGCCTTCGACCAGGCTTTCGACGAAGTGGACATCTCCGTCGCCGTGGATGGATGGTCCTCTCTCGACGCGGAGCTGGCGAAATATCTGCATGAGGACATCGGGAAAGGCGAAGAGATTCCGACGGCGAAGGAACTCAAGGAGATGATCAAGTCACACGAAGGGAAGGAGCCCAAGGGATCCTGCCACGCTTGGGACCAGACTTCGTGGAGCCGAGGTTGAGCCGATCCTCGTTGCGGCGGACGTGAACCGAAGCGCAGGTCGCCGGCAGATGTTCAAGTTACGACCCTAGGATAGAGCTTCGCCCCCACGGCCACCGTCACTATGGTCCCAACTAGGAGGACCAAGAAGTCGAAACCGATGCCGTATACGCTTTCACCTCCGACGACCATTAGCGCACGGAGCGCATCCACTTGGTAGGTGAGGGGGTTGGCCTCCGAGACCACCCGGAGCCAAGAGGGCATCATCGCGACGGGGTATATGGCGTTGCTTGCAAAGAATAGAGGCATCGTCAGCACCTGGCCTATTCCCATGAACCGTTCCCTAGTCTTCACTAGCGTGGCTATGATGAGTGAGAAGGTCGAGAAGAGTGCGGAGCCCAGAATCACCACCGCGATGACCAATGCTAGGTTCAGGGGGCTCCAGTCTATCGCGACTCCTATGGCGAGGGACAGCAGGTATATGATCACCACCTGCGAAAGTGCGCGCACGCCAGCGGAAAGGGCCTTCCCTAGGACTAAGGCCCCCCTAGGCGTTGGCGTAACGAGGAACTTGTGGATGACCCCTAGGTCTCTCTCCCAGATCACAGCTATGCCGTAGAAGATGGCGATGAAAAGGACGCTCTGGGCCAGTATTCCCGGCGCCATGAAATCTATGTACGGGAGGTTACCTGAGGGGATGGCCCTCACCGTGGACAGCACCTCGCCGAAGACTAGAAGCCAAAGGGCGGGTTGCACGGCCCTAGTGATGAGCTCTGTTGGGTCGTGGCGAAGTTTCCTCACCTCCATCTCTCCTATGCTCACGCTCTTTCCGAGGAATCTTAGGGCGGAGGTCATTATCCCTTCTGCTGGGGCCCGCGCCATTTCAGCCCAGCCTCCTGGCCGTGCGCCTTACCCTGGCGGTTTCCCTGTAGCTCTCCCCCGTTTCAAGTAGCTGTCCTGAGTAGAACACGAACACGTCCCCCAACGAGGCGTTGGGCCCCACGGAGGCCTTCAGCTCGGAAGGTGGCCCCACGGCCGCCAGCCTTCCCCTGTGCATTATCGCCACCCTCGAGCAGAGGATGTCCGCCTCCTCCATGTAATGGGTGGTCATGAAGATGGTGGTGCCGAAGTCCTGTCTTAGTCTTCGAACGTGTTCCCAGACGGCGGTCCGCGCCACTGGGTCAAGGCCGAGCGTAGGTTCGTCCAAGAAGAGCACATCGGGATGGTGCAGGAGGGATTGGGCTATCTCCAGGCGTCTGATCATGCCGCCGGAGTAGTTCTTCACCAGCTTGTCCTCCGCACCCGAGAGCCCCATGAGGTTCAGCGCCCCCTCCACCCTCTCTCTGCGTTCCTTCCGAGGGATGTCGTAGAGCTTCGCAAAGATTTCGAGGTTCTCCCTCCCAGTGAGCGAACCGTCTGCGGACAGGGTCTGAGGGACGTAGCCTATCAACCTCCTCACTTTATCCGCCTGACGGACGACATCGAAGCCTCCGACGCTTGCCCTGCCTGAGGTGGGAGGCAGAAGTGTGGTCAGCATCTTGATGACGGTGGACTTCCCCGCTCCGTTCGGTCCCAGGAGCCCGAAGATCTCCCCCTCCTCCACCGATAGCGTGAAGTCGTGGACGGCTTCAAGGTCTCCGAAACGTCTGGTGAGATGCTGCGTCTCTATTATGGCCACCCTACCTTCGCACCTCCGCGTCCCGCTTGGCGTCTTCGCGAAAGATCGCCTGAAGAATGCCGAGGGCCTTCGAGACCAGCTCCCTATCTTCTTCGCCTATGACGCTCAGCTTCCTCGCAAAGTAATCCAACGTCCCGCGTCTTGCGGTCTCCATCATCTTCCTGCCCTTCGAGGTTAAAGTCAGCCTTATGCGCCTCCGGTCGGAGGGGTCGTCATCTCTCACGGCCAGATCCCTTTCGATGAGCCCTTCTACAAGCCTGTTCGTCGAAGGAAGGCTAAGGCCCATGTGGCTGGCCACGTCGGAGAGAGAAGGACCGCGTGAACGGTCAATGAAGACCAGGGCGCGGAACTGCGCGACGGAGAGGCCGGGGGCCCTTCTGCTCCTCATCTGCGAACGCAATTCCCTCATTATGAGTGGCACTACGTCCAGAAGTTGACGGGCTGATTCCTCAGGTCTGGTTCTCATGATAGTTGCATCTTCTAATGATTTGAAATGCTAGCTATTTAAGCCTATCCGGCGTCGCATTTGCCGACCTAGGTCTTCTTAAGACCTCTCAGAGCCATGCAGCTAGGGGTTGGATGTCGACGGTTGGGGATGCCGCTTTGTCCGGTAGGCGTGAAGCCGGCAGGAGGAGGCCCGCCTCCCAAGCGCAGACACCGGAGATCGACCCGGAATCTAGTTGGGGAAGACGGGACCCTAGAGGAGACCCCCGGTCTTGTCTGGAGGTGCACTTGTTAAAGCCGCTAAACAAGGACCCTCAAGCGCGTTCCGACACTGATGCGGACCGACACGGCCTCGGTGGATTGTGGGCACGACAAGGCCATGCGAGGGATCTGTAATGACAAGCCGGAGAAGGCGGCGTTCGACTTGGCATCCTTCTGGGGAGAGCTTCCGCCTACGATCCGAGTCATCGTGACGGCAGGTCGTCGGCTCAGGCGGACCCTTAGGTGAACTCCTTCCTTTCAAAGAGGACCAGACCAAGCACGGCCGTCAGGATGCAATAGACCGCGATTATAGCAAGCCCTTCCTCGACTGTGGCGCTGTATATCGTGAATGTTCCGCCGCCGGGCCCGAAGCTCGTGGTGGAAACGTGTGCAGGATATGGTGACTTCAGCACGTTTCCGATGATCTCCGCGCCGTATGTCACCAAGAACCAGGGCTCGATCTGCACCAGGCTTGAGACGAGAGTCTGAACGAGGGTGAAGGCGAAGAGGAACAGGATGGCAGTTACGAGTATCGAATAAGAGCCGCTCTTGAAAAGAGAACTGAAGAAGAAGGTGAACCCCATGACGCCCGCGAGGTAGAACCACGCGAACAGCGCAGATTCGAGGAACTGGTACGGGACGTTGAAGCCGAAATAGTACAATCCATTGGCGAGGGTGATGGCAGTGAAGACCGCCAGTATCAAGGAGGAGGCTACGAAAGCCGCCAACCACTTTCCGACGTATATGGAGGACCTTCTGGTGGGGTTAGGGATTATGAAGTAACCCGTCTTGTTCTGGAACTCCCCCGAGATGGCGTCTCCCCCGAAGAATATGCCGGAAAGGATGACTATGTAAGTCGCCGAATTGCCCCACCAGCTCGAATAGAAGGAGAGCTCGGACGAGAGGAAACTTTCTGGCCGATAATAACCGACCAAGGCGGTAAGAAGAGCGTCGATGAGAAGCGTGATCCCCAGCAGGATGTAGAACCTGCGGGACCTTAGGTAATCCAGAAAGGTGTACTTCATGATGATGCCTGTCTGCCTCATGCTTCCGGGGACTCCACCCATATCTTCAGGTTTGTACTCAGTCAAGCCTGCTCACATCGTGTCCTTGATTAGGTTCAGGTAGACCCCCTCCAACGCCGAAGAAGCAGGCCTGTAGCTGATGACCCCCACCTCCATCCTGACCAGTTCGGACAAGATGTGCTCCTGGGCTTCCGGGCCGCCGTTGAACCTGATCCGCAGGTTCTTGTCGTCCAGTTTCTCGGCAGAGACGACGTATTCGAGGGACGGGATCGTGTTGCTCAGAAGGGCATCAGGTATGGGACGGCTAAGCCCCACGTCTATGACGTTCCCCACCCCGGAGAACTTCTCCGTGACCTTCGAAAGCGCGTCGTAGACCAGGAGCTTGCCGTGATCTATGATGGCCACTTCGTCGCACACTTCGGAGACCTCGCTCAGTAGGTGAGAACTCATGAAAACCAACCTCTTCTTGTTCTTGAGGGCCTTAACTATCTCCCTGACTTCGCTCATCCCCCTAGGGTCGAGCCCCATGGAGGGCTCGTCGAGGAGGACTATGGTGGGGTCGCTCAGGAGGGCCGAGGCGATGCAGACCCTCTGCTTCATCCCTTTGGAGAACTTCCCGATCCGCTTGTCCATCCATTCATCCATCTGCACCTCGGAGAGGGCCTCCTCTACCTTCCCTTTCCTTTCAGCGCCAGGTACTCCCCTCAACTCGGCCAACATCCTCAGCGCCTCCCGAGGCGTCAGAGATGGATAGATCTCCGGCGTCTCGATGAGGGCCCCCACTGAGGCTAGGGCTTGCTTCTTGTGGGTGCGGACGTTCATCCCATTGATCAACGCCTCGCCGGACGTCGGCCGTATTAGGTCCGTGAAGAGCTTGAGGGTGGTGGTCTTTCCCGCCCCGTTGGGGCCCAAGAAGCCAACGCACTTCGACCCCTCTATCTCCAAGTTCAGGTCCGAAAGGGCTGTGAACGAGCCATACTTCTTGGAAAGGTTGACTGCTTCGATCGAAGGCTTCATACCGCTGCTCCCTTGGTCTCGTTCCCTCCGACCGACCCGACTGTCGGAGGCCTCCAGTTCAAGGCGAATGCGCCCCCCATGATCCCCAGCAACGCGCCAACGAAGAAGCCCCCCAAGCCGAAGAAGCTCAGGACGGAGAAGACGATTATCAGCACCCCCCAGGTCGAATGTGCTGCCGGCCTTTTCTTCAGCATGAAAGCCAAGAGCAGGACCACCATTCCGCAGAGCAGGCCGAAAGCCGCGATCCCAAGGAAGATCAGCGATGAGAAGACAGATGGGTGGACCAAGCCCCGGTCGACAAAGGGCCCTAACCTCCACTGGATTTCGCTTGCGTGCGCGAGGACCGTACCGATGCGCATCGCCAAGGCCAACGCTAAGGTCCCGCTGACCGTCATGAGGATCCCCGCCGTGAGGGACAAGATGTAGGCGGTCCTCGGATAATCGTCGACAGACTGGGTCTGCATCCTCAACCCTTCTGGCCGGGGAGGGTGGGGGTGACGTTATATCGGTTTGCTGATACCGTCATGATACCGTCCCGTGGACCTGTTGCAAGCTGCCATGGCCGAAGCATTTATGACGGGGGCCTCGTGCGAAGCCGCCGATGAACAGGCTGAAGCTCCTGCTGATAGTATTGGTGTCCGCAGCTGCGGGCTTGGCCACATCCTTGTTCCTCATTGCCTTGAGCGTAGAGCCTGCGATTTCTCCCCTCGAGCTTCTGGTGAACATCCTGACGCAGGGCCTGCCGTCAGACATACCGCTTTTCGTCCCCCTCTCGTTCTTCTTCTTCCTCAGCACCTCTCTCGCGAGCATGGTCGGGGTGGTCTATTTTCTGGTCTTGCCGGAGATAAGGACATACTATGGGCAAGACCTCGATTCCGTCGGGACTGGGTTTCAGATGGTCCTAAAGACGCTAGACGTTGACGAGAAGAAGGTGGTTTCCATACTTCGGCAACACGGGGGTACATACCTGCAGAAGCTGATAACGAGGGAGGCCGGGTTCTCAAAGCTCAAGACCCACAGGGTCGTCGCGAGGCTAGCTAAACGGAACATCATCTATGTGGTAAGGAAGGGTAACACTAACGAGGTTTCACTGGCTAGATGGCTTCTCGAGGCACCGGATGGTGCTCCAAACGGCTCATCGCTCCATCCTCCTGATGCCTCCGGCTGACGGCGAACTCTATGTTGCGGCATTTGATTTAGGGTATCCTGCATGGGGTCGGGGGCCGGGTCCATCAACGCTGTGGAGGAGAAGCTTACGGACGACATGGCGTCCTGGACAGGCTCCTCTAGACGGCGGCGATGCCATGTGGCCGCCGCCCGGTCCACCGGGTGTCTTACGTACTCTTTCCCACGCTCATAGTTATGCGGGCTGCGCCCTCTGCGGGCACCTCACACAGTTCATACCAGTCGAGATCACACGCCTCCCAAGCCGTTAGAATCGCCTCATCCCGAAAGAGGTGGCACAGCGCTTCACGAGCTCCCCGAGCGCGCCGGGCGTCGACCCGTTGCCTGCGTCATATAATCCTCGACGTGGGATGATGTACGACGAGGGATATCTCCTGCCGTTAAGACAGCCCGCCTTCAAGACAAAGTAATAAGGGAGCCCCTCGACGTCCTTGTGTGAAGAACATGGTCAAGAAAGCATTGTTAGTAATCGACATGACCAATGACTTCCTTCTCAAGAGCTATAACCCCAGCCTGGCCCTTGAGAAGGGGCTGGAATTGGTCCCGAGGATAAGGGCTCTGCAGGAGGCGTTCCTCGCCGCGCACCTCCCCGTGATATACGCCACAGATAGACATCTGGAAACGGATTACGAGCTGAAGAAGTGGGGACCTCATTCCATGAAGGGGACGGAGGGGTCGAAGATAGTGGAAGGACTGGTCACCGACGGCCTTAAGGTCCTTGAGAGAAAGTGGTCGAGGAGTGACCTGAAGGACATCGAAAGGGGCTGGAGTAGACTTCTCTTCGAAGTCGAGAAGGGAACTTACAGCAGCTTCACGGACGACGGAGGGAGGCCCACGGCCATGGACCCACTACTTAAGAAGCTCGGCTTCGGGCCCGGGGACAAGCTCTACATTACGGGGCTTCACACTAACTGCTGTGATAAGCACACGGCCGCCGACGCTTGGTTCAGGGGGTACTCCATCACAATTGTGAGCGACTGCACGGCTTCGTTCGACGATCCTGAAGGCAGTCTGGGCATGGACCATGGCGGGGCCCTGAACTACGAGAAGTTCTGGTACGACGCCGAAGTTAAGAGCTCTGAGGAGGTCCTCGAGGAGGTCGGGTGATCGTTGCCAAGCCTGAGAACACGATGCACTAACTCGATACCCTTAGGACTTACGCAGTCGGTAGTGGTCCAATGGTCGGGTGGGCCAGAAAGTCTAGGGCCATTGAGGACTGCAGGTTCGCGTTGAAGGAGCTCACACGCCTATCGAAGAAGCCGGAGGACCAGCACGAGCGCCTCCCTAAATCCCGGTCGGATCCGCACCTTTCAATGAGGCAGTTATACGAAGGGCAGCTCGGCAGCAATAAAGGGGCCTTCACACCCTAGTATCGAATGCGATCCCTCTTCCTTGAGCATCTGAACACAGAAGTCCGCTTCCCTTTGTGACTTGGTAGTCCTTCTTGACAATGCTTATTTTTTGTCGAAAAAGAATATCCTGTGATCGGCAATGGTGTCAACTACATCGGTCGCTGCTCTGTCAGTCGTCGCTCTCGTTCTGGCCTTGGCGGCCGTAGGCGCCGTCCTAGTCATACTAGGTCCCATAGGACCTCAAGGGCCGCCCGGCCCCCAGGGGCCTCCCGGGCCACAGGGACCCCTAGGTATCGCATTTGCACACAATCGCTTGGAAACGCTAAAAAAATAACGGGGGAACAATAGGAATTGGACCAGCTGGATCCCGAGGAGCGCAAACAGAGCTTTAGTGCAGCTACCAATCCAAGAGAGCCATCACGGCGGAAATTCCTGAGAACAGCAGCCATCACGGCGGCAGTTGGCGTGGCCGCTCTTGCGCCTCTCAAAAAAGTCATCGCCGTCGGCGGAACAACGGATATGCTCAAGGAGGTATCTGCCAACTTACCTAGCTTACCTTCGCGGAACGGAAATGAAAGCGCGGTCTTGAGGATGCAAAGAGAACTCCAAGAATCCCTGCAAAAGCCCATCACGGAAAGGAAGTGGATCATGGTCATCGACCTCAGGAAGTGCGTGCAGTGCCATGCCTGCACTGTCGCGTGTATAGCCGAGAACAGAACCCCTCCAGGGATCACATACAGGCCGGTCCTCGATTGGGAAACAGGAAAGTATCCCAATGTTTCACGTCGGTCCCTGCCACGCCCCTGCTTCCACTGCGATAACCCTCCATGCGTGCCTGTCTGCCCCGTCAAGGCCACGTGGAAGAGGGAAGACGGTGTAGTCGTCATAGACTACGACAAGTGCATAGGTTGTAGGTACTGCGTCGTCGCCTGCCCGTACGGAGCAAGGGCGACAGACTTCGGGTTTGACTGGGACTCAACCCCAGCTGGACCTGCTACCGACACTTCCCTGATGAACGAGGAAGCTAAGAGCCTGGTGGACGGCTTGCCGAAGATAGAGTACGAGTCGACCCCATGGTACGACAATTGGCAGAGGGCCGACTTGGTGGGAGTAACGCAGAAGTGCCATTTCTGCACGCAGAGGATAGACAATGGCCTGCTTCCAGCGTGCGTTACAACGTGCATAGGCGTCGCCACTTACTTTGGTGACATCAGGAATCCCAAGAGCCTGGTGAGCGAGCTGCTCAGGGAGAACAGAACCATCAGACTGAAGGAGGAACTGGGCACTGAACCATCTGTGTACTACATTGTGGGGCCTGGCGCTGGGGGAACTGACGTCGATGTCAAGGGCATAGATGCAGCTCTGAACGACTACAAGCAGACGCTGCTTCAGCGCGAGCTTCAGGTCCCGCTGGGGGTGCCGCTGAAGTGACCAAGAGGTATCTTTTCTTGGTGATCCTCCTCGCCATCCTCACCGCAAGCACCAGCTATGGATGGTATGTCAGGGCGATCGAAGGGCTCAAGGTAACGGCCCTCTCTCCCTCCTTCACTAGCTGGGGCCTCTGGATATCTTTCTACATATTCTTCGTGGGTCTCAGCGCAGGTGCCTTCCTCGTTTCTTCCCTGGTGTACGGCTTCAACTTCAAAGACTTGGAGAGGGTGGGCAGGTATGCGTTGATAGTTGCTATTCTCTCCCTCCTCGGCGTCTTCCTCAGCGTCCTCCCAGACCTGGGCAGGATGGACCGCTTCATCTACCTGTATACCAGCCCCAACTTCTCTTCATGGATGGCGATAGAGGCTTGGATGTACGTGGTTTACATCGTTATTCTGCTGTCAGAGCTTTACTTTGCCTGCCGGACCGATCTGGTCAGGCTGAAGTCAACTACAACGGGCATAAAGAGAATCCTCTATCGCGTTCTATCCCTAGGTTCATCAGATTCGCGCGACGATAGACAGCTAAGAGACAGGAAGGTTGTGCGGATCTTGGCCATCGTTGGGATTCCGGTCGCGGTAATAGGCGTCCACGGGGGGACGGGCGCTATCTTCGGCGTCCTTGGGTCGAGGGTGGCGTGGTTTGGTGGATATACTCCAATCTACTTCGTGCTCTCGGCTATGCTGAGCGGATCCGCCTTCCTCCTTGCGGCTTACATTATCACGAACAGGGCCTTGGGGATAAAGGTTGATTCGGCTGCCACAGACAAGCTGAGGACCATCGTCCTTCTCCTTCTCTTCGTCGAATGGTTCTTCATGTTCTGGGAGCTCATCGTCTCCTTCTGGCCTACCGCACCACAGGAGAATACCTTCATCGCTTCTCTGCTGGTCTTTGGCCCGTACTGGTATGTATTTTGGATAGACGAACTCTTCGTCGGGTTCTTGATCCCGGCAGGGTTGCTCCTGCACAGGCCGCCGAGCAAAGCACCCATCATGGCCTGCATCGCGGGGCTGATGATAGTGCTAGGAATAGTCGGCATCAGGTTCAACATAGTCCTGCCTGCACTTAATGTGCTTCCGCTGCCAAACATGCCACTGGATTGGAATATCAAGTCGTCGCCCTGGGCTTCGATACCGGGAGTCAGCGGTGGATGGTGGCCCAATATCGGTGCGGGCCTCCCATATTTCCCTTCGTTATGGGAGATACTGGTTGAGCTTTCGATCGTATCCCTGTTGGTCCTCTTCTACGTTCTGCTGGTGAAGATCGTCCCTCTCGAGGAGGTGGTTACAACAAAATGAATGGAAATGGAGAGGATGGGCAGCCGCGGATGAAGGGAAGCCAACTCGTTTCGACGCGCCGAAAGTTCCTGAAATCAACTGCGTTCCTGGGAGGCGCCGGTGTCCTGTCCCTGGTCGCGTTGGACGACCCGCTGGTGCTGCAGGTTGGCGGCGAAAGTTCTCAGGCGTCCCCTGAATACAGCCCCAACCTCCCCGAGAACATCATCCACAGCGTATGCCTGCAATGCAATACCAAGTGTGCGATAAAGGTGAAACACCGTTCGGACGGGAAGATATCAAAGATCGACGGTAATCCCTACGCCCCGCTCACGATGCTGCCGTGGCTCGATTACGATGTTAGCCCGCAGCTCGCTGCCCCAGTGGACGGGAAGCTCTGCCCAAAGGGGCAGTCCGGTATTCAATCCTACGCTGACCCCTACAGGATCGTCAAGGTCCTCAAGCGTGCCGGTCCCCGTGGCTCGAACAAATGGCAGACAATCTCTTTCGAGCAGGCGATTAAGGAGATAGTCAACGGGGGGAAGCTGTTCGCGGACATAGGCGAAGACCGTGAGGTACCTGGGTTCAAAGACGTCTTCGTACTTAGAGACGCGAAACTCTCTGCTGCGATGGCTGGCGATGTTGCCCTGATTCAGCAGGGCAAGATGAGTGTAGCCGATTTCAAGAGCAAGTATTCCTCGAACCTGAACGTCCTGATTGACCCAGACCATCCAGACCTCGGGCCGAAGAACAACCAGTTCGTCTTTTTGGCAGGCCGGATTCAGGGAGGCAGGGACTTTTTTGCACAGAGGTTCACAAACGGAAGCCTAGGTTCAGTGAACTGGTATGATCACACCTCAATCTGTGAACTCAGTCATCACGTGGCTTATCAATGGTCGACCGCTCAGTACTCAAAAGGCAAATGGACACCTGGCCCAAACCACGCCAAGCCGAACTATCTGGAGTCGGAGTTCATCATCTTCTGGGGGACTGGCGCCTTCGAAGCGAACTTCGGGCCAACGCCCATCTCCGAACAGATTACTTCCTCCTTGACAAGTGAACCTCCCTCGTCCTCTCTGTCAGAGGCCCGCAGCTTCAAGTTCGCGGTGATAGATCCGAGGTTCAGCAAGACGGCAGCGAAGGCGTGGCGCTGGCTCCCGGTGGTTCCTGGTGGCGACCTGCCCCTAGCCTTGGCCATGATCCAGTGGATTATCGAGAACAACCGCTACGATCGTGGTTTTCTGCAGAACGCGAACAAGGCAGCGGCTGTCGCTGCAGGGCAGAAGAGTTGGACGAATGCGACTTGGCTGGTGAAGATAGAGAAGGACGGGACGCCAGGGCCGCTCCTGAGGGCGGGGGATATCGGTCTGCCGGTTCCCGAGGGGAAGAATCCGCAGGATTACTTTGTAGTTACCTCCAATGGTGTTCCTATCGCATTCGACCCGTACGATCCAGCTAATAAAGTGGTGGGAGATCTGCTGGTCGACACGACGATCTCAGGGATACATGTCAAGAGTGCACTGCAGATTGTAAGAGAAGCCGCTGCGGAGGACACCATCGAAGGCTGGGCCGAGAAGGCTGGCCTGGACCCAGAAGGGATCGTCGAACTCGCAGCCGAGTTCACGAGCCACGGCCCAAGGGCGGCCATCGACTTCTACCGGGGACCAGTTAAGCACTGGAACGGATACCATGCAGGACAGGCCTTAATCCTTCTGAACCTACTCGTCGGAAATCCAGACTGGAAGGGGGGTCTGTCAGTCGGAGGAGGCACGTGGAACGGTATGGGAACAACTGCGGGGCAGCCCTTCAACCTTGCGACGTTACACGCAGGCAAGTTGACACCCTTCGGAGTAAAGCTTACGCGTGAAGGATCTTTCTATGAAAAGTCAACACTCTTCAAAGGCTATCCGGCCAAACGTCCTTGGTTTCCGTTTACGAGCAACATCTATCAAGAGGTCCTACCGGCCGCTAAAGCTGCTTATCCTTATGGTATCAAGATCCTCTGGCTGCACATGGGCAACCCCGCCCAGCTTATTCCGGCCGGCACCGAGCAGATCGAAATCTTAAGGGATACTAGCGTGGTACCACTCTTCATAGCTGATGATGTAGTTATTGGGGACACATCGATGTACGCAGACTACATCTTCCCTGACCTGAGCTACCTCGAACGTTGGGCACTCATGGGAACCCCCCCGAGCATAGTCACAAAGGCATCGTTGGTGAGGCAGCCTGCTGCCATCCCCGTACCAGAAATCGTGACAATTGATGGGGAGGATATGCCAATCAGCATGGAGTCGGTGATGATAGCTATTGCTAAGGCACTCGGCGCACCGGGTTACGGCCCAGATGGCTTCGCTCCTGGACAACCATTCAACAGGCCGGAGGATTTCTACTTGAAGGCCGTGGCGAACATAGCTCACGGGGACGTAGCGGGCGACCAGGTGCCGGACGCAGACCCTGACGAGATTTCACTATTCTTGAAGGCGCGGCGTTATCTACCGACGGCCGTCTTTAACCCTCAGAAATGGCAGGCGAGCGTTGGGACCGAGAACTGGGCTCGCGTCATTTACGTGCTGAACCGCGGAGGGAGGTTTGAGTCGTCAGACAAGGCATACAACGGGCCCTACCTCAGCCACCCCTGGGGCAAACTGTGGAACGTCTATGTTGAACCCGTGGCAACGGGCATCGACAGCATTACCGGCAAGCACTTTACCGGCGTCTCTCGCTACAGCCCACCATCATTCAGCGACGGTAGTCCGTTGCCCAACGATGTCTACGCCTTTTGGTTATCCTCGTTCAAGGAGATATTCGGCGCTAAACGCACTGTGTCGAACTACTGGTCCCAGCTGTTGATTTTACCCTCCAACTTTGTCCTCATGAACGCAGGAGATGCTAAGAAGTTAGGATTAAAAGATGGTGACACAGTTCGACTGCTTTCGGCATCCAACCCGACCGGCAGCTTCGACCTAGGCCCCGCGCTGGGGAAGCGCTTCGTCGAGGGTAAGCTCAAATCAATACAAGGTATACGCCCCGGAACCATCACCGTCTCTCTTTCTTATGGACATTGGAACTACGGTGCAGCTGACGGAACTGTCGACGGAATCACCATTCCCGGCGACGAACGACGGAAGGCAGGCTTGATAGGGAATCCAGTCCTCCTTCTTGACAAAGTGGTGACGGGCACAGGCCTGACAGATCCCATCGGCGGAAGCGCCAGCTTCTTCGATACGAAAGTGAATGTCGTAAAAGTGTGAGCGGATAGCGACGGAACCGTGTGAAAGCGGTAGAGTGACCGAAAACAAGAACGAGCTTCACGAGTTGCAGCAGGATGCACTTAAGAAGAGGCAGAAGGCCTGCGTAAAGCTTTCGGGCTATCCTTGCCTTCTTATCATAGGATAACAGAAATCAGATTATAGTTAATCGGTCAACCTTTGTCGTGAATGAATTTCTGCGTCCAGTGCGATGTGCAGCTCGGTCTCCTCTCGTCAAATAGCTTGTGCTATGGGCTTGGCTTCCTGTACGGCCCTGTCGAATTCAAGTATCCCGCTCAGCTCCCTCTTGACATCCCTCCAGCCGAACCCTATCTGCTTGAGGTCTGGTGAATACGGCGGCAGGAAGGTGCGAATTATCCACCCCGAGCCTCTCTGACGCCTCCCTTGCCAGATTTATTTGCTCTGTGAGGTGAATCTTGGCGTTGTCCAGGACTGGTATGAGGGCGCTCTGGTTCGGAGATGCAGCTCAGGACGCGCTCGGCAACGGTGAAGAGGTCATCAGACTGAGTGCGGCCATCAAAGGGAGGGGCGCATATCGTTTGAAGGAAGAGCTGGGGACCCAGCCAAGCGTGTTATCCCAGCCAAGCGTGTTATCCCAGCCAAGCGTGTTATACTTACCCTCAAGGGGAGGTGTTAGCCAGTGACGCTGTCGTCGAAGCTCAAGGTGGAGACGCTCCTCGCCCCCCTCCTCTGGAGCGGCACTAGGTACTACCTCTTGATATCTACGCTTCTGGCCCTGGTCCTATGGGCTTGGTATGCCTTTTCGGTGCAGCTTTCAACCGGCCTCGGCGTGACCGGCATGAGGAGCGTCGTCTCTTGGGCCTTCTACATAATCAACTTCGTCTTCATGATCGGCATAAGCCATGCAGGGACCCTCATCTCAGCCATACTAAGGGTGGCCAACGCCGAATGGAGGAGGCCGATCACCAGGATGGCCGAGGCCATCACGGTCGTGGCGATAATCATAGCGGCCGGTCTCCCCCTGATCGATCTAGGGCGCCCTGACAGGATCGGTAACGTCATACTGTTTGGTCGTCTACAGTCACCTCTGATTTGGGACCTCCTAAGCATCGGCACTTATCTCATAGGAAGCATCATCTACCTCTATCTACCTCTGATTCCCGATCTGGCAGCCTGTCGGGACTCCCTGGCGGAGGCTTCAGGCTTTAGAAGATGGCTGTACACGAAATTGTCGCTCGGCTGGAGGGGGACTAAGACGCAGGAAGAGAGACTGAAGAAGGCGATTAAGGTCATGGCAGTGGTGATAATACCGGTGGCTGTCTCCGTGCACTCGGTCGTTTCTTGGGACTTCGCCATGACGCTGAGGGTCGAGTGGCATAATACGCTGTTTGCACCATATTTCGTCGCAGGTGCCATCTTCTCCGGCATAGCCACGATCATAATAGTTATGGCCATCTTCAGGAGGTTCTATCATCTTGAAGATTACATTCAACCGAAGCATTTCATCTACCTTGGATATATGATGTTGGTCCTGAACGTGGGGACGATCTACTTTACCATCAGCGAATATCTCGTTGCCGGTTATGGTGGGGTGGCGCAGGACATGACCTACCTCGGTCTACTCTTCTCCGGCCAGTACGCGCCTCTCTTTTGGTTCATGGTCTTGGGTGGGCTTGTGCTTCCGGCCTTTCTTGTGTCCTTTCCTAGGACGCGGAACATAAAGTGGATCGTGATCGCCGCCGTGCTCGTAGATGTCGGGATGTGGGTTGAGCGCCTTCTGCTCATAGTCCCCGCGTTGGCCGTCCCGCAGCTCCCTTACCCGTTAGGCCAATACACTCCAACCTGGGTGGAAATATCGCTCGTGGTAGGGGCCTTCGCGACCTTCGCGTTGTTCCTAGCGATCTTCGGCAGGCTCTTCCCGGTGGTCTCGATCTGGGAGAACATCGAAGGAGCACAGTCGGTGCCTTCTGAATCTATGCCTTCAATGATGCAAATCGAGGGAGCCCCCCAAATGGATGTCGCTTCACCCTCCCGGCGTTCATTTTTGAGGACTGCCGCCATTTCCGTCGTTATGATGTCTTTGGGGTTCATGTTGCCGAAGGTCGTTAAGGCCTACCTCCCTGCCTCTCCTACAGAGGATGTAACCGTAAGGCCTAAGCCGGTTAGAGTTGGCGGCGCCACCTCCTTAGAAGAAGCTAGGAGGACGGCCTCGTTCACCCTGATGGTTCCGCGAGCTCTGCCAGATGGGAGTTCACTTCTAGCAGTTAAGGTGGCTGGCGGTGGCCGGCTTGTAGGCCTCTTCTATCGTACTGAGGGATCTCCTCCGCTGGAGATGTACGATGATGGCTCTACCCTGGCGATATTCGAGTCTGAGGATGCCCGCATCGATGCCCCTCCCCTTTACCTTTCACAGGGCTTCTACAGGTTCAATTACTCTGGAAGGGAGTACTTAGCGACAGAAGGATCGAACGGCGCTCCTAGAGGCGGTCCCATCCCCGCACGTCTTGAATGGTGGGAGTCAGGCACGAGGTACACCATCATAGCAAATCTCCCTGTAGCAGAACTCCTAACTATAGCCCAATCTATGGAGGTGAGCTAGGATGAATGTGAGGATCTGGACCATAATAGCACTGCTCCTCCTTCATCCGGCAGCGATCATCATGGCCGACTCATCATCCTCCAACGGCGCCTCGCAGACGCAAACTAAGGCCTTCGTCATAGTGGTCAGCAGGAGCGGGTTTAACGGGACGGCATCCCGCTTCGTCATAGAGGTGAATCAAGGGGATAAGGTGCGTCTGACCTTCGTGTATGGAGATTGGGACCTCAGTCAGGATAACCCCCACGTGATCACCATTGACGGCTACAACGTCGTCAGCTCTAAGTTAAGGAGGACTACGCCGAATTCCACCGTAGAGTTCGTGGCAGGGCAGTCCGGTGATTTCAGGATGCACTGTTCTCTTCCCTGCCTCGGAATGGAGAACCTCCAGGAGGGCCTGCTCAGAGTGAACGTCGGAAGCGGCGCCGGACTCACCAAAACTAGCACGTTCATCACCCACGTAGAGGTCCACCCTCCTAACGTCCTCCATATTGTGGCCAATGTGGTGGATGAGAACGGGCTGCCTGTGGCAGGCGTCACGGTCGGTTTTGACGTAAATACTACGCTGGGCTTGATGGAGGTGGGTACGAACATCACGTCTGCCGATGGAGTGGCCGATTACCAGTATGCGTTGCCCTCAACTTTGGAGAGGGGAATTGAAGTGCTTTTCAGAGGGAGCGGCCACTACGAACCGAGCAACGCTACGGAGGCCTTCCTCCCCATCGTATCCCCTTCATCGTCTGCAATCGTTCCGCCTTACGTCAGTGGCCAGAACCCGATGATAGACTTGAGGCTGGTAGGTGTAGAGCCCATCCCTGCTGCGGTTATTGTATCTTTGGTCATACTAGTCGTCGGTTCGGTCTGGATGGTCTACATCTACGCAATTAAGCAGATAGTAGGCATAAGGGCCGACTCTAAGAGAAGGGCCGAAGGGGGTCAGGAGATGCATTGAAGCCGAGCAAAGCAGTGACCATCATCCCTCTACTCCTCCTCGTCGTTTCCATCGCGATAGCTCAGGTTGCTCAGACAGGGCGTCTTCCGGGGAGGCTTTCTAACGTCGGTCAGCTACCGATAACCTATGCCCATAACCGCTGGGAGGGGCTCTTACTGATGGCCAAGAACTTCGCCCTTGAAAGAGCCCCTAAGGGGCTGGAGCTGATGGGATACAATTTTGATAAGGATCTGACTCAGGCCTCAGTCACGCTCTGGTACAGAGGGGACTCGCTAGCCTCCATCTCACAGGTCATCTACGACGGAGAAGTCCTCGCCGAAGGCCTAAGGGCCTCCTCCTATCAGCAGCCATCTAATGACTTGATCTTCGCCGCTGCCGGCCATTGGAACTTGGACACAGGTGGTCCGGTCGGTTCCAGCATCCAGCCCAATACGGTTGTTGTGCTATATCTGGGCGTAGCCACGCCGGTCCCGGGCTCTCAGCATACTCTAGAAGTAATCATCGGCGGACAGGCCTTCAATTTCACACTCAAAGCATAAGCTTGCAATAACGGTCCCCCTAGTTTTTAATAATAGTGGGCTCGTCTCTTCTCCGAGGGGCCTTGGATGGGGGAACAGGAGGGGCCAAATGAAGATGACATTTACCGGATCCTGAACCATCCGGCTAGGCGCACCATCATAAGGCTCCTTCACAACAGGATCGAGCTGAGCTACTCTGAGCTACTTGCAGACTTGAAGATGGATGAAGGCCAATTCAACTTTCATCTTCGCCTAGTGAAGAAGCTAACGGAAGTGACCCCCGACGGCAAATACAAGCTGTCGCGGTTGGGCAATGTCGCCTTCGGAATAATAGCCTCAATAGAGAATGAAATGAAGACGAACGGCTCCTTCGTGCGGGCACCACCCCTGAGCAGGGATATCGTATTGAGACGCATCGCCGCCTTCCTCTTCGACACCTTCGTCTTCCTCTTCATCAGCGGAGCCCTAGCCGATCCGACCCTTTACGACTATCTGGGAACGTTCACTAGGAACTTGACATCGATCATTCGTCTGAACCCGTTATCCTTCCATCCGGAGTTCCTTCCATTGTTGGGAGAAGGGATCTACCGGGTCATCGAAGGATATTCCCATATCTTCTTCGCCATCTTCATCGCGTTCACGCTCTTTGACGCCTACAACGGCCAGACTCCGGGACGCTATCTGTTTGGGATTAGGGTGATCACCGTCTCCGGAAGGAGATTGAGTTTAACGGAGTCCGGGATAAGGAACGTCGGAAAGGTCTTCGTCCTGCCATTGGATCTCATAGCAGGCCTCGTCTTTTACAGGAAGAGGGGTTATATCAAGTTCTTTGACTTTTACACTCAGAGCAGAGTGGAAAGGGCTAAAGTAAGCCTGAAATTGGATTGATGCCCAAAGCGGTGGAGGATCATCAGTTCTATGAGGCCAGAAATTGCGCCTTCGTAGAAGGCGGATGGAAATGTTTCGGAAGCATCGTCTCGGTAGACGATCTTTCAACGGACTCCAGAATAGCTCGGGTGGAACGCCACATGGAGTCTCATACTCCTCAGTACGCATCTGATTAATGTCTTAGGCCTTCTCCATGTATAGGAGGTCCCCATTATATCCGTAGGCTAGGTGATGTGAACTGGATCTACTGGCATAGTGGAAACTAACCAGCCTTTCAGGGCCTGTATCATTTTGTCCATTATCATCTCCTCTAGACCCGTCAGATCCTCCGGGAGATGAATTGGACGATGTGTTTCATGCGGAGGCTTATTGAAGACCACATAAGCCATGCCCTCTCAGCCCATTCCTTGCCTTCGATTCGTCAATGTTTCTGAATTCCTCGTTCGTGGCATCTATGGTAAAGACCGCTTTATCTCTTATCCCCCTGAATTCCTGTTCCTTAGGAAGCAACCGCTGCCCCATTATGGAACCTAAGTTGCACCCATCGGTCTCATGTGATAGAAGCCAAGCATCCTTCGACCGGGCGACTCTGGCATATATCTCAGATAGCCCTTTCGCAAGGTCCATTCGTCTACCCTTCCCTTCAACACGTCTACTATGAGGCCGCCCGGGATGAAGCTAGAGCCGCTCAGTCCCTTCAGGAAGGCTGAGCCCACAGGGGTGTCCCACCACGCCGTTTCGAAGGGCCTTATGGCTCCTTTCATTACATCCGGCGCTGTCAGGGGAGAGGCGGGAGTCAGGACTTCTCCAGCTTTCATCCTCCCAGCAAGGTAGTGTGAGAGGAACTCGCATCCCTTCTTGGTGATGAATGTGAAATACTGGTGCCTGGCCTTGCTCAGCTCCTGCCTCACCGTGAGCATGGGCGGTAGCTTCCTGAACTTCACCCTCCCCTCTTGGATCTCCAGCTTCTGGATGTCCCCAAGCCTCAGGCCTCACCCCCGAGCCTGTCAGGAGGGCGATGTTGCACTTCACTCTGATCGTAGAAACCGCGTAAAGTCTGCGGAGGAGAGCCCCTATTGTCGGCTGGTTGTCCCTGAGGGTGGACGCGTCTCTCACCCCTTATCTTCACCTTCCTTCTCACTTCCACACCGTCAAAGCCCAGCCGGCGGAAGTAGACCTCTGCCGTGACGGAGGGACCTCTGGCCACGTAATCGACCCATTTCCTCACCCTTTCATCGTCGAACAGCTGTTCATACCTTGAGCCCAGCGGCACCCAGTCAGAGGCCTGCGCGTACACCAGGGTGTTTGGCCTTTTTGGTGCGAACGGACTTTCTTGGTGCTAGGTGCGTGTGGGCCCGAAGGGACTTGGACCCTTGACCGACCGGTGCCTCAGGAAGACCCTATGAGCCGGTCGCTCTACCATGCTGAGCTACGGGCCCGCGATGCTAGGTACGCTTTGTGTTCCCTTTTATCTTTTCACATGTCCCAGTACGAAACGCGCTGAAAGGCTTAATACCATCGTTCGGCCTTGCTGTCAGTCGCGAGGGTTCCCGAGCCAGGCCAAAGCTGGCGCATCGTGGCGGCCTTAGGGGGCGGAGCGGGATGGCGCCCATACTTAAGATCCGCTGGCGCAGGCCTTCGTGGGTTCGAGTCCCACCCCTCGCACCTTCTTCCCCGGCGCAAGGATATTTATCTGACCGAGCATGGCT
>Ga0272448_1001864_pt1 | contig 27624 bp, 26 predicted proteins | sample YNPCB0191_FD_202220 | JGI IMG/M metagenome (GOLD analysis project Ga0272448, IMG submission 202220) | Hot spring sediment microbial communities from Yellowstone National Park, WY, United States - YNP-CB-019-1 | ecosystem: Environmental > Aquatic > Thermal springs > Hot (42-90C) > Sediment... | reverse complement strand
GCCCGCGAATCCCTCGACCGCCTGGCCGAAGCCTGGGGCTGGGGGCTGTGCTTCCTGCTCTGGGCGATCTGGCAGCCCTGGGCCGCGCTGGTAGCCCTGGTCTGGATGCTCCTGGCGACGTATCTGGCGCGTTCCCCGGCGCGCACCTTCGCCGTCCTGGTGCAATCCGCCTTCGACCTCTACCGCTGGCGTCTCTACGAAGCCCTGCGTTTCCCTGCGCCCGAAGAAAAAGGCGATGCGGAACGCGCGGCTGGCCAGTCGCTGACGCGGTATATCCAGCGCGGGGCGTAGGACAAGTCTTGAGACTTGTCCTACAACGCCCAGGTTTTTCGACTTGCACGCACAGGTCGCAGGTCTGTTCCCCTGTTGACATCCGTCCTCGCCCGCTGTGATGCGGCCAACAGCCGCAAGGCAAGGCGGCATATTAGCGGGTTGATTCTTGTCTTGCGAAATCTACGCCATACAACACCCCTTGTCTTGCGTAACTCCCTATTTTTCGCCCGAAAAAGTGCCGTTTTCGGGGCATTATCTCCCGAAAAATACGCAATACAAGCATCCGCAGAAACGGGAAGCATTGCAGACTTTGCAAAAAGAAGACTGGGGAAGCCGAATACTCAATTCCGCTTGAATTTTGGGAGACGGAAATCGGCGCGCTGATTGCCGCCGCCCAGGTGTGGGCGTGGGGAGACGAACTGGTCTCAATGTCTGAGGCTGCCGAAATCAGCGGGAAGTCGTTATCTGCCCTGAGCCAACTTGTTGCCCGGGGCAAACTCCGCTGCTATCCCGATCCCACCGAGCCGAATCCGCAGAAGCGCAATCGGCTTCTGCGGTCGGAAGTTGAAAAATTGAAAACCCAACATCGCGCGCAGTGAGATTGTATTGCGTATTTTTCGGGGGATAATGCCCCGAAAATAGGGCTTTTTCTGGCAAAAAGCGGAAAGTTACGCAAGACAAAGGGTATTGTCTTGCGTGTTTTCCGCAAGACAATTCACCCCCTTAACGCGCCAAACCGCCGGAGTGAGGGGAGCACCCCGGCGGTTTGGCAATGCAGATTATACCGCACTCAGCGAGCAGATCAGCGTTTTTCCAGATACGTTTGCTGGTAGTCTCCTTCGGCCAGCCAGCCCTGTTCGCCGTTGGCCAATTGCACCTGCCAGTACACGTATTCGCCGTTCTTGTACAATCCACAGACCGGTCCACCGATGATCTGCACCGGGCCATCGTTTGGCCCCACCAGGCGCAGGCGCGTCTCCTCGGCCCAGCGCGGCTCACGGCGGAAGTAGGTGCTGGTCAGTATCTCGGCCTGATCACCCACTGCCAGGCGCGGCCGCGGTGCCAGAACGCAGGCCCCGGCTTGGGCATAGGCTGTTTCAGAATGAGCGCTGGCCAGAAGCTTCTCTGCCGCCTGCTGGCAGGCCGAACCGCCCAGCACGCGCACGCCGCCTGCATAACGGATCACCGGATGGTTGGAGAAGGTCAACAGGAAGGCGTTGCCCACCACCGTCCAGGTGAAACCACCCAGTACGCGCTGGTCGCCGCCCGCAGGCCCTTCAGTGGCCAGCAGAACGGCCACCCGGCAATTTTCCAGCCTGCGGTGCGCCAGCCCCGGCGGATTGCCCTCTTGTAACTCCCAGTCGGCACGCTCGTAGTCGAGGGCAACGTGATAGTCCAGCGAGATAAGATACTCGCCCACCGGACCGAGCGGCGTGGGAGTGAAGGTCGGCGTGAACGTCGCCGTAGCAGTCGCCGTGGGGCGCGGCGTGCGGGTGGGGGTAGCTGTAGCCGTCGGGGTCGGGGTCGGCGTCAGAAGGCGACGTCCCAGCGGCAACAGCAGGGCGAGTACCAGCGCGACGAACAGGGCCAGGAGCAACAGGCCGCCCCCGGCCAGCAAAACGATCTTTCTGGTCTTCTCTTTCATGTCATCCTCTTTTTTTGAAATCATTGTCTCAAGCCCTGGAACTCACACAGGGCCTGACGCAAATCCATCGGCACCCCGCGCAGACGGAAGCCGTAGGTGATGGCCACGTCGCTCGCCAGCACCTGCGGGACGTGTTCACGCTCCACCAGGCTGGTCACGAGCTGCCACTGGTCATACGGCCAGTTGTCATCCAGGGCGGCCAGCACCGCGCGGGCCACGATCAGCCGCAGCGGGATGTTGAGCGGCTCGTTGAAAAGCGGCGGCAGCGGCGCGTGCACCCAGGGCGGCCTGCTGAACGGCTCCCCAAGCTCAACCGCCCGCACCGGGTAGATGTCCCAGGCGCGGGTGATGACGTACACCGCCTTGCTGTCCTCGTCGCCAAAGTACACCCAGCCGGACAGTTCATCTTCGTTGTCGCGCTTCGGACGCCCTATCTTCAGCCGCTGCGTCCAGGCGTCGCCGAAAGCCCAGTGGGGGATCGGCGGGAAGTCATCCAGAAAGCGCAGGTTGTAGAAGTAATCGCGCGGGGCGAACTCGCCCGCCAGCTGGCCATGGGCCACAGCCTGTCCATGGAAGTAGAGCGTGCGCTTCCCGTCCCGAAACTCGATCCCGTTCGGGGAATTCTTCTTGAGATTGCCAAAACCGATTAGAAGTTTCATGGTTGCCTCCTGAGAGAAAATTTTACCCCACTTTGTTACTTCGTTGCCAGAATCTTGCGGTAAATCTGCTCGATGCGCCGGGCGACAACCTCGGAAAGGTCACTCAGTCGCTCAATCCGCGCCCAGTTCCCTGCTCCGAAGATATTGTCCAGACGACTGGCTTGCCCGTCACTTATAAAGTCACCAAAGTAGATTCCAAATGGGATTATGCCGTTTTGACGCATCTCCTTTGTTTGCCGTGCGGCACTTTCGTTGTCGTAAAAATCGCCGTCGGTCATGACGATGTGCAGTTTGTTGGCCGAGTACGTCTCTCTCAATCCCAGTAGCCCCAGTTTCATGGCAGGTGACGCCACTGTCCCCCCCAGCGACGTTGAGAACATGGCAGCTACGCTTTCGTCCCGCATCTGCTTGTCGCCGAAGGATTTGAAGAGGGCGTATTCGCTTCCGAATCCGGTCACCATGTATGCCGCGCCCAGCCGCTGGAGCGCCTCTTCAAGTGCCAGCGTGGTGGCGGCCAGTTCCCCGTTCCAGATGTGCGGTTCCATCGAGCCAGACATATCCAGCTGCAAGCTCACCGCCAGTGATGTGACGTCGGAGGCTTCCGAACGGCGATAGACGGTATCGGACCCGGCGATGGCCCGCTTGAAACGCTTGCGGTCCAGCTCTCCAGATGTTTTCAACCGCACCCGGCGGTGGATTTCCTCTTTGAGCACCTCGAGACGCCGCGCTATCTTCCGCCCCTCTTCGCGCGCTCGGGCGCGATACTCTTCGAGTGATTCGCTGATTTGGGCCGTTGGGGTGATGATATTGTATTTTTGGTTGGGATCGTCCGGGTCTTCCAGCACGAGGTCGCCTACCGCGTCCAGCGGACGCTGCAGCGCTTTGCCTAGCGGTGTGTGTGTTAGGGCGTGGATTCCGCGCTGAATGTCTGAAGCGATTTCCACATAGGTGGCCGTGATGTCTGTTTCGCTCTTTACAGCCCTGAAAAATTCCGCGTCAGGTTCGGGCGATGGGTAACCTTTGTCGGTAAAACTTTCTCCGCTGCTGGATGCAGTGCGCATCCCAGTTTGCTCGTCCTGCTTACCTCCGCCGGACGGGCGTCCCGCCCCGGTCTGCTCGTCCTGCTTGCCTCCGCCGGACGGGCGTCCCGCCCCAGTCTGCTCGTCCTGCTTGCCTCCGCCGGACGGGCGTTCCGCCCCAGTCTGCTCGTCCTGCTTGCCTCCGCCGGACGGGCGTTCCGCCCCGGCCTGCTCGTCCTGCTCGCCCGTCCAGCCCCTCGGCGGGATGGGGATGGTTCGATTCGCTGACGCGCTGCCCGGTCTCGGAAGCGCTGAGATAATGATAAATGTACTACCACCGTCTTCCTGTTCCTGCGCCCACCGCCCGCCCTGGCTTTTCGCGCTGGTCATTCTTTCGGCCAAGTTTTTTATTTCAGGGGATGCCTCCACCAGCCTGCGGCTGATCTCGATGCTGGCTTGGAAGGCGTCCTCCGGGCTACGCATGGCCCGATCGATCAGCGGCTCAATGTCCAGGTACAGCCTCCGCACCCGCTCCGGCGCCGCATCGAAAACCTCCCGGCGCACCTCGAAAAACGGCAACGAGCGGTACAGCATCATGCCCATGATCTGGTGCTCAAACGGCACATCCTCCCCTACCTTCTCATCCCAACGCGGTTCAATCATGGCGGCTGCGGCTAGGATAGCTGCCGTTCCGCGCCGCCGTTTGGCCTGTTGACGCTCCATCCGCCCATCTTCCAGGATGTTGTACACCTCCGCCACGATGCCCGCCGCTCCACGCGGCAGGCCCTCGACATCCTCTTTGCCGTTGGCAATGTCCATCACGCGTTGGAAGATTCCCAGCGGCGTGTCCTCCTCGTGGCCGAGTTCGTGATATAGCCCGGCTTTGAGAGCCAGCAGGTTGTTGGCATCCGTATTGCGCGGCGTGTTCTGGAGCGGGTAACGCTCCGCCTGGATACGGCCACGCATGTCTGTCCAAAACATGGCCGGGCGCGGCCCGCCTTTTTCCTCAATGCGCACCGTGCGCGCCGCTCCGGCGATGGCCGTCGCAATCCGGCTGAAACTCTCTTCAAGCAAGTCTTTGGCCGTTTTCCCTTTATTGGCCAGCAATTTACCAGCATCCGCCAAACTTTTCCGCACGCGGATCGCCGCATCCACCGAGTGAATGTCCAGCCCCGCATCATTCTTGCCGGTTAGGTAGTGAAAGCCATACGGATCGCGCCCCTCCTGATCCAGCCCACTTTTCCAGTGGAACCCAGGCATTGGCCCACCGTAAAAATCGGGATCGTACTTCTCTCCCAGCGGCGATTTCTTCGTCTCGATGACGACCGCTGTCTCATCTTTTTCTCTCCGCCACAGCAGAGGCGCCAACTCACTCGGGCGTGCTTTTACGCCTTCTTCCGACATCGGCAATCCCAGGAACCCCTGCAATCCCTGGAGATGGATGCCGTCTGGGTCCAGGTAATGCTTGACGATGTCGTCGAGGGCGTCGTGGAGATCGGCAGACATGGCATTTGGTTTATATCCGCCTTTGCGCAAAGCCACCGTCAGGTCGTTGAACGTTAGAATCTTTTCGCCGCCTTTCGCCGGACACGAGTGAGGCACCGCTCCAGTGAACTGCCCGCAATGCGGACAACGCAAATGAACGCCCAGGAACGTCGCCCCCGGGTTCACTTGCTCATGCTCTTCCGAGCGAAGGTATCTCCCTGGCAGCGAGCTGGCCAGGATTAGCGCCTCTCGCTGTCTCAGCGCATCTCGCTGTCTCGTGTAGGCGATGGCGTGGTACAGGAGCAGAGGGGATGTCCTGCCGCTGGCGAGATATTCGTTCCAGCGGATGGAGGGCTTGCGCAGCCTGGTCTTCATCTCGTCTTCCGATGGGATGTAACTGCGCTTCAGGACGACCTTTTTGAGTTTAGTGTTGTACCCCCAACTCCCCTCGTGCTTCATGCGTTTGGAGGGGTCTTGAGGGTCGAAGCATTCGCCCGTCGCTGGGTCGTATTGCCAGCCGATGAGGTTGTAACGCCGCCCTTGCTCATCCGGAGCGGTCAGCCCAGTGGAGCGTTCGTAACCCCAAGCATCATACCCTCTGCGGGTTGGGGCTGGTTGACCATTGGCATCCAGGCCGTTCTCGTCGTAGCCTGTCCATGATCGCCCTCCCCGGAAGCCCAGCCGGTTGAAGCCGAAGCGGTCCAGGTCGTATTCGGGAGAGGCGTAATCTTTAGGGTGGAAACCATCATCCGCAGAAAAGCCCTCAACGTCCATGTTCTCCACAATTATGGTCTTGTAATTGCGGTATGCCCGCGGGTTGGTCGTCGGGCGCCGGACCAACATCTTATGCCGATGTCCGGCAACGCGCTGGAGTGTGGCCGGGTCCTTGATTTCCTCCTGGCTCAGACCGTGCAGGCTGTATCCCAGCAGGTCGAAGCCTTGCCGGTCGAAACCTTCCGGGCTGTATCCGTCCGAGAGGTATCCTTCCGTATCGGCCTTTCCCATAAAGCGGCGAAAAGCCTCCACCTCTGCTTTCTCCGACCCGGGATAGCAGGCGAAAGAGTAGAGCGGCTCTCGATCTACCTCTTTATGGTCGCTGCTGTGCCCAAGCCACACATGACGACCGTCAAGATAACGGTGTTTCGAAAAACCGGCGTTGTTGAGGAGTGTTTGCGGATTCAGCAAATCGCGCTGCGAAATGTCGAGTGGCCAGGCGCTTAGGTCCTCCTCAAAATCTTGAATACGGCCCCTGGGAGGTTGAGCGCGCAGGATGTCAAAGACAGCGGCGTACCCGGCGCGCGAGTCCATTTTCGGCAGTCCGTCCGGGCTGTGCGTGGGGGGCGTCAGGCCGATCCGGCGCATGTCATCGAACAGAAAGCGGGTTTTGGCAGTCACTTTCTCCTCCTGCCCGGCGGGGACGCCCGCCGCCTTGCCGCTCTGGTAGGTTTTTTCCAGGGTTCGGGCGTCCAGACCGAGCGCCGCCTGGAGATGCTCGAAAAATTTCTGGCGGTTGCCCTCGCAGGACATCTCCCGCCTCCTAGATCAGCCCCGCAAAATGCGCCTCGAAACGGTCGTGCAATGCGGCCACTTGTGCCTGCCGGTACTCCGCATCCTGATCGCAGATGATTTCCAGGCTCAGCAGGGCATTCTCCCAGTTGGATCGCGTGCCGATCTCTACGAAGCGCGCCAATTCGCGCGGACCGGGTGTGGTGCGCGTCGGGCTATATGCCCCCACCTGCGGCGATTGCCCCGTGCCGCCGGTGAGCAGGCGAACATCGTTCCAGAAGCCCACCGCAGCATCCAGGATTTCTTGCTTCGGCATCTCCAGTCCTTCACTCTCGAAGTGCGCCTGGATGCGGCGGATTTGTTCTTCTTTGCTTGGGTAGCTCAGCGGCAGGGCCAGGATACGCGACAGGAACGCTTGCGCTGGGCGGTCGGCGTCGCCCTCGTAGCCCGGGTTCCAGGTGGAGACGAAGATCGCGCTGGGATGCACCGGCACTTTGTACGTCCCGCCTTCCGGCGTGGGGATGCTAATCTCGCCGTCCTCGATGATGGATTGCAGCGCCGTGGCCAGTTTCGGCGCCCGCACGATCTCGTTGATCGCCACCACCCCGCCGCTGGCCGCGCATTGACCAATTGGCCCCAAGCGCACACGCGAGACAGTGTTGCCGTTTTCGTCCGTAGTCAGGACGACCTCGCCAATCGCTTGGGCAATGTCCATGTCCGGGGTAATGTTGATTTCGTAGTACGGCAGGCCCTGTTTTCCATCATCACATTTCAGGTTGGCCGCCAGCATCCGGGCGATGGTGTTCTTGCCCGTCCCGGCCGGGCCGTACAGTCCGAAGGCGCGGTTGGTCGGGCGTTTCGATTTTTTGCGCAGTTGCAGCGCGATCAAGTTGTAGATGGTGCGCTCTTGCTGCCCCATCTCGTACTCCTCATCCGATTTCCATTCCGGAACGTTCTCCGGCAGGGGGGTGGCGCGCTTGCCGCCCCATTCTTCCGGCACCTGATCCAGATACAAATCCGGCGCGGCCATCACGATCCCATCCAGGATTTTTTCCACTTCGCAGGGCGGCGCGTCTGCTGGACGGGTCTGTTGGCCCTTGCGCTCTTGCCGCGGCGGGCACTGGTGGTTCTCGTCCATGAACTGTCCGCAGCGCGGACAGCGGCGCGGGCGCGCCGCAACGGTCCCATCCCCCGTTACCACCACCGGCGCTTGCGCTGCCGCCGGGATGCTCTGGGCAACAATGCGGGCGACTGTCTCCCCGAATTTCTCGGCGTCTAAAACCGACGCGCTCGCCGCTGGAGCAGGCAACGGTTGCTGTTGCTGCTGTTGGACCAGTCGCTGGAGAATCTCCTGTTGGGCGGCGAGGATCGCCGCCAGTTGCCCCAGGACGGCTTCGAGGTGCGGCTGTGGGCTGTTCTCTGCCAGCGGGCGGGCGCTGAGCAATCCGGCCACGGCAGATGCCAGTTCGCTGGCGAAGTTCTCTGGCATGGACACCTGCACCTGCACCGGCGGGGCAGCTGGGGGGATGGCGGGGAGGTCGTGGAGGCCGTTTGGCGCGTCCAGGACAACTTCCGGCAATTCCACTGGGACGGGTGGAACGGGCACTTCCGCCGGACGCTGGTCGGCAGGGCAGAAGTGCGCGCCCTGGCCGATGAACTGGCCGCAGCGCGGGCAGCGACCGGCACCCAGCGTCGCCCCCAGTTGCAAGGTCGCGCCGCTCTCCAGCATCGAGCGAAGGGTCAGGTAGGCGCTGTCTGCCGCCGCCAGCGGGCTGCCCGTCCCCTGCTTGAACTGCCCAAAGTCGTGAATCAGGGCATAGTCGAAGGCCGAGGACGGATAGAGCATCCGGTACGCCAAAACCGCCGCCATCTGTTCGGCAGAGGCGTTGGTATTGCCGCGTGTATCGCCTGCGGTGTTGGTGGAAGGGTCGTACACGGCGAGCAGTTGCTCGTTTTTGTCATAGACTTCGATTTTGCCGTTTGCCTCCGAGACCCCGCTTTCCGCCAGGATGCCGATGGCGGCGGGCAGGGTACGTCCCACCACGACGTCGTCCGGAACCGCCGCAAATCGCCCGCGGGCGATAGAGCGGTCCGCTGGGTTCCGGCTGCGGGCATAGACGGCATACCGCCTCCCGCCGACTTCCACGAACGTGCCACGCGCGTCTCCTTTGCGAAACTCCGTCCCGATGAAGTGCCCCAAGTCGTATTCCTGGCCTCCCTCGAGCGGCACATCGGCTTGGGTGCTGACCTGATGCAAGGGCGAGCCGGTGGAGATGGCGCGGTAGGCGTTCATCACTGGCGCGTCCGGGGGGATGGTGATGCCGTAATACTGTGCCAGGGCGTGCACGGCACCGATGTCTTCTGCAGCCATGGTGAGGCCATCGGCGTTCAGGACGTTCACCACCCGCAGGTCGTCCGTGATCACCGGTACGGCTGTTCCATTCCACTCGACCGGCATGTATCCGGCCATCATCGCCTGCGGGATGCCGTCCAGGGTCACCTCCTGGGTGGCACCGGTCAGGGCGTGAATCATGGTCACGGTGCCGCGTTCGCGCGCCTGTTCCAGCAGGTTACCCAGAGCATCTATGTTGTATCCCTGAAAGGCACTCTCCGGCAGTCCCAAGCGGCGCTGGAGCATCCGTGAGAGGTCCGCAGAGGTGGCCGTGCGCGGGCAGACGTGTCCGTATTTCTGCGAGGCAAACCGTCCGCAGTTGGCGCAGCGGTAGTAACCCTTGGCGTCGAAGCCGACCGCACTCAGGGCGTTCTGCTGGCCCTGCATGGTCTGTTGCAAAATTGGGCGGCGACAGGCGTCCGCTGCCACCTTGCGGGAGATCGAGACAGCCATGCGCGGAATCTGCCCTCCGTTATCCACCGCCCGCAGCAGGCGTTCGATCTGTCCGTACCCGAAGCGCGCCGCCGTCTTGGGCAGGCCGTCTGCGCTGTGGGTCGGCGGCTTGATCCCCATGGCGCGCATCCGGTTGAAGAGGGCGCGGGTCAGTTCGGTCTCGACCGTGACTTCTCTCTCTCCGCCGCCCTTGCTGGCTGCCACCCCCGCCGATTGCGCCAGTTGATACAGTCGCTCCAGCGCCATCGCAGTCTCGGCGGGTTCAGACAGCCCCAGCGCGCGCCGGACATCCGCGCGCTGCGCCAGTTGCTCGAAATATTTATGCCGGTTGCCATCGCAGGACATGGGGGACCTCTTTTTTTTGATTACGTTCTACCACACTGGGAAACCAGGGGAACGATTTCCACTTCTTTTTTTCATCCTGTTGCTACTCATTCACCGCATCGCGCACCGCTCCCAGCGCATTTTGGAAATAGCTCCGCCACGGATCGGGCAGGTCGAGCGTCTGCGGCGCAACCTGCCGTACCCCCTCCATCGCCGCCAGCAGGGTGTTGGCCGCATCCAGAAAGTTCAGCACCGCATCCCGCGCCGCCTGGTCGCTATCGAAGCCCGTCGCCTGCGCCGCTTCCTGTTCCGGTTCGGGCGTGACGAATTGCCCGCTCGCCTCCGCAATGGCTTCCTCCGGCGTGTATCCCTGCTGGTAGATGGCACGCGCCATGCGCCGCGCCCGCCGCGCTAGGTCGGGATTCTCCTGGATAGCTTCCGCCACCTTCAGCAGGTCGCCCTCATCCAGACGCGCCAGGGCACGCGTGGCCGCCTCCGTCACCGGCAACTGCCGCAGGGTCTCCTGCGCCGCACTGGACATGGACAGCACCCGCAGCAATTTCTTGCGCCGCGCCGGGGTCATGTCCACGCCCAGTTCGTCCAGCGTCTGTTCCCACGTCACGGCGGGGGCGGTGGGTTTGAAGCCGTGCATCTCGAGCAGGGTCTCCAGTTCGGGCAGGATGGCCGAGAGCGGACGGTCTTTCTCCATCAGTGCTCTCGCTTCCCTGCCCAGTTCCATCGCCTCGGCGTTGGCCAGCAGCCAGGCTACCCGCAGCGATTGGGCATGGTCGATCGGGTTGAGCGGCTGGCGGTGCAGGTTCTCGGCGAGACGGGCGCGGTGGGCGGCGATCGGGTCGAGCGGATCGCTCACCAGACAGGAGATGGCCGTCAGTCCGGCCTGTTTCGCCGCCCGCACCCGCCGCTCCCCCACCAGCACGCGGTAGCCACCATCGGCATCCGGCAGGACAATCGGCGGCTGCACCGGCCCAACACCCGCCAGCGAGGCCGCCAGTTCGTCCAGGTCGCGCTCGCCGTCCGTGCGCGGGTTGCGCCGGTCCAGGCGGATGCGCTCCAACGGGATTTCCTGCACGCTCAACGTAGTTTTTCCCATACCGCCTCCAGGACGCTCGCATAGGTTCGCTTTCCAGCCGCCAGGTCGTCCAGCATCCGCTCCATCTCCGCCGTGAAGGACACGTCGAACAGGCCGGGGTACTCCCGCTGAACAAATGCCAGCGCATCCCGTCCGCGCCCGGTGACGCTCAGCCGCCCGTCCCGCTCTTCAACGTAACCGTGCTGCCTCAGGGCTTCCAGGGTGGACGCGTAGGTCGAGGGGCGTCCTACCCCGCTGGCTTGCATCAGGCGGATGAGATCGGCTTCGCTCAGGCCATCCTTTCTCTCAACGCGGGCTCTGGCCTGCACCCGCTGCCCTTTGTGGTACTGCGCCAGGCGCGGCGTCTGGGCGGTCTCATCCCGCCCCTTCTGGTAGGCACGGCGGTAGCCCGGGTCAAGAACGGTTCGTTCAGTAAGCGTGATTTGCATAATGACTCCTTGACATAGTACGCCATTGGCGTATAATCTCAATCGAGAGCAGGCTTTATGGAAATCATCGAAACCAGCGTTTTTACCCGCCGAATCGTCGAACTCATGAGCGATGAAGAGTATCGTCTCTTACAACAGACGCTCGTGGCTCGACCAGACTGGGGCGTTGTCATTCCAGGCAGCGGAGGCCTGCGAAAATTGCGCTGGAACACTCCTGGAAGCGGAAAACGTGGCGGCACACGCATCATTTACTATTGGGCAGTGCGAGACGACATCATCCTGTTGCTCTTCATCTTTCGCAAAAACGAAGCCTCCGACTTGACGCCTGCTCAAATCAAAGCCCTCCGCAAGATTGTTGAGGAAGAGTACCCATGAAACCAATGTCCGATGAACTGTTCGAGGAACTACGCGCCAGCGTGCGCGAAGGCGGTGCCATCCTGCGCGGCGAGCACCAGCCTGAACGCACTTTCACCTTTGCGCCACTGGACGTGCGCCGCATCCGCCAGAACCTCGGCCTGTCCCAACGCCAGTTCTCCGCCTTGCTGGGAATCAGCGTCAATACGTTGCAAAACTGGGAGCAGGGACGCCGCCAGCCGCGCGGCGCGGCGCAGATTCTGTTGCGCATCGCCGAGCAATCGCCCCAGGCAGTGTTGAACGCTGCCCGCTCTATGACTTCCGGAACAAAATAAGGCTCGCAGTTTCTCATCCTTCCTTCTCCAGCGTCAATGTCACCACCTGGATGCGCGCCGGACGCATCTGCGCCGCCAGGAAGCGGCTCCAGATCAGCCGGTACAGCAACTGTCCTTCCGCCATCTGGACTTCCTCGGGGCTGCGACGCACGTCCGCTGGGCGGATGGCCTCGTGCGCACCGTCTGTCTCCGCTTGGGGGAACGATTTCCCCAACATCTCTGCGCCGTAACGCTCGGCAACCACCTGCCGCGCCGCCTGGACCGCCTCCGCCGCCACCTGCACGCTGTCCGTGCGCGGGTAGGTGATCCAGCCCTGCTCGAAAAGCGTCTGTGCGGTCTGCATGGTCTTCTCGGCGCTCCAGCCCAGTTTCAGCGCCGCGTCCTCCAGCAAATCGGCAGTGGTGTACGGCAGCGGCGGCGCATCCTCTTCGATGCGCTCCTCCCGCTCCACCACCTGCCACTCGCCCGCCTGCTGTTCCGCCAGGGCGCGGGCCTGCGTTTCATCGTCCAGGGCGGCAATTCTCATACGTCGAGATGCACCTCCCAGCGGCTGGCATTCTGCGCCAGCAGCGCCAGCGCCGCCGCCTGGACGCGTCCCAGACCGTGATCTTTGCCCTCCAGCGCTGCCCACAGGCGCGGCGAAACGTGGTAGCCGATCAGCCGGTCCAGCACCCGCCGCGCCACCGCCGCCTGCACCTGGGCGCGGTCCAGCGGCCTGGGATGACGCAGCCCCTCCTGCACCGCATGGCGCGTCACGGCGTGGAAAACCGCCCGCCACACTTCCTTGCCTTTCAGTTCGGCCTCAAAGACTTTGGTGATATGCCATGCAATAGCCTCGCCCTCGCGGTCCGGGTCGGTCGCCAGGATGACCCGCTCTGCCTGGCGTACCAGCGGACGCAGCGCCGCCACCAGGCGCGGATTGCGAATCGCGTACTGCGGCGCGAAGCCATTTTCGATGTCAACACCCAACCTGTCTTCCGGCAAGTCGCGCAGATGCCCGGCGGTGGAGCGCACCTGAACACGCGGGAACACCTCCCGCGCATACTGCGCCACGGCGCGGGCCTTAGTGGGGGATTCAACTAGGATCAGGGTATTCATCGCACCAGATAGACTTTCTGCCCGTCAGGGCGGTATCCCAGCAGCAGGAAGCGCGCACGCCATAGACCAATGGCACGCTCATCTCCTCAATACGCCACTCAATCCCGTCTTCCGGCGCGCCGCTCATGTCCGGCGCGCTGTCTACCCGATCAAAAATCTGGCGCACACTGGCCGCGCCGTGCGCTCGCGCTAACTCCAGGGGAACATTTTCCCCCAGCCGCAGAATGACCATCCCACGCTGCGGCTCGGCGTTGTGGTGACAGCAGGTGCGCGCCAGCGGGACGCGCTCGCGGGTCAGCGCACAGACGCCCGCGTGGTAGTGGCGGCAGGTGTCACAGGTCTCTGCCGCGTGCGCTAGGCGGATGTCGTCCGCGCACCACAGGGCGCAAGACAAGTCATTGTCAATCAGCTGGCTGCGAACGTGACACCATTGCAGGCACATAGTCCTCCAGCAAAGGAACAATAGACTCCCAGATCACTCCCAACGCCTCGAACCACTCGTAAGAGGGCCAACCATCGAAAAAGGGCAAGGCACCGAGGACAACCGTTTGCGGCGCACTGGCCAGAGGCCCGAGTTTTTCCCGCCACCCAGCATTGAGTGTGGGGGTAGCAATGATCCCCCAGTGGCGCACAAGTCGCCTGGTTTCAGCAGCGTGCTGTATGATCCGCTGCGCCACGTCCAGCTCCATAGCGTGCAGACCGGTCGTCAGCAGGGCAACATCCACCGCCCAGCCGTGCCGCCCGATATGCTCGATTCCCGCCTCGTTGTCCACGATCACCAGGTCATACTGCTCTGCCAGAGCATCGAGCGCATCACCCAGCAGCCCATTGACCACACACTGGCAGCCAGGCTGGTCATTGCGCCCCATCACCAACAGGTCAGCAAAGGGACCGAGAGCATACAGAGCGCGATGCGCCAGTTGCTGGGCGAATTCGCGCCGCGAGGTCGTCTCGTCCAGACCGGCGCCTGTGCGCAATGCTGCGTCCTGCTCGTGACGTAGTTCGCCCAGGGTGCGAGCGTCCTTCACCCTCATCAGGTAAGTCAGGCTCTGATGCGGGTCTGCATCCACCACCAGCGTCCGCGTACGCGTAGATGCTGGCAAAATGTAATTGTGCAACAGATGATACAAAATGGTGGTCTTGCCGGTACCACCTTTTCCAGCAGTCATCAGGGTTTTCATGGCTTTTATTCTCCTTCACTCACTCCAGGGAAATGGTTTTTCTTTTTGCTTGCTCTTGAATCCGTACCAGGTAAGCGGGTCCTGGAAGAACCCCTCCAGAGATCGCCCGTAGAAATTCACTTTGCCCGGATTGGCACTAACCTCTCTGTCGTACCCTTGTGCAACAATACGCTCTCGAAAAACCGCCAAAACTGGGGGAAACGTTTCCACATCCCACTGGGTGGCCCAGAGTTCGCTCTCCTGAAAAGCCGCCTCATATCTTCTCACTTTGCCCGCCGCCCGCGTGCTCTTGTCCTCGTTGTGATATTCGATCAGCACGGCAAATTCCTGGCCATCTTTCTTGAAGCGCAGGAAAGCGTCCGGTTCCAGGATGGCGACATCGCCCTTGCGCAAACTGGCTTCGTACTTACTCAACCAGATTGGCGTCCATCCGGCAGCCATGGCCAGTTCGCTCAATCGCAAAACCACTTCGTTCACCGCCAGGTCGTGCATCAGCCGTTCCAGCGGCGCGCCCAAAAATCCTGATGGCGGCGGCACACGATGAATTTCCTTGACCAGTTCGATCCCCACCGGGCCGAGGGTATAAAGCAGACAACGCTCGGCGTTTTCCGGCACCGGCAGTCCATACGAAAGCAGTACCTCGCGCACCTCTGCCGAGGTGTACGCCAGGCGATCCAGCAAACGCTGCTTGTGATAGTTGCGCAAGGCGCGTCCGCTCACCGGCAGACGATACTGCGGCAAAACGCCTGCTGCCAGCAGCAACCCCAGCGTATGTTCGGCAGTCTTGCTCAGTCCTTGCTGCAACAGATTGCGAGCAGCAACTTGAGCGGCTTGAGGAGTAATTGGATCGACGAGGGAAAGAGAATGAGGATTATGTTTTTGTGTAAATGATAGATCAATTGGCATGGGATACTCCTGTAGAGCCATACCCCCTTAGGAAGGGGGTAGTCCGTTTTTTGGACGTGGCATATTCGTTTAGCAAGTTTTGGGAAGGTAGTGGGCAAGCAATGGGCAAATAGCGGGAAGATATTAGGCAAATAATTAGAGAATGCCAAAGAACTCCCTAAAAAATTATGGAATGTAACGGGCAAGTATTGGGCAGATAGTGGGAAAGCATTGGGAAGATAGTGGGCAAGCACTTTCACATCTCCGCCATCAAGCCGTTCTCTTGCTCCTGTGGCTGAACATCATCGCTTTTCGGTCTGCCTTTGCGGTGACCTTCATCCTTCTCGCGCCAGTAATGCGCCTCGCGCAGCCACCAGGGAAGACCATACAGAGCGCGGCTGATCTTCTGCGCCCGCTCGATGTGGTCAGGAACGAGATTCGGGTCCGCCAGCAGCCGGGCGGCGTGATACTGGTTCCACGCCTGCACCTCGGCCACCGCTTGCTCCCAGTCCTGCTGCGAAAGACCGCGCAGGAAAGACACCACCTCCGCCGCGCACTCCGGGTCGTCCGGGTTGGTAGCGGTGCGCGCCTTCTCGCGGATCTGCCGCCACAGGTCGCTCTCGCTCGGCGGCACCGGCTCGCTGGCAAAGTTCCAGGGCGGCGGAGACAGCCGCTGTGGCGGGAGCATCTGGATCATGCAGGGCGGCTTCGGCGCTTTGTTCACCATCGCCTTGACGTACCCGTGATACTTCGGCAGGGCGCGGATGTCGGTCTCGTTCACCAGGTCGCTACCCAGGATGCGCGCCGCCTGCCGTGCTTCCTCCGGGTCCGAGACCAGCAGGATGACCTTCAGGTTGGTATTGATCTGCACCTTCGTCGCCACCTCCGGGGTCAATTGAGCAGCGGACTGGGTCGCCAGGATCACGCTCGCCCCGAACTTGCGCGCCTCGGCCAGCAAAGCGTTGGTGATGTCGGCCACCTCGCTCCCGCCGGTCTCTGCCCCAGCCATAGCCGCGAATTCGTCCACGATCAACGCTGCCTGCTGGCGCTCGCTGCGCTCGACGCGGCCCAGGAAGGCGGTCTTGGCCATCTGCATAAACAGCATCGAGACCAGCCCGGCGGCCTTCCCGCCCAATCGGGCGGCGTTCACCGGCAACAGAACCAGCTTCCCGCCGGACAGCAACTCCCGCAGGCTCACCCTCGGCCCCAGCGGCGGCAGCGCCATCGTCCGCCGCAAACGGCGGTCGGTCACGAACGTTTCAAGGCGGCGCTGCGCGCCCAGAATGCTGTCCTTCATCCCGGCGGCCTTCTTGTCCCCACCCAGGCAGGCGGCAATCTCGTACCGGCAGAAATCCCGCGCCCGCTCGTTCTCCTCTGAAACGCGGCTGAGAATGCGCTCACGGAAACTTTCTTCCCCCTCCGAGAGGAAGCGGTCCATGGCCAATAGACTGGCCTGCCAGCCGAGGGCGTCCAACACCACCCGCGCCGTGTTGCGCAGCACCTCGCGCATCCGCGTCGCCTGGTCCCACGAAGCGGGATCGGCCATGCGGATCACGCTCATCGCCGCATCCAGCGCGGCATCCTGACCGGCGCCCAAGCCGAGAGTCATCAGCGGGATGGATGGCGGCTGCAAACTGTCTATTTCCAGATACACCACCCGTCCTAGCAAGGCATCCGGGACCGCCGAGAGCAAGTCCAGGCACAGGTCGCCGTGCGGCTCGATCACCGCCGTGGAGGCTCCCAGCCCGAAGGTCTGCACCGCCAGGTTGCGCAGGAAGGTGGATTTGCCACTGCCTGTCGTCCCCACCACAAAGCCGTGGGTGGTCAGGTCGGGGAGTGGAACGCCCACCTTCCAGGTCGTCCCGGCCTCGTCCGTCTGCGTGCCGAGCAAGATCATGGGAATGCGGTCGTCGCTCATTTTGCCTCCGTCGTCATTATGCTCATATACGAGCGTCCAATGAATGCTGTATAAGCAGGCGGAATAGCCTGCGAAATTTCGCCGGACGTCATCCAGGAAATCCCCATTGCTGCGCACGCATCAGCAATCCGAAAGTTATTGCCAGCCACGCTGATGTGCGTGGCTCCATACTCGAATGCAGATACGCTGCGATGCGATTTTGTCGTACTGCCGCGCGGGTGGCGCGGATGGGGCGGTGCAAGCAAGAAAAACGATGTCTCAAAAAGGCGATGTCGAAACACGCGCAGCCCGAACATCTCCCCACAGAGCAGGATAGGGCTAAACAGCGGCGCGCCCGGCACATTCTCAATGACATAGGGTCGCCCCACCCGCTTGAGTGCCTGGCGGGTAGGGGCAATCAGGTCGGGGTAATCTTGCACTCTCCAGCGCGCCTCGACCAGTTTGCGGATGGGCGTGTACGCCTGGCAGGGCGGCGAGGCATGGATCAAATCAAAATCGCGTCCATGCCGCAGCAGGAATTCAATTGCGTCTTCCTGGTGAAACTCAAACGGGTAACGCGGTTGCGGTGCTATATCCACACCAACAACCTCGAACCCAGCGTCGGCATAGCCGCGCCCCGCGCCTCCTGCGCCACAATACAAATCCAGAACAAGTGCCATTTTTTACCTGCTAACGTAGCCGCGCCGCTCTGCCCAGACCGGCGCGCCGAACAGCCAGCCCTGGCCTGGCCGCCAAAGACCCTGAATGTGCAGATGACAGCGCTGGCACAGCGCAACCAGGTTCTCGAAGGCGCAGTTGCTTTTGTCGCCGTCCAGGTGGTGGACAGTGAGGCAATAGCCGCTGGCCGGATCGTGCAGATGGCCGCAATGCTCACAGCGCCAGCCCGCCTGCTGCTTGATCGCCAGGGCGATTTCATCCCAATCAGGCGGATAAGCGTTCATGTTATACGACATGACCGATCCTCCAATATCCAGGGATAGAGCCGTTCTGCGGTGCGCAGCACGCCGCTGGTTGAAGCCACCCCATCCCAGGCGTCCTCGATCGCCTCCACGACTTCCCGCAGCGCGCCGTCCAGCAATCGCTTCTCCAGTTCTGGACTCAACCTGCCGGTCGCCAGCCCATACCGCAGGGCAATGCAAATTTCCCAGGCGCGCGAGCGTTTGGGATAGGTTCCAATTGCTCGATTCAGCGCCTGAAACACCTCGCTCAACGTCATTCTCATCGCTGTTCCTCCAGAAACGCTGTGTGATGTTTGCCCGCATCGAAGCGCATCTCCGGGTCGGCGGGCAGGTAGCGCGCCGGGGCGGTCGCCAGGCGCGGCGCAATCCCCAGCAGGTCACTGCCCGCCAGGTGCGCCAGAAACGCCAGGTCACTGGCAGACCAGGGCGCCATGCGTCCCGGCGCGCGGCGCATCACGATCTGCGGGTCGCTGCCCTGGCGGACCGGCTGCACCGGGTTGCCGCTGTCGAACGAGGCCGCAATCGCCCGCGCTAGCCCGCGCGCAATTCCCTGTGCCCGCTCTGACGTATCCGCCAGCCCCACTACCCGCACGGTGACATCCAGATAGGTGGCGCGAGCGCGCGCTTCCAGTTCCTTCGCCTCCTGCGTCCGCAAGGCGCGCACGCCCTTGCTCGGCGTCTCGACCTCGCGAGCGGCAAACGCCCTCTCGCCCAGCGCTTTGCGCACGCCAAAGTTGCGCCGCGCAATCACCTGCACCAGCCCGCGCCCTTGCCCCAGCACACCATTCAGCTCGATCAGCACCGCCCGCAGCGGGTCGGCGCTGGCCGCCTGCACTGCCCGCTCGAACGCGGCAGGCGCCAGTTCCACCCACCACACCGCCCAGCCCTCCACCGGTCGGGCCAGGTCCTCCTCCGCCGCCACCGCCTTGCGGAACACCCCCGGCCACTCAGCGCGGAACTGGGTCAGCGCGGCGCGCACGCCCTCCGCCGAGCCGTGCAGACTGAATGCCAAGCCGTCCTGGTTGCCACCGATCTCGAACGCGAGGTGCTCGTCATGTGGCAGGGCGTCCGCCAGGCGCACCCACACCTGCACGTCCTCCGGGTCCAGCCGCTTCCAGTCGGCACGCGGCAGGAGCTGCACCGTCGGACCGGACGCCACCCGTTCCAGCAGGGCTTTCTCTGCCCGGCGCCGCCGCACAGCGCGCCAGAGCATTCCTCCGCCCACAATCAGCCCCACAACCAGCGCCGCCGCCAGGACGATCAGCCCGATCCTCATCCCCGCCGCGGCCCACCACCCCCGCAGCGCCTCCAGCAGGTCGCGCCGCCCAGCTGGTTGCAGCAGCTCCTGCAACCAGCGCGGATTGCGGCGTTGCAGCACCAGCAATCCTCCCGCCAGCACCGCCAGCAGCAGGTAGCGCAACCACTCCGGCACGCCGCGTCCCGCCCCGGCTTTCATAGCCAGGTCACCTCCTCTGCCCAGCTCTCCGTCGCTGCTGTCTCCTCCGCAGGCGCTTCGGCCACAGGCATCGGGGCATCAGGCTCGTCCGCCGCTTTTGCATCGTGTGCTTCGACATTACCATCAGGCTGTTGCGCCTGCGTCTGGCGCAGTTTCTCCAGCTTCGCCTGCAATTCCTGCTCCCGCTCCGCCAGAAACTGCAACCAGGCGCCCAACGCATTTAAGCCCTTCACATACAGGTCGTCCTCCACTTCATCTGCTCCTTTCCAGTTCCAGCTGCAACCGTTGTACGATCTCGCGGGCACGCTCCCGATCCTGCATCCGCGAGGAAAAGACGATCCGCTCCAGATCGCTGGGCAGGACGCTCACAATCAGCAGGTCATCCGGCAGCGACGCCACGCATGTCCCTCGCGGCAGAATGGGCAATACCTCCACCACCTTCTCCGGCAGGGTCGGGAAGTGCTCCTGCACCCGCGCCCGCTCGCTATCTTTCTGGTTGAACAGCAAGACATTGGCAGCGTTCGCCAGCATAGGTACGCCGTGATGCAGCCCTTTCTCATCGCGCGGCCCCAGCAGGGAGTGTAAATCCTGATCCGCCACAATCATCCCCACCAGCCGCGCCCGCGCCGTCTTGTACTCGGACGAGATGTACTCGGCAATCACCGCATCCCGCATCAATATCCCCATCTCGTCCACGAAGAACAGGATCGGGGCACGGTCACGCAGACTACGACGGCGGCGAATGCCCTGGTTGATGCTGGCCACCAGGATCGCTAGGAGCGCCGTGCGCAGGTTCCCTCCCAGCCCCTGATGCGGCAGCTTCGACACATCGTACACGTTCACCGCATGTTCCAGCCGAAAATCCACGCTGGTAGGCCGCCCAAAGAGCGCCGCCTGACTGCCACGCGTGTAGATGCCGAGCGTCAACGTCAGTCGCTCGGCCACCTCCCGCACCGTCGCGGACTGGTATCGCCCCGCCTGCCGTTCCATCGCTGCCTGCAAGTCGCCCAGGGTCGGCGATGGCGCCCCCTGCTGGAAACAGGGCATATACAACGTCAACAACGCCTCGTCCAGCAAGGCACGCTCCAACGCCTGTCCACTATGAACCCCCAGAATCCGCAACAGTGATAGCGCCAGTTCCACCTGCCCTCCCACCTCATCCTGAACCACGTCCAGCACGTTCACCGCCGCCTGCGAGGTCCCCAGCACGCTGCGCTGATAGACCTCCTGCCCTAGAAAAGACAGATCGATGTTCCCCTGGGGGTCAATGAGGATCAGGCGCGTCCCTAACAGGAGATGACGCATCATCAGCAGCTGCACCGCAAAAGTCTTCCCCGAACCGGTTTGCCCCAGGACCACCATGTTGTACGACGGGGCGCGGTCATCGAACAGGTTGAGGATCACCGGTGCCTGGTTGCGGTCCACCCCCAGCATCACCCCGCGCTGTTCGGTGCGCCGACGGTAGGACAGAGCCGATCCGGCCAGGATCGCCACGCCGGAGGTGGTCAGGGGGGTGCCGTCCCGCGTCGCGTCGCTCCCCAGCAGGCTGAACAGGCGCGGCTGGGGGCGCACGCTGCCAGAAAACAGTTCCTCCACCTCGCCCCCGGCGCCATAGACACGCTCCAGGTCCAGCCCACAGGCCCCACGCACGATCTCCTGCCGCTGGCGACATTCCGCCAGCGTCTCCCCGTCCACCAGTACGTACAACCGCGCGGCGTGCAGCGCCTCCCCTCGCGCCAGCACCTCGCGCACCACCTGCACCCCCTCCACGGCCAGCGCCGACTCATGGCGGCTTTCCTCCGTCTTCCCCTCGCCATAGAGCGCCATGGCGCTCTTCTGCCGCAGCAGCGCCGCCGTCTCGCCCGCCGTGTACGTGCTCACCTGCAACGCCACCCAAAGAGGAAATTCTTGCGCCAGAAGACTGTGCAATGTCTGCGGATGCAACAACCTCCCGTACTGGTTGTTGCGCGAGCGCAGCAGCGCAAAATAGCGACCATCCTCGCTTTGCAGGTGATCCCAGTAGACGCGAGCGCGCGCGAACGGGCGCGGCAGTTCATGGTCGAGCGGCCACGCCTGTACCCCATACGCCCCCAGTAAAGCCAGCGTCGCATCCTCCCCCAGCACGCTGTCCAGCACCAGGTAGACGCGCGTGTACCGCACTGCCTGAACGTTGGCATGGATGAATTCCTCATAATCCAGACGGCAGGCCAGTACCCCAGACGGCAGGTGCGCTTCCGGCGTTGCCACCTGGCGGAACCCGGCCAGGATGTCTTCCCGACGCAGGGTGTCGGCCACCGCCAGCAACCGCGCCAGCGGTCGCTCTGGCGACAGACGCGGCAACGCCGCCCACAACGGCGCGGTATTCACCAGCCGCACCGCTGGCGCCGTCAGGTAGTCAAACGTCCCAAGCTGCAAGATCATCCGCCCCTACCTCCCCTACCTCGAACAACTTGTCCCCGTCCCATGAGTACACCTCCAGGCGCGGCGGCAACGCAGGCAACAGGCGCGGCAACGTCACCTCCTCCCGCCGCCAGCGATACCGCAAGACGGACAGCATATACTGCGGCAACGACCGCCCCCCTAACCCCTCATAACGCCGCACCGCCAGCAAGCCCAGCACCCCACACCCCAGACCGGGCAGTGGCCCTGCCCACAACATCCCCAGCAGGGCCACTCCCGCTGCCAGCATCAACTCGCCAATGGTAAACCCAAGCAGATAGCGAGTCTCGTAGTGCAGGATGTCCGGCGGCACCCGATAGGTCAGGTCGTCCATGGCTAATGCAACGCTGCCACGATTGCACTCGACAACGCCACCAGCACCACCCCCAAGATGACCGAGTTGATCAGCCGCTTGTACCGCTCGGTCTGCTCCGGCCAGAAGATGCTCCCCGCCATTGAAACGCCGATCATCGCCAGGCTGATGGCCGCAAACAGGATCGCAATGTCGGTGAAGTTGAATTGAGTCATACGTTACTCCTTTCTCTGAAAAAAATTACGGATAGGGGATCAAAAGACTGCGGACGATCCAGCCGTCACCATAGGGCGTCCGCACGTACACCCAGAGATAGCCGTCAGAAGTGACCGGCGCCACGTTCGGGTCGATCGTCACCACCACCCCGGCGGGTAACGCCGTGACCAGCGCCGCCCGCGTCGTCGGCGAGCGACGCAGACTGCTCAACATCGCCGTCTGATAAGACGGCTGCGCCGTCGCCGTGGGTGTCCCCATCGCGGTGGGCATCTCTGTCGCCGTGGGCGTCGCCGAGACCATCAGCGCCGCCTGCGGCGTCGGCGGCGGGAAATTGATCTCCGCCAGCGCCACCAACCGCCGCGGGTTATGCAGGTCATTGGTGTAGCCGATCAGCACCAGCGACGGCTTGCTCGCCGTCAGCAACTCGATCTGATCCGCTACCGCATCCTCAAGAACCTGCGTTATCAGGTACGTCGCCATGAATCCATTGCGATACCGCAGGTACACCGCCATCCCCACCTGCGGCTGCGCCGCTTCCAGCAGCGGGCGCGGGATGGCAATCACTTTCCGCACCAGCGTCCCAGAGAGCCATTCCACGCCCTGCGGCTCCCAGATGCCGCTCTCTTCCTGCACCGCCCCCTCGTGGACGATGAAGTGCATCCCGCCCAGCGCCACCGAAGCCGGAGCGGTCGGGTCGCCCGCCGCCTCCCCCGCCTGATAGACCAGCGTCTCCGCCGCATCCCCTCCCTCCGTCGCCGTGGGTGTCGCCGTAACCGTGGCTGTGGCCGTAGCCGCCGCCAGCAGCCCCCCGCTCTCCGCCCAGGGCGGCGTCTCCGTGGCCACCGCTGGGCGGGTCCCCGTCGTCAGCATCGCCGTCGCCGTTGCCTCCGCCACCGCCGCCGGGCGCTCCCGGCGCGTCCCAATCCACACTCCAAGCAGCACCACCGCCGCCAGTATCGGCAACGCCGCCATCCCTGCTTGCAACATCCGCGCCTGACCACCGGCGGCCTTCCCGGTCTGCGCCGCCATCCGCCCCCCGACCACAACCGCCTCGCCGCGCAAGACAGCCTGCACCGCCGGGTCGTTCAGGTCCAGGCGCACTACTTTGTCGTCAACCGGCACCATCCCCCGCCGCGCCTCCTGCTGCAACTGGCGCACCACCTCCAGCTGCTGGCCAGGCGTCACAGCACCCGCCTGACGATAGCGCGCTTGCAAGTACCGCAGAAATCCGTCACTCATTGTTCGTTCTCCTCTCACAATTCAATCAATCATCGCCCGGCCCCAACAGTTCCGCGCCGCGCAGGGCACGCCGCGCCGTCTCGCTCGCAGGCGGCTGCGTCCCCTCCGGCGCAACCGGCAGGGATGGCAACGGCGTCACGCTCTCTGCAGGCGATGCAGGCGCTGCAGGCGCTGCCACTCCTCGCCCGTTGCCGAGAAAGACGTTCCCCAGCGCCGAGGCCGATACGGACGCCTCACCTGCCTCTGGCGGCAACGTCCGTCCCGGGCGCGCCAGCGCGCCGCCCAGCAGGGCTGCCGCACCCCCTGCCACCGCCCCCGGCACCCCGCCTCCCAGCACCGCGCCGCCCAATGCCCCCGCCGTCACTTGCCCCAACGTCTCCGTCCCCTGCCGCACCAGCGATCCAGCCTGCGCCAGCGGCCCCTCCTCCGGCCGTATCCCCAGCCCACCGCGCACCAGCCCGCTGAAGGCTGTGAAGCTCTGCGTCATCGTCCGCCACGTCGCGCCGTTCATGCCGCTCATCGCCCCCCCCAGCACCACCAGCAAAATGCCCCATTCCAGAAATGCCGTCGCCCCGCTCAACCCCGGCAGGATCGCCATCAACCCCCCAGCCAGCCGCAACAGCACCCCAAACGCCAGACTATACAGCACCACCTGCATATAGCGCTGCAGAATGCCCACGAACACCTGCTGGCCAAACTCAAAGAAGCCTAGCGGCAACGCCGCCACTAGATAGACCATCAGCACCAGCGCCGCCACCCCCAGGAACACGAACCCCGCCGCAAAAAGGGTTATGACATACGTCCCGCCCAACGCCAGTAGCGCATACAGCGCCGAGGTCAACGCCCCCGCCACACGCGCCCGGCGCGAAGCGTCGCTCTCGACTACCGTCACAAAGTTCAGGGCCGAGGTCAGTCCTGCTTCGCCGGTCCGCACCCCTATCACCACCAGCTGCGGCTCGGGGTAGAACGCCGCCCGAAAGCCCTGCGGCAGTTCGTTCAGCGTCGCCAGGTCAAAAACCCCCTCCTGCTCCGTGGCCATCATCGGCGTCAGCACCAACGCCTGCGCCGCATCGCCCTGCTCCGCCCCAATGACCTGCTGCACCATTTCCAGCCGCAACGTCTCCACCGCCCCCATCAGGTCGTAGCCCAGCGTCCCGCTGATAAACAACGCCGTCACCACCACCCCCCAGATCAGCACTCGGTCCGCTCGCACCAGCCCCCCCGTCCCGCTGCTGGCCAGCACCGGCAGGCTCAACGCCAGCCCCGCCAGCACTAGCGCCAGATACAGCAATCCGTTCGATCCCAGCGTCATCTGGCGCAGGGCCTCCGGCATGAAACTCGTCAGCCCGCCCAGCACCTGATCCCGCACCCGCACCAGCCAGTTGCCGTACACCGTCAGACGGTACAACCCCAACACGAGCCGACCACCGGCCCACACCCCCAGTTCCACCGCCTGCGTCACCGACGTCGCCAGCGAGACCCCCCATTGCCCCGCCAGCATCCCCAACGCCTCGAACAGCGTCTTGCACCGCTCCGGATCGGAGTACGGCTTGTTCTTCTCGCACGGGTTGGGATAGCCCTCGTCGAGACTGCCTCTCGCCCGCACGGTCTGCACCGGCACGGTCAGCGACAGCAACACCAGCAGACACCCCACCACACGCCGCCAGCCGCTCATACTCGCCCCTCCTGTCCCTGCCGCACCCGCCAGTACAGCCAGACCGTCAGCCCCAGCCACAACGCAACCAGCACAATTCCCGGCGCCCAGCGCCACCAGCTCCATACCCTTACCCCGCCGTCTCGCGCCTGCCCTTCATACGGCCCGGCCTCGCGCCCCTCCTCCAGCCGATCCAGCCGCAGCGTCAGCGACAACTCTCCGCCTGGCCAGAGCACATCCCGTTTGCCGTACCCCTCCACCGTCACCACGCCGCGCAGCAGCCCGCCGTCCGGCGGCGGGACAGGGATCGCAAAACGGCATTCCCCCCCTGCGTCGCTCACGCACGCCGCCTCCTGCCAGACCCGCGCCACGCCACGCTCGAAGGTGTACAGCTGCAACGTCACCGTCACCCCGGCCACCGCCGCCCCCTGCGCATCCACCAGCCGCACTCGCAACTCCGCCAGCCCAGCTCCCTGCGCCTGCACGCCATGCACGGTCACCAGCATCAACCCCAACATCAGCACCAGCCACCGCCTCATCGCTCACCTCCCTTTCTCCACACCGCCAGCCCAGTCGTAACCCGGGCAGCCAAATGTCACTGCCGGGTCCACCGCGCCTATCTCGCCCGGACCGTTGATCTGGTAGTGCAGGTGATTGCCGGTGCTGTTGCCCGTGTTGTCCACGTGCCCCAGCACCTCGCCGCGCAGCACCAGCGACCCGGCATCTACCAGCACGTCTTGCAGGTGCATGTACGTCACCCGCCAGCCGGTCGTCTCCCAGCAGGCCGCGAAGCGCCCCTCCTCCCAGTCCTGCCGCGCATTCCCGGTACAGGCCGGGGTAGCAGTTGGCGTCGGAATGTACGGCCAGAAGGTCGGTGTCGGCGTCAGTGCATACTGCACCGGCCGGTAGGCCTCCACCTGCACGAAATTCCCCATCCCGTGGTTCCACTGCGGCGGGTTGGTGTACACCGCCTGGCGCACCACCCCCACATCTACCGTCGTCACCACCTCCACCCCGCCAATCGACTCAGCAGGCTCGACGTTCCAGGCACTTGCCAGGTCGATCCCCCAGTGGGTGTACCCCGGAAAGTAGTTCGGCGTGCAAAAGTAGGCGCTGATGATCGCCCAGTCGCATACATGGAAGTTCACCGGCCAGCCATGCACCGGGTTATCGGGGAACTCCGCCCCCACCCGGTCGCACGTCCCACCGCCCGGCACCTGCCCTTGATTGCCAAACCCGTGCAGCGCAATACCCTCCCCCACCACCGGCGAACCACTCAACGCCCACGACAACCGCAACAGGGCGCACACCACCACCCAGCCCCCCGCCACAATCAGCACCAGCCAGCGTTTCCAGCGTCTCATTTACCTCTACCTCCTCGCGCTTACGGCAGATACAGCGGCAAGCGCGGCGGGTCGAGAACCACCCACGTCTCTAACGCCTGCGACGGATCGACCGGCACATCCACCTTGACCAACCGCTGCAGATACGGCAGGTCAAGGTACACCGGAGTCCCGTAGAGGGTCGGACTGAGGCAGAAAACCGCCTGCCCCTCCCATGTGTACGTCGCTTCCAGCCGCGCATACGCCCAATTCAACAGATACACCTGCACATAACTCACCCCTTCCGCCAGCGACATCTGGCGGTCGGAGTTTGAATCCACGAACACCCGCACGTACAACGCCGTCCCCGGCGCACAACTCCCCGTTCGCTGCACAGGTGCAGACGCCGTGACCGTCGCGGAAGCGGTCGGCGTGGACGTCACCGGTGGTCGCCATGTGGCCGTCGGCGCAGGCGGCAGCGTGCTCGTCGGCCACGGCGTCACCGTCGGCGCAGGCGGCAGCGTGCTCGTCGGCCACGGCGTCACCGTCGGCACAGGCGGCAACGTGGGCGTCTCCGTCGCTTCGACCAGAACAATCTGCCGCTCCACATGGCTCTCGTTCCCGGCCTGGTCCCAGGCCGTCAGCACGAACAACGCCACGCTCCCACTCGCCCCGCTTCCATCCCAGCGGTACTCCGCCGTTTCCTCCTCGCCAGAGAGCACCTCGACCCCATCGCGCTGCAGCACCCAGTGCGCCACCCCACTGACGGCATCCTGCACCGCCAGACTCAGTCCCACCGTCTCGCCACAAGCCGGGCAGAAGGCTTCGCCCGTCGGCGTCAGAGTCAGGTCTGGCGGCGTGCTGTCCTTGCGCACCGTCAGGGTCGCCTGGGCCACGTTCCCGGCGATGTCCTCCGCCTGTCCTTCCAGCGTCTGCTCGCCATCGGCCTCCACCGTCAGC
>Ga0272448_1001861_pt1 | contig 27653 bp, 30 predicted proteins | sample YNPCB0191_FD_202220 | JGI IMG/M metagenome (GOLD analysis project Ga0272448, IMG submission 202220) | Hot spring sediment microbial communities from Yellowstone National Park, WY, United States - YNP-CB-019-1 | ecosystem: Environmental > Aquatic > Thermal springs > Hot (42-90C) > Sediment... | reverse complement strand
GCGCCTCCACTCGAGACGCACACAAGAAGCTGCGAACTACTATCCTACCAAGAATCGACCGGGCCGCGCATTCCTGGACTCCTGGCGGCCGGCTCGCCACCTGGGGCTGGCATGGTGGATCCGGCTCGTTCAGCGCCGGGCGGCTTCCAGGCGGGCCTGGGCTTTCTTCAGCGATTGCAACGCCCGGGCTACATCCAGATCCGCAGCCGGCCGGCTAAGGCGATCGAGCGCCCGCTTGCGTGCCGCCTCGGCCCGGGCCAGGTCGATCTCATCGGCGTTCTCCGCCACGTCGGCCAGCACAATCACGTAGCCTTCTCCCACCTCAGCCCAGCCGCCGCTGACCGCCAGCTCCCGCCGCCTTCCAGCCGCCACATAGGACAGAACTCCGGTGCCCAACTCGCCCAGCAGCGGCGTGTGACCCGGCAGAACGCCGATGTAGCCGTTTTCCAACGGGATCTGCGCCTCAGTGACGGCCTCACGCACCAACAGACGTTCGGGCGTGGCGATCTCCAGCTCAAAAGTGTCCGCCATAGGGCTCAGGCCGCAGCCCGCTTCAACTGCTCAGCCGCCTCCAAAACGTCTTCGATCGTCCCTTGCATGTAGAAGGCCTGCTCCGGCACGTCGTCGTGTTTGCCTTCCACGATTTCCTTGAAGCCGCGGATGGTGTCCGCCACCTTTACATACTTGCCCTTGCGGCCCGTGAAGGCTTCGGCCACATTGAACGGCTGCGAGAGGAACTTCTGGATCTTGCGGGCGCGGGCCACGGTGAGCTTGTCCTCATCGGAGAGCTCATCGATGCCCAAGATCGCGATGATGTCTTGCAGGTCCTTGTAGCGCTGGAGGATCTGTTTGACCATCTGCGCCGTCTGGTAATGCTCCTCGCCCACGACGTTGGGATCCAGGATCCGGCTTGTGGAGGCCAGCGGGTCTACGGCAGGGTAGATGCCCAGCTCCACGATGGCCCGCGAAAGATTGGTGGTCGCGTCCAGGTGCGCGAAGGTGGTGGCCGGCGCCGGATCCGTGTAGTCGTCAGCCGGCACGTAGATCGCCTGCACGGAGGTGATCGAACCTTTCTTGGTGGACGTAATCCGCTCCTGCAATTCGCCCATCTCCGTGGCCAGGTTTGGCTGGTAACCCACCGCCGAAGGCATGCGGCCGAGCAGCGCCGAGACTTCCGAGCCCGCCTGCGTGAAGCGGAAGATGTTGTCGATGAACAGGAGCACGTCCTGGCCTTCCTCGTCGCGGAAGTATTCGGCTGCGGTTAGTCCAGTCAGTCCGACCCGCAGGCGCGCGCCCGGGGGTTCGGTCATCTGGCCGTAGATGAGAGCGCACTTGGATTTGCGCCAGTCTTTCGGGTCGATGACGCCGGACTCCTGCATCTCCAGCCAGAGGTCGTTGCCCTCGCGCGTGCGTTCGCCGACTCCGGCAAACACCGACACGCCCCCGTGGTGCATGGCGATGTTGTGGATCAGCTCCATGATGATCACCGTTTTGCCCACGCCCGCGCCGCCGAAAAGCCCGATTTTCCCGCCCTTCAGATACGGCTCCAGAAGGTCCACCACTTTGATGCCGGTCTCGAGCATCTTCAGCTCGGTGGACTGCTCCTCGAAGCTCGGGGCGGGCCGGTGAATGGGGTAAAACTTCTTGGCCTCTACGGGGCCCATGCGGTCCACGGGTTCCCCGAGCACGTTCAGCACCCGTCCCAGCGTCTCCTTGCCGACGGGCACGGTCACGGGCCGTCCCAGGCTGACCGCCTTCATCCCCCGGACCAGGCCATCGGTGGGCTTCAGCGCGATCGTGCGCACGCGGCCTTCGCCGATGTGCTGCGCCACCTCCACGATGATGTCGACTGGGAAGGGGACATCAAAACCTTCGCTGGTGATCCGGACCGCCGTATAAATGACCGGAATCTGCCCTTCTGGAAACTGGATGTCCACTGCGGGACCCGCTACCTGAATCACCTTGCCAATGACTGGTTCTGTCGTCATGAAAACCTCACTCCACTCCCGCCGCGCCGCTGACCACTTCGATGATCTCCCGGGTGATGCTGGCTTGCCGCACCCGGTTCATGTACAGCGTCAGGCGGTCAATCATCTCGGCCGCATTCGTCGTGGCCGCATCCATCGCCGTCATCCGCGCCGCCTGCTGCGCCGCCGCCGACTCCAACAGGGCGTGATGCAGGGCAATCTCCACGTATCGCGGCAGCAGCCGCCCAATCAGGATCTGAGGCGGTTGCTCATAAAGGAATTCGATGCCCCCGGTCGCGGCCGGCAGCGCCACCGGCAATATGCGGTTGAGAGTGATCCGCTGCGCCATCACGCTTTTGAATTCGTTGAACAGCAGATAGACAGCGTCGATCTCCTCGCGTTCAAACCGGGCCATGATCTGGCGGGCAATGCCGGCCGCGTAGTCGTAGGTGACCTTTTCGGTCATCCCGATGTGTTCGCCGCTGATAAGGACCTGCCGCTTGCGGAAAAAGTCCCGGCCTTTGCGGCCGATCAACTCCAGCTCCACGCGTTGCCCGCTGCGCTCCTCCAAGAACGCCTGCGCCGCCTTGATGAGGTTCGAGTTGAACGCCCCCGCCAGGCCCCGGTCGGCGGTGATCAGCACGAGCTGGATTCTTTCCTCGGGCCGCTCGGCCAACAGCGGGTGCGCCAATCGCTCGTCGCTTTTGGCCGCCCGGGCCAGATCGGCCAGCAGGCGCGCCGTGGCCGCGGCGTAAGGCCGCGCCGCCAGAACGCGGTCCTGCGACCGCCTCAGCTTGGCGGCCGAAACCAGCTTCATGGCGCGGGTGATCTGCTGCGTGCTCTTGACCGAGCGGATCCGGCGCCGGATGTCAATCAGGCTGGGCATCGATCCTCCCCAAACCTCAGCCCTTCCGTTCGCTGACGAACCGCTCCTTGAACTCCTTCAGCAGCTCGTGCATTTCGTTCCGCAAACCGTCGTCCAGGATCTTCTTCTCGGCGATCTGCCGCAGCACCTGCGGCCGGCTGTTCTCGGTGAAGCGGTAGAGTTCCTCTTCGAATTCGCGGCACTGCTCCAGTGGAAGATCATCCAGGTAGCCGTTTGTGCCGGCGAAGATCACCAGAATCTGCTTCTCCACCGGCAGCGGCCGGTACTGGCCTTGCTTGAGGATCTCCACAAGCCGGCGCCCTCGGTTCAACTGAGCCAGAGAAGCTTTGTCCAGGTCGCTGCCGAACTGCGCGAAAGCCGCCAGCTCCCGAAACTGCGCCAAATCCAAACGCAGGCTTCCCGCCACCTGCCGCATGGCCCGCACCTGAGCATTGCCGCCCACGCGGCTCACCGAGACGCCCACATTGATCGCCGGCCGGATGTTCGCGTTGAACATGTCCGTCTCGAGAAAGATCTGGCCGTCCGTGATGGAGATCACGTTGGTCGGAATGTAGGCGGACAGGTCCCCGGCCTGGGTTTCGATGACCGGGATGGCGGTCAGAGAACCTCCGCCCAACTCGTCGGAGAGCTTAGCGGCCCGCTCCAGCAGGCGGCTGTGCAAATAAAAGACGTCCCCGGGATAGGCCTCCCGGCCGGGCGGACGCCTGAGCAACAGCGAAATCTCGCGGTATGCGGCAGCGTGCTTGGACAAATCGTCATAGAAGCAGACCGCGTGACGCCCGTTGTCCCGGAAATACTCACCCATGGCGCAGCCGGCATAGGGCGCGATGTACTGCATCGGGGCCGGATCGCTGGCGGTGGCGGCCACCACAATGGTGTAATCCATGGCGCCGTAATCTTCCAGCGTCTTCACCACCTGCGCCACGGTGGAGCGCTTCTGACCGATCGCCACGTAGATGCAAACGACGTCCGTCCCCTTCTGGTTCAGGATCGTGTCCAGAATGATGGCGGTCTTGCCCGTTTGCCGGTCGCCGATGATCAGCTCGCGCTGCCCGCGCCCGATCGGGATCATGGCGTCGATGGCCTTGATGCCGGTTTGAAGAGGTTCGCGCACTGGTTGGCGGTCCACCACGCCCGGGGCCAGGCGCTCCAGAGGGCTGAACTGCGTGGCTTGAATCGGATCCTTTCCGTCCAGCGGATGGCCCAATGGATCCACAACCCGGCCGATCAAAGCCTCGCCCACCGGCACGGACATGATGCGCTTGGTGCGGCGGACCTCGTCGCCTTCCTTCACCGCGTGGTACTCGCCCAGCAGCACTGCGCCGACCTGATCTTCTTCCAGGTTCAGAGCAATCCCATAGACGCCGTGCGGGAACTCGATCATCTCGCCGGCCATGACCAGCTCCAGGCCATGGATCCGGGCGATGCCGTCGCCGACCGAGATCACATAGCCGGTCTCGGCCACGCTGACGGCTTTCTCATAGTTGTCGATTTCTTCGCGCAGAATCCGCGCAATCTCGTCCGCTCGAATTTGAGCCATAGCTTTTAGTCCATCAGTTTCCGGCGCAGCGCTTCCAATTGTCCGCGCACCGATCCGTCATAAATCGTGGAGCCGATCCGCACCACTATCCCGCCGATCAGTTCCGGGTCCACCCCATAGTTGGGCCGTACGCGCTTGCCCGTGATGCTCTCCAGGCCCTCGACTACTTTGGCCTGCCGGGACTCGCTCAGGGGGCGGGCGGTTCGGATCGAGGCTGCAATTAGGCCTAGCCTGCTGTCGATCTCGGCTTGGAAAGCCTCCCGGATCTCATCGAAGATTCCTATGCGGCGGTGGTCCACCACCACAAATAAAAAGTTGCGCACCAGCCGCGAAATCCCGCCGTCCTCACTCAATCGGCTCACGACCGCGCGCTTGCGCGCCACCGGCACCGCCGGCGAGAGCAAAATGTTGCGGAGTTCGCCGGAGGCGGCCAAGGCCTGCTCGAAAAGGGCCAGCTCACCGGCCACCTGAGACGGATCCACCCCGCGCCGCGGATCACACGCCAGATCCGCCAAGGCCCGAGCGTACCGGGAGGCCACTGCCGTCGCCATTTCAGTTCAGCTCCTTCGGAGCGCTGCCCCGCGACTTTTTCATCTCCTCCAGAAAGCTCCCGACCAGGGCGTCATCGGCCGCCTCATCCAAGCTTGCCCGGAGCCGGCGCGCCGCCAGCTCCGCCGCCAATCCCGCTGCAAAAGACCGCACCTCGTGCCGCGCCGCTTTGGCCGCGCCCTCGATCTCCTGCTCGGCCTGCCGGCGGATCTTCTCCAAGGCGGCCTCGGTTTGCTTCTTGAGGCGCTCGTTTTCCGCCGCCATTTCCTCGGAGGCTTGCCGCCGCAACGACTCGATCTCCGTCTCCAGACCCGCCAAGCGGCGTTCCATTTCCGCCGCACGCTCGTCGGCCTCCTGGCGCAGACGATGCGCTTCCTCGATGTCCTTGCGGATAGATTCTCGCTGCGCCCGGAAGAACGGCCCGCCCTTCTTATAAAGCAAGTAGCCGATGCCAGCCGCGATGAGGGCGAAGTTCAGGGACTTCCAAAGAAGCTCGCTTGCTGCGCCGCCGTGACCGTGCTCGCCGTGGTCCTCGGCCGCCAGCGCAGGGCGAAACGCAGCCCAGCCCCAAAGGATCATCGACAAAGCCAACAACCGTGCGGCCGCTTTCAAGCTCTTGCCCCCCGCAAAATGGTCTCGGTAATCGCACTCGCCAGGCGGTCCACTTCGCCGGCCAGCGACTGCTTGGCCTCCGCCACCTCCGCCGCGAGTTGGACGCGTGCCTGCTTCACCATCTCCGAGGCTTTTCTGCGGGATTCTTCCACGGCGCCGGCCTGCTCCAGGCGCCACTGCTTCCTGGTTTCTTCCTGTTCCTTGTAGATCGCCGCGCGCGCCGCACGGATGGCCGCTTCATATTCGGCGGCCTTGCGTTCGGCGGTTTCCAGACTGGCCTGAGCCGCCTGGCGCGCGCCTTCCGTCGCTTGCCGGCGCTGCTCCAGGGCTTTTTCTAAAGGTTTGTAAAACCAGTGCTTTAGGTAAAAATGCAGCAAGAGGACAAGGAAGAATGTCGGCAGGGCCTTCAGCAAGAGCCTGCCCAGGTCCACTAAGATTGCGTCCATCGGTGTTCTACAAAGGAAGCGGCCTGCGGAAGCTGCCACCCGGCAGATGCCTAAAGCGTAAAGCTATCACAGCCGCCAATATTGGGTCAACCACATCCGTCCTTTCGAAAAACCACCCTTTTTGCCAGCGCCCGGCGGTGCATTCACTCGAACGACGGGCGGGCATGCGTGCCGCCGGACAAACTTTCGTCTTGCCGCCGCTGGCGCTGCTGTCTGCGCTGTCTCCTCAACAACATCGTCCATTCCGGCTGCCGCCATTAGGGATGCCGGCTGCACCGGCGCTGTGGGCGCCTCTGCCAAGGCGGCTCCTCTTCGTTTTGCGGCGCAGTCTTCGAGTGGGCCGCGGCCGCACCGTTGTCGAGCGAGAGTTTACAAGGGGGAGACTGCATCAGAGTTCCAGACCTTGAGATACAATCATCTGGTCGGATCACGCGGCTTCGTCATCCAAGGAGGCGGCAAGTCTATGGCGAGATGCAGTGCATGCGGGAATGAGGTGGCCGAAGGAATCAAGTTCTGCACACGCTGCGGCCAACCGGTAGTGCAAGCGCCGGCGACCGCTTCTGCCTTGCGGTGCGGCAAGTGCGGGACAATCCAGCCGAAACCCGTTAAGTTCTGCTTCCAGTGCGGCGCTCCTTTGGAGGCCGTTCCGCCTGCGCCGGTTGCTCAGTCCGGACGTCCAGCCCCCGCGCCCCCTCCTCCGCCAGCTGCCGCGGCGCCGGCGCAATGCCCGAAATGCGGCGCGGTCCAAAACAAGCCGACCAAGTTTTGCTCGCAATGCGGGGCTCCGCTTGGGGCAGCGCCGGCGGCTGGCCCGCAGCCGGTCACTCAGGCGGTTCCTGCTGCCGCCCCTCCGCCGCCTGCTGCCGCCCGGCCGCCCGCAGCGGCATCACCCCCTCCTGCTCCCACTCCGGCGCCACCTCCCGTGTCCGCATCGGCCCCAGCCCCGGGTCCACCGGCGGGTGGCGTTTGCCCAAGCTGCGGCGCGCCCCAATCGAAGCCCGCCAAATTCTGCGCCAAATGCGGCGCGCCAATGGGCGTGCCGGCCGCCCCGCCTCAAACGGCGGCTGCTCCCGCGCAACCCCCGCGTCCGGCCGCATCACAGGCCGCGCCAGCGGCGCCACCGCCGGTCGGTCCTGCGGCTGGTCCCCCGGCAGTCCCACAAACGCCCGTCACGCCCCCACCCTCATTGGGCGCACCGGCTGCTCCGCCGCGGGGTGGCCGGGGAATCGGCTTTATCGCCGGGGTCGTAGTTCTGGTTGCTGCGCTTGGCGTCGGCGGTTTCTTCGCATACAAGCGCTTCTCTGCCAAACCAGGAGCCCCAGAGACCACGGCCGCGCCGGGAACGAAGTCTACGCCCGCTGAGCAGACCGGGACGAAACAGGCTCCTGCTGTTTCGCAGCCAGGGACTGCGCCTAAAGCACCTGCCGAAGCGGGTGGCCGAAAGATCATTGCCGAACCGGTTGGCTCGATCCAGCCTCCCGCCACTTCCGCCAACAGGGGCGCTGCTTCCCGGCCAGGCACAACCACCTCGGTCCCCCCGAGTCCCCCACCGATCATAGCGGAGCCTGTCGGCCCGGGCGTGTCCTCGCGGACCCCCAGGCAAGAATCGGCCCCACCCCTGCCTCCGACACAACCCACCGAGCAGAAACCGATCTTTTCGACACCCGTTGGGGCAATCCCCCCGGCCTCCTCTTCTCCTTCGGGCACGGCGTCGGCGGGCCGCTCATCGCCGGTCTCCACCCCGGCCCCCACGCCGACGCCCACGACCCCGACACCGCCCCGCTACAGCGGACCCACTTCCGGGCTGCTGATCTGGTCCGGTCCGCTGCGGCGGGATTCGATCATCACCATCGACGGCGACAAACCCAGTGTTGGAACTTTGCAGGGCGCGTTGCCGGGCGTGCCCGTGCTGATCGAGACGGATTTTAAAGACATCGGTTTTGCGGAGATGCCCGGCCCCTCCAACGGCTGGAAGAGGCTGAGCTTCCGCGGAACCAGAAACCAGAATGTTGTGGTGACGCTGCGGTGGCGAGTCTTGCAGTAGCGCGCGCGGCCGGAGAGGAGAGTTTATGAGGTACTGCCTGTCCTGCGGTTCTCCCCTGGAGGAAAACACACGCTTCTGCGGCGGCTGCGGCAAGCCGGTCCAGGCAGCCGCTCCTCCGCCTCAGACGGCTGCTGCGCCGCCGCCCCCGCCGGGACCTCCCGCGCCGCCTCCTTACAGTGCGGCCCCTGCACCCCCGTATGCAGCCCAGCCGCCTTACGCGGGCGCGCCTTACGCTGCGCCGCCGGCCGGCGGCGTCTGTCCCGCCTGCGGGCAGCCGGTCGTGGCCGGGGCTGTGTTCTGCGGCAACTGCGGCGCACGCATCGGTTGAACGGCGCCGTTACCGCTTGACCAGGCCGCTGCGCCGGAACAGAGCCTCCGGGTCCGGATCCCGGCCCATGAAGTTGCGGAACAACACGTTGGCGTCCTCCGTGTTCCCCTTCTCCAGGATTTCCCTGCGGAAAGCCATGCCCGTAGCCCGGTTGAAAATGCCTTCCTTTTGGAATCTCGTGAAGGCATCCGCGTCCAGGACTTCCGCCCATTTGTAGGAGTAGTATCCGCAGGCGTAGCCGCCGGAGAAGATGTGGCTGAAGGAGGCGATCATGGCGTAATCGTCCGGCACCGGCGCGGGCGTGAAACGCTGGAAGATCTTGCGGGCGTAGGCGTACAGGTCCCCGTCGCGGGCTTCGTCGTAGTCCACGTGAAGGGCGATGTCGACCACGCCGAACGCCAGTTGCCGCATCTGAGCGTTTGCCGCCCGGAAATTACGCGCTCGCAGCATCTTCTGGAACAACTCCTCGGGGATGCGCTCTCCGGTCTGGTAGTGGCGCGCCAGCAGGTCCAGCGACTCCCGCTCCCAGGTCCAGTTCTCCATGATCTGCGAGGGCAGCTCTACGAAGTCCCAGGCCACCCCCGTCAGCCCCTTCACCGGAGACCGCCCGAGGATGTGATGCAATTGGTGCCCGAATTCGTGAAACACCGTTTCGACTTCGCGCTTGGTGAGCAGCGCGGGCTTGCCGTCGACCGGCGGCGTCATGTTGCCGTGAATCCCTCCCAGGTGCGGCTCGAATTTTCCATCGACCGGGCCCCCGGTAATCAGCCCGCTCGACCACGCCCCCGCACGCTTGTTCTCCCGAGGGTAGAAATCGGTGTAGAAGCCGCCGAGCAGCGTGCCGTCCTCATCCCGCACCTCGTAGTACTCCACCGCCGGATCCCATGCCGGAACCCCTGCCACTTTCTGGATCCGGATGCCGTATAAACGGCTAGCCAGTTCAAACATGCCCTGGTAAACGGCTTGGATAGGGAAGTAGGGGCGCAGGACTTCGTCGTCGAAATCGTAGCGCGCTTTGCGCAGCTTCTCGGCGTAATACGCCAGGTCCCACATCGCAGGCGGCGGCGCGTTTGGCCCTTCCAGGGAACGGCGGAACTCGAGCAGTTCGGCGTTCTCTTTTTCGTAAAACTCCCGCGTGCGCTCTTCCAGCATCCGCAAGAATTCCCGAACCCGTTCTCCGTTTTTGGCCATCCGGTCCGCAGTCACAAGATCGGCGTAGTTTTTGAAGCCCAGAATGCGCGCCCGCTCCCGGCGCAGCTCCAAAATCCTCTTCATCACCGGCAGGTTGGAGGCCGCCGCGCGCGTGTTGTAAGCCCGGAACATGCGCTCCCGGATCGCCGGGTCATCCAGATAGGTCATGACCGCCGTGTAGCTGGGTTGTTGAAGCGTGAACCGCCAGCCCTCGATGCCCTTCTGCCGGGCGCTCTCCCGCGCCGCGGCTTTAGCCGAGTCCGGCAATCCCGCCAGCTTGCTCTCATCGGTAATCACCAGCTCGAATTCGTTGGTGGCGTCGAGCACATTGTCGGCAAACTGTTTGCGCAGGCGGCTCATCTCCACGTTGATCTCGCGCAGCCGCGCCTGCTCTTTGTCCGCCAGCTCCGCGCCCGCCCGCCGGAATTCGTCCAGCGTGACTTCCAGGAAACGCTTCCGCGCCCCCGTGAGCGCCTTGGCCTCCTCCGTTTGCGAGTATTCTTTGATCTTGCCGTAGACGCCCCGGTCGAGCGGCAGTCCGGAGACGAACTCCGTGTATTTAGGCAGCACGGCATTGACCGCGGCCCGGAGGGCGGGCGTGCTGGCCACCCCCTCCAAGTGCCGCACGATCGTCATCCCGCGTTGCAGATCCTCGAGGATCTTCTCGAAAGCCGCCATCGTGTTCTCGTAGGTGCGCGGTCCCGGACTGGCCACGAACGCGTCCCTGCGCTGGCGCGCTTCCTCGAGCAAGTACGTGATCGCCGGCTCGACGTGTTCGGCGCGGATCTGGTCGAAGGGAATTGGAAGCCCCTTCTGCAAAAGCGGATTGTTTACAGGCGCGGCTTGCGCCCCCAGCGCAGCCACAGCAAAAGCGATCGTCGCGAATCTCATGGATGGTCCCCTTTTCACCATTCTGCCAACTCTCGGGCGTTTCCGCCTGCTGCGCACCGCTTTGCCACGGAGACCCGGGTCGAGGCGGGCCAGCCGGCCGCGCAGCCATGTTCGGGAAACCTATTTCGCAGAGCCCAACAACCCGGCGGCGAACAGGCGGGCGTCGACCCGGCTCAGCGCCCGCTGCTGCGCGGGCGTGATCAGAGGATAGTGGGGAATAGCCACCAGGTGCTCAGGAATCGCCCAGACTTCCTCCTCGGTGGTCATCCAGCGGATGCGGTCAAATCGGCGCAGGCGCACGGGACGGGAGTAGCGGCGCAGGGTCTTCTCCCCTTGGAGGTTGAAGTAGTGCTCAAAGTACGACATTGCCAGCTCGCGCAAGCTCCGATAGACGGGCTCGCGGAAGCGCAGGCCGGAGTAGTTGGACTTGGCGATGGCGCCCCAGCAGCCGTGGATGCGGAAGAGCGCCAGCACGTGGTCGTCATCCCGCACGGCTTCCAGATCAAGCAGCAGCGGTTCGTGTCCCAGCCAGCGAAGCGCGGCGGCGGCGAGCAGCGCGCCCTCCATACAGTGCGCCGTCTTGTGGCGAAGCGCCATGCGCGGCGAGCGGCAGGTGGGGCCGTCCGGCTCCAGATTGTAGGGCAGCTCGTCGAGGAAGGCCTGAATCCGGGCCGGGCTCTTCAAGCGCCGGAACAGGGCGCGTTCGTCCGCATTGAAATCTTCGAGGGGCATGGCTTCCCGACAGCATACAATGAAAAGGTGACGACACACGCGCTGGTGGCGTTGTTGTGGTTTGCCCTAGCCCCGGCCCCGGCGCCCGACCGCTGGCCCATCGAGGAGCTGGCGGTGAGCGGAAACAGCCGGTATCCGGCGGATCGAATCCTGGCGGCCTCCGGACTCAAGAAAGGCGATGTGGTCGGCAAACAGGATCTGGAAGCGGCGCAGAAAAGACTGATGGACTCCGGAGCGTTTTCCGGCGTCGGATTCAGCTATGGCCCGGCGGCGTCGAAGAAGGGCTACCGCGTGCAGTTTGAGGTCATCGAGGCGCCCTTCGTGTACCCCTTCCGTTTCGAGCGCCTGGATGCGCCTGAGGCCGAGCTGATTGAGGTCCTCAAGCGCAGCGATCCGCTCTTTGCGGACCGGATTCCCGCCACGCAGCCGGCCCTGAACCGCTACGTCAGGGCGATTGAAGCTCACCTGGCTTCTAAGGGCAAGGCGGAGCCGGTGAGCGCCACGGTCGCGGCCGGGGAGAGCGGGGAACTGATGGTGGTGTTCAGCCCGGCTGCGCCACCGCCGGCCGTGGCTGAAGTGCGGTTCCGCGGAAATACAGCGATACCCGAGGCGAAGCTGCAAAGCGTGATCGCGGCCGTGGCGATTGGAATCCCCTATACCGAGAAGCGCTTCCGGGAGCTGCTCGAGGCCAACATCCGGCCATTGTATGAGGCGCTGGGCCGCATTCGAGTCAGCTTTCCAACTTTGACCGCCGAGCAGGCGCAAGACGTGAAAGGCGTGGTGGTCACGGTTGAAGTTTCCGAGGGCGAGATTTACCAGTTGGGGGCGGTGCGGTTCCAGGCGCAGGGTTTCCCGGAGGAACAACTGGCGGCGGCTGCGGGACTCAAGTCCGGGGAAGCGGCGGATTTCAGCGCTGTGGGTGCGGGATTGGACCGGTTGCGGCGGCGGCTGGCGCGGAGCGGCTATCTGAAGCCGGAAGTCGAGGTAGAGAGAAACATCTCGGACGCCGAGCGCAAGGTGGATTTGATCGTGCGCGTGAGGCCCGGTCCGCAGTACACCTTCGGCAAGCTGAGCATCCAGGGGCTGGATCTGATCGGGGAGGCGGAGGTGCGGCGGCTGTGGGCGCTCAAGACCGGGGCGCCGTTTGACGCGGAGTATCCAGACTACTTCCTCCAGCGGGTGCGCGAAGACGGAGTTTTCGATAACTTAGGCAAAACCCGCGCCGAGGCCCAGGTCAACGAGGCGAACCTGACGGTGGATGTGACGCTGCATTTCCGGTGAGCGGCGGCGCCGTCCAGACCCGCAATCGAGGTCCGGCGGGCGCGGCGGCGAGCGATTGGGGCCGCATGTTATGGTGAAAAAGTCGTGTCTTCCCCGCTGAGTTTTCGTCTGGAGCAATACGAAGGACCGCTCGATCTGCTGCTGGATCTGATCCGCAAGCAGGAGATCGACATCTACGACATTCCCATCGCCAAAATCACCGCGCAGTACCTGGAGTACATGCAGCGGGCGGCGGAGATGGACATCGAGCTCGGCGCGGAGTTCATCTACATGGCGGCGACCCTGATCCACATCAAAAGCCGGATGCTGTTGCCGCGCGACCCGGCTCTGGACGAAATCGAAGGCGAGGAAGATCCCCGGCAGGAGCTGGTGGAGCGCTTGTTGGAGCACGAGCGGTTCAAGAATGCCGCGGAGATGTTGCAGCAGAAGCTCCTGCTCGAAGAAAACGTCTGGTCCAATCCCCAGATCCAGGCGTTTCTGGACGAAGAAAGCAGCCAGGAGCTGGCGGTGACGCTGATCGACCTGGTGCGCACGTTCCAGCAGGTGCTGGAGCGCGCCAAGCGGAAGCCGAGCTATGAAGTGCCCGGCGAAGACGTCAGCGTTCCGCAGATGATCCTGCGGCTGAAGGGATGGTTGGAGGCGCTGAAGCCGGGCGAAACGCTGTCGGCGATGGAGCTGTTTGAACAGCAGCGGAGCCGGCGGGCGATGGTGGCGCTGTTTCTAGCCATCCTGGAGCTGGTGCGCATGCAGGCGGTGGAGCTGACGCAGAAGGACCTGTTCGGCGACATCGGCCTGAAGCGGCACCGGCGCTTCGAGGAGGCGTTCGCCAACGGCGGCGCCTGGGAGTCGATTGAAAAGGGTTATCAGTAGCAAAGGATGGATGAAAAAGAGATGACGGCCGCTCCGGAGGGGCAAGAAGCCACTCCGGAACAGCTCGGTATTGAGATGGAGGCGCCCGCGCAGGGCGCGCAGCAGGATCCGCTGATGGCGATCCTGGAAGCGATCGTGTACGTGACTGATGAGCCTCTGACCGCGGCGCAGATCGCTGACGCCCTCGGCGAACCCCGGCCGCGGGTGGCGGAGCTGCTGGAAAAGCTGGTGGCTGAGTACAACCAGCCGCACCACGGACTGACGATCCGTGAGGTCGCCGGCGGATACAAGATGTCCACCAAGCCGGAGCACCATGAGGCGATCCGCGCGTTCGTCAAAAAGCTTCAGCCGCCGCTGAAGCTGTCGCTGGCGGCGCTGGAGACGCTGGCGGTGATCGCCTACAAGCAGCCTGTGACCGCGCCCGAAATCATGGAGATCCGCGGCGTGCAGGGCGCGGGCGTGCTCAAGACCCTGCTGGACCGCAAGCTGATCACGACCGCAGGGCGTAAGAACGTCGTCGGCAGGCCGATCCTGTACAAGACCACCAAAGAGTTCCTGGTGCAGTTCGGCTTGAAGGACTTGAGCGAGCTGCCCACGCTGAAGGAGTTTGAAGAGCTGCGGCGCATGGCGCTGGGAGAAGACGAAGGGCCCGTGGCGGCAGACGGCTCTGAAGCAGGTGCGCCGGCGGCGGAAGGCCCGGCGGAGGACTCTCAACCAGCCGGCGCGCGCGGCGGCGAAGGGTCTTCCGCTCAGGAAACGCCCGTGGCGGACGCCCAAGGTCCTGATCCCGAGGCGGAGCTGGAACCGGATGCCGCGGGCTTGGCGGAGCAACAGCCGGAGTGAGGGATGGCGGAAGAGCGGCTCCAAAAGATTCTGGCGCGCGCAGGCGTGACGAGCCGGCGCAAAGCGGAGCAGCTCATTCTGGAGGGCCGGGTCACGGTCAATGGCCAGGTGGTGGACCGGCTGGGCGCGAAGGCGGACTTGGAGCGCGATCACATCAAAGTGGATGGGAAGCTGCTGCGCGCTCCGCGGCGGTTGGTCTACCTTGCGATAAACAAGCCGGATGGGGTGGTGACGACGCTGCATGATCCGCAGGGGCGCCGGACCATTCTGGACCTGCTGCCGAAGATGCGGGAACGCGTCTTTCCGGTGGGCCGTCTGGATTATCACAGCGAGGGGCTGCTGCTGTTAACCAACGACGGCGAGTTTGCGCACGGGATTCTTTCGGCCGCCAGCCACGTGCCAAAGACCTATCTGGTGAAGGTGAACGGCATGCTGACGCCGGAGCAGGAGGAGCAATTCCGCAAGGGGATTCCGCTGCACGGCAGGATGACCGCGCCGGCTGGGCTGCGGCTGGTGAAGCGCGCGGCGAATCCATGGTACGAGGTTCGGCTCATCGAAGGGCGCCAGAATCAGGTCCGGCTCATGTTTCAGCACTTCGGGCGGCTGGTGGAGAAGCTGCGAAGGACCCGGATTGGTTTTCTCGAGTTAGGGAAACTGAAACCGGGCGAGGTGCGGCCGCTCACGCCGGCCGAAGTGGAGCGGTTCCGCCGGATGTTGCAGGAGGGAAACGGTCAAGATGTCAACCATCGCTGAGCTGCTCGCGAGCGCGCGGGTGATCGCGGTCGTCGGGCTATCCAGCAAGAAGCACCGGCCGAGCTACGGCGTATCGGAATACATGCAGCGCGCCGGCTACCGGATTATCCCGGTCAACCCGAACGAAGGGTCTGTGCTGGGGGAAAAGGCCTACCCGAGCCTGGAGACGATACCGGAACGAGTGGACATTGTCAACATCTTCCGCCGGTCCGAATTTGTGCCGGAGATCGTAGAGCAGGCCATCCGCATCGGGGCCCAGGCCATCTGGATGCAAGAGGGTGTGGTCCACGAACAAGCCGCCGAACGAGCGCGGCAAGCCGGGCTGACGGTGGTGATGGACCGCTGCATACTCAAAGAGCACCGGCGGCTGGCGCGTCCCTGAGCGCCAGGCATGCAGCGGGCGTGAAAGGCATTACTCGCCCGCGTCTGAAAACTCCAGTTGGTCCCCGCGCGAGGTTTCCGTTCGCGCGGCCTTCCCTGCGGGCAGCTCGAGCACGGAGTGAGCCCGCAAACACAGGGAAATCCTCCATGGGACGAGGTTGGGGCGCACCTTGACCACCCGCTTGTGGCGGTCCAAGTAGACCACATCAATGGGGAACTTCATGAAGAAGGTGTGCACGCCCTCGCAGGGGACGATCCAAAGGCCCTCGCCGTCCGGCAGGCTCTTGTGGCGCAATAATCCAATGTTGCGGGAGCGGCTGGTGTCCGCCACCGAGGCTTGCGTGGCCAGAACCGTATCCCGCGTGCGGTTGAGGATCTTGAGGGCGCGCATATCAGATAAGAACCATCGTAGTGCACCGCACAAGTTCGCGGGCGGGTGATATATTTGGTAGCCGGCATGGAACGGAAGACAGGGACTCCGCGCAGACGGTTTCTCCAGAGCGCCGCTTTGGCCGCGGGCGCAGCAATGCCCACGCCGGCCGTTCCGCAAGCCGAGGCGCCGGCGGCTCCCCAGACGCAGTCCGGCGGAGCGATCAATTACCCGCGCGTCTTCCGCGGCCGCCAACTGGCGATGATCGCCTTCCCGCTGGGCGGGGTGGCCGCAGGCAGCGTCAGCCTGGGAGGACGGGGGCAACTCCGCGACTGGGAAATCTTCAACCGTCCGAACAAAGGCTACCGGCCCGCGTATTGCTTCGCGTCGATTTGGGCCCAGAGCGGGGTGGGGAAGCCGGTGGCGCGGGTTCTGGAGGCGCGCCTGAAGCCGCCGTACGAAGGGGAGAGCGGGCTCGGAACTGACAATGCGCCGGGTCTTCCACGGTTGGCTTCAGCGGTTTTCACGGGCGAGTACCCGCTGGCGCGGATTGAATTCCAGGACGGCCGACTCCCGGTGCGGGTCTCGCTGGAGGCGTTCTCTCCGTTTGTCCCGCACGAGCCGGACGACTCCGGGTTGCCTGCGGCGATCCTGCGCTACCGGGTGGTGAATCCGGCGAAGAGTGCGGCTCGGGTTTCGATCGCGTATTCCTTGCAGAACCCCATCACGCCGGGCGGACGCGGTCCGGCCGCCGGCCAGCGCCAAAACGAATTGCGCGCCACCCAGGCGCTGAACGGGCTGCTGATGAGCAACCCCGCGTTGCCCGACGGCCAACCCATGAAGGGAACCATCGCGCTGTGCTTGGCGGAACCCGGTGGCGCCAAGGTGACCGCGTGGCGCGGATGGCCGCAGAGCCGCTGGTGGAACGCCCCGATGCTGTTTTGGGACGACTTCCGGGAGGACGGCCTGCTCGAGCCCGAAACCGGTCCGCGCAACGAGGTGGGGAGCCTGGCTGCTCAGCGCGTGCTCGCCCCCGGCGGGGCGGCGGAGTTCACGTTCGTGCTGGCGTGGCATTTCCCGAACCGGACGCCGGAGTGGTGCGGCTGGTCAGCGCCGCCGGGCGAGGGTGGGGTGAACATCGGCAACCATTACGCCACCCGCTTCCGCGATGCTTGGGAGGCGGCGGAGTATCTGGCGGCCAACCTGAAGCGCTTGGAAGGCAAGACGCGCGAGTTTGCCGCAGCCCTCCGCGAAAGCACGCTGCCGGCCGAGGTGAAAGACGCGGCCACGGCCAACCTTTCGACGCTTGCTTCGACGACTTGCTTCCGGACCGCCGACGGGGAGTTCCACGCCTTCGAGGGCTCCAGCAACAACCGCGGCTGCTGCTTCGGCAACTGCACCCACGTCTGGAACTACGAGACCGCGACCGCGCACCTGTTCCCGTCTTTTGCCCGGAGCTTGCGCCAGGCGGCCTTCGGTTACTCCATGGATGAGGCCGGGGCCATGCACTTCCGCCAGTTGCTGCCGGACGGCAAGGCGCGTTCCGGCTTCGCCGCCGCCGACGGGCAGATGGGCCAGATCGTTCACGCGTACCTGGATTTCAAGCTGTCGGGCGACACGGCATGGCTGAGGGAAATCTGGCCGAGGGTGAAGAAAGGGCTGGAGTTCGCCTGGGCCCCGGGTGGATGGGACGCGGACCGCGACGGGGTCATGGAAGGCGTCCAGCACAACACCTACGACGTGGAGTTCTACGGGCCGAATCCGCAATGCGGGATCTACTACTTGGCGGCTCTGAGGGCCGGCGAGGAGATGGCCCGGGCGGTGGGGGACCAAGCCTCGGCGGCAGAGTACCGCCGCGTCTATGAGAGCGGCAGGCGCTGGATCGACGCGAACCTGTTCAACGGCGAGTATTACATCCAGCGGGTCCGCGGGGTGCCGAAAGCTCAGGTCCTGCCCGTGCTGCGCAGCACGATGGGCTCGGAGGATACGGAGAATCCGGAGTATCAACTCGGCGAGGGGTGCCTGGTGGACCAGTTGATCGGGCAATATCTGGCCGATGTGGCGGGCCTGGGGCCGCTGCTGGAGGAGAGCCACATCCGCAGCGCGCTCGCCTCGATCTGGCGCTACAACCTGCGCCGGAATCTGGAAGAGCACGAAAGCGTGCAGCGGACTTACGCCCTCAACGAGGAAGGCGGACTGCTGGTGTGCGACTACGGCAAGGCGAAACGGCCGCGGATTCCGTTTCCCTACTACGCCGAAGTATGGACGGGGCTCGAATATGCAGCCGGGTCGCAGATGATCTTTGCGGGCATGGTGAAGGAAGGGGTGGAGTGTTTCCGGCTGGCGCGGAGCCGTCACGACGGAGAGAAGCGCAACCCCTGGGACGAGCCGGAGTGCGGCCATCACTACGCGCGCGCCATGTCGGCGTGGTCGGGGATTTTGGCGCTGAGCGGCTTCCGCTACGACGGGCTGGAACGGAGAGTGGCCATTGCTCCGGCGCTGCGCCAGCGGCCGTTCCGCTGCTTCTGGGCCACGGGGACCGGCTGGGGCAGGTTTGCGCTGCTCGGGACGCCGCCCGGTGCGTCGCTGACATTGGATGTGCTTCACGGCAGCCTGGCTGTGCGCGCCGTTGTGATCGAAGGGGAAGGGCGGAAAACGGGCGTCTTCGTCAACCAGAAGGCCTTGCGGCATCAAGCCGCGCCCAGAGACGTCCGCACCGCATTCGAGTTCGAGGAGTTGCGATTGAACGAGAAAGATTCCCTGCGGCTGGAGGTGCAGGCATGAAAGGAGGAACCACGGCGCTGGCGATTCTGCTGGCGTCGGCATCTGTAGCTATGGCTCAAACGGTGGAGAAGGTAAATTATGGCGGTTGGCCGAATTGTTACCGGATTAGCAACGGCACGGTTGAGTTGATTGTGACTTCGGATGTAGGTCCGCGCATCATTCGTTACGGCTTCATCGGCGGACAGAACCTGTTCAAGGAATTCAAGGAGCAAATGGGCAAGAGCGGCGAGCCGGACTGGCAAATTCGGGGCGGCCACCGGATTTGGGTGGCGCCCGAGGTGGCTCAAGATATCTCGCCCATCACCTATGCGGTGGACAACGATCCGGTCAAGATCGATGTCACCGCAACCGGGTTGGTCGCGACCCCGCCGCTCGAGGAAGAGGCCGGGCTTCAGAAGCAGATCGAAGTCCGTCTGGCGGCCAGCGGCACGCAAGTCCAGGTGTCCCACCGGATCACAAACCGGAACATCTGGGCGATCGAGCTGGCCCCTTGGGCGCTGACGGTGATGGCCCCGGGCGGCGTGGGGTTGACGGGACTGCCTCCGCGGGGCACGCATCCGGAGGTGCTCGCGCCGACGAATCCACTAATCATTTGGGCGTTCACCAACCTGGGTGACCCGCGCTGGATCTTCTTGAACAAGTACATCGGCCTCAGGCAGGATCCGAAGAACAAGGTCCCGCAAAAGATCGGCCACTTTAACAGCGACACTTGGGGCGCTTATTACCTGAACGGAGAATTGTTCCTCAAGCGGTACGCCGCTTTCCCCGGCAAGACTTACGCGGACATGGGCGCCAGCTTCGAGATGTTCACCAACGGGGACATGTTGGAACTGGAGACCTTGGGCCCGCTCACCCGCCTGAAGCCCGGCGAAACGGTGGAGCACGTCGAGACCTGGAGCCTGCATCGCGGGGTGAAGATTGACCGTTTCGACGACGCCACGCTGGACCGCGTGTTGAAGCCGCTCTTGGAGGCTCAATAAATTCCCCGATCGGACCGCGCCACGACTGGACGAAAGGTGTATGCTGAACCCAGGCTCAGCACTGGGGCGGCATACGCATACAGACGCCTGAGCCGGAGAGGGGGTGGCGGAAATGGCAACCTACGTGACACTGTTCCAGTGGACCGATCAGGGGGCGCGGGATGTGAAGAACGCGCCCTCCCGGTTCGAAGCGGCCAAGAAGATGATCGAATCCATGGGCGGCAAGGTGCTGGGTCTTTATGTGACCATGGGCGGATACGACATTGTCGCCGTCACGGAGGCGCCAAACGACGAGGCGGCTTCGGCGATGGCGCTTTCGATCGCATCCAGGGGTAACGCCAAAACCACCACGATGCGGGCATTCACCGAAAGCGAATTCGTCGAGATTCTGAAGAAGGTCTCTTAGAGCAGGACGACCCGCGGCCGGATCGCGAGGGATCGCCGGAAGGCTGAGTCAGCGTGTGCAGGACCCTGCCCGGTTCCATCCCCCAATCTGAACCCAAGGCGAGGCGGAAGGGTCTGTGTGCGCCGCTGTGGGCGGCCGGACCTGAGGTGAGACAAGTGTCCCCAGACAAGCGATGACTCACTTTGTCTTCGCCGTTGTGCTGTGAACCCTGTTCGCGGAACGAGACATTCTTGTGGACGTGTCGGCTGCCGGGAATGCGGCCGGACAGTGAAATCGCGCCGGCGTTCAGGTCCGGAGTGGAGCAGGAGATTGGACTCGAACCCGCGACTGTCCCGCCGGAGGCGGGCCCTGCAAGAGGCGCAGTCGAATCAACCATCTCTTCAACGTTCGCCGTTCACCCTCTCCGGGGTCCGTCTGGGCGCTGGACGCGCATGGCCACGGGATTTCAGTGGTCGCAAGCATTCTCGCCGGCTTGCAGCGTCCCGGCAAGGTACTCGCTGACGATGCGTTCAGGCGCGTCAGCGGGCGCGCCAAGGACCACCGAGACGCCTTGCTGTGCGAAGAGTTGCTGGGCGCGCTGCCCCATGCCTCCGGTGATGACTACGCTGGCGCCGCGCTCCGCCAGCCACCTGGGCAATAAGCCGGGCTCATGCGGAGGGGATGCGATCTCTTCCCTGTGGAGAATCTTCTTTTCGGTTGGATCCACCTCGAAGAGCGCGAAACTCTCGCAGTGCCCAAAATGCAGAGACAATTTCCCGCCTGCTAAGGGAACGGCTATTTTCATGCGTTTGTACTCCTCCATACTTTGACGGCAGAACCCTCTTTCCATTTCCAACTGAGGCGCGGCAGCCCACCATAATTGCCGCACCTCTGCGGAGAAGCGGCCCGGCGAGTTCAGGCATGCCAATCGCCTGGCAAAGCGGCAGTCCCTGGTGAACGTCCATGTATTTGCGGGGTCCGGGGATGGAAAATCCCGCGCGCCGCTTTCGCAATGTCCGAAACCATTTGCCGACGCAGCCATCGTAGCGTTCGCAGATGATTCCGGTCTTTTTCATCTCGACCCTGCTCTCCGTTCCGGTCTCATCGTTGTTGAGTGCGTCCCGCTTCCAACATGAGATCGGCCACCCTCTTTCCCGACAGCAACATGCCCCCAAAGATCGGCCCCATCCTGGGACCGCCGAAGGTGGCGCAAACCGCCATGCCCGCCACCCATAACCCCGGGAAAACTTCCGCGACCCGCTCCACCACGAAGGCCTCGCCGGCCGGCGCGTCCATGGGCCCCTCGCCGCTCATGCCAGAGAGCAACTCGGGAGCAAGAAGGTTCCGCTTGCGAAGCCGCTCCACGGCGACGGCCTCATGACCGGACGCGTCAATGACGGTCTCCGCCTGGAGAACAACCGGGTCGACCGGGAGAGCGCCGGAAATCATCGTGCGGTTGACGACCACACCCGTGACCCTGCCGTCATGGACGCAGAGGTCTTCGAGCGTCATCAGGTTCAGCAGGACAGCACCGGCCCGAATCGCCTGGAGGCACAGTGCGCAGGCCAGTTCCGCGGCATCGATCACGTACAGGCCCCCCAACCGGCGGTCATGGCGGATGCCGGCAGCTTCGAGAACCGGGAGCGCCTCTTCTTGCACAATGATCTCATTCATTCCCATCCCGCCGCCCCAGACGCCGCCGCCCGGCGCAAGACGCTTCTCCACCACCGTGACCTTGCGGCCCTGCGCCGCCAGGTAGAACGCCGCCGTCATTCCCGCCGGACCGGCCCCGATGACAACCACACTGCTCTCCATCGCGGACAGCAACTTCTTGTGGTAGCTCTCAACAATCGCCTTTGAAATCGCAATCTCTTCGAGTCGGTTCATGAACGGGGATCCCTTTCATCCGACCAGCGTAGCGGAGTCCCGCACCAAGAATCTCGCACCTGCCCCGCAGCCGGCGGCCTTTTCGCCAAACCGCTCATAGAACGCGAGAGCCGCATGCCAACCGGTGCAGTGACAAGGCGCGATCATTTCAACTTGAAACCGCTCGAACGCCTGCAAGGCCGCCCGGCGGCGCGCTTCCGGGGCGCTGCGCAGGTGCATGCCGCCGATCACACCGTATATCCTGTCCCGACCGGTCAGGCGGGATACATAATCAAGCGTATTCGCCACGCCGGCATGTCCGCACCCCAAGATCACCACCGGCCCTTCGGGCAGGTCTGCAAACAGAGCCTGGTCGTCAACCAGGGGATCCGGTTCCCTACAGGCGGCATCCACGAAGAACGGGCCGCCAGGATCCTCGAAAGGATACGTTCTGGGAATCTCGCCTGTGCACCAAACCCCCGGGATGATCTCGGCGGGAGCCGTGGTCCACACCAGCCGGGAGCCCGCTGCCTGGAGCTGCCGCAAACTGCCTTCCGGCATGCCGATGTTGCGAGGTGGTGCGGCGCCGGAGCGGGAATACTTCGGTTTCAGCGCAGCGGGGTGAACATAGACCGCCGGTTGGCCCGGGAGCCGCAGCACTTCCGCCAAACCACCCGTGTGGTCGTAGTGTCCGTGACTGAGCACAATGGCGTCGAGATGCTCCAACGAACAACCGAGTTGTTGCGCGTTGTGTCGAACGACAAGGCCCTGCCCGGCATCGAACAAGAGCCGCCTGCCGCTCACTTCCAAAAGCGCCGCTAAGCCATGCTCGGCCAGCAAATTCGGCTCGTAAACGCAATTGTCGGCCAGGATGGTGATCAGAAAACGGTTGTTCATGCTTGTTTCCGCCCGACGCCGCTGTGCAGCCGGCGGCTATGCCCAGTGCCCGTCCACATCCGCCGCAGCGGCAGCCGCCAATTTGCCCGCCTTGAATTGTTCGATGGCGTCGGCCACCGAGCCGGACGCGCCGGTGTAGATTTTGACCCCGCCGGCCTGCAAAGTGGAAAAGGCCTTGGGCCCAACGTGGCCCGTGATCAGACCGTCCACGCCCAGATCCACGATCCGTTTGCCGGTCTGAATGCCCGCCCCCTGCGCGGCGTTCAAGTTTACCGAATTGTCTACGGCGGAGAACGCGCCGGTTTCTGTATCCACCACGATGAGGTACCTGGCCCGGCCGAAACGCGGATCGACCGGCGATTGCAGGTAGCTGCCCTGAGAGGTGATTGCGAGTTTCATGGAATCTCCTGCTTGGAGTTTCTGGACAGCTAAGCCATTGCACGCCGCGTTCCAACCTCTAGGCCTTCCGCCTGTGGTACTGCGGGGCAGGATTTCAACTTCGCCATTGCAATCTGCAAATTTGACGCTCGCCCAGTCTTGCATCTTGCATGAGATTCCTCCTTCCTCGGTGCGCAAACTCCCGCTTCCTCAATGCCTGATGATCTGGCACGAGAAGTGCTCCCCCGAAGGTGTGAGGCTGGCCATTCCCCAGCATCAGGGACGCATTTCCCCGGTATTCGACGTGGCTGCGAATGTGTTGCTCATCGATGTCGAGAACGGCAGGGAGGTGCGGCGAGAGGAACGGAGCTTGAGCCGGACGGATCCGGCGGCCCGCGCCAGCGAGTTTCTGAAGCTGGATGCGAATGTTCTGATCTGTGGTGCGATTTCGGCGCCGCTGGAGGCCGCGTTGGTTTCCTCCGGCGTTCGAGTGTTCGGGTTTGTTTGCGGGCCGGTCGAGGACGTCCTGGCAGCCTTTCTGGACGGCCGGCTGGCCAGGCAGGCGTTTTGCATGCCCGGCTGCGGCGGACGGCCCCGTTGGCTGGGCCAAGGGAGAAAGACAATGCCAAGAGGTTCTGGAATGGGTTTCGGCCGCGGACGCGGCGGTGGTGGTGGCCGGGGAGCCGGCGGTGGTTTCGCTGGCGGCCGTGGCGGAAGGATGGGGGGTCCCCTGGCCGGCGGGCCTGGGGGCGAGTGCGTGTGCCCGAGTTGCGGCGAGAAAGTACCGCATGTTGCGGGCCAACCGTGCAATCAGATGAAGTGCCCGAAATGCGGCGCCCCCATGACGAGAGCTTAGAAAGGAGGAGGATGCCATGCCATTTGGAGATAGAACAGGTCCTTTGGGCTTAGGTCCCCGGACGGGACGCGGGGCCGGGTATTGCTCCGGCTTTGCGGCGCCTGGATTCATGAACCGGGGAGGCGGCTTCTTCTTTGGTGGTGGCCGAGGAGCCGGCGGCCGAGGCTGGCGAAACTGCTTTTGGACCACCGGCTTGACCGGCTGGCAACGCGCGGGCCTCTGGCCCGGGAGCTGGCCCGGCTATGCCGGCCCCACACGGGAACAGGAAGCTGCCGCGTTGAAAGGCTTGGCCGAACGGCTTGAAGGCGCCTTGGATAGCATCCGCAAGCGCATCGAAGAGCTGGAAACCAAAGCCAAAACCGAGTAGCGACAGAACACGAAGGCGGGCCGGGACGGATCGGTCCGCCTTCCCTTTGAGAGGGGGAACGGAGCGAATTCCCATTCCATGAGACTCGCCATCGCCAGCGGCAAAGGAGGAACCGGCAAGACCACGGTGGCCACCAATCTGGCCTGGATCGCGGCCCAGAACGGCTGGAGCGTGGCCTATCTGGACTGCGATGTCGAGGAGCCGAACGGGCGCCTGTTCCTGAAGCCGCAGATCACCTCCCGCCGTCCGATCGGCAGGCTGCATCCAAGGGTGGACGAGAGCCGCTGTACGCACTGTGGCCTCTGCGGAGAGATCTGCCAGTACAGCGCCATCGTCTGTGTCGGCGAAAAGGTGCTGGTCTATCCGGAACTGTGTCATGCCTGTGGGGGGTGCGTGCTGGTCTGCCGTCCTGGGGCCATTACGGAGGTCCTGCGCGAGAGCGGAAAGCTCGAAATCGGGCAAGCGGGAGCGCTCCAGTTCGTCCAGGGCGTGTTGAACATCGGCGAAGCAATGAGCGCGCCGCTGATCCGGCAAGTCAAAGCGGCTGCGCCCGAGGCGGATCTGGTGATCATCGACTCTCCGCCGGGGACATCTTGCCCGGTGATCGAGAGCGTGCGCGGGGCGGACTTGGTGCTGTTGGTGACGGAGCCCACTCCTTTCGGTCTGCACGACTTGCAGCTGGCCGTGGAGATGGTCCGCGCCCTCCATCTGCCCATGGGGGTCGTAATCAACCGCGCGCGTTCCGGCGGCGGCGAGACTTACGAGTACTGCCGCCGCCAGGGCATCGACATCTGGGCCGAAATTCCGGACGACCGCCGTGTCGCCGAGGCGTACTCGCGGGGCATTCTGGCGTGGGAAGCGGCGCCGGAGTTCCGCGCCGCCATGCAAGACTTGCTGGCCAGGATTCAGGACGGGCACATGGCGATGTCCCGCATGCCGGGACGGGAGTTGGGCCGATGAACGAGATCGTGACCATTCGCCGCGCGGATGCGCCTCCGGTGAAGGAGCTTGCCGTCATCAGCGGCAAAGGAGGAACGGGAAAGACGTCGCTGGCGGCGTCCTTTGCGGCGCTCTCGCGGAATCTGGTGCTCGCCGACTGCGACGTGGACGCCCCCGACCTTGCCCTGGTTCTGGCGCCGCAGGTGGTTCGCCGCCAGCCGTTCTCGGGAGGAAAACGCGCCAGAATCCGGCCCGGCCACTGCACCGCTTGCGGCAAGTGTGAAGAGCTCTGCCGCTTCGACGCGATCTTTTTCGACGGCCCAGGCAACGGCATCGTGGAAAAGACGTTTCGCGTCGACCCGGCGGCCTGCGAGGGCTGCGGCGTCTGCGCCTGGTTCTGCTCCGAAGGGGCGATCGAGTTTGGGCCCGTAGTGAACGGCGAATGGTATGTCTCGGAAACACGCTGCGGGCCGATGGTTCACGCCCGGCTGGGCGTCGCGGCGGAGAATTCGGGAAAGCTGGTGAGCACGGTGCGGGCGAGCGCCCGGCAGATTGCCGAGGAGCGCGGTCTGGACCTCGTGCTGATCGACGGTTCGCCGGGCATCGGGTGTCCCGTGATCGCCTCGGTCACCGGCGCGACACTGGTTCTGGCGGTAACCGAGCCGACGCTGAGCGGTCTGCACGACCTGGAACGCGTCGCTGAGTTAATGCGGCACTTCGGCATCCCGGCGATGGTTTCGATCAACAAGTGGGACTTGAATCCCGAGCTGTGCGAGCGAATCGAGGCGCGGGCGCGGGAGGAAGGCCTCGAAGTGGCAGGCCGGGTGCGTTATGACCCTGCGGTAACCGAGGCCCAGATATGCGGGAAGCCGGTCGTTGAGCATCAGCGGGACGGTTGCGCTTCCGACATTCGCGCCGTCTGGGCCAAGGTTGAGGCCTCTCTGCAAAAGCCCACGTCTGGGCCGCGAACCGGAGGTGGATATGCCAACGTACGAGTATGAATGCCGGGAGTGCAAACATCGCTTTGAGCGGTTCCAGAGCATGTCCGCGGAGCCGATCCAGATCTGCCCGAAGTGCGGCGGCTCCGTCGAGAGGCTAATCAGCGGGGGAGCCGGTGTAATCTTCAAGGGGTCCGGCTTCCACGCCACAGACTACGCGCGGGCAAGGCCAGCCTGCGGGCTCGGCCAGCCCTGCTGCGGCCGTGACAGCGTGTGCGACAACAAGCCATGCAAATCCTGAACCCGATCGCGATGTCTGCGGCGGCTCTGACCGCGCTGTTCACCACGGCCCTGATGATCACCGGCTTCGTCCTGGTGATGATGCTGTTGATCGAGTACCTGAACGTGCTCAGCGCGGGAACGTGGCGGGAGAAGCTGGCAGGGCATAGTTGGGGGCAATATCTGCTGGGGGGGCTGCTAGGCGTGATACCGGGTTGCCTGGGCGCGTTCACCGCCGTCGCGCTCTATTCCCACGGAGTGCTCACGCTCGGCGCCGTGGTGACTACCATGATCGCGGCCAGCGGTGACGAGGCTTTCGTCATGCTGGCCTTGATTCCGAAGCAGGCGCTGATGTTGATGGGCGTCCTGTTCGTTTTCGGCTTCGCCGTGGGCGTTCTGGTGGACGTGGCCGGGGGCAGACAGAGAACACGCGTCTCGGCGGTCTGCCTGGAACTGCATCAGGGGGACCGCTGCGAGTGCTTCCCGCGAGGCCGGATCCTTGGGCAGTGGAGGGAGTGCACGGCTGCGCGAGGGACGCTGGCCATCGTGCTGGCGCTCTTCCTGGCGGGCATCCTGGCGGGCCAACTGGGACCGGCGGAGTGGAACTGGGTTCGCGCCAGCCTGGCGGCCGTCTCGGCCCTTGCGCTCTTCATCGTGGCCACCGTTCCGGACCACTTTCTGGAGCAGCATCTCTGGCGGCACGTCGCTGTGAAACACGCCCCCCGTATCTTCTTGTGGACGTTCGGCGCGCTGGTGGTCATGTACCTGCTGACCAACGTCCTGCACCTCGAGCCGGCGATCCGCAGCGGGAAGTGGCTGGTGCTGCTGCTTGCGTGCCTGGTCGGGTTGATCCCGGAGTCCGGTCCGCATCTGATCTTTGTCACGCTGTTCGCTCAGGGTCTGGTTCCGTTCAGCGTGCTGCTGGCCAGTTCGATCGTCCAGGACGGACACGGCATGCTTCCCATGCTGGCGCACTCGACGCGCGAGTTCGCCCTGGTGAAGGCGATCACGTTTACGGCCGGGCTCGCGCTTGGGGCCGCCGCCATGGCCCTGGGGTGGTAGTCAAGCACGAGGATTGGCAGATGTCTCTCATATATGCTCGTCGCTTCGGCCATCCGAAAGCCTGGCGCCATTGACGGCGGCGCCCGGACATGCGGCACAAGACTCACCCGCCGTTGCCGCCAGAACGAACAAGATCCATGAATCGCATCTGCTATCCTGAGGGCTTCTGAGCGGCGAACGCAGGCAGGAAGGGTGGATTGCCGCGTCTTTGATCGGAAAAGTCATGCAAGACAGGAAG
>Ga0272448_1001856_pt1 | contig 27742 bp, 21 predicted proteins | sample YNPCB0191_FD_202220 | JGI IMG/M metagenome (GOLD analysis project Ga0272448, IMG submission 202220) | Hot spring sediment microbial communities from Yellowstone National Park, WY, United States - YNP-CB-019-1 | ecosystem: Environmental > Aquatic > Thermal springs > Hot (42-90C) > Sediment... | reverse complement strand
CAGGCATGAATGCCCCATAAACGGGGCGACATGATTTTTACGGCTTCGCCATAGTCGCGTATTTCTGTTACCAGATGGTAAGTGTCCAGAAGGACATACACATTGAAATGGGAAATTTTTTCAATGAGAGTCATCACCTGACGGGGTGTATTTATTAAGCTTACCCGGAAATGGCTCATGGGTTCCAGGACAATCTTTACCTGCCGCCGGGCTGCATATTCAGCCAACTGATGCAGTCCTTCAGCTGCATATTGCAGATCTTCTTCAGTAATCCGCCGTTTGTCTATGTGACCGGGATGAGCATATAAGGCTCCTGTGTAAGCGGTGGCATTGCTTTCGGCGGCCTTGTCTATCCAGTGGCAATGCCAGTCGAGGCCTTTGCGGCGATGGCTGGCTTCGTGAGAAGAAAGATCGGCTTCCATGGGCCATACACCTCCCGGACTCAACACAATTTCAACGCCTTCTTCTCCGGCAACTTTTTTTATCAGCGAGGCATCAAATTCCACATCATCACCCACAGCAATTTCAAGCACATCCAATCCCAGCGAAGCTGCTTTCCTGATGAGAAAAATTTCTCCGGACGACCACCGTTCAGTCCATAAAAAAATGTGCGCCCCGTATTTACACCGTTTCATCATAATAAAGTTAATTTTCAGTGGCATGATAAAACCCACGTGTTGCTGATTTCATCATTGTTGAGTTTGCATTTGTAAAATATCTGAATTTTATTGTCATCAAGGTAACATTCAGCAGCAGAACGGCCGCCTTTTTATAAGCGGCTGTGGCTACGTGTTAATCGCCGTTTTTTTGAAACAAAGATACTGTACTTTTTATGTTTGTTTGCCTGATTTTGTGCAGAGGGAAACAACCGGCACCACGTCAAAAAATAATTGAATTGATTTTTCTTCCGGTAAAAATTACTTTTTAAAATGTTTTAAAAAGTTTTATGTTTCTGATTTTGTTATTGTTGTGGTACTGTTTTCAAAATTCCGGCAGACAGGAATTGCATTTTGGGGATTTTCTGTCTCAAAGTTTTGTAAAGGCAAAACAGAGGAATAAGTTGACAACTTTATGGAATCGTGGTGCCGTATGCTTAGGTGGGGAAAATAAATAGCGGGATATTGGGTAATTTAAGTAAAATATTATATTTGTAATGGTTTGATTAAAAATTGATTTTTCTAATGAAAGTTGAAGTTTTTAACAACAAGACAGAAGCCAGCCGGAAGGCTGCATCGGATGCTGCTCTTCTTCTCAAAAAAACCATTGAGAAAAAAGGAATGGCAGTGATGGTAATGGCTACGGGAGCCAGCCAGTTTGAAGTGATCTCATCGCTGGTGAGTGAAAAAGGAATTGACTGGAAAAAAGTGGTTTTTTTTCATCTCGATGAATATGTGGGATTGCCGGATACCCATCCGGCCAGTTTCAGAAGATACCTGATAGATCGTTTTATCAGCAAGGTTCCGGGGTTGAAGGAATGCCATCTTATTCTGGGCGATGCCCTTGATCCGCAGCAGGAATGTAAAAGGCTGAATTCATTGATTAGCCGCTATGTGGTGGATGTTACTTTTGCAGGGTTTGGTGAAAACGGACATCTGGCCTTTAATGATCCACCTGCCGATTTTCAGGTTACCGATCCTTACATTGTTGTTTCGCTGGATGAAGCATGCCGCCGGCAACAATTAGGAGAAGGGTGGTTTAAAACCCTTGAAGAAGTCCCACAGAAGGCCATCAGCATGTCGATCCGGCAAATTATGAAGTCTAAAAATATTATCTGTACTGTGCCGGAAAAACGCAAGGCAGAAGCAGTTCGCAACTGCCTTGAAAATCCGGTCTCGGAACAATATCCTGCTTCCATTCTGCAACAACATGAGCATTGTACAATTTATCTCGATCGTGATTCAGCCTCTTTGCTGACAAAGAAATTCTGAGATGGCTATCCCCGGTTTTGTTGATCTGCAGGTAAACGGATACAAGGGAGTGGATTTTTCTTCTCCCTCTCTTTCAGAAGATGAGATATTGTATGCCGCTGATGCTCTGATCCGTGCGGGAACACTCTTTTTTTTACCCACCATCATTACTTCTTCCGTGGAAGTATACCGGAGAAATCTTGCCCTCCTCAGGCGGGTGGTTGAGAACACTTACCTGCGGGACCATATTCCCGGGGTTCATCTTGAAGGTCCTTTTATTTCTCCCGAAGAAGGATACCGTGGCGTTCACAGGGAAGAATGGATCAGGGTCCCTTCGGTGGATTTTTTGCATCAACTGACGGAAGCATCTGGAAATTTTATCCGTTTGCTCACCATGGCAGCTGAACAGCCCGGGGCAGAGGAAGTGTGCCGTTATGCAGTGTCAAAAGGAATCGTTGTTTCTCTCGGACACCAGCATCCTTTACGAAGCCACATTGATGCCCTTGCACGGGCAGGGGCATCCTGTCTTACTCATCTCGGAAATGCCATTCCGCAAATGATTCATCGTTATGAAAATGCTTTGTGGCCTGCTTTGATCAATGATGCTCTCATGGCCATGGTGGTGGCCGATGGTTTTCATGTTTCAAAAGAATTGCTGGAAATCATTATCCGTATCAAGGGCGTGGATAAGGTGATCGTTACCAGCGATGTGTCGCCGGTAGGCGGGATGCCCCCGGGCACCTACCATCTGCTCGGGATTGAGTCGGTGCTGGAAGAAAACGGCCGTCTTCATTGCCCGCAAACAAATTCACTGGCAGGTTCTTCATTTACCATGCTTCAATGTGCCAACTTTCTGCTTTCCTGTTCTTTTGTTTCGCCGGAAGAGGTGGAAAAGATGACATTTTATAATCCTTTGCGTTTGCTGGGCATTTCTCCTCAAACGCTGTTGCAAAATAAACCGCTGGTGTCGTTCAGGGACAATCAGTTTATACCTCTCTGAAAAAACAAATAAAGATTCAATCTCGCAGGAATTTTATAAGGATTTTCCTCTGGCAGTTTGCCATGCCAGTACCAGCGAAATGAGCCACAAAGGAAGAAAGGCGGGATGAATGCCCTGTGGATAAAAACCCAGTACCCATCCTGTAAAAGTGAGTATGATAAGAAGGGCCACCAACTGGAAATAATATATCTTCGTTTTGCAGTGAGGCAGCCACACAAGAAAATGGGCAGGGCACAACCAGAAAAGGTTGAGGTTCATTTTCGTGGCCTGATGATCCGTAAAGAACCACATGAAAGCAATAATGATTCCAATGATTCCCCAGAAGGTAAACCATATTCGCTGAAAGAGAGGTAAACGTTCCGGAGCACGGAAAAAAATCCACAGCGACAGCACAAAAAGAGCCCAGAAGATAATCACCGGCTTCAGCAAGAAAGGACAGTGGACGGGTTGTTCATGCCCTTCAAGCATGGTGAAGGTTTCACTTATCAGGGGCTGATTCCGGCAGGAGGCAGTGGCGAGGTTTTGCATCATCAGTTCGGGAAGAAACATTTCCTGGTGAATGTCACAGAGTCGGTCGGCCGGCAAGCCCATCACCAGGTCGACACCAAGGTGAATCCAGGGAAAAGCCTCAAGATAGCTGTCCAGATATTGTCTGATGGTTTTTTCAGGCTCTTGCCCGGTACGACGAAACACCAGCGAATCGTTGCATGCCATAAAGATGACATCGCGGATACGTGTGGCACAGTTGTCATAGTAAAAGTCGTACCGGTAAAAGCGGTTTTCGGGTTTATAATTGTTTTCAATGAAGTTGCATATTTTCTGTTTTTGTTCCATGGTCAGGTTCAGCACCTGCTCTTTCAGCCACTGGCCGTTGACCACATAGGTGTACATGAAACTTTGATAATCTTCTGCAGAAAGCATGTAATTAAGGTGGCCACGGACAAATTTAAAATAAAATCCGGGGGTATTAAAATCGAAAGTCCCATAGTTAAAAAACACATCTGTATGCTGTGAAGTATCTTTAATGCGAAGAGCGTTATGTCCAAAAATAGTGTACAATTCAGGTCCCGGCCCAGCAGTGATGAGGCTTATTTGTGTGTGAGGCGTTACCTGAAAAGCCTTTGCCGTCAATGCAGGCAATAACATCACCCAGAGGCAGGCAAACAAAAATCTGTTATTCATCCTTTTTCTTCTTATAGACATCGAAAGACACCAGCATGGCAATGTTGGTCCAGAACAGAGCCGAGAGTTTATCCGTATCAAGAAAGTTATTCAGGATGCCATGAAGGTAATAAGTGGATAAAGCCACGACAAATGCCATGGCAAGGATTCTTACTTTTCTGCGTCCGGCCTTGTTGTACACATGAATTCCCGTGTACATGGAAGTAATTAAAACGAGCAGAAAAGCGACGGTTCCGAATATTCCCTGTTCAGCAAGCGGACCAAGATATTCGCTGTGTGCATTGCCCAGGTCGCCCGCAAAAGTGCTGATGGAGGTGATTTTGTTGGCCGACTGGTAAGCACCGTATTCAAACTGGTAAGTCCCCGGTCCCCATCCAAACCATGGCTTGTCTTCAAACATCTTCAAAGCACAATCCCAACGGTTGATCCGTTCCAGATTTGACTCGTCGGTTGAAATGTTGGTCATGGATTGCAAATGTTGCATAAAATCACCTGAAGAACCTGAACGGTTACGCTGCAAGGCATAGAGTATTTCAGTTTGAAAAGAATAAAACAATATTCCTCCGGCAATGGCCAGCAAAGCAATTTTCCAGAAGCGGATATGCAGTTTCATGATGATCCATATCCCTGCGGCACCGGCAAGACTTAACCATGTGGCTCTGGTGTAGGAAAATACAATAGCTACCAGAAGCAAAACAACAATAAAAAATTGCACGATACGAATCAGAATGTCGGTTTTTTTGTTGATGAATAAACCGGCAATGGCAAACGGCAGAACCATTGCCAGGGCTGCTCCGTAGTCGGTATGGTCGTTGTATAAAGGCTGACAAGCCCAGTTGGAAGCTTGCTGGTTGGTCAGGCCTGCAGGAATGTGGCGGGCAAATGTATAGGCTATTACAAGCAGCAGCGAAGCAATGTACAGCCATTCATACCGTTGAATATTTTTTATCTTTTTGAAGATCACCAGTCCGAAAAAATAAAAGACAGTAATAAACCAGAAACGGGCAAGAAAATATTTAAACGACACAAGAAAATGGGTGCTTGTAAAAGAAGTAATGAGCATCCACAGCAGGTAAAAGTAAATAGCCACTGACACACGGTGGCGCAATAGACGGGAATCGTATGAACCTTCGGTGAGGCATTTGGCCAGAAAAACCATCATCAGCGACACGATGATAGGTTCAGCGGGTATGGAAAGGTCGTATTCAATGCCGGGTTTCAGAAAATGAAGAGGAATCGAAAGAGGGACCAGCAAAGCAATGCTATAAAAAACAATGTCAAGACGGGTAAACAGTACCAGCACAAAAAGAAGAATCACGGGAATGTATTCCAGGGAATAAATGCCCCACCTGTAAATTAAAAAAAGATTGGCCCACAGAAACAGGGCTACAATAAGAATCAATAAAATCCAGTCGCGACGGGATTTCACGGGATTAATCTTTTACCAGTTTTTCGATATAATCTTTACACATTAAGCCAGCCAGCGTCAGAAGAAAAGTGGATAAAGTGGAAACAATAATAATGAGGGTACGTTTGGGGATGTATTTTTTATCAGCAGGTTTGGCATAGTCAACGATGAATTTGTAAGAATAAGGCATGTCTTCGCCGGCAAGGGTTTTGGCGTTGATGTAGCTTCCCATGAATTTTGAAAAATAATCTGCCTGTTTTTCCAGAATGCTTTTATGTTTCTGCATCAGCCCCGACAAGCGCGCCATCTCTTTGAGCCGTTTGCCAAAGACTTCAGCCGCCTGACCGTTACCCGAAGCAAGGGCCTGATTGTAAGAACGTTCCAGTTCCTGTGACTGGTGTTCAATGTCGGCAATGCCATATTGTTGCCCCAACCGGCTCATGCTGTCGGCAATGGCATTCATAAATTCCATGTAGGTTTTGTACTGAATTTCGTATATCCGTGCGTCGTTTTCATTTTTTTGCTTGTATATTTTATTCATGATGGAATCGGAAAGCATCACAATGTCGTTGGCAATGTTTGCCGCCCATTGCGGATCTTCGTCGAGCACCCTTACCTGGATGGACTGGTAACGGGTACGGACAAAACTGATGTTGCTTTCATACATTCCGTTTACCCGTGTGCGGTAATACTTATGACTGGCAGGAATGCCGTAGTGTTCTCCCAGGTTGTATTTTTTTATGATTTTATCACGCACTTCTTCCGAAGTAATGATTTGCATATACTGGTCAATTTCGTAAAGCTGCCCGAACCAGGCTTTATTGTCCTTTAAATCAAACCATGGCTTGTTGTCGCTGTATGAAGCAGGATAAATAACCGCTGTAGACTTGTATTTGGGTTTTATCATGAACGATACCCCCAGCGATAAAACAGCAGCAGCCACGGTGGTCCACAACAGAAGGTTCCTGTTGTCCCTGATATACCGTACAATCACTTTTGCCTCAAAACTGAATTTTTTTGAATCTTTTCCCATGATAAAAATTTTTAGCCCTTAAAGGTACAAACAAAAAAAGACAATTGTATGATGTTTTTAAATAATTGATTGTTAGTTGATTACAATTTATTTTGTTTCTTTGTTTTTTCACCGTTTTTTTTTAATTTAGCCTTACATTTAAAAACTGCTAAACTAAAACTTAATGCTTATGAAAAAAAAGTTCCTTTTACTGGCTGCAGGCCTGCTTTCAGCAATGGCTTGTTTTGCGTGGTCTGAATCCATTCCAAAGCTACGCATTGGAATGAATATCAACAGTCTTAATTACTGGGATCCCGGTGCCGTAATTTTTACGGATGTAATGACAACTGCGGATTTCCGGGTCGACTGGTCAGATGATTTTACCGGCGTTCCCCTCGACACCAATGGCTATCCCACGCAGATCCCTTATCCGGGTCAGGGAAGCAAGGTGGTGCGGTTCCTGATTAACAATTATTACAAAGGTCGTTATGTGGTTTTGTATGATGGACAAGGAACGTTGAAAGTGAATGCAGTATCCAGTACAACCATGAACGGGAAGCTGTATATTGACCTGACAGGGACGGGAGGGAATGTGTGGATTGACATTACATCTTCAACGGCCGGAAATTATATTCGCAACATTCGTATCGTGCCTCAGCAATATGCCGATGGCAGTTCTTATCCTACGTTCAGGCAGGATTTTCTGGATGGACTGAAGCCTTTTCATGCTCTTCGTTTTATGGACTGGCTGGCCACCAACAATTCAACGGTAAAAACCTGGGCCGACAGGGTCAAAAAAACCAGCCGCTCACAAATGGAAAAGGGAGTGTGCCTCGAATATTGCATTGAATTATGCAATACCCTTAATGTGGATGGTTGGTTTTGCATTCCTCACATGGCCGATGATGACTTTATCCGCCGGTTTGCCGGCATGGTAAAAACAAACCTGAAACCTGGACTGAAGGCTTATTTTGAGTACTCCAATGAGATATGGAACTGGATGTTTGATCAGTCGCACTGGGTACTGGAAAATGCAAAAAATCCTCCCGCCAACAATCAGTATGTTATAGACAGTTTAACGGCTATCAATCCCAATGCTGCCGATCATCCTGAGAAAGATGCTTTTATGATTTCCCGCATGTTTAAGCTTTTGTATGAGGTTTATGTTACCCCCGAGGAGAGGTCGCGCATGGTAAAGGTAGCCGCCGTACAGCATGGCTGGCCTGACAACACAAGACGCATCCTCCTTTTCCTTAAAAATCGCGGATACAGGATTATGCCCGATGTGGTTTCACCCGGCGGATACTTTAATTTTACTCAAGCCGATCACGACAAATGGAACTCAATGGACCCCTCGCAGGTAACCCCTGAAATGATTCTTGATGCCGTGGCAGCAGATTATCCAAACAACGAAGCTCAATGGACCGACGAGACCGCTACTTATGCCAAACAGTTTGGAGTAGGCTATGTGGTGTATGAAGGGGGCCAGCACATGCAGCCATGGCAACAGGGAGACTGGGCATACAATCCGGCAGTATGGGCAGCGCAAATCCATCCCAAGATGTTCGATATGTACCTTACCAATTTTAAAAAACATATTCAGCCGAACGTGAACTGCCAGCTTTTTATGGCATTCAGTTATGTAGGAATCAGGGAATCAAAATGGGGTTCATGGGGACATCTTGAAAAATATGAGGATATTCATCCTGATTCAGTAGTTCATCATGTACCCAAATACAATGCCCTTCTTTACTGCAATACGCCCAAAGCAGATTCACTGAGAGCTCCATTGTTCTCTTCGGCTTCTGCCGGAGGAGGACAATTTGATGTAAGCATTACTTCTCCTTCACCGGGAGCAACCATTTATTATTCACTTGATGGCAAATATCCTTTTACCCTGAAATACACGTCGCCGGTACGGATTCCTGCCAACACTACTATTTATGCCATTGCTTCCAAAACAGGCTATGTGCACAGCAGTGTGTCAAAAGCAACAGTGGTGGCAACTTTATATGCTCTTACGGTGAATAGCGGAACAGGGAGTGGAAGTTATGCGGAGGGAACAAAAGTGAAGGTTACCGCAGCGGCAGCTCCTGCAGGAAAGATCTTTGACAAATGGACCGGTGATGTTCAGTACCTGAAAAATCCGGATGACAGCATTAACGAAATCACCATGCCTGCAAAAAGCATCAGCATCACGGCAACCTATAAGGACAAACCGGTAACGCCCATTGCCATTGATGTTGAAAAAGATGAATTCCTGCTGTATCCTAATCCGGCCGGCCGTTATGTGGCAATTCATGCCCCTGCCGGGAAAACTTATTCCCTCGAGTTGTTTGATATGCGGGGCGTCTTGTTGCTTAACAGGCATCTTCTCACAGATGAATATGTACTTGACATCAGTTCTCTGAGTCAGGGAGTGTACATTGTGCGGATTGTCTCCCGGAATGAAACTCATTGGCTGAGGCTGGTGAAACAATAATCATACAAGAAAGGATTGAAAAGAAGCCGGAACAGGAATTTTCCAGTCCGGCTTCTTTGTTTCTCTTTTTAATCAGTTAAAATTAAAAAGAGATGTTTTTTCTCCGCGGAGAAAAAACATCTGGAAAAAGTTATTTTTACATGAGTTAAAATAAAATCTATGCGGACAATATTACTTAAATTAATGACGGTAAGTCTGAATTTATTAATGGTTATCAGGATGGTTGCTCAGGGGCCTGATTTTATTGATAATTCTCCGGGCTATGATATTGCTGTCTATTATTTTCCTGATTATCATACCGACGATATGCGGAATGAACTACGTTATGGTAAAGGCTGGTCGGAATGGGAATTGGTTAAAAATGCCCGTCCCCGTTTCGAAGGGCATAAACAACCCAAAATTCCTCTCTGGGGATTTACCAATGAATCTGACCCCGAGATAATGGAAATGAAAATAAACACTGCCTCTGAATATGGAGTAGACGTTTTTATTTATGACTGGTATTATTACAATGATGGCCCATTTCTGAATAAAGGACTTGAAAATGGTTTTATGAAAGTACCTAACAACAACAAGGTGAAATTTGCCCTGATGTGGGCTAATCATGACTGGATAGATATATTCCCCCGGAATCCGGATGCAGGCAAAGCACCCCTGATTTATCCCGGCACTGTTTCACCGGAAACTTTCGGGAAGATGACTGATTACATTATTTCGAAGTATTTCAGTCAACCCACCTATTGGAAAATCGATGGATGTCCATATTTTTCAATTTATGAGTTATCCGGATTTATTGAAAGCATGGGAGGTAAGGAGAATGCCAGGGCTGCCCTGGAAAAATTCCGGAACAAAACAAAAAAAGCCGGGTTCAAAGATTTGCATCTCAATGCAATTATCTGGCGCATTCAGATTTTGCCGGAAGAAAAAGAATTAAAAAATCCTTCAGAATTATTAGATTACCTGGGCTTTAATAGCACCTCCTCTTATGTGTGGATTCATCATGTTCCGCTGGAAAAATTTCCTGAAACAGAATACAACGATGTTTGTAATAAATACTTTAAATTTTGCGATGAATTTTCAAAAACCATAAAACAGCCTTATTATCCGAATGTGACAATGGGATGGGATGCCACGCCCCGTTGCCATCCGGACTTCAATTATAGAAATGCCGGCTATCCCTGCATGGCAATAATAAAAAACAACACCCCTGAAAATTTCCGGTTGGCACTCCAGTTGGCTAAATCATGGGTTGATTCCAGTGTAAAAAATACCAGAGTAATCACTATAAACAGCTGGAATGAATGGACAGAAGGCAGTTTTCTTGAACCGGAAAGAGAATACGGGTATCTATATCTGAATGCTATAAAAACTGTTTTTAAAGGCAATTAAGTATTACGGCCAATGCATATTTCCGTCCATCATCTAAAAATGCCTGGGGGATTTGAATACTTCATACTCTTACGGTTGGAATAAATTCAGGTCAACAGACAAAAAAGGAAGAATCTTATGAGATTCTTTTGATTTATCATTATTGTATGCAAGGCCAGTATATTTCGTTATAGGGAAGGTTTAATATTTCCGGCCGTTTATTTTTTTGTGAATTTTTAATGCAAATGTTGCTGATAGATTTATGTGTTTATCAAATTTTCTTTCAGCCATAATTTTTTTAATTTACCAAAATTAAAAACAGTGTGTTAATTTTCTATACTTTGCCATAGCTTAAAATTTATTACTTTTTTCTGGCAAAGCCTAACTTACATCACCACCGTCAAAGACGATGGTTTTTTACATCATAATAAAAAAAGCGGACAGAAATGTCCGCTTTTTTCTGCTAACTTTTCTGTCTTACACCGGCTTTTTATTCATCAGTTCATCTAACTTCTTGGAAAGATCAGTAACATAAGTTTCTGCTTTTTCCCTGGTGCCATCAGCAAATACAATGTAAGGAACAGCCTGCCCATTTTCATCAAATGCCTTGATATCGCCCACCTTGGCACCATCGCTGGCTCTTACAATGGAAAGATGGACATTGGCATTGATGTCGGCTGCTGAAGGATTTTGCATATTGGTCATTGTGCCGGCATTGACATTGCCCTGCACTTTGACATCGGCCAGCTGCACCCAGCCGTCAATGTAACTAATCTCTTCTTTGTTTGCATCTTTGTACGACAGTTTGACTCCTGCTCCCACAAGCACTTTATCACTTTTCTTCAACACCACACTTGCCGACTGGCTGGTACCTGCATCTGCAAAAGTTGCAGTGATGCTATAGGGATCCACACTCACAGTGGCATTCAATGACAGTGGCGTTCCTTTGCTGTTATACGAAGCCGTAAGGGATACGTCTATTACTTTCTTTGTGCTGATATAGACATCGGCTTTCAGTTTGGTGGGCATAAAAGAAGTATCTGGATAACCCCATTTATCTGTTTCAATGACCTGCTGAGAAGCATATTCATAAATGGTCAGCTTGGCATCATTGACATCCTTGTGGTTACTGTCGGAAGGAAACCAGATGATCACCTTGTCGGAAGAGGATTTCTTAATCACTGAGTCGGTTTCGTAATTATACTCCCATTCCCCCTTGGCTTCCTCAAAATTAAAATCATTTCCCTGAATGCTTTTTAAACTTTTGAGGCTCTTGGTTTTTAAAAGGGCCACGGTGCTTTTCATCGGATTGCTGAAAGGAGCATTTACCCCTTCAAGATTACTGATTGCCTGAAATCCTTCAGTATTCTGCATACCGTCCATTTCATTTATAAGGGTATTGGTACTGTTACTAAGAACAGCCTTTGCATCGGAAGATCCAAGGACTTCCTGTTTGTCTTTCTTACAGGAAAATACGCCTGCAAGAGCAACAATCATTAATAAAGAAATTACTCTTTTCATAATTTTCACATTTTTAATTGTTTAGAAAAGTAAATTTACGAATTTTATTTCTAATTGTATATGCTTTTTTTGTTAAATTATTTTTTTTAAACACATATTTTTGATTGTCAATGTTTTATGATAAAAAAAGAAAAAAACGACTTTGTGTGGTATCAGTTTGAAAAACTCGCCTTGAGACCGGATATTTTTCATTGTATCACCACAAGGAAGGGGGGAACAAGCACAGGAACTTATGAAAGTCTGAATCTCAGTTTCAACACAGGGGATGAAAGAGAAAATGTGAAGAAAAACCGCGAAAAACTGGCTGCAGCGGCAGGGATAAAACCGGAATGCCTGATTTTCCCCCGGCAGGTGCATGGAGATACAATAAAAACAATCCCGGCTGACTTTTTTACTTTATCTCCGGCCGGAAGAGAGCATCTCCTCGAACAAACCGATGCACTGGTTACTGATGTAAAAGGGTTGTGCATTGGGGTTCTGGCTGCCGATTGTGTTCCTCTTTTGCTCTACGACCCCGTCAGGAAAGTGGTTGCTGCCGTTCATGCAGGATGGAGAGGAACAACAGCTTTTATTGCTGCCAAAACTGTCTTTTACATGAAAGAACGGTTTCAATGCAACCCTTCTGAAATCATCGCCGGCATAGGCCCATCCATCAGTCCCGATGTATACGAGGTGGGGGCAGAGGTGGTGGAATGTTTTCAAAAGCAATACGGAAAAGAAGAAAGAAAAAAAATCATTCTCCAGAAGGATGCACACTTTTATCTTAATCTATGGGAAGCCAACCGTATTCAGCTTTTACAGCAGGGCATCCTGCCGGACCACATTGAGATTGCAGGACTTTGCACATATCAAAATCCTTCCCTTTTTTACTCTGCAAGACGGTCGGGCATGCGTACAGGACGTTTCGCTGCCGGAATCATGATAAAAAATTAATTCTTCCGGCATATTTAAACAGAATCATTAATTTTACTGCCGGAACTTTTTACAACCCTGTATCATGCTTGTCAAAACATACGGAAGTGCAGTGCATGGCATTAATGCCCAAACCATTACCATTGAGGTGGATTCTTCTCCCGGCATTAATTTTTTTCTGGTGGGACTGCCCGACAGTGCAGTAAAAGAAAGCCAGCAACGGATTGAAGCGGCATTACGCAGCAACGGATATCGTTTGCCCGGGCGTAAAATAGTAATTAACATGGCTCCAGCCGATATCCGCAAGGAAGGTTCGCATTACGACCTGCCCCTTGCCATAGGCATTCTGGCTGCTTCGGAACAAATTAAAAACGATGCTCTCAGTCGTTACGTGATGATGGGAGAACTGGGGCTCGACGGAAGCATTCTTCCTGTCCGTGGGGCTTTGCCCATTGCCATCAATGCCCGCGATGAAGGTTTTGAAGGTTTTATCCTTCCGGTGCAGAATGCTGCCGAAGCTGCAGTGGTAAAAGGCATCAAAATATACGGAGTCACCACGCTGCATGAAGTGATTGATTTTCTCAATGGAGAACATGCCCTTTCTCCTGTTGTCATCAATACGGAAGAAGAATTTGAAAAACAGCACCGTTGTTCTTACGACGTTGACTTTGCCGATGTCAAAGGACAGGAAAATGTGAAGCGGGCACTTGAAGTGGCAGCAGCAGGAGGACATAACATGATCATGATCGGTCCGCCCGGTTCAGGAAAGACCATGCTGGCCCGCCGCATTCCCACCATTCTTCCCCCACTCACCCTTGAAGAAGCGCTGGAGACAACCAAAATTCATTCCGTGGCGGGCAAGATCTCCCGGAATGTATCCCTCATCACCAGCCGGCCTTTCCGGGCACCCCATCACACCATCAGCGACGTGGCACTGGTGGGCGGAGGTTCCTATCCCCAGCCGGGAGAAATATCGCTGGCTCACAACGGTGTTCTTTTTCTCGATGAACTGCCCGAATTCAAACGGTCGGTACTGGAAGTGATGCGACAACCCATGGAAGACAGGAAAATCACTATTTCCCGCTCACGGTTCAGCATTGAATATCCTGCCAGTTTTATGCTGGTGGCTTCCATGAATCCCTGCCCCTGCGGCTATTACAATCATCCTGAAAAACCCTGTGTGTGTTCCGAAACCATGGTTCACCGTTACATGAATAAAATCTCAGGCCCTTTGCTGGACCGCATCGACATTCACCTCGAAGTGGTGCCTGTGCCTCTTGAAAAATTATCGGATTACCGTCCTTCTGAAAACAGTGCCACCATCCGTCAGCGGGTCATCATGGCCCGTTCCATTCAACATCAACGTTACAAAGAGTACAAAGACATTCATTACAATGCTCAGATGAACTCCCGCCTGATAAAAAAATACTGTTCCCTTAACGAAGAAGGACAAAAAATTCTCAAACAGGCCATGGAAAAACTTGGCCTTTCAGCAAGGGCCTATGATCGCATCCTGAAGGTAAGCCGCACCATTGCCGATCTGGACCAATGCGATCACATCCTTCCTCATCATCTGGCAGAAGCGATTCAATACCGGAGTCTCGACCGGAATAAAAGATAACCTCTTTTCGCTAAGAACAGGATTTTTTGCATTTTTGCAATCAGATAAAAACTCTTAACCGCTTAAATCTATGCAGTTGATTTCATCCTCCCTGGCAGAAGAAACAATCCGGAAAGCGAAAGAAAGTGCCCGCAAAAGGACGAATTACAATTTTCATGTTGATTTTTCTGATCCCATCAACCGCATGCTCAATGCCATGGAACCGGGGACTTATGTACAACCGCACAAACATGAAAATCCCGACAAACGCGAAGTATTTCTTGTTCTGGAAGGCACTGCGGCAGTGGTTTGTTTTGATGCCACAGGAGAAATCACTGAATATACCCTCCTGAACAGAAACAAGAAAGTTTATGGGGTGGAAATTCCTCCGAAAACATGGCACACGGTAATTTCCCTTGAAAGTGGCACCCTCCTGTATGAAATAAAAGACGGACCTTATTCGCCGCTGGATGATAAAAATTTTGCTCCCTGGGCACCACGGGAAGGAGAGGCAGGATGCGACGATTACTTAACCGGTTTGATAAAAAAACTGAATCTGGGAAATTTTTTTAAGGCAATTTCGTAACTTTTATTCTGGTTTTTGGCCCAAAAGGTGTTCCTGCCCTCACAGGGATTTTTTCTCCCTTGATCCATACTTCCAGCTTTTTTCCATCCCACTGCCAGCTCACTTCGTTGCCATGAACATGGATTCCTTCCACTTTGAGGGGCGAAGCAAGCCATTCCTTTTTCATCCCTTCCCCTATCACAAGAGCAGGAGTTTGCTGACTTTCATCGTACCATGCCAGCATGTCGAGCTGAAGACAAAGAGCTTCGGCGGCAGTCCAGTAATGAGGTGTTACATGCTGCGGTTTCACCCATCCGCACACATGATCCCAGCGGCCTGAGGTATTTTCCTCCCCATTTCCTTCCCACCAGGTGTACAAACCCGGCGAACACTGGTGTGCCCAGAAATATTCAAGCACAGGCCACACCTGTTCAGGCTGGCGTAAATACAACCATTGATGAGCTTCGGAAAAAGAAAAATAGGTCCACAACGGTTTTTCTTTGTACAGGCCTGCAGAATCAAACAGGCGGAGCCGGTTGGCTGTGGCCTTCACGAGGTACTTTTCTTTGATAGGCAAGGCAATATAATCGGGCCAGAAAGAACAGATGTAAGTTCTTTCATTGTCTGCTTCCCTGTCAAAGGCAGCACACCATGCTTTTTGCAGTTCGACAGCTTTTTGCTGCCATGCAGAAGCTTCTGTTTCTTTTCCAAGCATGCGTGCAAGGGCAGCAGCATGTTTTAATCCGCTGTAGGCCGTGGCATTGACAAAAAGAAGAGGACGGTGCCAGTCCATCCGGCCAATGATAAGTCCATCGCGGGCAGGCTCACACACAAGGGTGCTGTCCGGATGGTTTCTGGTAAATGACAGCACAGGAAACGTAATGGGCACATGAACAGGGGTTGATGTCTGAAGCATTCTTTCAATCAGTTCTGTTTTTCTTTTTACATGCGGCCATATTTCGCGGTAAAAAGAAGAATCTTTCAGTTCATAGGCCACCTGCATGATGGCCCAGATGGCCAGGCCGGGAGCATCGGCTTCAGGTCCAAAGCCTCCAAAAAAATCGTGACGGGCAAAATAATATGCCAAAGTACGGGCTGTTTCCAGTTGTCCTGCCCTTGCCAGAGCCACCAGCACAAAGGCTCCATCGCGAAGCCATGGCAACGGGTAATTGTTGGGTTCGCCGGGACGGCATTCATCGCGCACCAGTCCCATCATCAGATGAGCCACTTGGGCATCCAGCGACTCGGCAAAACGTTTGTCGGGAAGCTGGATTTTCAAAGACGAAAACAACGAAGCATAACGGAGAGAAGGCCGGTAAGGACGTTTGTTCCGTGTAATTCGTATCACATGTTCCCTGTCGCCCAGTCCCATCCGTGCAAATCCCCATCCCTGCAAAGATTCAAAATACGTTGCAGAAGTGGTTTGTGTTTTCCACCCTTCTGTTGTTTCATCCCCCAGTGTGACATAAGAGGGAGGAGGAGTAATGCGAATCGTCCATTCCTCATTCACCGTAAGTTCCTGGCCGTTCCACTGCAACGTTCTCACGGGTCCCCCGGCAGGCCCCACACTCCTTACCATCAGCGACAACCGGTGACCTGCAGGAGAGATGTTTTTGATTCGGATGCTTGCATCATAGGTAGAGTGAATGGTATGTGTCATTTCGTAATCAGACGTCACGGTAAAAACAGAAGGTTCTTGCCCTTTGATAAAACACTGTTTTATTTCGTTGAGAAAAAGCATGTCGCACGACCATGTCTTATAGTTGTACTTATCCGAAATCCATACAGAAACGCCAAAAGAACCAAAGGCCGGGCTGAAACTTCCTCCCGGTTCAAGGTAAGCTTTTTCTTCTTCGAGACTTCCGGGGATGGCCAGTACTACATGACCCTCTCCCCGGGGCCACAGATTGCCGGGATTTTCTTTCATCGCCCGCAGAACAATCTCTCGCGATGTTAACAACTGGGCAGGAAGAATTTTTGGAAAAAAGCAAACAAGAACCACAAAACAGAATCTTTTCATTGTCGTAAAACCCCCGTATTTGTTGATTAAAAAATGACTTCTCCTTTATTCAATTTCTTTCCGGTAAGGGGCTGAAGCCTGAGCTCCCATGCGGGTAACTGAAATAGCAGCAGCCTTGTTGCCAAAGTTCACGGCTTCGGCCAATGACTTTCCCTCGGCCAGTGCCACACACAAAGCCCCGTTAAATACATCACCGGCTGCAGTGGTGTCTACCGGCTGGACTTTCCTGGCCGGAATGAGTTTGGATTCGTCCCTGTTGAACAAGAAAGCTCCTCTGGATCCCATGGTGATGATTACATGCTGCACTCCCCGTTGTAAAAAAATCCGGCCTGCTTCCTGGGCAGCGGTGATGTTGTCTACACGGATGCCTGTGAGAATTTCTGTTTCCGTTTCGTTGGGCGAAATTAAATACAGCGAGGAATACAATGTTTCGGGCAATGGTTGTGCAGGCGCCGGATTAAGAATTACCTTTACGCCAGCCTTAGAAGCCATTTGGGCAGCGTACAGAACCGTTTCCACAGGAATCTCCAGTTGAAGCAAAAGAATCGCAGAAGAAAGAATCACTTTTTTTGCTTTTTCCACATCCTCAGGCAGCAAAAAAGCATTTGCTCCCGGAGCCACCACAATGCTGTTTTCTCCGGCATCGTCCACGGTAATCAACGCCACCCCCGACGGCCTGTTTTTGTCCACCGCAATATAACGGGTGTTCAGCTTTTCTTTTTTAAATATCTGTAAAGCCTGCCGGCCAAAAATGTCATTTCCTGTTTTCGTGATAAAGGTTACTTCGCCCCCCAGCCGGGCAGCAGCCACTGCCTGGTTGGCTCCTTTTCCCCCCGGATTCATCAGGAACTCTTTGCCCAGGACAGTCTCCCCTGGAGCAGGACGCTTAGCGGTTTTTACCACCATGTCGGTATTGGAACTTCCGATGACCGTAATCATTACTTTTTTTTTCATGCTGAAAAACATTTAATTTTTATCTTGCTTGTTATTGTTTCTGGTGATTGTAACACAAATAAATTTTATTTCTATCTGTAAACAAACAAAAATATTGAAATTTCTGTCAAATTTCATTATCTTTTCCCTGTGCCTGAAAACGGCCGGCACGCATGAAAAAATTATTTTTTCTGACAGGCTTTTCGGTGGCCATGGCTTTTCTTGAAGCCGCGGTGGTGGTGTATCTTCGCCATCTTTATTATCCGCAAGGATTTTCTTTTCCCCTCAATCCCTTGCTTGCAACACAAATCCTTTCAGTAGAATGGTCAAGGGAAATTGCTACCCTGATCATGCTTTTATGTGCCGGCTATCTTGCCGGAAGCACACGGATGGAAAGATTTTTTTACTTTTTGTTTTCTTTCGGAGTATGGGATATTTTTTATTATGTATGGCTTAAAGTTATTCTCAACTGGCCTGAATCGTTATTTACCTGGGATTTGTTGTTTCTTATTCCGTTTGCATGGACAGGACCGGTACTGGCACCTGTTGTTTGTTCCGTCACAATGATTGTTTTTGCCATTGTCTTCATTTCTGTGAAAGCAAAATGTGAAACAGAACCGGAAGTGAAACCCTTCATGACAATTCTTTTTCTGACAGGGGCTATCTTAATTTTAACCACTTTTTTAAAAGATTTTTTCCTGCTTCTTTACCGGGGAGGTTTTTATTGCAGGTGAACTTTTTCTCTGTGTATCTTTTTTTCTTTTCGTGTTTCCTTGTCTCAAACAAAGGAAGATAAAAAAATAAAGAAAGGGCCCTCAAGGCCCTTTCTTTATTCCTCCGTTGCCCGGTCATCAGGCAACTTTTATTTCCCTTGTAAGACGTTTGGCTTCTTCCTTCTTGGGAATCAGGATGTGCAGCACACCATCCTTGTAAGTGGCCGAAATCTTTTCTCCTTCGGCGCTGTCGGGAAGGACAAAGCTGCGGCGAAATGCTGCATAGCAGAATTCGCGGCGCATGTACTTATCGTCCTTCTCTTCATGTTTCTTTTCTTTTTCGGACGATATGGTCAGTACATTTTCGTCAAGGTTGATCTTAAAATCTTCCTTGCTCATTCCGGGAGCAGCAACTTCAATTCTGTATTCCTTCGCATTTTCGGCAATGTTTACCGACGGAACAGAATATACATCGCTGTCCCAGATTGTACTTAACCAGTTATCTCCGAAAAATTCATCCCATACACTGGGAATGTTCAATGCTCTTTTTACTACCGGTAACATAGTTCAACCATCCTTTTTATTTTAGTTTGACATTTATTTGCTTTCACCCTTTCCTTTTTCAAAGTCAATGCCAGACTAAAAATGAATTAATTTAAAGACATTTTGTCATTAAATTTATTTTAAAATATGAAAATTTGTCATTTTAAAAAATAAATTGTATTGATTATCAATATTTTAAATATTTCTTCTATAGAATTCCCACATCTTACCTGGATTTTATCAATTATTGTTAATAAAACTTTTATTTTCAATATGTTAGAAAAAATTTAATATTTTCTGCTTTAGTTACGATAAGATGAGGAAAAGTTATTTGCACCACACAGAGAACAAAGAAAAGTATTTCTTCACCCACAAAACCATGAAGAAAAAAGAAAGGGTTTTAAAAATTTTCTTCGGACATTAAAGATTTACACGGGCATTCCAAGAATGTCTCTTATGACTACCGAAGCACAACAACAACCGAAAACAGCAGGCATGTAAGAAATGGTGCCGGGGCTGTTTTTTTTATTGGGTTCATTCACTTCAAGCAAGGCATCATCCACTGCTCTTTCAGGAGAAAAAACCACTTTAACCCCCCGCCTGACACCCATTTTACCAAGCCGTTTGCGAATGAGTTTTGCCAGAGGACAATTATACGATTTGGAAATATCGGCAATGTTCACCTGCAAAGGGTCAAAACGTGCTCCTGCGCCCATCGAACTAACCACCGGCAAACCTCTTTGTACTGCATGATAAATCAAAAATACCTTAGGGCTGAGGGTATCAATAGCATCTACCACATAAGTATAAGGATACAATTTGATTACTTCTTCCATCCGTTCATCCCGGAGGTATTCAGGAACAGGATGAAGGACGAGCGAAGGGTTGATATCTTGCAAACGGTTGGCCATGACACTGACTTTTCCCTTTCCTACCGTAGAATGCAGTGCAGGAAGCTGCCGGTTAATATTGCTTTCACAAATGATGTCTCCATCCACCAGGGTCATTTCGCCGATGCCTGCACGAGCAAGCATTTCAGCAGCATAAGAACCCACTCCGCCAAGTCCTGCTACCAGCACATGTGCTTTCTGTAATTTTTGCAAACCTTCTTCACCTGTCAGCAAGAAGGTTCTGCTTTGCCATCCGGCCGGTTCCATTGCTTTCGTTTTTGATGAAAGAGCAAAAATACTCTTTTACAGGAAGAGATAATAAAACCTGTTTTGCCGGGGAAAACTATTTCTTTAAAAATTTGTTAATAAACCACACTGATAAATCCTTTACGGATGACTTTATTTCCGTCCCGTACAATGTATTGATAAGTATCCACCGGTACCAGCCGGCCATTGACAGTCCCGTACCATTTTTCGGTATAGCCGGGGGTGGAAACATAAATTTTCTTCCCCCACCGGTCGTATATCTCAAGCACAGCATCGGGATAAGAAGCATCAAAAGAAATATCAAAGAAATCATTGTACCCATCTCCGTTAGGCGAAATGGTATTGGGAATTTCGATGGTTTCAAGAACAAAACGTGTTCCGCATGAACTTACATTCAGTCCACTGTCTACCGCCACCCACATAATCACATCGCCGTCGTTGATGGTGGCTCCAAGCAGGGACGTGTCATTGGTAAGGGTATTAATCAATTTGTACTGGCAATTATCCCGTACATACAACGGATTAAATTCATAGGTATCCACCACATAAGAAGTGCCGATGGACCCTCCTTTTTTACGAACCTCCGGTACACATGCTATTTCGGGAGGAATGGTATCGGTAACAACAGTCGTAATGACTGTGTCTACCCGGCATCCCAGCCATGGAAAGGTATAAGCAAAACGGTAAGTCCCACCTTTCAATCCTGCAGGACGAAAGATACTCCCCGTAAGCCGGCCTGTGCGCATGGTGTCAATCCAGTATCCCCCCGTATCATAATTCACAAGGGTTGAAAACAAGTCGATGGTTTCCTGCGAACAAATGGAAGCTCCTATGGCCGTGCCGGCATTTTGATTCAATGGTTTTGAAATGGTAAGGATAAAATGATGAGGAGGACTGATGCAATGGGTATCGTACATCTGAGTAACCCAGTAATGATACACCCCAAGGGCTGTATCGCCGGAAGAATAAGAATCCTCCTGCCTGACAGCCACCCTTGTGGTAAGCTGCGCATCGGCATACCATGTAAGGGTTGCTCCTGCCGCATAATTACTCACGACAAAAGGAGGAACAGGATCCCCATAACAGGCATACACATTGCTTCCTTCGGGTTCAGCCACCGACAATACTGTCTTTACCGTTACATAGGCTGTATCGTACTCAGCACATACCTTGGCAATGACACGGTATTGAATGGAATCATTTTTGTTAAAAGTGGCTACGGGTGTTGCAATGTTGGGATTATCCAGGTAGGTAGAGGGTGACCACTGGAATTCTTTGGCATTGGGGGCTACAGCAATAAGAGTCATAGGAGTTCCCGTGCATACTACTGCTAAATTAGTATCATAAATTCCTGCAATGTATGCCTGCAATTCGATGGGATTAAGATCAGAGAAATAACCGGCTTCTGCCACATTTTTAGAAGCATTAAAAATTCCCAGGTGGAAATAGGCGATGTCGTTTTCCACCACACAGACATCATTGGGTTTCACAATACTTGTAAGATCGATCCTTGCGGCTTTCCAGTCTTCTCCCACAGGATAAAAATCAGAAGCCTTAATCAATCCCTGTTGCAACTTGCCATTCACATAAAAACGGAAAGCTGTGTCGCCTCCTTCCGGAATGCTCTGAACAAGAATATTGGCAAAAAACCGCACCGAATCCACTTCCAGCTGCGAGCGGGTAAAACCTACTTTTGAAGAACCGGTACAGCGGTCGACCGGTGGCAGGATGGAAGCCGTCAGTTCTTTCCCATTGCCGCTAAGATGATAAGCATACACGGGTTTATTGGTTTGAATATGACAATACAGGTTGTTCAGTGAGAAATCTTTTGTATCGTATGTCTGCCCTTTGTTCAGGGTAACTCCGGCAGGAATGCCATTCACTGTTACCTGTGTACCGTCTTCGGTGGCAGTAATCATGATATGTTCATCCCGTGACTGCAGATTGCCAATCACCCCAATGTATTCCTTTCCTGTTTTGGGCACCGGGAATATCTGATCGCCCGTCAAATCATAACCTCCGGCAAAATGTTGTGAATCGTCAAAAAGAGTAATCGCCACAGGTTTATCGGCATGCACCACCGTTCCTTCCAGAAAACCGGTAGAAGCATTTACGGGATCACGCACCACTGAAAATGTTTGTCCTTTATTCAGGGTAATATTAAAAGGCGTTTCCGCCAGATGTCCTACCACATCCTGTGAAGGAGTGATGTTTACTGTGGTGTTGTCTTCGGTGGCCACAATGTCAAAACCTCTCTTGGGAGGAGGGTTGTAAAATGGATTGTAGTAATCCCATGCCGATTGCTTTGGAATGACAAAATCTGTTCCGAGGGCATTTTGTCCTTTCAGATTAAAAATGGCATCATTATTCGTCCCCTGCTTTTCGTAATAAATCGTTACTTTGGAGGTAGACCGGATAAGTATCCCGTAATTCAACACTGTATCAGGAGGCTGATTTTCCACCTGTTTATACCGGCTATTAAGAGCCACCCAATACACTGTATTGGCCGGCAGAGACACCACAATAGGAGCAAAAGAAGGATTGGCAGGCTGAGAAATTGTCACATCGGCAGCATAGGTAGTGGTAATCATGAATCCAATGGTGGAATCAAAATCATGACCCGAGGTAACATCGGGAGCCACAAACCAGAAAACAGTATCCATCTGGGCCTGCATTGTGAAGGCAGACACCAGCATGAATAAAACCATTCCTTTGTGAACAATTTTTCTCTTCATCATGAAAAAGTATTTTTAATACCTTTCCCTGTAACGGTATCGCCTGTCGGTGGTACCGGTCTTGTATACAATGCTCACCTCATGCGAACACCAGTTGCCATACCGCAGCGTACTGGTAGGAATATCAACAGCATAACTGATAAACACACGGTTGTATCTGAACCCTGTATAACCCACAATGTCATTGTTGCTACGGTAAGCGCCTCCTATCCAGAATTTGTCTCTTATGGTAACTCTTATTCCTGTCTCTATCTGGGCCCGTAAAGTGAATTTCCCTGTTTTTAAGGTAGCCGTATCAAGGTACCGGTATTCTGTGGTTTTAAGAAGCATGGATGGCATTACATCCAGATCAGCGGTTTCGTATACATGCCATCCGCCCAGCAAAGAATAGGTGCGTCCCGGTTTGTAATGACGGTAATCGCCACTGTTAAAAATCTTAAAAGAAGATTGCGTAAGCTGGCCTGCTGACAATCCTGCATAAAAGTGATTGTTGCGAAGGGTAACCCCTGCTGCAAAATCGGGAACCACCGTGCGTTCATTTTTCAACTCATTCAGAAAAGGATCCTGTTTGTCAATAATCTTCATTTTTTCAGGGTCAATCCTGAGGGTGTACAGCGACGCCGACAAGCCGAAAGAAAGATGATACCCCGACAAGCCAAGAACAATGTTGTAAGAATAGGCGGCCTGTCCCCCTGTCCGGCGAAGGATGCCATAGGTGTCATTAAAAAGATTAAACCCTCCGCCTACTCTTCCGGTGGTTTTAGGCACATACTTTTTCCCCTCCCCGAATAACTTCTCCTTAAGACGGAATCTTCTTTTCAGTATTCTGTTCTGATAACCGAGCCAGTAAGTCTTGGGGTTTCCTTCATACCCTACCCATTGCTGGCGGACCACCACATTAAATGTTTCTGTCCCGTCAAATCCTGCCATGGCAGGATTAATCATGTATCCATTGAAAAAATACTGGGAATGCAAAGGAATCAGCTGTCCCCGTAATGTGAAAGGGATACTTCCCGTAAGCATCACGGCTATTATGGCATAAAAATGCCTCACCTTTTGCTTTAATTTGAGCTAAAGATAATACAAAAGTCTTTAATATTCAATAAATAAGAAAATCAATTTTTTTTCCGGGAAAAGGACAGAGGGCGGCGCAAATTTTTATAGTCAATTAAATCGCAATTAAAAGTAACCACCCACATCTCAATGCTCACCCGGATAGGAATCATATTCGAGTCGGCCGAGAACCACATGATCATGTCATCATCTTCCTTAAATACCGATCCGGGTTCAGTATAAGGCATAAATTTATGGCATTTAATGTATCCAAAATCACTTTTAATGGTTTCTTTGCCTTTATAACGGATATCGAAAGGGAACACACGGTCATCAATATAAATCACTGTTTTCACCACATCTCCATCCTTAAGACGTGAAATGTCCATGCAACGCAGATAATAAAAAACCGACACAATATCGAGAATGTATTCCGGCGCCGGTTTTTCTCCGCTTTTCAGACTGGTGACAGTATTTTTTATACGATCAAAACGGGCCTCGTTATAAAAACGGTAATTGCCTTCCTTAATGTTACGGATTTTCTTAATGGGCAATCCGGTGGCAGGGTCAAAATAGCTTTCAAAAATGTCCTTCACTCCATACAAGGCATCAGCCACTCCGGTGGTAACCCCCATGGCTACTGCATGATATACTTTCTGTCCTTCAAATATTTCTTCGTTGATGTTCAGGTAACATCGTCCGCCTTCTATCCATCCGCAACGCATGGCATAAGTAAGCGATTCCCCCGGCTGGTAGGCATGATTGACTATCTTCCTCGGATGAGCCTGTGCAAAAAGATTTACACTGATCACCTGAACTGCCGCCATCACTGTATTGATAATTATCCTTCTCATGACAGGTATTTTCTTAATCCAAAATCAAAAAACAGGCCAAAAGCGGGAAAAAACTTTTCAAACAAATTAAACTCTTTTTTGTCACATAATTACTGCGTTTTTTATGATTTAAAAAACGGCAGAAGTCCTTTCTTAAAACCCTTGACGTTTTTTTCCGAAAAACTTAAAAAAGGAACCTCACCGTATTTTCCATGAAACTGATTCACAAAAAACCATCAAAAACCAGCTGTGTACATTCAAATATAACAAATCCTGTAAATCATTTTCTTTCTCAAAGTCCCCGGAGGACATAAACATTCTTCAAGGGCTTATACAGCTTTGCCTGCTGAATTCCACTTTTACTTGCGTTTGCTGGCATGATATAAAATTTTTACCTTTGATTGATTACCGGAAAATTAAAAAACTGAATAAGGGATGATAAAAAAATACTTGTTTGTCATTGTCTGTTTGCTGGGAACAGAATATTTTCATGGGCAGGAGATAGCCATTTTATGGAAAAAAGGCGAAATCTCAGGGACCATTGAGGTAACTCACGGACAACTGGAACAAATTCGTTTAATCAAAGGAAAAGGGAAAATTTCTCTTCCTTCCTTTTCTGCAACTTCCGGAAAAGAAATCCGTTTGGAACTTTCCCTTCATGGAACACGGACAACGGCAGGACCTGAGCCTTCTATTGTTACCATCCGTTCCCGGAAAAATCCGTTTTCCTTTTTTTTAAGGGATGTTCACCCTTCTTACCCTGTGTATCTGCCGGCTTATGAAGTGATCGTAACTTCGGCTGATGACAAACGTTCCTACGATGAAATAGAAACCGGCATTCGCCGCCAGAAAAGAATGACCAGACTGGAACAGATAGAAGCCGCACCTGAAGAATCGTTTGCGTCGGCAGCAGAAAACAACAGAAAACAGGTTGCTCCTGTGTGGCTGGGACTCAGCCGTGACATACGTATCTTTGAAATCACAGGTACGGTAGGTAGCGACTGGCGGGAATCTGAATGCATCACACCCCGCAATGCTTCGTCAGGACTTATCCTGAAGGAATTCGGCCACAATGAAGTCAATTATACCTATGCCACAGGCCGTGGAATTGGGGTTGAAAACCGTGGAGAACGACGTCTCGAAAATGGCATTTTCCCTGTCCTGCACACTACCCTTTATGATGAAGAAGTAAGCTACCACACAATTTCTTTTGTTTCGCTGGAGTCTTCACCCCTTACACCGGAACATCTTCAAGGAACACATTTTTTGGTAGCCGATCACTACAGCGGGGGACACATGTTTACCCCTGCCCAGCAGGAGATGTTATCACCCCTCCTGCAGGCCGATTCAATGAAAGAAGAAGAAACGGTATTATACACAAGGATTGAGGCTATGAACACAGCCAGTGTTCCGCGTTATGCCTTTTTCAAAACAGTCAGACCGGGATATGGATGGTGGAATAAAATTGTTTATCGCTACGACAAAAAAAGAGGCATGTCTGTTTTCTCCTCAGGCAGGGTATTTGCCATTTCAAAACTCAACGGTTCTCCCCTGCCCAACGAAGAAATAGCTATTCTTCTGCAGCCAGGTGAAAAAGCCACACTGGAATTTTATCTGCCTCATCAACCGCTCTCCCAGGAAAGAGCAGAAAAACTTTCCGCACAATCCTTCGAAGACCGACTTGCCGGATGCATCTCTTTCTGGAATACCAAACTCAGCTCTGCTGCCTCCTTTTCCCTGCCTGAAAAACGGATTGACGAAATGGTGCGGGCCGGATTACTGCATCTCGATCTTATCACTTACGGTCAGGAACCTTCATCAACCCTGGCTCCCTGCATAGGGGTATACTCGCCCATCGGGACGGAAAGTTCGCCCATTATTCAGTTTTACTGTTCCATGGGATGGTACAACATTGCTCGTCGTTCGCTTCAGTATTTTCTGGACAAACAACACGAAAACGGCATGATGCAGAATTTCGGAGGATACATGGTGGAAACAGGAGCCGCTCTGTACACCATAGGAGAGTATTTCAGGTACACCCGCGATACAGCATGGATAAAGGACATCGCCCTGCAGCTTTTAAAATCCTGTGATTACCTTCTTGCCTGGAGGGAAAGAAACAAAAAAGAAAACCTGCGTGGCAAAGGATATGGCATGATAGAAGGCAAAGTAGCCGATCCGGAAGACCATTATCACCAGTACATGCTTAACGCCTATGCCTGTCTTGGTCTGAGCCGCACCGCCGAAATGCTCGCCGCCGTGAATCCTTCGCAGGCCAAAAAATTAAAAACCGAAGTCCTGCAATGGAAAAACGACATCCGCCAATCATTGATGCAATCCCTTGCTTATGCCCCTGTGATTCCAATGGGTGACGGTTCCTGGACTCCTACCGTCCCTCCCTGGACAGAGGCACAGGCCCCTCAGATACTGCTCACCGATTCCGGTTCTTGTTTTTCGCATGGTTCCTTTACCGTCCGTGATGCCCTCATTGGTCCCCTTTATCTTGTTTTCGGCGAAATACTCGAACCCCGTGATCCCGTTTCTATCATCCTGTTGAACTATCACAGCGAATTGCTTCTGATGAAAAATACTGCTTTCAGCCAGCCTTATTACACCCGCAACGACTGGCTGCAACTTAAACTGGGTATGGTAAAACCTTTTCTGAAGACATATTACAATGCTCTCTCGGCACTGGCCGACCGGGAAACATATACTTTCTATGAACACCTCCATCATGTGAGTGTGCATAAAACCCATGAGGAGGGATGGTTTCTGATGCAAACCCGCTGGATGCTTTA
>Ga0272448_1001855_pt1 | contig 27753 bp, 27 predicted proteins | sample YNPCB0191_FD_202220 | JGI IMG/M metagenome (GOLD analysis project Ga0272448, IMG submission 202220) | Hot spring sediment microbial communities from Yellowstone National Park, WY, United States - YNP-CB-019-1 | ecosystem: Environmental > Aquatic > Thermal springs > Hot (42-90C) > Sediment... | reverse complement strand
AAGCTAATAGGATTTAAAATTAGTGGAGCAGACTCTGCTGAGATTACAGATTTAACAATAGACTTAACTTCAACAGCAACAGAAAGCTGTTCAAGTCAATTAAAGATAGATGTAGGAGATGATAAAACAATAGAATGGTATGCCTCTTCTAAATCAGAAGACTCTCTTTGTGAAAAAAGTTATGGATGCTATTCTTCTCCACAAGGAACAACCAAACTAATTTTAGATGAAGAATATTGTGAAGACATCAATATTTCATCTGCTGCAGGCTTAATTGTTGGAACAAATATCTCAGGAAGCGGAAATGCTAATTTTACATTTTCTGTTGATGAAGAAACTTGTTCTTTGCAAACTTCTTCTGGAGGAATTATAAGCTGTGTTCTAAATATAACAATTTTTGAACCAACTACACTTACTGTTTGTCTAAAACAAAATTCAGGATCAAATTACCATCTTTATTATGAGAGGACAGCTCCAGTTTGTGGCAGTGGGGAAACTGATTTTTCAATTTTTGCGCAACCAATAAAATATGGTTCTATTGAAAATGTTGTAATAAACTCTTCTTTTGAAGGAGAGAGTTTAGGCTCTATAGCAGATCATTATCTTGCTGAGAAATATGACTTTAAGTGTTCTGCAGATTGTTATATTCCAATAAGGATTTATTCAAATCAAACTCAACAAATAACAATCAATAGTGCTAATCTCTCTTATAAAACAGGGATCCTAAATTTACAAACACGTTCACTTTATAGTCTCTCACAAACAACCTCAAAAATAAATATGCCTTTTACACAATTAACTTTAGATAATGCAGGCTTAAAAGTGCCAAATGCTTCTGGTTTTTATAATTTGAGTCTTAAATTAAACAATGTTCTTATAACTAAAAACCAAATAGAAGTATTAAATGTGCCTATTATTGAAGATGTTTATCCTCTTGAGGTTCCTGCTGCTGCAGAAATTAGATTTTATGCGAAGGTTTCAGGAACAAACATTACAAGTTACAAGTGGAGTTTTGGAGACAACACAACAATACAAGAGACTTTAGTGAATTATACAACTCACAAATATAACACACTTGGAACCTATACATTATGGCTGAGTGTGAAAAACATTTATGGCGAGTCAAACAGAAGTTTTACTGTTAAAGTTGTTTCCCCAAAAAATTATCTTAACAGCACACTTATCAAATATTCAAATCAGGTAAATAATCTTAAAACAAACATAAGTACATTCCCTCCTCTTGTTAAATCCTATATAGAAAGAACACTAAATCTTTCTGGAATTGAAACAAGAATCGCTACACTAAAAGCGGAGTTCAATGCAGCTGGAAATGACACCCTTAAACAAATTGATATTATGAACAATCTTTTGGCTATTAATCTTCCAGAATTTATAGGCATAACAGAAAGGATATCTGGAAAATTTGTACTGGACAGTTCAAAAATAGATGTAAACAAGCTCAAGACTTTTACAAGAGAGAATATTTCTGCAACTGACGAGCAGATTAAAAATGCACTATTTGAGTGGTTTTTAAATTCTTTAGACACTACCCTTGATGTAAGGGTTTATTCACCAGTTTATAAGAATTTTAATGGTTCTTCTTTCTCTTATATTAGTGTAAGAGCAATTCCAAAAAGAAGTGATGTTAGTTCTACTTATGTAATTATAGACAAACCACGAGAGAGTGTTGAATTAAGCAGTTCTATTACATCCACTCCATTTGATAATGCCCTAACTTTCATGCTTGATTTGTCAACAGAAAAAACTTTTGAGTTTATTGTGCCTGAGAGAGTTAGTTTAGAAAGTGTGCCTCTTTACTTTTCACCTCCTTTATCCAATCTTTCTATAATTACAAAGATAGGAGTATGTAATTTTAATGGTATTTGTGAAAAAGATTTAGGAGAAAATTATAAGAATTGTAGAACTGATTGCAAACCTTGGGGATTAGCAATTTTATGGATTCTTCTGAGTTTATTTTTTGTGTTTTGTTTATATATAGCAGCGCAAGAATGGTACAAAAGAAGGTATGAAAGCTATTTATTCAAAGACAAAAATGATCTTTTTAATCTTATTAATTTTATAGATAATGCTGAGAAGCAAGGCCTTAAAAAAGAAGAAATGTTCCAAAAGTTGAAAGAAAAAGGCTGGGCTAGCGAACAAATAATTTACGCTTATAAGAAGTATAAAGGACAAAGAACTGGGATGTGGGAAATTCCTATATTTAAGTTTGTAGAAAAGAATAGGGTTAAAAAAGAACTTGAAACAAGAAAAAAGATAGGTATGAGAGCTGATATTCCGCCTGCACCTATTAAACCTTTTGTGAGGCCTGTACAGTCTTTACAACAAGTTACTCTAGGATTTGCAAAGCCAGCACAGCAACCACAGCAATATCCCAAGCCTCAGCCCCAACAGCCTCAGCAACAGCAATCTCAACAACAACCAACACAACAACCTCAATCATCTCAACAAAAAAACCAAAATATTAAAAAATAAAAAGAATTTAAGTAAATTAAAAAATGGTAATAAAGATAATAAGAGATTTTTTTAAGAGAATATTCACAGAAATTTTTGAAAAAAAGAAAGATATAGTTCTGGGCTTTTACGGGCCTCCCAATGCAGGCAAAACTTCTCTTGCAAACAGAATTTGTAAAGATTGGACAGGTGAAGAGCTAGGTACTGTTTCAAGAATTCCTCATGAGACACGAAAAGTTCAGTTTAAAGAAAAAGTGGATATAAAATACAAAGAGAATTCTTTAGTTTTTAAGCTCATTGATACACCAGGTATAGCTACAAAAATAGATTATGAAGATTTCTTAAAGTTTAAGATTAAGAAAAGAGATGCCAAGCAAAGAGCAAAAGAGGCTACACAGGGAGTCATAGAAGCAATTAAGTGGCTTGATGATGTAGATGCTGTTGTAGTAGTCTTAGATTCCACACAAAATCCATATTCGCAAGTAAACATAACTATAATTGGCAATCTCGTTGCAAGAAAAATACCGGTTCTTATTGTTGCAAATAAGATTGATATGAAAAAATCTGACTTGAAAAGATGCGAGGCAGCATTTCCTGAGTATGATGTTGTTGGCTTGTCAGCAAAGTACGGCACAAATATGGAAGAGTTTTACGAATCACTTTTCAGACTAACTAAAAAAGTTAAAAAGAGAAAATAAAAACACGATGGCAAAAACAAAACTTATACTGAGCTTTATTCCATATGCAGATATAGCAAAACTTGATAGCCAAAAAAGAATAAAAAAAATTCTTGACATTATTTTAAAAGGTAGAATTGTTATTTTACAAGGAAGGCTGAATCCTGTTGAAGAGGCAAGTTTAATTCAGAGCACTATGGCTTTAGTAGGAAGAGTCAAGGATTTTAGGGGCGTAGAGCTTGCTGTAATAAACCCATCTGAGAAAGAAGCTTTTTTTGAAAAAATAAAAACGAATTTAGCTAGAGTTTTAATAGGACAAAGAGATGCGCTGACTGTTATAGGGCCTGCTTCTGTTGTTAAGGAAATAAAAAGAGACCCGAGCAAAGTTGAGTTGATGTTTAAAAAGTGATATTTATTTTTTAAAGTAATTAGAAGCGATGTTAGGAATATTTTAGGGTTATAATATCTAGCAGATAATCGAGACAGAATGCTTTTGGTTTTTTGTACAAAATAATATAAATCTTTAAATAACCCTTTTTCTAAAAATTTTCGTTGAAACATGAAACTTGTAATGCCTTCATTGGATTTTTTTGGAACATTAGAGCAAAAAGCAAGCTCCTCTATTTCTCTTATAGACACTAATATTGCTATACCTAATTTTTATGATCAAAATTGGATAGGAATACCAAGGGAAAAATTCTTTGATTTCCTTTACGATAACTGCAGAGCCCCTGGAGAACTCCAAAAAACGAAAAGAGCTGCAGAAAAATATGCAAGAAACTACTTTAAAAAATTAGAGGAAATTCTAAATAAAATTTTAAATATTACAACAGTTCCAATGGTAATTGAAGAATTTAGAAGAGGAAGGCAAGTTTACCTGAACGCTTCACGAGTTTCAAGAGATAAATCAAAAATCGGAAAGGAGCAGTTTTTCAGAAATTTAATGCAGGCGATGTTTTCTGTTAAAAAAATTATAGCTAATGGATTAGAACGTTTCCTTTTGATATTAGAAGGGAGGGCTGTATATAAAGCGGGGTGTATAGGAAGAAGAGAATTGTATGACGAAATTTTTTCTGAGGTCAATAGAAAAAGCGAGCAGATTGGTATAGAATCAAATGACTTATCTACTGACCAGCACCTTTTAACTATGGCTTTTTATCTTTCAGCTCTTGGACAGACAAATATAAACATATTTAGCTTTGATTCAGATATAATAAATCTTCTCAAAGAAACTCATTATAAAATGCTGGAAATCTCAAAGAATCATAAATGCAGTATGCCGAGCATTTCAGTCTATAAGCCAGGTTATCGTGACAATAAATTTGTAGTCAAGGAATTTAAAGCAAATGGTAGAGGATATTCAGAAAAGGTAGTTGATGAGCGTATTCAAAATTAGTCTGGCTAATAGAAATAAAAACATATTTATACTATCTTTTTCTCTTATAATCATGCCACATCAATGTGTTCATTGCGGAAAAGTTTACCCAGATGCATCAAAAGAATTGCTAGCAGGATGTAGCTGTGGCAGTCACTTTTTTTATTTTATCAAGAAAGAGTATTATGAGAAGATAAACAAAGAAGTAATAGGCGAACTAGCAGAAGAGATACAAAGTAAAATAGAGGAAATTAACAAACTTGACAAAGTAAAAATAGAAAAAGATGTTCGAGAAATGATTGGTATATCTGAACAAGAAGATATTCCGGTTATTTTAGATTTGGAATCTGTGCGTGTTTTAAAGCCTGGAAAATATGAAATAGATATTGTTAATTTGTTTAACAAAAAAAGGCCTCTTATTTATAAGTTAGAGGAAGGAAAATATATCATCGATTTAGCAAGTACACTAAAACTTAATGCAGAAGAAATTGAGAAGAAGATTAAAAACCCAAAATAATAAGTAATAAATGGGTTAAAAAAGAATTTATAAAGAGACTTTTCTATTAATCTTCATGGAATCTACAAAAGAGGATAAGATAAAAAGAATACTTGAACAGCAAGTTAAGCTAGCAAGTCCGTCAAAAGAGGATTTTTATTATATAGAGGAAAAAACCAAGGAGTTAATAGAAATCCTTAATAAGAATATAAAAAAGTCAAAAATTTCTGCAGAGGTTTTTGTTGGAGGAAGTTCAGCTAAAGGCACGCTTGTGAAAAAGAAAGAATATGACATTGATATTTTTGTAAGATTTGATAGCAAGAGATATAAGGATGAAGAAATCTCTGGGCTGCTTTTAAAAATTGTCCCAAAAGATGCAAAAAGAATTCATGGCTCTAGAGATTATTTCTCGCTGAAAATAGAAAATATAAAATTTGAAATAATCCCCGTTCTAAAAATAAGCAAGCCTGAAGAAGCAAAAAATGTTACTGATTTAAGTTATTTCCATGTTAATTATGTCAAAAATAAGCTCGGGAGGAACCCAAGACTTGCAGACGAGATTAAACTTGCAAAAGTCTTCGTGCATTCCCAAAATTGTTATGGTGCTGAAAGTTACATTAATGGATTTTCTGGTTATGCCCTCGAGTTACTTATTTTGCATTATAAAACCTTTTTGAAATTTATAAGAGCTATTGCAAAAGCTAACATTAGAAAGAAAAAGATTATTTTGGATCCTGAAAAGTGCTTTAGAGGAGAAGAGGAGATAAAGAGAGAGCTTAACGAAGCGAAGCTCCAAAGCCCAATTGTTCTAGTGGATCCTACCTATAAAGAAAGAAATGCACTTGCAGCACTTTCACTAGACACTTTCTTGAAATTTCAAGCTTCATGCAAGAGGTTTTTGAAGAGCCCAAGTATAGATTTTTTTAAAATTAAGGATATTGAAAAAGATTTTTATGAAAAACATGGAAAAAATGTAATAAAGCTTGAATTATCGACGGAAAAGCAAACAGGAGATATCGCAGGGACAAAGCTGAAGAAGTTTTATAACTATTTTCTTTCAGAACTCCAAAGATATTTTAAAGTTATCGATTCTGATTTTATTTACGATGAAAATCAAAATTATGGAAAAATTTTGTTAGTTATTGAAAAAAGAGAAGAGCTTATCTATAAAGGGCCCCCCGTAAGCATGAAAGAGTCTCTTATAAAATTTAGAAAAAAGCATAAAAGAATAGAAATCAAAAAAGGAGTTGCTTATGCAATAGAAAAAAACAATCTAGTTAATTTCGAGAATTTCTTAGAAAAATTTGAAAATGAAAAAAGTAAGATTATGGAAGAGATGGGCGTACAAAAAATAAAAAAGATTTAGAGCAAATATTATTTTTCCCACACTTGGTTAAATAGGTGTGTAAGCGCATTCGTGAAAAATGGTGCATTAAGCCAAATTGCTGTTTCCTCTTCTGCCACTGCTTTATCAGAAAGCATAAATAGCACTTGTTCTCCATCAGCTATAAAAAACTTTGCATTAACATCAACTTTCTTTATTTTTTCTTTTAATTTCAAACTAAGTTTCTTTATCTCTGCTTCATTTCCTGATAGAGCAATTTTTACAGCTACGCCCCCCTTTTTAAGCCTTGATAGCAATGACGAAAATAACCTTAGTTTTCCTGCAAAATCTTTTACACTTGTGCAAATTATAGCTTCTTTCTTTGCATTTTCGAGAATTTCTCGAGCATGATTATAAATTGTTGAGTGTCCTCTGATGCTTCCTGTTAATTCATCGTGGTTTATAGGCTTTATTCCAGTTGTATAAAGATTTTCGAGTTCGCTGTATTCTTGAGTTTGTTTTAATCTAGAGAGAATTTTCATTCTTTCCTCGGCTTCTTTCATCGCATTGTTTTTCATTTTCTCTAGTATAATTGAGGGTTTTACTGCAATATATTTAGCTGGCTTGCCTATTTTCGAAACTGCAAATCCCTGTTTCTCAAGGCTTTCGAGTACATCATAAGTCCTGCTTCTTGGAACTTCAGAAATCTCTGCTATCTCGCCAGCGCTCGCAACCCCTTTTCCAAGCAAAGCGAGCCATACTTTAGTCTCATAAATATTCAGATTAAAATAATCTTTTATTCTCTTTACAAGTTCTGGTTTTATTATCATGTTATTCTGTTCTTAAATTTTTGTAGAGTTTAGATGGATCATCATAAAGGTCTTCTATTTTCATACCCTCTGGAATAGGTATTGGTTCATTATATACTGGAAGGTTCGGGAGGGAATCCATCGTGTACTCTCTTCGGATTTTGAAACTTTTTTCAGGATTTCTCCTTTCTGCTTTTGGTGTATATTTTCTTTGTGCCATCTTGTTTAAATTCACTACTTGATACAAGAAAAAACCCTTTATAAATCTTACTATTTTGTTGTATCTTAATAGTAATTACAAAATGAAAAGTTTTATATACCCCCAAGAGTTTAGTTTTGTATGGACGAGCCTATAAATAAAATAAGAATGTTAAGATTCATTTTAAATACACTAATTTTCTTAGCAGGCTTTGCAAGCTGCTTTTTGATTAATTGTACTCTCTTGTATTCTTCTGCAGAAGTCCCTTTTAGAGGGTTTGGATTAAGCGCTAATGAAATAAATGCAAGCTCTCCAGCAGACAGAATAAAACTTAACCAGATTCAGCTAACAGAAGATAGCATTATAATTAAGGTGCCAAATGTAAGCCTGTCAAGTTATGCGCCAACAGGAAGTATGAAGCCTGTTTTTGACAAGGGAGCAAATGGCATAAGAGTAGTCCCAAAATCTCCAGAGGAGATCCAAATAGGAGATATTGTCACCTTCGGAAAAGAAAACATAGTCCATAGAGTTATAGAGAAAGGTATTGATGAAAAAGGATACTGGTTTGTTACAAAAGGCGATAACAACGAATTCCCTGACGAAGAGAAGATTAGATTCGAGGATATAAAGTACATTACAATTGGAATCTTGTATTAAAACCTATACAAATTTTTATTTCAACTATAAAACAAAAGCAAACCATCCAATAAGCATTCCCAAAAAGATTCCTACAGTTAGATAGGGCATTGCTGGGTAGAATTTTTTCTTTTTACCAAATATAAATAAAGAAAGAAGAGCAAGAGTAGCAAACAGCACAATTGTCAAACTTGCATAAAGACTATGAAAAGTCTTAAGAAAGACTCCTGCAGCTATTATTGGAAAAATAACATCTCCACCGCCAAGAATCGCAAGGCTAATTTTTAATTTTTTTCTTTTTACTATACTTTCTGGAATTTCCTTGTCTTTATATTTTAGCTTCAAAAGTTTTATCTTTTCTTTTGTTTCCTTTGAGGCATAAGGAAGGAAAAAACCTGAAAATATACCCAACGTATTTATCTGAAATTTTGCCATTTTTTGCATAATCCCTGTATGCCAAACAGCCCAAATATCATAAGCTGAAATAAGAAAAAGGAGAATCATTATTGTTGTAAGATTAAACATTGCGACGAAAATTACTGCAATCCCTGGATAAATCAAAAGTTCGGTAATATTGTGAACAATTATATTTCTTCTGAAAACTTTAATAAACGCTAGAAAGATGCCAAGCACCAAGGCAAATAGGCTCGGATAGATTAAATTTAGCTTTGTTGTTATTACTGTTAGTGTTATTCCAAGAGCAAGAGAGATGACTACAAAAAACCACCCTCTAATAAACCAGACAGATTGTATCTTCATCAGTAGAAGAACAAGAACAATTGCAATTCCTAGTGAAACAACAAAACTTACCAAAAACTTTAGATAGAATGAAAAATCTTTTTCCACAGGGAGATTTTCTTCGTCAAAGCCATAAGGGATTTTTATATTATCCTTAAGATAAAAATTAATGACAGTTAAGCCGATTAACTGTGTTGCAATAAACATCGCTAATAGGATAAGAGTAATTTTTGCTGTGTGTTTCGCCATCTTTTTTACCTCAACCTCAAAGTTTCAAGATTTCTTGGTGTATTTGTTTCGCATCTGTTAAGCTTGTAAATTGTAGAAGCCAAATCTAAACATTTGCTTGCTTCGCCATGATTTATGATAATTCTTTTTGCTTTTGGTGAACAGCGATTGACAAAAGCTAGCAGTTCATTTCTTCCTGAATGTGCTGTAAATCCGACTAAAGAAATAACCTCAAGATTTATTTTAACATCTTCTTCTACGCCTTCATGCATCATTCTTGTTTCTTTTAACCCATCTTGTACTTGTCTTCCTAAGCTTCCTATACCCTGATAACAAACAAAAATAAGCCCATTATTCTTATTAGGAGCAAATTCTCTAAAATATTCTACACTTGCTCCACCAACTAACATTCCAGAGGTAGCAAGCACAACACAAGGGCCTCCTTCAATAACATTTTTTCTTTCTTGAGAGCTTCCAACTCTTTTAAATACATCTGATACAAAAGGGTTCTCTCCTTGAAAAATTTGTTGCCTTACATTAGAGCTTAGAAAATCAGGGTAAGCTGTATGAATAGCATTAATATCCCAAATCATTCCATCAATATAAATAGGGACTTTTGGAAGAAGATTTTTTTTCATAGCATCATCAAGTATTAACATTGTTTCTTGCGCTCTTCCAAGCCCAAGCTCTGGAATTAGAACCTTGCCTTTCCTTTCAATAATTCTTTTTACAGAATCTATTAAAAGTTTCTCTGCTTCTTCACGAGGGGGAAGAACATCATCTTTGCTTCCATATGTTGCTTCTATTATCATTGTTTCAAGCCTAGGGAATAAAGAAATTGCTGGATTCAACAGTCTTGTTTTGCCAAATTTTTGGTCACCTGTGTAAAGAAGATTATGCAAGCCATTTCCTATGTTAATATGTACCATTGCACTCCCAAGAGCATGGCCTGCATTATAGAATGTTATTCTTATATCCGGAGCTATATCTGTAACTTCATTATAGTTCAGACAGATTGTATGCTTAACCATTTCCTTTACGTCTGCCGAAGAGAAAAGAGGTTTTTCTGCTTGTTTATAAGCAACACCAATAAAATCAAGTGCTAAAAGCGAAGCTATATCTCGAGTTGGCATAGTCATATAAACAGGGCCTTTATAGCCCATCTTGAAAAGATAAGGAATTAAGCCACTGTGATCCAAGTGGGCATGAGTTAATATAATCGCATCTATGTCTTCGATTTTAAATTCTGGGACATCTAAATAAGGAAATCTTTCTTCTTTTTTAGTAGAAGCAGGGTCTATTCCGCAATCAAGCAGTATTTTTGTTTGTGGTGTCTGAAGCAAAATACAGCTTCTTCCTACTTGCCTTCCTCCTCCAAGAAAAGTTACCCTAACCCACTCTTCCTTTTTTTCAGGGCTCCATTCTTGATAAATTTTTTTTCCAACTTCGTTAAGAAGTCTTTTTCTATAAGTATTATTTTCATATAATACTGCACGTATATTTTCAGTTATTTTGCTTTCTATTGCCGGACTTCTTTGGACTTGAGGGGTCCAGAATGTTTTTTGTCTTATCTCTTTGAGAATACTTCCATCTTTTCCTATAACAAGCCCTGGTTTTTTTGATTCTACAACTACTATACTTCTTTGAGGGTCGAAAAGTACAGCAGTTATTTCTGCCTCTGCTGGAATAATCTCTCTTATAATCTTCTCTGTTTTTTCCGGACTCTCAAGCAGTTTGTCTTCTGCTCGAAGTTCGATTCTTTTTTTTATTTTATTAACAACCTCCTTAATTTTTGGTTCTCCTTCTAGAAAAAAATTAGGGCTGTCCGTATAAAGGACAATGTTTGCAGCCTCGAAGTTTGCACTAGTAACAACACCTTTCGGCAGTTCTTTCTGAATATCTTTTAAAATATCCGCCATTTTTATTCTAAATTATTTTAACAAAACAACTTGGCATTAAATTTATCTCGCAAATGTATCACTTTTTTTTCATAAGTTTTGCATATTTTTACTAATTTTTGATGTGTCACTAATTTTTAATAAGTTTAGTGAACTCTACTTACTAAGACTGATCAGATAATTTATTACTTTAATCTAAAATACTAATTTTTATTATTGACTATTTTAGTTCTGGTATTATTTCTTTTTCAACTACCTTACTGATTCCTTCTTTTGTTATTACAAAAACATCAATTCCATATCCGCTTCCAACATCTCTTTGTGTTGATGATTTTAGTGCTTCTATTGCAAGTTCTACACCTTCTTTAACAGTTAGATCTTTTCTGTACTGTCTTTCGAGCAAACCCAATATAAAAGGCATACCACTTCCAAAATTAGCATCATAATCTTCAACTTTTATTATACTTCCTGCAGGCTCAATACTATAAAGTTCGCAAGTTCCATCTTCATTAAATCCGCCGACAAGTGTTCCTACAATAGAGGGTATCATAGTCATCTGCCTTATATTCCTGAAAGAAATAGTTGCAAACAAATTTGCTGCTTCCTTTACTGTGGGCCTTTGCTTGCTTGAAAGCTCTTTAAGCCTAAGCTCTGCAGCGACGATTTTTGCAAGCATTTGAGCATCAGAAGCATTACCAGCCCAGCTTCCGACAAGATAGTCATTTATTTTTATAACTTTCCTTTCTTTTTTTCCGATAACAAGATTCCCTGCAGTAACTTGGCGGTCTGCAGCCATTACAATTCCATCTTTACATACTATGCCGAGAATACTTGTACCTGTTTTTAAAATGCTATTTTTGATTTCCTCGTCCATTTTTGTTTTTTATCTTCTTTTTATTACTTGTGAATATACCAGAATTATCCTATCTGTGTTTATTAGAATATCTACTATCACACTATTTTGGTTATTTATAAATCTTTCGTGGATTGGTCAATTTTCAACTTTGGTAATATCATCAACTTTCTGAAATCTTATAATATTCTCAACAAACCCCTCTATTTTCGGCTCGTGACTTACAAGTATTAACTGCCTTACTTTGAGTTGATTTAGGACATCCCTAATTTTATCGAGCTGACTTTCAGAAAAACCATCTGTTGGTTCGTCAAGTATTACAAGATCGCGGGTTTTAATTCTGCTAAGTAGCGAGTTTATAACTTGATTTAATGCAAGTCTATAAGCCAAAGCCACCGCTGTCCTTTCTCCGCCAGAAAGGTACGAGTAATCAAGCTCATAATCTCCTCGTTCTAAAATAGGAGAGAAACTTTCATCGAGCCTAGCAGAGATTCCTTCTGGTACAAGAATAGAAAACCAGTCTGAAAATAGCTCTGAAAATTCTTCTCTTAGCTTTAACATGACATTTTTTTCTGTGTAAAGAACAAGTTCTATAAACTTGTTATTAAGCCAAAACTCCAACTCTTTCATATAGTTCAACATTTTTGCAGTTTCTTCTATTTTTCTAATTTCCTCCTCTAAGGTCTTTATCTGCGTCTCTAAAAACTGAATCTCTTTGTTAGCTTCAGCTTTTCTTATCCTAATGCTGTTTTCTTTATTAATAATTTCATTCATCTCGCGGTTTTTTTGTTCATAAACAGAACTATATGCATCAAGCTCTTTTATTTTTGAAGATATATTCTCGATATAGTCTTTTATCATGGCTATGTCTTTAGAAAGTGTCGCTTTCTGCTTTTCTAGTTCAGAAATTCTCTTTTCTTTTTCTTTAAGTGATTCAAGTTTTACTTTTAGAATCTCAAGCTCAGAAAGCGAATGTCTTAAAGAATCAATCTCATTTTTGGTTTGCTCAATTTCTTTATTTATTTCTTCTTTATTCTTTTTAATTTCCAAAATTTTTTTCCCTATAATCTTTAATTCCTCCTCTGCTTTTGCAATAATATTCTTTTTATAATCAGCATTCACGACCTGAAGACAAGTTGGACATTTCTCTAAAGCAGAAATCTTTTCTCTAAGATGATCAAGCTCTTTTATTTTTGCTTCTTCAGATTGAATTGTCGTCAAAAATGAGATATACTGCTCATTAAGCTCCTTTAGAATTTGCTCCTTTTTTTTCAATTTTAATTTTACAGACTCTAATGCTCTCTCTTCAAATTTAATTGTAGATAGAACCTTTAGTTGTTCATTAAGGACAGCAATTTCTCTCTCAATAGTACTAATCATTTCTTTTTTATTAGTAAGAGCCATCTCAGATTTTCCTAACTCTGCTTCTAGTTTGTTTTTCTCGTTTATCTTTTTTAAGACCCCTTCTAATTCTGATTGTTTCTGCTGTTTTAAAGATTCTATAGTCTTTAATTCTTTCTCTATTTCAGATAATTTCACTTGTTGTTTCTCTACAAGTTCTCTTTTTTCTTTAATAGAAAGCTTTTTTTCTTCAAGATTCCCTACTTCTATTTCTTTTGCGCGTATTTCCTGTCTTATTCTTGAAGTCAGAATGTCTAAGTTTTCTTCTATCCTTTTGTATTTGTCAATCCCAAAAACATGGCGTAAAGTGTTTAGACGGACATCGCTCGGCTCGAGAATAATTTGTTTCATTTCTTCTTGAGGAGTATAAACAGTAAATTTGTAAAGGTCATTAGTTTTTTTTATGAATTCTGGCGGATAACCTAAAAGAGAAAGAATTTTGTTCTTTATCTCTGTAACACTTCCTTCTGTTCGTTCATTATTTATTGTTATTGATATATCGGATTGTGTTATCGACTTTCCGCTTCGCTTAAGAGCTCTTTCAATTATAACATTTATACCATCAATTTCGAATTCAAGAGTAACATAGCCTTCATCTTCATTATTTCTAAGCAAAGAGCCTCCTTTTTGGCCTGGCTGCAAGCCGAATAAAGCAAACTCTATAGCAAGCAGCACAGAGGTCTTTCCACTGCCAATATCGCCCATTAAAAGAGTCGAGCCTTCTGGAAAAACTATCTCTGCTGACTTGTAGCTGCGAATATTTTTTATTTTTAGTTTTTTAATGAGCATGCTCTATTTTAAATCGAGGTTTAAAATTTTATTTAAGTCTGATAGCAATCTTGTTTCATAAATCGCAGTTTTTTCATCCTCTTGCTTCTGTAAATCAAGAGAATGGATGAGTGGGATTATCAAGTGGTTGAATTTGTCAGGAGTTTTTTTTATATACTCTTCGATTAGAGACTCCTCGATCTTGCCCATCTCGCTTGTTGGAATTTTTACTTCAAGTTCTTCTTCTTTTGACTGCAGTTTTGCTGTATTTTTTAGGAAGCTATAAACTCCTTGCTCATTGAGATAGCTCTTTATCTTTTCATAATTAATGTCTGCGTTTGTCCCTTGTTTTATTGTTCCGTAAAGTCTCAGAAGAATAATTTTGCCTCTTAAATTATACTTTTTTAACTCGCTGATAATCTTTTGGGTGCCTGTTAGAGCATTTTCTATTTCTACATTAATTGAAATAACTTCTTTAAGAGGCAGAGGTATTTTTTTCCATTCCCAATATCCCTCAACCTGAACAATATAGAATCTTCCATAACACAAATCCTCAAGTTCTTGAAAGCTATTAGGGAAAATTGGGCCAGAGTAAATAATCGGCTTGTCATTAAGTTTTTGTTCAAAATTAATATGCAAATGTGAAAGCGCATAATAATCTGCACGAGGGAGATATTTCATACTAATAGACTCTATTGGTAAATTGTTTATTGCTTCTGTCAAGGCTGTGTGAAGCATGAGAATCCTAAAATTGTTGGTTTCTTTTGGAAGGATTATTTTTTTTATGCTTTCTAATTCTAGCCCTGATTTTTTTCCAGGATAACCGAAAATCTCAAAATTCTTGTATTTTATAGGCTCTAGATAAACAGCTTCTTCTGTTTCTTTATATTTGCAAATTTCGCAAAACCCGCCTTTTTCAAGAACATCAAGAAAAGTTTTTCCAGAAACACTATAATCATGGCTGCCTGCTATCATAAAACATTTTATTCCTGCTTCCTTTAATTTTCTAAATTCACCGAAGGTTCTCTTAAGGATTTCAATTGGCGGATAAGCACTGTCAAACAAATCACCTGCTATAAGTATAAACTCTACTCCTTCTTTTATGCATTTTTCAACAGCAGCCTCGAAACTTTTGAAATTTAGTTCTTGTAATTCTGGTTGCCTCCAGCTTCCCAAATGACAATCTCCTAAATGCGCGAATTTCATAATTTTAAACTTGTTTGTAGATATTTAAAGATATATAGAATTAAAAGAATATTTTAAATCTTAAAAAAAGAATTAAAAACCCCCTATCAAAAAATTTGCTATTAAGTAGATAATTTCCAAACTTCAATTTTCTCAAAGAAAAGTTTTTTTTCAGCAAGTTTCTCAATTTTATAATTAAGATTTTTTGCATACCATTCTATAATCTTCGGCTTGCTAAAGCTACTTATAAGAATTAGAATAGCTGCATTTTTACTTAGATAATCTTTTGCTTGTTTTAGAAACTTTAAAATTGTTTCATAGCCTCGTTTTCCTCCTGTTGTGTCTTTGCCTTTATCATACCCTTCTTTGTCTTCAGGCAAATAAGGAGGATTGAAAATAATCAAATCAAATTTTTTTGATTTTGGAATTTTTGAAAACAGATCAGATTGGATTGCTTTTAATTTTTGTGATTTAAGCGTCTTAACTGCTTCTTTATCAATATCCAGAGCCAGAACATTTTTTCTTTTTACTCCTGCTTTAATGCATGTAATTGCTTGTATTCCTGTTCCAGAACCCATATCAAGCACTCTAATCTTCTTGCTCTTTAGACTTCTTAAGTATTTTTCAACTTCTGCTAAAAGCAAATAAGAATCTTCTGCAGGCTGATAAACCATTCTACTTCTTATATAATTTGCATTAATTTATTTCAACACCATACTAGCTTCCAAATAGGGCATTCAGAATTTTCTCTCCAAAGAATATAGAAACAGCCAAACCTCCTAAAAGCAGAAGAAGAATGATTGTTAAAATTACTACCATGCTCGGAATTTTCTTTTTCGGTTTTTCTGCAATAGAGGGCTGTGTCGTTGGAGAAGTTGATATTTCTTTTACTGCACTAATCGCTCCTAAAACACCCATACTAACATAGCTTGATGCTTCTCTTACTTCTGCTTGATCATAACCTGCATTAATTAAAGTTTGTATTGCTTCCTCTAAAGACTGTCCACGTTCAACAGCATTTTGTAAACCAACAACAATCTCTTCTTTAACCATTTTATTATTTCTTATTGTTTCTTCCTATTTCCTCGAAATTTTTTAAATTTTTAAACTTTCACCATCTTTTAGCAGATGAACATCTTTTCCAGTTTTGTATCCAAGCTCATTGCATAGTTCAACCATTGGTGCAAGTTTTTCCTGGTCGCCATGAGCAGGAATTATATGCTCGGGATCAATCATTTTTATAAAATCTCTTAAATCTTCACGTCCAGGATGCCCACTTGTATGAACATTGTTAAAAATCCTTACGCCTCTTTTTTTAAGCCTCTCTTCAAGTGCTCTTCGATTTTCTATATTTACTTCTACTGGGATAACCGACGATGAGAATATAATATGATCTTCGAAATTAAAAGTAAATGGAAGATTTCCTCTTGAAATTCTATCAAGAATACTTCCTGGCTCGCCTTGATGTCCTGTGCAAACAATTGTATATTTTGTTCTATTTCTATTGGCCTCTTTCAAAAATTTCTCGATTTGATTTCTATAGCTTGCAATTTTAATATCCTTTGCAAAAGGGCATAGCTTTACATTTTTTGCTGAAGAAACATATTTGTTTAAGCTCCTGCCAACAAACAAAGGAATTCTTCCAAGCCTTTTCGAAAAGTCAACTATACTCTTCAATCTTGCGATATGCGAAGAAAAAGTTGTTACAACAACTGCTGATTTTTCATTGCTGGTTGTAAGCATTACATCTTCTAATAAGGCTCTTGCAACTTTTTCACTTGCAGTTTTTCTTTCATCTCTGGAATAAAGAGAGTCAACAACCACTGCTTTAACACCCTCCTCTGCCACTTTTCTTAATTGTTCATAATTTGGTTCTTTTCCAACAATTGGATTATTATCGAATTTCCAGTCATTCGCATATAAAAAAATACCTTCATTTGTATGAAGCGCAAGCATACTCGTCTGAAGAGTTGAATGTGTAATGTTAATAAAATCAATCTGATACTTTCTTCTCTTGCCTTGTATCATGTAACTTGAATTTGGATGTATAGTAATGAGATTATTTTTAACAGGAAGCCTCTCATCCTCATACTCTCTTTTTAGAATTTCTATTGAAAAGGGTGTTCCAATAACATCTGCTTTATATCTATAACCTATGTAGGGAATTGCGCCTATATGATCAAGGTGAGCATGGCTTGGTATTATTGCCCTTACTTTTTCTCTGATACCTTTTTCATCAAGAATATAGTCAGATGGGATTGCTTTAATACGCCTAAGCATCTTTTCTGTATGGTACTGCTCTCTCTCTTCAAGCTCTACAATTGGTGAGAGAAAAATTCCGCAATCAAATATAAAAGCATCTTCGCCATCTCCTGTTACAACAACAGTCATATTTTTCCCAACTTCGTTATAACCGCCAATTGTGTATATTTCCATTCTTGCCCCTCTTTTATAAGTATGCTTCTAGAAAGTATAAAAATGTGGTGTTTATATAGGTTTTTGTCTTGTGCCTTTTGAAAAATTAGCAGTTAATCTTTGCTTATGGATAAGTCAAAAAAGAAAGAGTTTAAAAATAATAGTTCTTTTTATATGATATGAAAATTACAAAAAAAGATGGCATAAAAGAGATTAGAGTAGTGCATAACAAGACTCTTTTATATATTATCCTATTTCTGTTGATTGTTTTAGGTATTATTATTTTTTCTATTAATAGGATTGGAAATAATCAAAACATCTTTAACCAAACAAATATCTCTGCAATTATAGAATGCCAGACTGATAGTGATTGTGTTCCTGCTTCGTGCTGCCATCCAAGTTCTTGTACAACTAAAGAAAAAGCTCCTAATTGTAAAGGAATATTTTGTACAATGGAATGCGCTCCAGGAACTTTGGACTGCGGCCAAGGAAGTTGCAAATGCATAAATAATAAATGTAAAGCTGTTTTAGGTAAATAAAAAACATGAAAACAAAATATTTTTGCATTTTAGTGTTTATATTTTTGTTATTTGTTTCCATTTTTCTTATTAATTTAAACTTAATCTCTTCAAAAAATTCAGATTCTTTAGATTCTCAAAAAACTGAGGCATTCAAAACTGTAAAAATTGATGCAAAAATTACTGAAGTTCTTGAAAAACAAGATAAAGTGAAAGTAATAGTGGCTTTAAAAGATATGGGCAAGAAAAACAATAGGATTATGGTTCAGAATGCTGTTGAAAGTATTGGCGAGGAAAAAGTAAAACATAAATTTTCTTCTTTTAATGGATTTTCTGCGACATTAACACAAGAAGAAATTGAAACACTAAAGGATAACGAGAATGTCGAAGGAATTTATTATGATTATCCAGTTCATGTCTTTTTGCAGGATTCTGTGCCTTTAATTAATGCTTCACCTTCCTGGAATTTGCAAGTTAATGGAATTAATTTAACAGGAGCAGGCCAGACAATTTGTATTATTGATACTGGTGTTAATTATAGTCATGCTGATTTGGGGGGCTGTAATGGCAATAATAGTGCTTCATCATCGTGCAAGGTTATTGGTGGAATAGATTATTGTGCTGACGACACTACTTGTAACACAATAGATTCTGACCCTCTTGATGTTCATGGCCACGGAACTCATGTAACTGGAATTGCTGCTGCAAATGGTTCAATAAAAGGAGTTGCTCCTGATGCAAAAATTATTATGATAAAAGTATTTAATGCAACAGGGGCTGGTTATGCCTCGGATATATTAGCTGGAGTTGAATGGTGTACTGACAATAGTTCTGCTTTTAATATTTCTGTTATAAGCATGAGTCTTGGCGATAACACAAAATATACAGCCTACTGTGACAACAATGATTTAGATATGAGCTCTGCTATCAATGCCTCTGTAGCAAAAAATATTTCGGTTGTTGTTGCAGCAGGAAATAATGGATGGACTGATGGGATAACCTCTCCGGCATGCATGCAAAGTGCGATAGCTGTCGGAAGCATAAGAAAGGACGATTCTACAATTGATTACAATAGAAATGCGCTTGTTCAGTTGCTTGCGCCAGGCTATCTGATTAATTCGACCTACTATGATGGAGGATATGCCACTATGAGTGGCACAAGCATGGCAACACCGCATGTTGCAGGAGCAATAGCAATTATTAACCAATACCTTAAAGCAAAAAATATCAAAAAAACACCGAAAGAAATTGAAAGCATTTTGAATGCAACAGGCAAGCAGATTAACGATTCAGGGGGCTCTAATCTGAACTTTTCTAGAATAAATGTGTTAAATGCAATTCTCTCGCTTGATGCTGATGCTCCAAATGTAAACTTGATATCGCCAGCAAATGATACAATGAGCAAAAACAGGAATCAAACTTTTTCGTGCAATGCTACAGATTGGCAGTTAAAAAATATAACTCTTTATTTATGGAATTCAACTTCTTTAATTAATCAAAGTTCAATTGAAGTTTCTGGGACTTCGAATGAATCAAGTTTTAATGTAACAAATCTAACAAATGGAAATTATATTTGGAATTGCAAAGCCTGTGATAATGCAAGCTCTTATCCTCAAGGCTCTACTAATTGTGCATTCGCTAGTTCGAATAGAACACTTATTATAGGTAATTTAACAGTAAATCTAAACAGCCCTGCAAATAACACTTATATAAAACAATCTAACGCAAATGTAAGTTTTAATTGTTCTACTAAAACAGCAGATGATTTAACACTCGTTAACATTACCCTTTTAATATATAATTCGACGAGCTTAGTAAATAGCTCAACACAGAATATAACAGGAACATCAAATACCACAATATTTTACTATAATTTCAATTCAAGTAGAGAAGGAAGATATTACTGGAATTGCCTTGCTTATGATAATGAATCCTCTTTCTCATACGCAATTACTAATAAAACACTAGTATACGATAAAACTAATCCAAGTGTAACCTTAAACTCTCCAAGTGACGGAAGCACGAGTTATGAAGAGGATGAAGAAATTACATTTAAGTATAAAGTTACAGATAATTTCGAGATCGATAATTGCAAGCTTGTATTTGATGGAAGTAGCATAAAAGATACAGATTCTTCGATATCAAATAACACTGAGCAAACTTTTACAAAATCTTTTAGCTCTGATGGTGATCATACATGGGGCATTAATTGTACAGATAAAGCAGGAAATTTTGATTATGAAGAAAGGGATATAGAAATACAACCCGCTACTTCTAATAATGAAGGTGGAGGCGGAGGGGGCTGGGTTGGTAGTAAAAAAGAAAGTAAAGAAACAAAGGAGGGGACAACTGTCCTAGAACAAACCACTACAGAAGTTACAAGAATAGAATCTTCAAGAACATACAACCTTACTCAAAATGAAATATTAGAAGGGTACACTAATAATTTAAAAAAAAGAGAAAAAATCCAGTTTATTCTCACAGTCAAGAAATCCTTCGAGCAGTTAAATAAGGTAATAGAAGTTAATGAAACTCACTCCTTGACTATTAATGAAATTAAAAACGACTCTGTAAATCTAACAATCTCTACTACTCCAATTAATCTAATTTTGATGATTGGCGAAGAAAAAAGATTAAATTTAACATCACCAGAATATTATGATTTATACATCAGGCTTAATAGCATTAATATAACTGAGAATAGTGCAAACTTAACTGTCAAGTCAATATATGAATATATAGATAAGTCGATCTTTGCTAGAATAACAAGACTTTATAGGGCTGTTGAAATTTTTATTAAAAAGTATTATATATGGATAGCTATTACTGTTGGAGTAATTATACTCATCATTATTAATGATATTATAGAATATTGGATTATAAAGAGAAGGGAAAGAAAAAGAAGAAAGGAAAATGTAAGAATCAAGAATCCAAAACCAGAGAAATATAAAAGATATATAATTCGAAAATAATATAACGAGTTAACATGAAACCTTTAAGACCAAGCCATAGAGAAAAGAGAAGATACTTGCTTTTAACTGGAAAAGATGCAAGTCAAAAAAATGTAGAAGAGGCTATACTAAAATTTATAGGAATTTTAGGATTTGCTAAAGCATCTCCTCAGTTTATTAAAACAAATGAAGCAGGCATTATTATGTCAATAAATCGTTCTGAGCTGGAAAAAGTAAGAGCAAGTTTTCTTTTGTCAGGAAAAGATATTAACATTAAGAAAGTAAGTGGCTTGATTGGAAAATTAAAATAAGTGTTGCATGTTTAGACTTTGATTATCATAGAATTTCATAATTAAATCTCTTAATTACTATCTCTGAAACGGATTAATCACTAAAAGGAAATAAATTCTTTCTTGAAAGAGAATAAGCCTCTTCCAATACTGTTAATTTCGAAAGCTTTAAAAACCATTTTTGCCATTTAAGATTGTGAAGAGAAGTTAGATATTGTGTAAATTAATTAATGCTCTTCTGTAAAATTTAAATAAAAAGGACAAACTAAATAAAAAGTACTAAAATATGGACACTCCTGATTTACAGAATCAAATGATGGGTTATGATAGAACCGCAACCATGTTTTCTCCAGAGGGGCATATTCTTCAGGTAGAGTATGCAGAGAAAACAGTCAGGCTTGGAAGCGCTAGTATAGGCTTTATATGCTCTGATGGAGTTTTAATTTTGGCTGATAAAAGATTAGCAGATCCTCTGATTACTCCCGAATCTGCAAATAAGGTTTATGAGATTGACAGCCATATAATAGGCACTGCAGCAGGTATATTGAGCGATGCCAGAATTTTGATTGAGAGAGCTCAACTTGTAGCACAACAGCACAGAGTTACATATGATTCTCCTATAGATGTAAACTCTATAATAAAAGATCTTTCTGATATTAAGCAACAATATACTCAGCATCCTGGTGTAAGACCTTTTGGGATAGCCTTAATGATTGCTGGCATAGACACAAAAAATAGGCTTTATGTAAGTGATATAACAGGGAATTATTTTGAGTATTTTGCAAGTGCTATTGGAGAGAATGACGAAAAAATAAAAGAGCAGTTGCGAAAAAAATATAAAAGAGACATGAAAATTGAGGAAGCCTTAAAATTAGGGCTGAGCATTTTTAGGGATATAAAAGGAAAAAGTTTTAATATCGAGAATTTTGACGCAGCTTACATCTCAGTTCATGATAAAAAAATTCAAAGACTTTCTGGGGATAAATTAAAAAAATATTTAAAATAAGAAAAGTGAGGATTATAACAAAGCATGGTTAGAGACACAATAGCGAGAATTAAAATCAACAACAAGCCTTTTGAAATTTCTGTTGACCTTGATATGGCTTTAAGGCTAAGAAAAGGCGAAAATGTAAATATACAAAATGTTCTTCTTGTGAATACTATTTTTTCAAATGCGAAAGATGGCTCAAGAGCTTCAAGCAGTGATTTGCAAAATTGTTTTGGTACAACTGATGTTTTTCAAATTGCTGAGAGAATAATTAAAAAAGGAGAGATTCAACTTCCACAGGAATATAGAGAAGAGCAGCAGGAAAACAAAAAGAAAAGAATAATCGATTTTTTTGTTAAGAATGCTGTAGATGCAAGAACAGGCAGACCATTTACACCACAAACAATAGAGTCTGCAATCAAACAAGCAGGAGTCAACATTACAAATGCTCCGATAGAACAACAGATTCCGACAATAACACAAATGCTACAAAAGATAATCCCGCTAAAGATAGAGACTAAAAAACTTTCTATTACAGTGCCGGCAATACACACAGGAAAAGTTTATGGTATTTTAAATGAGTACAAAGAGAAAGAAGAGTGGCTAGCTAATGGAGATCTAAAAGTTATTATCAATCTTCCTGTGGGCCTTCAGATGGATTTTTTTGACAAATTAAATTCAATAACACACGGCGCTGCATTAACAGAGGAAATTAAAGAGAGCGAGAAATAAAATTAACAAAAATTATCAACAAAAACATGACACCAAAAGAAAAACAAGAAAACCCGGGTAAAGAAGGCAAGCGAGAAGTTGTAATTCCTGGTGAAATTATTTCAGAGGATGAGAACGATTTGCCAGGAGAGTGGACAGTAAAAAGTGGAAAGAACATCGTTGCGACGAGACTGGGAGTTGTTGAAAAAATTGACAGGCTTGTGAAGGTTATTCCGCTTTCTGGAGTTTACATACCTCGAAGAGGAAATATTGTTATTGGTGAGGTTAAAGATATAACTATGAATGGATGGCTTGTAGATATCGGAGCCCCATACACAGCATTTCTTCCTTTGCGCGAGTGTCATGGTTTTATCGAAGAATCAGAGATGGAAAATGTTTATGGTATAGGAGACTTGATTGTTGCAAAAATAATTGATGTCAGAAGAACAAGTATTGATTTAACAATGAAACAAAAAGAAAAGGGCCTTGGAAAAATAAGAGAGGGACTCATTGTAAAAGTCAATCCGCATAGGGTTCCAAGAATTATAGGCAAAGAAGGAAGTATGATAAGGCTTATAAAAGAGGCTAGCAAATGTGTGATAATAGTCGGCCAAAACGGATTAATTTGGATAAGAGGAGAAAATTTAGAGAATCAGCTATTTGCAAGAAAAGCAATCGAATTTGTTATTGAGAACACAATTGCTGAAGGTCTTACAGAAAAAGTTGAAGAGTGGCTTAAAGAGAACAAGCTTAAATTAAAAGAAGAAGTAAAAGAGAATTAAAATGATAAGTAAGATATAAACATGACATACAAAGAAAGATTTGACAAGCGGGATTTCAAAGAAATGAGGCCTATAGATGCAAAAATAGGAGTTGTGCCTAATGCAGACGGCTCTGCGATGTTTTCTTTTGGTGATACTATTGCTTTGGCTTCTGTTTACGGACCTAAGACTCTGACTCCAAAACACATGCAAAATCCTGAGAAGGGCATTCTTAGAGTGCACTATACTATGCTTTCATTTTCTGTTGGAGAGCGAGCAAAACCTGGAGCAAGCAGAAGAAGTCAAGAAATCTCTAAGGTTACAGAATGGGCTTTGAGTCCTGTTGTCCGTCTCGACGAGCTTCCTGGAACAGTAATAGATATCCATATTGTTATACCTCAAGCAAATGCAGGAACAAGGTGTGCTGGGATAAATGCAGCTGCAATGGCTCTTGCTCATGCTGGAATTCCAATGACAGAGATGATTTCTGCTGTTTCTGTAGGCAAGATTGATGATAAAATTTGTGTTGACTTGATTAAAGAGGAAGAGGATTACGAAGAAGGTGAAGGAGCTACAGACATGCCAGTGGCTTATCTTTCGAATTCTGGAAAATTAACGCTGCTTCAACTCGATGGAAGAATATCAACTGAAAAATTTGAAGAAGCATTAGAAGCTGGAAAAGATGCATGTAAAAAAATTTTTGAACTTCAAAAAAAAGTTTTAAAAGAATATAAATAAAAAATGGCAGGATATAAAGTTACAAGAAAGAATATTATGGAGGCAATAAGCAAAGGTAAGAGGCTTAATGGTAGAGGGCTCTTTGAGCAGAGGCCCATTGAAATTAAGTTTGGAATTTCGAACAAAGCAGAAGGTAGTGTTAGTGTTAAGTTCGGAAAAACAGAGGTTGTTTGCGGTATTAAGATGGATGTTTCTGAACCTTATCCAGACCACGAAGATGAAGGCACAATGATAACTTCAATGGAACTTCTTCCATTGGCTAGTCCTGAATTTGAGTATGGAATGCCATCAATAGAAGCTGTTGAGATAGCAAGGATAGTTGACAGAGGAATTAGGGAGAGTGGTTTTATAGATTTTAAGAAACTATGTATCAAAGAAGGCGAAAAAGTGTGGAGCATATTTATAGATTTGGCTACTATAAATGATGACGGAAATTTGATTGATGCGAGTGCTTTAGCGGCTGTTCTTGCCCTGCTTATAGCAAGAAAGCCTGTCTATGACAAGAAAAAAGAAAGAGTAAGTTATGGTGAGTTTACGGATGAAAAATTACCTTTAAATATTGAAAAAATGCCTTTGACGATAACTTTTTTTAAGATTGGAGAAAAAGTTTTTATCGACCCTACAAGAGAAGAGGAAAATGCAACAGAAGGCAGACTTACTGTAGAATTATCAAAGCCCGAGTCTGAAAAAAGCGAGCTTATCAACGCGATGCAGAAAGGTGGAGAATCTCCTTTCAGTATTAAAGAAATTGAAAACATAGTTGAAGAAGCAACAAAAATGTTTAAAAAACTTAAAGTATTGGTTGATGGAGAGATAGAAAAATTTGAGAAAGAGAAAACTGAAAAGTCAGAAGGAAAGAAAAGCAAGAGAAAAGAGAAAGTTGAGGAATAAAAATGATAGAACAACTAGAAAATCAGTTCACAAAATATGAAATCACCCGTATTTTAGGAGCTAGAGCTTTGCAAATAGCCATGGATGCTCCTTTATTACTTAAAATAGACAAAAAAGAGCTTGAAGAAATCAGTTATAATCCTATTGAAATTGCAAAACGAGAATTAATCGCAGGAGTGCTTCCAATTACAGTTCATAGGCCTTTGCCAAAGAAAAAAGAAGCAAAGATAAAAAAACTTACACAAGAAGAAATTGAGGAATTGAAGAAAAAAGAAAAGCTGAAAGAAGCTGAGGAGGAAAAGAAGGCTGAAGAAGAAATCGAGAAAACTGAAAATAAAGAACCACCTGTTCATGCAGAAGAATTAAAAGAGGACGAGAAGCTTGAGGAAGAAGAGGAAGAGGAAAAAAAGAAAGTTTTTGAGGATGCTGAGATTATGGAAATAGCTCAGCCAGAAGAAGAGGTTGAAGGCGAAGAAGCTGCTCCATTAGAAGAGGAAATTTAATTCTAAAGAATGTTTTTAAAATGTTTGAAAAGATTAAATGAGGACAAAGTAGCTAATATCTTTTGAATAGACAGAAGATTGCATAGTTAGTTTTTTATACTAAATATTTGTTGTTAATTTATGAAAATAAAAGAGGTTGAAGCAAAAACCATTTTGAATTCACGAGGAGAGGAAACTATAGAAATACAGGTTAATGGCTGCATTACTAGTGCGCCTTCTGGAAAGAGTATAGGCAAGTATGAAAAGCCAGCTTACAAAGAAAGTTTAAAACATGATGTTGATTTTGTAAACAATCTGAAAATTAAAACTCTTCCAGAATTTAAAGAGTTTGAAGATCTTGAGAAAATAGAAAAAATTTTGAAAGGTAAAATTGGAGCTAATACACTTTATGCATTAGAAGCAAGCATACTAAAATCTTGGGCAGCAGAACAAGATTTGGAGTTATGGGAAGTGCTAAATCCTACAGCAAAAATTTTTCCAAGAATTTTAAGCAATATTATTGGTGGTGGCGTGCATTTTCCCGACATTTCAATCAAAAATAAACCAGATTTTCAAGAGTTTCTTATAACCTGTAATAAAGATCCGTCAATAGCAGTCATTAGAAATAATAAAGCTACAGAAGAGGCGGGCAAGATTTTAGAAGTATTAATGGAAAAAAAGCCAGCAAAAAATTATGAAAACGCTTGGGTAGCGGAACTAAGCAATGAGCAGGTTTTAGAAGTGATGAAAAATGTTCAGGAAAATATTTTTGAAGAAACCCAAATTCATATGGATATAGGAATTGACTGCGCAAGTACTCAATTTTACAAAAATGGAAAATACTATTATAAAAATAAAAAAGTTGTGAGAAGCAAAAAAGAACAGATAAAATATATTGTCAAACTCGCTAAAAAATATAATCTTTTCTACATTGAAGACCCTCTTGAAGAAGATGATTTTAAAGGATTTGCAGAAATTAGAAAATCTACAAACTGTCTTATTGTAGGCGACGATTTGACAGCAACCAATTTAGAAAGAGTAAAAAAAGCGATAGAAAACAAATCCATAAATGCACTCATAGTTAAACCAAATCAAACTGGCTCACTTATAGAAGTAAAAAGAATAATTGATTTGTGCAAAAAAGAAAGAATAAGAACAATAATGTCTCATCGAAGTGGAGAAACTTTAGACAATACTATTGCTGATTTGGCTTTTGCTTGGCAGTGTGAATTTATTAAAGTTCCTGTTGTAGGTGAAGAAAGAGAAGTCAAAGTCAAGAGGCTTATAGAAATAGAAAATTCTCTGAAAAAATGAAAATTTCTAAGACAAAATTTCCTAAACTTACAGATTTTCAAAAAAGAGTTTTTTCTCTTTTGCCTAAAAAAGGAAAAGTTACAACTTACAAAAATATTGCTCAGAAGCTAAAAACAAGCCCGAGAGCTGTAGGAAATGCACTAAAAAACAACCCTTATCCAATAAAGATCCCTTGTCATCGCGTTATTAGAAGTAATGGAAAAATTGGAGGATTTAAGTTAGGAGTTAAGAAAAAACAATGGCTTTTAAGAAAAGAAGGAATTTTGCTATTGCATATTAATCTATTCTTATATATGTTAAGCAAATCCTGAAACTTAACATCTAAATTTTTTCTAAAAAACCAAATATAGCATAATCCATTTCAAGACATTTGGAGAATATTTTGTAAAGAGAATAATGTCGAAGATCTGAGATTTGGTTTAATGAAAAGCGATATCATCAAGGCATTAAGGACTATCTTGCTAATTTGTTTTGTTAACCTTGGAAGTTGACATTGCACAAACTAAAGTTTTAAAAACCATCAATTCATTCTAAAAGTATACTTAGCACGTACTGGCTGAAATAAATCCAGAGAACCCGTGCATCTTGTTATAAAAATTATATTTTAGAAAATGCCACGCAAAAAAAAGATTGAA
>Ga0272448_1001854_pt1 | contig 27757 bp, 32 predicted proteins | sample YNPCB0191_FD_202220 | JGI IMG/M metagenome (GOLD analysis project Ga0272448, IMG submission 202220) | Hot spring sediment microbial communities from Yellowstone National Park, WY, United States - YNP-CB-019-1 | ecosystem: Environmental > Aquatic > Thermal springs > Hot (42-90C) > Sediment... | reverse complement strand
GGAACACCTCGGGTACTGTATACCCCCAGGGGTATATCCACATTCATAATATCGGAGATGTTCCGGTTTGTCAATAGGATTTTGGGGATTATTTTTACAGCGTGCGAGGGGTGTTGACTCGAGTTGCCGGTTTTCCATCTGATGGTGACCAGTGCAGGAGGCGCATCGAATTGGTGATGACCGCCAGGCTACTGAGCAGCATCGCCATAGCAGCTATCAGTGGGTGTACATAGCCGAGGAATGCCGCGCTGATCGCGACGCTGTTATACCCGAACGCCCAGAGGAGGTTTTGCCTGATTATTCGATACGTGAATCGTGATAAGGTTAGCATTCCTGGGATCTGCGATATGTCATTACCCATCAAGATCACATCGCTCGACTGCCTGGCCAGATCCGCACCACATCCTATGGCAATCCCAACACTCGCTTCCGCAAGTGCCGGAGCATCGTTGATTCCGTCTCCCACCATTGCAATGCCACCAGGATTGGCAGTGACAGCATTTCCTATCAACTCAGCTTTGCTTGCCGGGCTCTGCTCTGCAAACACATCATCTACTCCCAACTGGTGGGCTATGAGTTCAGTCGGCCTTGACTGATCGCCGGAGATAATGGCAGTCCTTAGCCCGGCATCTTTCAGGGCTGTGATCCCGCTGACAGCCTCTTCTCTGATTCTATCCTGCAAAGAAATACGAGCCTGCACCATGTTATCCCAGCCCGCATAGACGTTTGTGCATGGATGTTGGCCATCCGAGTAACCGAGCCCCAGTGGGAGATGATGGCTCGCCGACACGTACTTAAGGGATCCAATAGTTACACATCGAGTCTTCCCGTTCAGATTGACTCTTCCTTGCGCACCGCGCCCCGGCATTGCCATGAACTCCGATAGTTCGCCGAACACAATACTCCGTACCGAAGCCTCACCGACTATGGCTCGTGCCACGGCGTGCTCACTCCCACTCTCAACTGCAGCAGACCAGGCCAATACGTCTTCTGCGGTCACATTCGGGCAGGCGGTGGCAATACCCGATATCGAAAGCAAACCAGTCGTGAGCGTTCCGGTCTTATCGAAGAAGACGGTCCTTACATTCGGCAGGCGCTCGAGTATCTCGCCGGATCGGATCAGCACACCCGCCCGAGCTGCCCTGCCGATGGCAAGCGACGTGGCAATTGGAGTTGCCAGCCCAAGTGCACATGGACAGGCAACCACCAGCACCGCAAGTGCGGAGAGCCCTGCACGCTCAATATCCGACCGCCATATGCTCCAGTACAGTGCCGCACCAATCGCAGAAGCCCAGACTACCAGCACGAACACTGATGCCATCCGTTCGGCTAGCCTCTCAATCGGTGCTCGCTCTTGCTGTGCATGTTTCACCATCTGCTGTACCTGTCCGAGGAGCGACAAGTCACCAGTAGATGTCGCCTGCACCGTGATGTAGCCATCATGGTTAGTGCTGCCGCCGTAGACAGCATCGCCCGGACCACATAAACGAGGCTTCGACTCTCCAGTCAAGGCGGATTCTGTTACACAGCTCTCACCAGATATGATGCGCCCGTCAGCCGGTATGTTCTCCCCCGGTCTTACTACAACCAGGTCGCCGGCCACAACATTGCGCGAGGGAATCTCTATCTCTATCCCTTCTCGTAACACCTTTGCAGTCTTTGGGATGAGATCCATGATATCGTGTATGGCTGAGGCGGTTCTACCCTTCGCTGTGGCTTCGAGGAGTTTTCCGAGGGTTACAATGAGGAGCAGCATGGTGGATGTGTCAAAGTAGACATGGCCTCTACCGAGAATCGTGCTACGTGCGCTGACAATGAACGCGGAGGCCGACCCCGTTAGAACGAGGATGTCCATCCCGACTCTGGCGCGTCTCAGATCACGAAGACCACCGACAAGGAACGGACTCCCCAGAATGACAAGCACGGGGGTCGATAGGGCAAGCATCACCCAGTGCAACCCTCGCACTACCGATATTCCAAGTTCTTTCTCTGAAGTGGTATAGAGCACGAGGCTGAGCATCATTACGTTCATTGCGAGGAATGCGCCGACGCCCAGACGAAGGATCAACCAGGCAGCTACTCCCTCCTCATGGTGGGCATGAACGATCCCCTGAACAAGGTGACATCCGTAGCAGCAGTAATGAAGTTGTCCGTCTGGGGAGTATCCGCTCCCGCTGAAGGGCAATCCACAGTATTCGCAGGTGTGCTGGTCACGACTCAACGTAGCACACCGGAATGGGACACTGGAATGATGCCCACCACCTTGCCTAAGGTCATGAGGCCGATACCGATCAGCACCACGCCTGCGGCTCGCATTCCGACCTTAGCGAACCGTCGATCCAGTCCAGCCCCGAGAAGGCCCACTGCTAAAAGCCCCGGTGCCGTGCCAATACCCATGCCTCCCATCAGCAGCATTCCATGCAGAACGTTATGAGAGAGAGCTGCAACCGCAAGAAGCCCCATCGGCAGTGGACAAGGCAGAAATCCTACGCCCAATCCCAAGGTGAACGCGGCAACAGGGCTGGTACTGGTGAACAGCCCACCAAATACGCTGCGGACCAGTCCGGCCTCAGATACTCCCTGCAGCGCCCTGATCGGCGGCAATCGAAACCCCAGCATCAGGAGTCCGAACGCAATAGTGACAAGACCTGCCACGGTCCTCAGTACTGGAGCAAATGGTGCGATTGACGAGTTCTTGAAGAGGATAACCCCGAGAGCGCTCGCCATGGCTCCCAGGAAGATGTAGGTGAAGGTTTTCCCCGCAACGAACAGGATTTGTCGCAGGGCGGCTTTTCCATCGCCTGAAGATTTTGCCAGGTGCAGAGGGAATCCTCCACACATCCCGAGGCAGTGCGGGGTGTTGAGAAGTCCTCCGATGAGCCCTGTCAAAAACGTGGCCAGCATAGACTCAGCCCTCCTACACGCTGGTAGCAGTATCACTTTGCTGACTCTGTTATGCCCTTGATCGGCTGTATGTAAACTACATCTAGTCTATGGCGAGGGTACGGCGATTTCGAGCGGTCAATCACGACCGAAGGATCGAGTGCAGAAATGGGGGAGTTGTAGAAGTGAGGCCGCACCTGCGATGGTCACGCCATAGAAAACAGTGTGACATTCACGCCCCAGGAAACGATCGATGGTGCCGTTTACCAGGGTGCTGCCGGTGACCAGAGCTATATCACACCATCCGATGACATCTTCGGTTGCATCATCGCCCTCTATGATGGTGCCACTGACCCTTGTGCCGATGTTTTGAGGGTCTAGATCGACTACCCTGAGCAGATATGCCGGAGAGATCATCTCGATCATCCTCGGTTGGCAGCCTATCAACGCGATTCTCGAATCCTCCGGAGAGCCTGCCGCGATGACATTGATGAGATCGCGGGCGCATTCTCTCGGTCCTTCATCCCGGCAGTGCACTGTCTTTGCTGCAATCCCCAAGTGAGAACAGAGTGCATTGACCGATGCAACAAAGATTCCCCTCCGTCGCAGGGCATCAGCATCATCCCCCTGCAGATCCAGTGAGAGCACGTCTCCAAGATCACCCTTGAAATCCGCTGGCACAGAGGTGAATGCCTGACCTACGCCCCCAAGAATCCTCGCCTCGATCATGCCCTCCTTACCCTTCCAGATGGGGTAGTCTCGGTCGCTGGTATTGCCTATCGCAGCCTCCGGAGGCAGGCGCCTGATATCAACACGCAGAGGCGTATCTGTAAGATTCTCATCTTGAGCGATGGTCTGGGCTGCGCTACGCAGTTGTTCGATGAGAGGAATCTGCGAAGACCCGCGATCCTTGCGAATCCCCAGATGGTCCGCTATGGCGTAACGTAGAGCCGTCACTCCCAGGTTCGAGCAGTGCAGTTTTTCGCTCGGCATTCCGCCAAGATGCGCTGACACGATCTCGTCAGTTATGTGCATGGCCTCTTTGAGCGTCTTCCCAAATGCAAGGTCTGCAGTGGCGCTACCGCTGGCTATCGCCGCGGGGCATCCCTTACACAGGAAGGAGATATCTGCTATGACGTCGTTCTCGACCCTGACGAAGAACTGCATGAAATCGCCGCAGCCGGGATCACCGAAACTGCCTACTCCGTTCGCCTCTGACAGCTTCCCGGCATGTCTTGGGTTCATGAAGTGATCGAGCAGGATATCGTTATACATCGTCTTTCTCCGGCCATGAATCGCTCAGCATGAACTTTCCATGTGCCCTGGCAACTACTGACCCGTCCTGAAGTACTTCGGCCCCCACCTGGAATAGAGGAGGCCGAGTATGAGTGATCGCAGCTTTGACCACGGCCCTGGTCCCGATCTTTAATGGGTTGCAGTACCTGACTGTAAGCTCGGCCGTGACCGCCACAATACCCTTCGCCAGCAGGCAGTTGGTCATGGCGGCATCCAGAATAGTTGCGGTTATCCCACCGTGGATTATTCCAGGGTAACTCCGATAGCGTTTGTCACAGAACCATTCGGCCGTGACACCATCACCATCAGGTTGAAACCGAAGGCCTATCCCATCTGCTCTGTCGCCACACGCATAGCAGTCGTGATGCAGTGAGTGCGGAGTATCATGATCTGCTGTAACAGTGCTGGCCATATCAGTGATCGCAGAGATTCGTTCCGGCCTCGAGGGTGTCGTCGAGATACGCTTTGACAATCTCTGCCGGTGCGGCAACGGGAGCGCCGACTACGACCTGAACTCCGTTCTGTGCAAAGATGTCCTGGGCTCGAACTCCCATTCCACCGGCGATAACGAGACTTGCGCCTCTCTCATGCACCCATCTTGGGAGGAGTCCGGGTTCATGCTCCGGGGCAGGGATCACTTCAGTTGCTGTGATCTCCTTCGTGTCGGGATTCAGACTGATGAACGTGAACTCGTCGCAGTGCCCGAAATGGGGGCAAAGCAGACTGTTTGCTGTAGGTATGGCGATCTTCATGTTGGTTAGCTATCCTTTCGTATGTTCTGTTATTTGCTGAAGTCTTGCGGTTACGGCATCCCACAGTGCACTGATATCCTCGGCTGCAAAACCGTGACCGTACTCGACGACGCTCTTTCCTTCGATTTGAGCACGGGTTACCTCCGTGTCATACCGTATCTCACCGAGCATCTCCAGCCCGTTCTCATTGCAACTCTTACGAATGTCGGCAGTGATCTCCGGATTAATATCGCTCTTGTTCACACACACGGCCGTCGGTATCCCGAAGTGCCTGGTCAGACTGGCAACGCGCTCCAAGTCATGCAGACCGGAGAGAGTCGGCTCTGTCACGACGAGTACCAACGTCGCTCCTGTGATCGATGAGATGACTGGGCATCCTATGCCGGGAGACCCGTCGATGATTACGAGATCTAGTCCCTGCGTCTCCGCGATTTCCTGTGCCTTCCTGCGGACGGTGGTCACCAGCTTGCCGGAGTTCTCCTCTGCGATACCCAGCCTGGCATGCACCATAGGTCCGTGGCGTGTTTCCGACACATACCATTCCCCGTTTATCCTTGGAGAGAAATCTACTGCCCCCATTGGACACATATGCGTGCAGAGTCCGCATCCCTCGCAGGCGATCTCATCCACCATGTACGTCTTTGCGATAAGGTCATTGGCTGGGCCGGACAGGCTGATCGCATCGAAACGGCAGACCTGAGCACACTTGCCGCAGCCGACGCACTGCTCAGAGGTGATCCGAGCAGTCTTCCCTCCGACGAAGTCCTCCCGCTCGACAATGTGCGGTTGGAGTATCAGGTGGAGGTCTGCCGCATCCACATCACAGTCTGCGAGCACCTTCTTCTCCGCAAGCGAGGCGAATGATGCGACAATGCTGGTCTTCCCGGTTCCTCCCTTGCCGCTTATGATGGTAAGCTCTCTAATCATGCGTTAGACTCCGGTAACGACCACTCCATGCCGACATGCCCCTGGACGACCTTGTCACCAAGATGCTCCCTAAGGTACGCGAAGGCCGCATCTCCGGTGCAATGGCAGCATATGATGCGGCCGATATCTCTGTCGGCCAGAAACGAACACAGGTCCTCAAGTTGCTCAGTGGTTGCAGATGCGAGATGCATTCCACCGGCTACCCACTCAAGGTGGTCGGTTTGAGCCACATCCATCGCTGCAAGGATGTTGTTCTGAACACCGCGATGCGAGCAGCCGAGAAGCACTCCAACCGAGCCACTATCCCGCAGTACCAGGCATTGCTCGTCACGAAACGTGTCCGGCTCCTGGCGCTGGTCGTCAAGGAAGAACCTGTCATGCACCGTAATTGCCGACTTGTCACGTATGGGCACGTAGCCACTGACGATGACTCCGGGCATGACCTCGAGTGGAGACGCATTCAGGGTAAACCGCGATTGGTAAGCAAGCGAGTCATCCGGCATACCGATGAACCTCATGCGTTCCGAGTCTGCCACATACTTTGGACGGAACGCATCCGGATGCGCGTAGCACTTCATCGAATCTATCCATTCAGACGCAAAGGGCACGCCTCCTGTATGATCGTAGTGTCCGTGGCTCAGTGCTATCGCCGTCAGCGCAGATGGATCTTTGCCAAGCACCCGCAGATTCTGAATCCATTTGTCGCCTTGACCTGTATCGAAGAGAATTGAGCCGTAGTCAGTCTCGATCAGGAAACTGAGCCCGTGTTCCGCGTACAGACCTTCGGGAGAAAGGTTATCTACAACAACAGTCACCTTCATCGCAGCCTCCGCCGTCGCAATCTCCTCCGCCACAGCTTCCACCATCACAGCAGGTGTGCATCTTCCTGGGCGTTACAACCATCAGGCCGTTTGTTATCAAATCGACCTGGTCCGCCAGCGGATTACCGGAATATCCCTCGATCTCTCCAGCGTCTGAGCGGGCGGATATCTCAGGATCTATCGGCATGTCCAGAAGATGCGGGACGCCCATTTGAGCTGCGATGCTCTCGCCCTTGGTCTTACCGAATGGATAGATGATATCTCCACAGTCAGGGCATTTGAGATAGGCCATGTTCTGTACCAGTCCGAGGATCGGCACCTTCATCTTGCCGCACATATCGACGGCCTTGCGTACTACCATGGCCGCCAGGTCCTGGGGCGATGTCACTATCACGACACCGTTAAGCGGGAGTGACTGCATGACGGTAAGCGGCACGTCCGAGGTGCCGGGTGGGAGATCGACGAGTAGGTAGTCCAGTTTCCCCCAGAAGACATCCTTCCAGAACTGGGTGACCGCGCCTGCGATCATCGGACCCCGCCAGATCACGGCGCTGTCGGGGGTGTCGAGAAGCAAGTTGATGGACATAACCTTGATGCCAGTGTTTGTCTCCGCAGGGAAGAGTCCAAGTTCGTTCATCTCCGCCCTGTTGCTCAACCCGAACATCTTCGGTATGCTTGGTCCTGTGATATCGGCATCGAGTATCCCTACGCTGTATCCAGCCTTTCTAAGAGCGGTCGCAAGAAGTCCCGTCACCAGCGACTTCCCAACGCCTCCCTTTCCGCTCATGATGCCTAATACATGCGATACCTCGTTGGCCTGCTCAGCCAGCGAAGTGTTTTCCATTATCTGATGGGCCATGCTTATCCTCCACTACTGTTTCCTACTAATCTTCTGACAAAATCCTCTTGCCGGTAGCTATCCAGACTTTGTTGACCCCCAGGTCTGAGACCGATACATCCTCGAACATTGCCCTCAACTGGACGTCAATCTCACCTTCCGGCATGATTCCTAACCTATGCTCTGGACGGCCTTGCTTGCGGTGAATTTCGTCCATCAGCCTAAAGCCAAGCTTGTTGAACTCAAGGAGCACCAACGTTCCGGTGTCACTGAGCAGCCTTGTCATCTCCAGCAAGACCGATTGAGGGTTCTCCATCTCATGTATCGCATTTGCACACGTGATGGACTGGAAGATGCCGCTGTCGAAGGGGGTATCCGCACCATCGAATGTGAAGAGTTTCACTCTGGACACCAGATCACCAAGCCTCAGCCTGGCTTTCTGCAGGGCCTCCTCGCTGATATCGCCTGACCAGACATAGAAACCCGCCTTGGCCAACTCACAAGCCATACGACCTGAACCTGTAGCGATATCGAGGACAACTCCGCTTTGATCTAGCACCGCAAGTTCCACTGCTCTTGAGTACTCACCCACAAGATCGAAGCCGGATTCCTTTAGTAGCCTCTCGGTATCTGTGACCATTTGCATCGGAGTTTCACCTATCCTGACAATCTCTGTGTCTTCTCGAACAGCGTTCCCAGCAACTGCCGAAAAGCCGTATCCAAGCCGGGGACCACATCCACGGCAAGATGCCCTCTGGAATATGCCTCCGCAACTCGCCTGTCATTAGGGATCTCAAGCAATACATCGATCCCCTGTAGCCGACAGTAGTCGAACACCTTGCGGTCGCCCATGTCAGCCCTATTCACAACCACTCCGAAAGGCAGACGGAGAGTTCTCAGCATCTCGACCGCTAGACCTAGATCATACATTCCAAAGGGCGTGGGTTCCGTGACCAGAACTACGTAGTCTGATCCTCGCACCGATTGTATGACGGGACACGAAGTGCCTGGGGGAGAGTCAATGATTGCGAATCCGTCTCCCGGAAGTATCTCCTTCACTCTGCGGATGAGAGGTGGAGACATCGCCTCCCCAATCTTCAATCGGCCGTGGACGAATCTGATGCCGTTCGACACGCCTTGCTCTATGCTTCCAACCTCTCTGCCGCCCTCCATGATCGCGCTGGACGGGCAGACAAGGGTGCATCCGCCGCATCCATGACATAGATTCGGAAAGGTGAGCACCGTCTTCCCGAATACCGCTATCGCGCTGTATTGGCAGATGTCATTGCACTTGCCGCAGACTGTACACTTGCCCTCATCGACATGCGGTACAGGAACAGAAACGGTGGAGGTCTTCTCGATCACGGGGGTTAGGAAGATGTGGCCATTGGGCTCTTCTACATCGCAGTCCAGATAGCTGACCTGGTATCCGCTCGAAGCGGCTGCCCGGGCGAGGTTTGTCGCAACGGTCGTCTTGCCTGTACCGCCTTTGCCCGAAGCGATGGCGATACGGAGTCTACTGTTGCCATTCATCTGTCTTGCGCCTCTGAGCACGGTATGCACATCGTCCGTCCGGCAATGGTTTTTGTCCGCGTAGACATGACACCCTCGCCGCAAATATCGCAGATGACCGATTCATGTATCTGTGCGGGAGGAGGCAGTTCGATAGTCATCTCAGTGATCGTGAATATATCTTCTGCAGGGGCGTTCAGTATGTGTTCGATCTTTGCTTCGCGGTCCTGTTCAGCAGCTTCTCTGCGCATGAACTCCGGCCTCAGAGCTATGCGTATCGCTCGGCCAGTGGGCCGCATAGCGAAGGTGAATACCTGTTTCCCGTAATCTCTGAATATGAAATTGCCCTTCCCAAACGTGCAGCCGGTCAGCCACTGTACTGCATCGACGGAGCATGAGTCGTTTTCGACTATGGCGATCAACTCCTCGTCTTCAGCACGTCTGCTTCCTAGCCTCTCCATCGCGATCTTTGCGGCACCGTAACCAATCGCCAGTCCCGGGCACATATGTCCGTGAAATCGGATTGCATCCCTCAGATCGGCGTCCTGCACTATCTTCTTCTCGTCCGTCATATCATCCAGTGTCCTTCAACATCAGCCGAATCTACGGGGGTCAGCTTCCCGGCCTTGAGATCTTCGAGGGCCTGTTCCACCGTTCCCGTGAATCCGGTGTATACTTTGATCCCTGCTGCAGAGAGCGCACGGAATGAGTTCGGACCAACGTGTCCGGTGAGGACAGCCTCGACTCCCAGACCTGCCACGTTTGCCGCAGACTGGATACCTGCGCCTTGCATGGCATTCAGGTTTACGTAATTGCTGTGCGCATCGGTTGATCCGTTTTCCGTGTCGCAAACGAGGAAGTACTTTGCTCGCCCGAACCGCTGGTCGACTTCGCTCTCTAGAGAGACTCCCTTTGCGCTGATTGCTACCTTCATGAGACAAACCTATCCTTCATATTGCTTGGTGCTGGAGAAGCACAACCACTCGTTATGCCTTCGCAGGCGAGAAGAACAACCTGCAGTGACAACGCCCATTACTGGCTATCTCATCCAGCCACTCCATGGGCATGCCTTATCTTTTCCGGGCTCCGGAGGCGTATGCTCCTGCTTGCAGGGGCAGATCCACTCACCCACCAGATCGTAGTTCTCCGCCATCATGCCAGCCACTTTTGCGACACGGCTGGCATCGGGATTCAATATTAGTTCGTGCTCTTCGGCAAGCCGAAGTAACCGTTCATGGTTCATTTCGTATGTGGTAGCCATAACTCTCTCCTCGTGAGCACGCACGACCTGTGGAAGCAACGGCCTGTATCCAAGGACAACTACATCCTGCCGTGTTTGCCTACTGACCCATTTCTTGTTCTTGATCCATTGCGACCGCCTTGGCGACTCAGGCCATATGCTCCACCTATGAGTGCACCAAGCACACCCAATGTGATCTTCAGCCATCCGTTCGACTGGTTGGAGACAGCTTGCTGCGCTCGACTGCCGGGTGTTCCGCAATATCCCATTCGACGACCTGTGCCGGGCCCCTGGCCTGCAGGGCCGGTTCCGTCCATTCTAGGCATTGTTCCGTCCCTCCGTCTCTACTGGCGTCCGCCGTGTGTGTGGCCGAAACCATGGTGTCCCATGCCTCTCCTGCCCCCAGCGCCTGGTCCGAAACCTTGGCCTGCAGCGGCATTCATGCCGTGATGTCCAGCAACCGTTGGTGCTGAGACCTCTTGAAGCTGGCCGGCTTTGAGCTGGTCTACTGCCTGTCCCACTGTACCAACCGCACCGGTATACACTCGTATCCCGGCGGCAGAGAGCGCCTGGAAAGCGTTTGGTCCGAAGTTTCCTGCGATTACCGCAGATACTCCCATTGATGAGACAATCTGAGCAGCCTGAATACCAGCTCCTTGAGCGACTGAACTTCCGGGGTTTTCCACGGCGGTGAAGTCAGATGATTCGGTGTCTGCAACCAGAAGATACGCACATCTGCCGAACCTTGGATCGACAGCCGATTCGAGGGTGTTCCCACCTGCGCATACTGCAACTTTCATTCGCTTTCCTCCTATGTTACTGTAAGTTGCGGTTAGATGTCAATTACATCTACCGGTCCGCTCTGCGTCTCCAAGAGCATAGGACGGTCAAATCAAGTGTAGGCGAGAAACGCGGCGCGGATACTAGATGTAATTTGCACTTAGTATACCCCTGGAATGCCCGATGTGTCAATATGATTTTAGATGCAATTTGCACTTAGCCTCGCGTCATGGTATACTGCATTTGCTGAATACTGTGTTGCACTCTGTGCCAGCACACCTCATAGAAGGAGTGGACCTGTCTTATGCCCCGAGGATTTTGTCATCGTCATGGCGGAGAACGCCCTTGCACGTGCGCAATGGGTAACCTCTATCGCTTTGTCGAGCCGGTAGTCCTGTATATGCTCGCGACAAAGGATTCCGCATATGGATATGAGTTGGCTGGTGAACTTGGCAACCATGCACTAACTGATACGGAAATCGACCGTGGAGCTCTGTACCGTACACTCCAAAGGCTTGAAAGTAATGGACATGTGGAATCGCAATGGGACACCAGCAGCAGTGGCCCAGCGAGGCATGTATACAAGATCACCAACAGCGGAAGAGAGCATCTCCGAGAATGGGCGGTTGTGCTCGGCAGCCTCGCAAAGTCAATGGAATCCTTCGTGGAAGACGTGAGTAAGCTCGGCGGTGACAATCCGCTTAACAACCCCTAATCCATCAACGCCTCTTGTTTCCTTCTAGTATTCATATCCGGCATGAGAATGCGTTATGGGCGCATATTGCATTTGTATTTGTTCCCCAGGGTACTCATAGGTATAATTCATACGGAAGACCGGTATCGGTTCACTTGCGCTATCCGGTCATAGCATATGCTTATGAATAACCTTATCTTCACATTGGTTGTCAGTGTCAGCGGATTGCTGGCTGGTCTTTTGGGCTCACTAACCGGGTTGGGCGGCGGTGTGATTCTCGTACCGCTGCTCACGATGGTGTTTGGAGTCGATATTCGGTATGCAATCGGCGCTTCCCTTATCTCCGTGATTGCCACATCTTCCGGCGCGGGGGCTGCTTACGTTAGAGAAGGGTTCACGAATATTCGGATTGCCATGTTTCTCGAGATTGCCACGACTCTCGGAGCACTGGTGGGAGCATCCATTGCACGATGGGTATCACCTGATCTCATCGCGATCATCTTCGGCCTCGTCCTCCTCCACTCAGTCTACGAATCGATGCAGAACCGTCATCAGGAGACACGGCCCCCCAGGCGGAACCCTCTAGCGACTCGATTGAGGTTGAATGGAAGCTACCCTACCGCAAGCGGACCGAGAGAATACTACGTTCGCGGAGTCCCTGCAGGCGCAAGCCTGATGTTCATCGCAGGAGCTCTCTCCGGCCTTCTCGGGATCGGCTCCGGAGCAGTGAAGGTGCTAGCTATGGACCGAGCAATGGGCATACCCTTCAAAGTCTCGACGACAACGAGCAATTTCATGATCGGCGTGACTGCGGCAGCAAGCGCCGGAATCTACCTACATCGCGGCTACATCGTCCCAGGTCTTGCCATGCCGGTGATGCTCGGTGTGCTTCTGGGATCTATCCTGGGAGCAAGGCTTCTGCCGAGAACCAGGACTCAGCATCTGCGGGCCGTATTCAGCATAGTCATCCTGGTGATGGCAGTGGAGATGCTCTACAAGGGCATCACTGGGAGGTTATGAAATGGCGACAAGACTACCTGCAAACAGGCGACCTTCACGTATGACGGACGAACGGATGGAGCAGATCATCGGGACTCTGCTGAGGGCTGGTGTGCTTCTTGCTGCCGTGGTTGTTCTCGCGGGAGGTATAATCTATCTCAGCCAACACGCGCATGCATATCCCGAATACCGTGTCTTCCACGGTGTACCCACAGAGCTTCGTCACATTCCGAGCATTGTGCGGTGGGCATTCGATCTTCGAGGCCGAGGTATCATACAGCTTGGTTTGCTCCTTCTGATAGCCACTCCGGTGGCAAGGGTCTTGCTTTCGCTGCTTGCCTTTGCATTCCAGCGTGATCGCGCCTATGTGGCAATGACGCTCCTCGTTCTCCTGATACTCCTCTACAGTCTGTTCGGCGGCTCTCATTTCTGACACCTACTGCTGATCCCTCCGGCTATAAGCATAGCTTATGACTCTATATAGGATTTGTATTTGCTGATGAGTGTCCGTGCGGATATAATGCTCGTGAAGGCTCCGTTTTCGGAATGACCTATCAGAGTACATTATGGATGGAGGGATTTGATGGGCAGGAGCGCTATAGCTAGTAAGGATACACCGTCACTAACGGAGCAGAACTGTCGTGCGGGGTTCAGACAAACGGTTCCAGGTATACTCGTGTGCGTTCTGATATCATTAGTCGGGCTCGGGTTGGGTTCACGATTTCCGATCATTGGAGCGCCGGTGTTCGCCATACTCATCGGAATCGCGGCGAGCAATCTTCTCAAGCTATCTCCCCTTACCAAGCCTGGCGTATCCTTCTGCAGCAAGAAGGTCCTTCAACTCGCGATAATCGTGCTTGGCGCAAACCTCAGCCTCTCTCAGATATGGAACACTGGTCGAGAATCCCTTTGGGTAATGCTCGTCTCTCTAAGCGTCTCACTGCTTGGGGCGTGGTTCATCGGCACTCGAATGGGTATCAGCCGGAGATTGACCAGCCTGGTCGGTGTGGGGACGGGCATCTGTGGAGGATCTGCTATCGCCGCGGTCGCGCCCATCATCAGCGCCGATGACGACGAAATCGCATTCTCGATATCCACGATATTCCTGTTCAATGTTGTGGCTGTGCTGGTCTTCCCATTGGTAGGTCACATGATCCATCTTCAAGATCACGGCTTCGGGCTCTGGGCAGGTACGGCGATCAATGATACCTCGTCCGTTGTGGCAGCGGGATATTCGTACAGCAAAGCCGCGGGGGATTTCGCCGCGATCACCAAGCTTGCTCGGACGACTATGATCATTCCCATCTCTCTCGGTTTTTCCCTGCTCATGCGACGAAGGTCGGGTGGAGGAAGCTACAGTCTGAAGAAGATCCTGCCCTGGTTCATTCTCGGTTTCATCGCGATGGCAACATTGAATACTCTGCATCTTCTCGGACCAACGCTTCCGGGTGTGGGCGGTACCGCAGGTCGGTATCTGATCGTTGTTGCCTTGGCAGGAGTTGGGCTTGGGGCGAACCTTCAGAAGATGGTCAAGACCGGTCCGAAACCGATTCTTCTCGGCCTAATGGTATGGGCATTAGTCGCCCTATCGAGTCTCGCTATGCAGTTTGTTCTGCACCAGTTCTGATGGAGGTAATGTAACATGCCTGATGACCGTCTGAGGACTTTCCTTGCTGTGGTACGCTGCGGCAGTCTGACTAGGGCAGCGAAGGAGTTGTACATAAGCCAACCGGCCGTCACCCTTCAGATCCACAAGCTGGAGCAGGAGTATAACACATCGCTCTTCTACCGGCGTGAGAGAGGCGTCGAATTGACTCCTGCGGGCAGACTCCTGCTCGATTATGCCAAACGGATTGATGGCATCTACGATGAAGCTGCCGAAGAGATCAGTGCCCTCAATGGTTCTGTGCAGGGAACGCTTCGAGTTGGCGCAACTCTGACCATCGGCGAATATGTACTTCCGCAGGTAGTGGGTCGCTTCAAGTCCGAATATCCTAAAGTCGAAATCCTGCTCGAAGTGGAGAACACCGACAGAATTGTGGATCAGGTAGCATCCGGCATTCTTGACTGCGGACTTGTGGAAGGCCCGTTTGATAACGGCATGATACGCGCGGAGAAACTGGCGGATGATGAGTTGGCATTTGTCTGCTCCTCCGGACACAAGTTTGCCGATATGCCGGAGATCGATCTTGAGAGTATCCTGAAGGAGCTGTTCATCCTCAGAGAGCCCGGGTCAGGAACACGCCGAGTCTTCGAGGATGCCCTCATCAAAGCAGGCGCTCGCCCGGAGGATCTGCGGGTACTTATGCAACTTGGCAGCAATCAGGCGATAAAGGCTCTCGTCGGAGAGAATATCGGAGTATCTGTACTATCCAGGTGCACGCTGCGCAACGAGATATCACAGGGAACTCTCCAATGCCTCCATGTTCCTTCCATTGACCTTCATCGCACCTTCCAGTTCATATTCCGAAAGGATGAACGGATAACGCTTATGGCGAGGCATTTCATTCAGACATGCCGTCGACTGATAGGAACTTAGTTCGCCAGCAAAGCGCAGTCTCTGTAGCTAATCTAGAGCCTTACTTCAGTTCAATCGTCATATCCGGCATATTGCAGAGCGTCTGATGGATAAGGCAGTTATGCGCAACTTTCATCACAGCGCTTCGCCTATCCTCAGGTATTCCACCCGGCACGGTGACAACAGCATGCATCTGTCCGACTCTTGCCGGAGAGGCCGCCATCTCAGACTGTACATCGACGGTCAAGCCGGTGGTATCTATTCCTACCGATTGGCAGTATGAGACTACATACACACCGATACATGTGCCAAGAGACGCTGCGAGCAACTCCGGGGGAGTCATCCCTTGATCCGTTCCACCCTTTTCTGCCGGCAAATCTGCCGTGATTCGATGCCCCCGTGTCTCCGCAATAAACCGCATGCCACTCTCATAGATGATCTTCACAACAATCCCTCCCCCAGCCGTTTAGACTTGTATCCTCGATACTTGGTAGCCAATGGCATTATAGCGTGCGTATCCAGAGCATTACACCCATGCCGTTTCATGACATTTTCGGCGGCTGTAGGCCGCTCAACTATTGCCATTGTGCTACAATGCCCGTTGGATTTGACTTATGATACTCCGCTTTGCTGCGTTTCATAAGTCAAGTCTGCCCGCTGAGCTGCACTAAACGGCTACAATGCTGTTTTGTATATCTGCTCTCACCGATCTGCAGGTTGCTAGATAGCCGATCAGGGCGTCTACAGCCCGGGTTCCCGTATCACTGCGGTTGCTGCCGTAGCCTGACGGCACAGCCTGGCTCGTCACGAAGGCGGCAGTGTATACCCTCTCCGGATTGACACGCATCCCCTGAACAAACAGCTCCTGGACTCGTGTGCCTTTCGGGTTCTCAAGCTTGATATAGGCCGACAAACCCATGCATCTCTTCACATACCCACCCATCTGGGCGTACGGATCTCGAGAGAAAGTGTGTTCCAGGTTTTCCTCGATCATGATTCTGATTTCGTCTCCCGTGAGTTCTACCACCGACACCGGTGGGTTCACCGGTATGATGTTGTACAGGTCGCCGAGCGTCACAGGCCCTGGTTGGATAGGTGCGCCGTAGCGCCATCCATTGGAGAATGCCAGCTGTGCTCCCGTAAGGTGAATCATGCTCTTGAGCAGAAGATTGTCCATAGTGGACTCAAGTATCGTATTGCGGTTTAGCGGCGTCTCGGTTTGCCCCACCACCTTCCCCAGCTCTTTGTGATATGATGAGACCGTCTGGTCTACCAGTGACTGGACGCCCGGGTCTGGCGTGATACTTTCGGATACCGTGATTAACTCGTGGTGAAAGTCTGTTACCTTCCTGCCTTCTATCCGCAGATCGAGCCGCCCCAGGAACGATCCGTGGCAGCCGGATTGGATGACGATGGTGCCGTTTTGGATCACCGGTTCATACAGGCGATTGTGCGTGTGTCCGCTCAGCAGCACATCAATGCCATTTACCTCTGTTAGCAGTTTCATGTCCTGTGGAAAACCAATGTGGGAGACTACTATAACGATATCCACATGCTCGGTGGCCCGGAGTTCCTCCACAAAGCTGGGGAGTTCCTCATTCCCCAGCGTAAAGTAGATACCCTCGCTGAAGGAGGGCGGCATGGTCTTGTCTACGATGTTGCAGGCGATCCCGATTACGCCGATCCGGAGGTCGCCGCGTTCCAGAACCGTATACGGGTCGAAAACCAGCTTCCTGGTAGCCTTGTCATAACAGTTGATCGCCAGCACAGGATACTTCAGTTGGCCGGCAATCTTCTTGAACTGCGACGGCCCGTACGCAAATTCCCAGTGCGCCGTCATGGCATCGAACCTAAGCGCATTCAGTACCGGCACCAGAGACTCACCCTTCGTGTGCACGGCGGGATACGTTCCGTGGATTGTGTCCCCGCAGTCAAAAGCCAACACCTTCTCCGGCATATTCTGCCTTGTGCCTTCGAGCAGCGATCCGATCCTGGCGTAGCCGCCCGCCATACGATATTCGGCATGACTGCCCGCCCAGAAGAGTTCCGGGTGCAGGTCGAAGTACCCATGGCTGTCATTCATTTGCAGTACGGCAAGATCGCGGCATGTGGCCATATGCGTAAATCCCTTCAATGTGCGGGTTCACCTTGTGGCAGACCATCTTCCCAATGGTTACCCGATGAAGCTTGCGGCAAAACAATCTACGTATGAGCTTGGATGGTCACATATAGGTTTGAGTGAGGTAAGTTAGGCACTTAGCAAGTGGGCCGGCTGTTCGGCCCGATAGCTCCACGAGCGCCATATCGTTTCATTTGGCTGTCGTGTGAACTTTATGCCCCAAGTTCTCCATGAGGATCTAGCGTAGTACTTCTCCCATATTTTGCAGAGCAATAATGCGAGGAACCGAAAGTTTTGCTATGTCAGCGACCTACATCAGGAAGGGTCTGTGGCACTGGGTGATACCAGAGTGGCAAGATGACATCTATCCACCGAAACAATATAATAGTACTGGCCGACTAGACAAGTGATTGTATCAGCACTGAGATTCTGGGAGACGGCCAATGATTTGGTCTGCACTGGTGCACAAACAGGGGATCATCCAGGATACTGCCTGTCCCCAACCATATACGTGATAGGATTACCATGAACGACTATCTTGCTCTAGCAGTAGGCATAGTGTGTGCTGGACTGGGTGGCGAGCTGTTCATCAAAGGCTCGGTTGGGCTTGCGAAATGGCTCCGCGTTTCAACAAGTGTTATAGGTGTGACAGTTGTGGCTTTTGCCACATCTAGTCCTGAGCTATCGGTCGCGATCTCTTCTGCCGCATCCGGGACACCCCAGATTGCCCTAGGTGATGCTCTCGGCAGTAACGTTCTGAACGTGGCGCTTATTCTCGGTCTCGTCCTGATTCTCGGTGGACTGCGCAGCTCGCGCAAGGATGTGAAGCGCAACGTATCGGTCGCATTGCTTGTTCCTGTTTTGATCGGCATGCTCTCAAGTGATGGCAGACTGTCTCGGATAGATGGACTGATCCTACTCGCAGTATTCCTAGTGTGGGTGACTTCGGTGACACTGGAGGTACGCAGGCAGCGGAATGGCATGGACGCATTGCCAAGCGATGAACAGCGCAGGTGGCCGGTGATTGCGAGTTCCATTTCAGGATTGGCTCTGCTTATTGCTGCAGGGCGTCTCATCGTCATGGGTGCTACTGGAATCGCTGTGAAGCTAGGCTTAAGCAGTTTCGTCATTGGCGCAGTGATGGTAGCAGTTGGCACATCAGTTCCTGAACTGGCCACGACGGTTATGTCTAAAATCCGAGGGCACGATGAAGTGGGCCTCAATACCATCCTCGGTAGCAATATCTTTAACGGACTGTTCATTGTTGCTGTTGCTGCGATCATCCGCCCATTCAATGCCACGCATCGAGAACTACTGCCTGCGATTCTGATAGGCATAGTGACAGTGGTGTTCACAATACCAACAGCTAGAGGAAACATAGATCGATGGCGAGGTTTTGCACTGCTGGCGCTCTACATCTCGTATGTCCTATGGGTGTTGTAGGCACAGTGCATCTATCTGTCAGCGTGTCTCAGAAAAGGCTGCCCTCGCCCGATGGAAGCAGACGAAGGCAGCAGTGGAGGTTCGATGTTTACGGTGTGCGTTTAGCCGCGGACGCTATAGAATGCTGCTTTGCCAGGGAACTCCGCGACGCTGCCCAGTTCAGCCTCTATCTTGAGAAGACGGTTGTACTTGGCGACCCGTTCGGTTCTTGCCGGAGCGCCGGTCTTGATCTGGCCGGTGTTGACTCCCACGACGAGGTCGGCGATGGTGGTATCCTCCGTCTCGCCGGATCGATGTGAAACTACAGCAGTCCAGCCTGCTCGCTTTGCGGTTTCGATGGTCTTCAGGGTTTCGGAGAGTGTGCCGATCTGGTTTAGCTTGATAAGGATTGAGTTGGCAACATTCATGTCGATGCCCTTCTTGAGGAAGACCGGATTAGTTACGAAGATATCATCTCCCACAAGCTGAATCTTGCCACCGAGCTTCTCGTTCAGCAGTTTCCATCCATCCCAATCATCTTCAGCCAAGCCATCTTCTAGAGAGACGATGGGGTACTTCTCGATCAAGCCTGCGTAGTAATCGACCATCTCGGCGCTGGTCTTTGTAGTGCCTTCGCCTTTGAGTACGTACTTGCCATCCTGGTAGAACTCGCTCGCCGCCGGATCGAGAGCGATTGCTACCTGCTCACCGGGCTTGTACCCAGCCTTCTCGATAGCTTCTATGATCAGGGCGATAGCCTCTTCGTTGGCACCGAGGTTCGGCGCAAAGCCGCCTTCGTCACCAACCGAGGTGCTGAGGCCACGGCTCTTCAACACCGACTTGAGGCTCTGATAAACCTCCGCACACCAGCGCAGCGCTTCTGCGAAGTTCGGTGCGCCAACCGGCATTGCCATGAACTCCTGGAGGTCGACATTGCTGTCGGCATGCTTTCCGCCATTCAGGATGTTCATCATAGGAACAGGAAGTTCCCTTGCTCCGGCCCCACCGATGTACCTGTAGAGCGGAAGGCCGGAATACTCAGCAGCGGCCTTTGCGGCAGCAAGAGATACCCCCAGAATGGCATTAGCGCCGAGCTTCGACTTGTTCGGCGTGCCATCCAATTCGATCATTGCGGTGTCTATTGCGAGTTGATCACGGGCATCCATTCCCTCGACTCGCTCGGCGATAGTAGTGTTCACGTTCTCGACTGCCGTCAGGACGCCCTTGCCGCCATAGCGGGACTTATCCCCGTCACGAAGCTCGACTGCTTCATTCGTTCCGGTGGAAGCGCCGGACGGTACCGCGGCTACACCCACTGTCCCGTCCAGGAGCTGTACCTCCACCTCAACTGTCGGATTACCTCTCGAATCCAGAATCTCTCTTGCCACGATGTATTCAATACTCGAATCCATGAAACCCTCCTCTAATTGATATGATTGTGTTTTCTACTTCCTTCCAGACTCAGGTCAGTGTGCGATACCAGCCCGAAGCAGCGAATCACGGCTGACCATTCCCCTGAACTTACCTTCGTCATCTACGACCGGCAGACGTTTTATCTCATGCTCTACCATCAGTCTGATTGCTTCTTCCACCGGAGTATCTTCCTTGACCGTCACCAGGTCTCTCTTCATGACATCGGATGCCGTCTTTGCCTGGGTGCGCTGAATAAGGTCCTCATGCCGCTTTGCAATCTCGGTGAAGGGAAGTCTTCTCACTAGATAGTCCCAGAGCCCTGCTCGATGGTCGGAGAACATCCCTAAGAGGTCGCTGTCCGAGATGATACCGAGCAGATGATCATCATGATCGACAACGGCAACCCTCTGTATATCGCTCGAGTCGATGCATTGGATCACCTCTTGTATCGGCGCATCTGGCAGCACCTTCTCCGTATCACGCCTCATTATGTCCCGTACGGCAATTGCATGTTTGACGTCTATCACATCGCACTGCGCTCGGATCGCATCCCAGTTGGGCGTCTCTTTGGTGATAGCGTGGAAGATATCCGAACGAGCGAGTATCCCCACGAGTACTCCTTCCGCGTCGGTGACAGGAAGTCTCTTCAGATGGTGCTGAAGCATGACATCGACTGCCTCGCTCAACCTCTTGTCCTGATTGACCGTTACTACAGGCTTGGTCATCACCTCGCCTGCAGTCTTGTGTGAGACCGTTTCGAGATAGCTCTCGATATGTCCCGGCTCCATCTGCGCCAAAAGTCCTAGTCTGACCGGCATATCCGCTTTGTGTATCAGGTCTCCCTGCGTAATGATACCGATGGGATGTCCCACCAGATCGACCACCGGCACGGCATTGAAGTTGGATGTCAGCAGCAGCCGGATGATCTCGCTCACCGGTGTGCCCTCCGAGATGGTCTCCGGCGACTTGGTCATGACATCCTTCACACGAAGCTGTCTGGGGATGAGCCGTTTCTGTGTCCGGTGGACTCGAACCTGCATATCTTCGACCGCAACAATGCCGTCTGTAACCAGGTTCTCAACCACGGGTAAGACAGTATCCAGTTCGGCCGCAGGGAAGATGATCTCGATCTTGAGCGGCATATTGAACGACAAGACCTCTATCTTGTTGCTGGCAAGCTCTCCGTTCTCGTAGCAGCCAGCAAGTCCACGAGATACCATCACCCGAGCTGCTATCCCCAACTCTCTGACGTGGTCTATCACCGCTTCCCAGAGTGGTGTCCCTTTCCACCTAGCCTCTTCGCTCGTGAATATCTCGATAACGTTGTATTTCATGGTCATAAGTTCGCCTCCTTACATGATGCGAGAAAGCATCAGTCCCGCTTTCACAAGTAGTAGTCCGCCGATATTGTTCACGGCTATGTTTACCAGGGCCAGGTCGAACGAGCCGTTGCTGGCGTTGTTCACTGTCTCCAGGCTGTATGTCGAGAACGTCGTAAGTGCTCCGAGGAATCCGGTGATGAAGAAGAGCCTGAAAGTCGGATTCAGACCACGGTATTCACCTAGGCCGAACGCGACTCCGATCAGGAAGCAGCCGACCAGGTTGACATACAGCGTTCCGACAGGGAAGCTCGTGCCGTATGTCTTCGTAGACAAAATCGTAACTCCATATCTGGCAAGCGCTCCAAGTGCACCACCTACCAGTAATAGAAGAATCTTCACGTACTATGTCACTCCATTTCTATGTAGTCGTCAGCGCACTATGGTTACAGCACAGTGTGCATAGCTCAGAACGCGTTTGGACACCGATCCAAGCAACCATCGCTCCACGAAGGTCTTGCCACGGTGTCCCATGACAATGAGGTCGACGTTCTCTTCTTCCGCTCTATCGATGATCTGCTCAGCCGGATGACCCACCGCGACCTCGAATCGAGGTGTGATTCCGAGAGACGCAGCCTTCTCTCGCAGTTCGGCAAACTGCTCCTTGTAATACTCTCCGCCGCTCTCAACCAACGACTCGGTTTCCACATCGACGGCTGGCTCTGGAAGTCTGACTACAGAGAGCACAAGCAGTTCTGCAGAATACTTGCTGGCGATATCCAGGCCAAAATCGAATGCCCTCTTCGACGGATCTGAACCATCATAGGCAATCAGTATCTTGCTAATCATAAGCGGCCCCCTTTTCAGACTGCCCTTGCACATGACTGATCTGTGCGACAGCCGTTGCTTCCTCTTCGGTTTTACCCAAGAGATGACGTGGTAAATAGAAAGCATTGGCGATCAGTGTTGGTACTACCGCACTGCCAATCACTGTGGCTACAAGATACGAGTACTGGGTGCGGTCTATGATGCCATGCGACAATCCGAACAGCGCCGATATGCTGCCAAATGTCAGGCCAGTCGACATGAGCAGGGTAGTATACAAGCCCTCCCGTTTTGGAGTGCCGAATGCTTTGGTCGTCGGGTAAACAGCAACGAACTTGGTTACCATCTTGGCCAGCAGCAAAATGATGAACACCATCGGAGCAGCGATCAGCGCCGGGACCGATACAAACGATCCTGCCCGGATGAAGTAGAACGGCGTTAGTAACCCGAAAGTAAGTGTTCGCAGTCGCCGCACGAGAACATGGTCTTTCCCGACTGTTCCTGCGAGGACCATGCCGATCACATAGGCGGGTAGGACCGTCTCACTTCCCGCCCACACAGCAAGTCCACCCATCCCGAAGAGACAGAGCAGCAGATACTTGGATTCCAGTTCCGACGGACGCCCACCATATCGTTTGAAGAATCGCGGTGTGAGCCAGGGTAGTACCGCAAACACGACAATGCTTACAACGGCAAATACCATTGTTCTCATCGTGAAAGGTGAGAAGATGAGCCCGAGCGCTATAACTGTTCCCAGGTCATTGATAAAGCACGCCGCCAGCACACTCTTCCCAAACGATGTCTTATTAAGGCCAAACTCCAGCATGACGGCATACACGACGGCGACTGATGTCGTCGAGAGCGCCACTCCCGTCAGCCAGCTTGCGCGAGCGCCCCAGTGCAGCACGTAGTATGCGACAGCCGCACAGCCCAGGAACGGCGCAATGAAACCGGCAAGGCCGATCCCGGTTGCCTCTTTCCATTTCAGCTTGAACACATCAGGATCAAGCTCTGCCCCGGCAAGAAAGGTGAGCATTATTGCTCCCGTGCCCGAGAGGAACTTGATCCATGACTGGTCAGTTCCCAGGAGTGCGCCGCTGATCAATGCGCCCATTATTAACTGCGCGACTGTGCCGACGACGATCTCAGAGAGCGCCGTGGCAATCCGAAGCCAGATGGATAGCAAGGTCGCGACCAGAGCCAATCCCAACCACAGAGTTGCGAGAGTCCACATGTCAGTCATAGTTGTGCTCCCTGTTCAGGATTATCTGAGCAAACACCAGACCAGGAGTCGAGTTGATCTCGACCGACCAAACAAACAAAAAGATCCTCCCAGCATTGCTACACCAGGAGGATCTTCGTAAGATCGGGCAGACCACTCCTACCTAGCGCCATTTGCTCGGTAGGAGTCATCAGTCGTAATTGACGATTCAGGGGGACTCCATCCCCTACATTGCTATCTATGCCTATTATATGGGGCTGAACCGACAGTGTCAAACAGACCTTCCGCGCGGCTGCACTTCAGCTACGGTTCTGCGTTCTTTCAATCTGTTTCAACGATTTTTCGGCTTCGTCCCTGACCACCTTGTTAGTGTCCTGCGACGACGCCTGCTTCAGTGCGCGTGCAGCGGCCTCACCGCCGATCTGTCCAAGAGAGGTAGCCGCCCTCAGCCTGAATAGCAGGGATCCCTCTGCCAATACATGCGAAAGTACTGGCACGGCTCGCGGGTCTCCCAGTTTCCCGAGTGCCTCAGTCGCCGCTTCCATCAGGCCAGGCTCATGGGGCGCTTCGAGGACCTCAATCAGCGGCTCAACTGACCTCCTGTCTCCAATCTTACCCAACGCTTGGGCAGCAAACTGAGCAACCTCCGGCACCTGGTGCTTCAGTGAAAAGTGGATGAGATTCTCAACAAAGTCTCCGTGCTCTTGTCGGATCTCCGATCCGCACTTCTCACACTCTTTGGCATCCTCTTTGTTGGGTGCACCGCATGTCGGACAGAAAACTGTAATCACCGCATATCCTTCAGCAGATCAGGGAGTGTGGATATTTGAGCTACGTGCTTCCAGTATCACAATGCGTATCCAGCCGGGAGATAAGTATCGCCCCTGCCAGCGCTCCCACCGAACCGTACGCAAAGGCCGCCCATGACCCAACAGTGCTCCACAGCATACCGGCCACGCTGCTGGCAATGAGCGTGGCTACTCCTGAAACAGTCCCCAGCAGCCCTATTGCGCTGCCACGAATCCCGGATGGGACAAGGTCCACGGCGAGTGCCTTGCCAACGCCATCCGTCGCGGCAATGTACAGCCCATAGATTCCAAACAGAACCCACATCTCCCAATGACGCGCCGCCTGAGCAAACCCAAGATAGACCAGAGCGAACACGATCAATCCACCGACCATTACACCCTTCCGGCCGAGCCGGTCAGACAAGTGACCCAGACCAGGGCTAGCGAGGGCATAGACGATGTTATATGCGACGTAGAGCAGTATCACCAGCGTTGTGGTGAACCCCATCTGCTTGGCCTTCAGTATCAGGAACACATCGCTCGAGTTCGCAATCGCGAACACTCCCCAGGCGATCAGATATGCCCGAAACGCGGATGGAAGCGCTCCATAGCGAATGCTGGGAACCTCGGTCTTGACTGCGTGGCGGTGTTCACGAAGTATCATTGTGAGCGCCGCACCGATGATTCCAGGAATGAACGCTATCAGAAATATGAGCCGCAGATTGCTATGGGTGAGGGATATCAACAGCAGAGCCAGTAGAGGCCCGACTACCGCACCCATCGTGTCCATCCCTCTATGCAGGCCAAACGCACGGCCGCGGGACTCGGCACTCGTGGAGTCGGCCAGTAACGCATCGCGGGGGCTGGTGCGAACACCCTTCCCGAATCGGTCTCCAACCCTAGCCAGAAGTACCAGAGGCCATCCTGTGGCCACTGCTATCACCGGCTTTGAGATAGCCGATATCGTGTATCCAAATACAACATACGGACGGCGTCGACCTGATTTATCCGACAGCCTCCCGGAGACTGCCTTCAACAAGCTCGCGGCAGACTCCGCTACACCTTCGATGAATCCGACCGCCGCCACAGGCGCTCCCAACACGACAGTGAGGAAGATCGGAGTGAGCGGGTAGAGCATCTCGCTTGAAACATCGGCAAAGAACGATACCAAGCCGAGTAGGATGACATTGGTGCTCAGCCCTTTGAACGGTCCCGATGTATAGATCCTCTCCTTGCTTTCAGGAGGCTTTTCGCCTTACTTCATCATCATTGCTCCCTTCTCTTGCCTGATACCTGCAGATTCGCAGACGCAGGCAGCCTATTCCTAATGCTCAGGAGGTCCTGGAGGATTCGATCTGCCATTGAAAGCTCGCTGTCCAGTTGCCGAAGCATCGCCTCAACCGCGACCTGCCCTCTGGACCTTTCCTCCATGGCCTTCCTCACCGCCGATTCAATTTGGTCGGCAGTATCTTCTATCTTAGCGTCAAGCATCTTTGCGTATTCACGGATGCTCGACTGCAGGCGCTGGACGAAATCGTACCGCATCTGACCGCAGTGCATGTCGAACTGTTCCCAAAGCCGCTCCCATGCCGCGTGCAGAAGCTTCTTTCTAGTCCAACTTTTCGGCATGATATACAGGAATGGCATAGCTGCAAACTCGAAGCTCACCCGGACTTCCCAGCTTCGCACGAAGAATCCGCTGTACGTACTGAGCTTCTGATCAGGGCTAAAATGCTCCAGCTTCAGATCGAACACATCCCGAGATATCTCACGGACCTGGTCGATGAGGCCGTTTATCTTGTCAGTGAAACCCTGCAGTCTGTCATTCAATGTATCCGACAATTTGGGAGCTTCGCCTGCCTGCCAGATCCCAAGGGTCTCTTGCACCATGGCCGGCATGCGCTCATTCATCTGCCGCAAGACTGAAGCTGCATTCCCTGGCGAATCTTCACTCATTCTGCGAAGTCTCTCGTACAAAGGCGTGCGCTGGGTCGTTTTGAGCGATGCGAGGTCTGCGTCGAGCGTATCGACTACGAGCTTATTCAGAACCTGTTCCAGCAGATAGAGATCCTCCTCCTTCTGCTTTCGCACCGTCGACAGCCGATCATTGAAAAGCCTCAGCTTTGTCTCAAGCTCCTCAACCGGGGTCTGTACAGCTTTGTGTTCGAGTTCTATACCGAGCCTGATGTCGAATGCAGCCTTTAGTGCACCATTCACCGCTGACTGGAGAGACACTAACCCTCGTTCATTCATCAGAAAGGTACTGAGCGCCCGCTCGAACTCGGCAATGTTGCTGATCTCCACCACGCCAGGATCATCAGAAGCTTTGCCTTCGAGTGCGAGCCTTGCGGATACGGGGAATATGCAAACCGAATCGCATCCCAGTTCCCGCTCGATGACCTGCCTGTTAAACTGCATGGACTCGCTCAGTTCCTCACGGGACAGTCGATCTGCCTTGTTTTGAACGAAGAAGACCCTTTGGACATACTGCTTGACCGTAGCGAGAAACTCACGTTCGCTCTTGCTTATAGGCGGATCAGCCGCGATCAAGAAGACAGCAGCATCAGCGTTAGGCAGGAACTCCAGGGCGACCTCGGTATTGTGCTCATAGACGGAGCCCACGCCAGGAGTGTCTATGATCTGGAGACCATCTCTGAGCAGCGGTGACGGCTCGAACACGTCGACTCGCGCTACCAGTTTGCGGTTTTCCGGATTTCCGGATTCAGTTATATAGGCGGGCAAGTCGGTAACAGCTACGTCCTGGGAATTGCCATCCCTGAAATGAATGGTAGCATGTTCAGGATCTCCGTATCTCACAAGAGTGATGATCGATGTGAGGGGGACCACGGCGGTCGGAAGGATTCTCCTGCCGAGGAGTGCGTTGATAAAGGTACTCTTGCCACGCTTGAATTCTCCGAACACTACCAGGTTGAACCGGTTCTCCTCCAGTCGTTTCTTTGCGGCAGACGATGAGACGAGCACCCGGTGAGCAGACCTTCGTGCAGCCAGATCGTTCAGCGCCTCGAACGTCCTTATCAGTTCATCGCGAGTTGTTCCATACGAGTCCAACATTCAGCAATCCCTCGGTAGCCAGATAAACAAAAAGCTCCTGGCTTAGACCCACGCAAATGCGCGAGACTAAGTCAGGAGCCATTAGTCCAACTTGTCGGACGATTCTCCCCGCCTCGGGGATGGCGGTCTCCATCGCCATTCGTTTATCAGTACCCTTTATACCACGATTCGACCAGTTTTTCAACCCTCTGCCAGGGCTTTTGCATTATAACGAGTGCTTGGAAATTCGCTTAACCATATGACATCTATAAGAAGGAACCACAAGAACGGATGTCGAACTCCTAAGTATCACGCTAAGTAGGAGAATGGCATGGACG
>Ga0272448_1001853_pt1 | contig 27760 bp, 17 predicted proteins | sample YNPCB0191_FD_202220 | JGI IMG/M metagenome (GOLD analysis project Ga0272448, IMG submission 202220) | Hot spring sediment microbial communities from Yellowstone National Park, WY, United States - YNP-CB-019-1 | ecosystem: Environmental > Aquatic > Thermal springs > Hot (42-90C) > Sediment... | reverse complement strand
GTCCACAAAAAGTATCTTGCCATTTATGTGGCGATGTTTGCCTGGGCTTACAACTTGAAGCGAGTGACCGCTGATTTCCTGAGAGCCTTGATGGTACCCCATTTCACCTTAAAACCGACATGAGCCTTGCATATTGTACCACAATGAAGCGGAAAGTCAAGGGTCTCCCGAGGCGCCCCAGGGCTTATCAACGTTCTAATCTTGTTCGTTCGTAGTCAGGAATGACCCGCCAGCGGAGGCCGTTCTGGGCCTTTTGGACGCCACTCCGCTACGCTTAGCGGCTCACTACGAACACTCTCATAGAGCATGGATAAGCCCTGCATCCTGCGTGTTGCGCGGCCGGCCCCGGCTCCCCGTTTGACGTCTGGCTTCCTCAGGAGTATAATGGTCTCAGAAATTCTGATGACCGGAGGGAATATGCGGACAGGTGGACCCACGGTGGTGCAGGTTCGGGAGCGCGGACAGTTTACGATTCCCGCCGAGGTGCGCCGGGAGATGGGCATCCAGGACGGCGACCTGTTCTCGCTTCTCTGGGTGGGAGAGACGCTGATCGCCACCCGTAAGCGGCTGGTTGCCCCGGAGATTGCCCGGGCGGTGGAGGCGCTGATGCAACGGGAGGGGGTCACGCTGGAGGACCTGTTGGAGGGGCTGGAGCAGGAGCGGGAGGCCTACGTCCGGGAGCAGTATGGCCTGGGTTAGAGTCTTCGTAGATACCAGTGTGCTTCTGGCGGGGCTGGCCTCGCCCCGGGGAGCGGCAAACCTGATTCTCACCCTGGCGGAGGCAGAACTGCTCACGTTGGTCCTGTCGGAAGAGGTCCTGATAGAGGCGGAGCGCAACCTTCAGCGCAAACTTCCGGCGGCCATTCCCTACTACCAGGAGTGGCTGGCGGCCTGTCCTGTGGAGTGGGTACCCTCGCCGACTCGGGAAGAGGTTCTGCAGGCGGCGCGGATGATTCATCCCAAGGATGCGGCGATTCTGGCGGCGGCGATGAGGGCGGGGGTGGATGACCTGGTCACGCTGGACCGCCGCCATTTTCTGGACGATCCGGAGGTTGCCCGGCGTTCGGGGCTGCGCATTGGGACTCCCGGGGATTTTATTGTCTGGTTTCGGGCCCTTCTGGAGCGGAAGTGACGGAGAGATTGCCCTTTCGTTGGTGGCACACGTTTGTCACGCGCTTCTTGCAGGCGGGGGTGACCCGCGACGCTCCAGACGGTGCCGGGGCACGTCAACCTCTCCACCACGGCCCGCTACCTGCATCCGGATGCGGGACGGGTGCAGGGGATCAGCGGGGATGCGTTCGGGTCAGATGTCAGATTTATAGCAGACCGGGAGCCTTCTCCTCCATATCCATACTTGCCAGTGCTTCAAGGTCGGCCCATCCGTAGCCCACCTCGGGAAGCGAGACCCCTCCAATCTCAATTTCTCGCTCCCGCACCAGTTGCCCTCCGAGTCTCTCGTAGAATTGCCGGGAAGGGTTGGCAGAAAGCACCCAGACCAGCAGATTACCTGTGCCAGCCTGAAGAAGTCTTCGGGCGGATGCCCCTACCAGCCTCCGGCCGATGCCCCGTCTCTGATAGGCAGGTGAGACGTAAAGGGCGTATATCTCTCCGCGGTATACCTCGTCTCCACTGCGCTCCGGCCCACCGCTGGAAAAACCCACAATCTCCCCCTCCCTCTCTGCCACCAGGAGAAAGCATTCGGGCTCCATGTTTTGAAGATATTCTTGTAAACGATGAGCGCTCTCTTCCCAGGAAAGTCTGGCCAGATATTCGGAGGGAATGATGCCCGCATAGGCGCTTTTCCAGGTATTAACGTGTACCTTCGCAATCCCTATGGCATCCTCAACGGTTGCGTCTCGTATCAAGAACATCCTTTCCTCCGACCTGCGCGGCAGATGACGGACGGGCTCATCGGGCCCTGCCCGGCCTCTGGACCAGAGGCCGAAACAGAAAGTGCTTCACTTGCACATTGTACATTGGAAATAGCCTCTGCACAATCAGTTCGCGGTTCACCAGAAGTACGACCAGAGAAATTGCCTGGATCACGTACCGGCTGACGCCGAACCCAACCGCGATTCCAGGGGCGTCCCCTCCGTAGATCAACGGGCCCACGGAGAGGTTCAAAGGGTCGGCCACCAGCAAGATGACGGTCAGGTAGAAGAGGATGTTTTTGAAAAACCAACTGCGCAGGCGGGCGATTCTCTCACCCATCAATACCAGCAGGTACCCCAGGAGCACTGTCGCCAGATTGCTGGCTCCAGAGATGAAGCCCCAATGGACTCCGGCCCTTTCGTCAACCGGCGTCCTGTATTGGACTTCGGGGAAAACCCCATAGTGGATGCGCAGGGCCGCGTATTCGCCGTAAAACGCTGCCATTACGATGTGCATCCCCTCATGGACAACGGCGAAAATCACCGCTGCCAGCAGGAAGACCAGCCATCTTTTCATCATTGCCTCCTCCGTCGTGATGTTGTGCTGGTTGTTCATCCCTCACCGTTTGCCGGGAAGTGCCGGGGCCCGGGTTGGGGAAGAGGTTGTCCCCCTTCATAGCGGCTTGTTCAACGCAGAGACTTCTGCATGATGTAGAATCCCAATTCGGGTAGATATTTCACCGTTTGATACCCCAATCTCTCGTAAAGGAGTTTTGCCCTGGCATTTGACTGGTGAACGCCCAGTTCTATTGCTGTCATCCGAGACCGATAGTCACGCTCCAGCATCTCTAAGACTTGAGTGCCTATTCCTCTCCCCTGAAACTCTTCTCGGAGCACCAGGCCGTGAAGGTGCAGAATTTCATCCCTTTCTTCAATCCAATAAAAGCCCGCCAGTTGATCTCCCTGGTAGATGCCGTAGACCTGACCGACGTGCCCAAACAGATGTCTTGCCTGTTCCGGGGTTATTTGCATCAGTTCCATGGTGTGTTGAAGATAATCAGCGGCCTCCTTTTGCATCAGTTGGAAGAATTCATCATACTGTTCATCCATAGCAGGTTTGAACGTCAACATCTTGGGTCACCTCGCTGGCTCTGAATTCACTTGTCCGCGGATTGGGTGCACCCGGGTATCACAAGTCACAGGGCATCGCGGAGACGGATCAGCAAAGTCCGTAAGTCTTCCGTCTCTTCCTGGCTCAGGCAAGACCAGGGGGCATAGAAATAACGGTCGGTCGTCTCTTCCGCCGTCTGGCGGATTTCCTTTCCCGTTGGGGTTACCCGATACTCTCCTGCTTCCTCTGCAACCCAACCGCGCTGGATCAAATCTTCCAGCGCCTGTCTGTATTCATCCCGCGAATATCCGCGACGCCCTAACCGCTGGCAGAGAACATCCAGTGTAGAGGCTTCTCCACGCCAGAGCAAGGTGAAGGCTTCCCAGGCATGCCCGTCAATTGGGTACGGCTGCCATGCGGCCAGGTGCGCGTCATCCCGATAGGCAGACAGGTCACTCAAATATTGGTCAATTCGTATCACAACAGCCGCGTGGTCACCAGGGTCTGTTCGCCGAGAGAGATGAATACACCATTTTCCCGGCGGCTCTGGGGCGGTCAAGCAGGATTTCACCAGCCGAAGGAGAAGGTCGGCCAGGCGTTCCAGTTCGGTCGGGGGCAAGGGTTGGAGCGTTGCCATCTTCGCATACGCGGCTCCAATGACACGTTCTGCGGCCCGCTTTCCTGATTCTGTCAAACGATACTCGTTTCCTGTTCCTGCGACGAGCGCCAGGAGACCCTGCCTGGCCGCATTTGCCAGTCGTTCGTTGTACCATCGGGCAGATGTGTATGGGGAACGGAGACGTAATCGTGCTGCCGAGACAGGTTCTGGATCGAGTACTAGCGCCGGCAATAGCCAGCCGTACCACTCGGGCAGGTTCAGTTCAGCAGCAGCCCGGGCCATCTCCGGGCCATAGTGTCTGCCCAGCGCCTGAAGCGCTTCCAGTGCTATGGGCCATAAACCTGCTGTGTTCATGCTGCATCTCCTTTCGGTGCAAGGTCTCTTCAGTGCGGAATGACACAGGTGCGAAAACAAAAGCGGCCCCGCCAGGACTTGACGGGAGCCGCCTTTTGTGGTATGCTATGGGCGACCTCCGCGCCGCCCTATCCGGCGTGGAGACGGCCCTCTGTCGGTGCCGTAATCACCGTAGAGGGCGTTTTTATTTGGAAAGGTGCAATTCAGAGTATATCCCCGAAGGGGCAGTTTGTCAAATTCAGATGAGGGTGATCCCCTTTGGGCTGTTGTCTCCAATATCCCCTTCTCATCGCTCTTTGCCCTGGTCCCCCACTTCTCTCCGACGAATTTGACATCTCCATTAACATCTGGTAAAATAGCCATACAACGGCAGTTGTATTTCCCAACACCCCCTCTGGGTGTCGTACAATGTGTCAAAAATGGGGGTCTAACGGCCCTGAAACCACGTCGTACAAGATTTTTCTCTCACACAAAGACACAGAGGCACGGAGATTTTCTCTGTGTCTTTGTGCCTTTGTGTGAGGTTCAGGAGGCGTCCGATGTGGGATGAACAGGTCCAACCGTTCCTGGAACAGCACTCCGGCATCACCCGGCGGCGCTACGGCGACGCCCTGCGGGAGTTCGCCGAATGGTACCGCACCACCTACGGCGAATCCCCCGACATCCGGTTGCTCACCCCCCAGGAAGTCCGGGAGTACGTCTCCTACCTGACCACCGTCCGCCGCCTGAAGGCCGCGTCGGTGAACGTGCGCCTGGCGGCGATCCGCTCCCTGGCCCGCTTCCACGAGCGGGAGTTGCGGGTGCGGGGGGTGCGCCAGGAGCGGCCGCCGGTGGAGGCGCTGGACGGGCGGGAGTTGGGGCGGCTGATGGCCGCGCTGGAGGGAGACGACTGGGTTTCCCGCCGCAATCGGGCAATGGTGGCGCTGATGGCGCGGGCGGGGCTGCGGGTGGGGGAGGTGCTGGCGCTGAAGCCGGAGGACGTGGAACTGAACGCCCGGAGCGGCCGGGTGCTGGTGCGGAAGGGGAAGGGGATGAAGGAGCGGCGGGTGCCGCTTTCGGCGGAGGCGCGGCGGGAACTGCGGGAGTATCTGGAGGTGCGGCCGCAGCGGTCGGGGCCGCTGTTCTTCTCTCGCACATATCAGCCGCTGACGGGGCGGGATGTGCAGCGGGTGGTGGTGGAGGCGGCGCGGCGGGCGGGGCTGGGGAAGCGGGTGACGCCGCACACGCTGCGGCACACGTTTGCCACGCGCTTTCTGCAGGCGGGGGGCGACCTGGCGACGCTGCAGACGGTGCTGGGGCACTCCAACCTTTCTACCACGGCCCGCTATTTGCATCCGGATGCGGGGCGGGTGCAGGAGATGGTGGAGGAACTGTGACAGGTCGCAGGGCGCAGGTCGCAGGGAGCAGGGAGCAAAGGGGGCAGAGGAGCGGGGGGGCGGGGGGGCGGGGGAGCGGGGGGGCGGAGGGGCGGGGGAGCGGCCTGCGCTACAGGGGCATGCCTTCGCCGCGTCTTTGATAGCGCTTGCCCGGGGGCTCCCTGGTAGGTAGTTACTTTCAGTTCTACATCGTCCGGAGCGCCACCAGGGGCTCGTTGTCTCCGTTGTGGAGAATCAGGAAGCGGGGGGAGGCGTAGAGTTGGTTCAGGCCGATGTCCAGCCGGAAGGGGAAGAGGGCCGGAAGATGGAGCAGGTCGTAGAGGGGAAGGGTGGTGCCAGGGGAGGACCGCAGCGCCGCCTCTATCAGCCAGACCGGGAGTTCGGGGTGCGGGGAGACCCGCGCGGGCGTCCCCCGGTAGATGCCCCGCCCGTCCTCAGAGGGTGCCAGTACCCCCCAGTCGGCCAGGGAGGAGATGGCCCGGGGGGCCGCGTAGTCCAGCGTCGTCCGTTCGCCCCAGCGGGCCACCAGTTCCCGTTGCACCTGCGCCAGGGTGAAGCGGTCCTGGGCCCGCAGGAGGCGCCCCACGGTTGTCGCCACGTCCCGGAAGAAGGGGTAGGCCAGGAGTGCCAGCCCCCAATGCAGCCACAGCCGCCCGGCGTCGGGCACCCGGGGCCACAGGGAAAGGGCCTCGTCCCGCAGCGCGCGGTGCGCCTCCGGGACCCGCAACCAGATGCGGGTCAGGATGTTGACCGTCTTGCGCCGGGCATCGGTCCCCTGGATTTCGCCCGCCAGGGCCCGATGCAGGGCGGCCCGGACGGCCGCCAGGGCGGCGGGGTCCGGGCTCTCTCCCGGGCGGGTTGCACGCAGGGCTTCCCCAACGATCTCCGCCGTCCGGTCCAGCCAGGCCAGGCGGATCCGCCGGTCAAAGCCAATAGAGGGGTTGAGGTCTTCCCGCTTCATGGTTTCACCCCAGCCGGATCCAGGGCACGATGACTTCCTCCAGCGCCAGGCCGCCGTGACAGACGGCCCTCCGGCCCGGCCGCAGGAAGGCCGTCCGCCCCGGCGCCAGAAGGAGGTGGACGCCCTCCGGCAACCCCTCCGGCGTCCAGGCCAGGGCCTGGGGGAACTGTTCGTGGGCCTGTTGGCGGAAGCGCGGGTCGGTGTATATCCGCACCCGCTGACCCGGCTTCTCCACCAGGACTCCCTCCTGGGGCACCCCGATGCCGGTCCCCTCAATGTTCCCGTGGTCGGCGGTGAGCCAGCAGGCGAAGCCCGCTTCCCGGAGCCGCCGGACCGTCTGGGCGAGCATCCCCTGCCCGGCCCACTGCCGGACCTGCTGGTGAAGCCCCGCCGTCCCCAACTGCATCCCGTGCATCATCCGGTCCACGACGGTCAGGACGACGGCCAGGGCGCGCACCCGCCGGTCGGCCAGGGCGTCCTCCAGGGCCGGGGGGTCGGGGTCCCGCAGGTAGAGAACGGCGGACGGGGGGAGGCTCTCCCCGTCCCAGAATTCCCGCCAGCGCCGCTCCTCCGCATCGGTCCGGTTCCAGGTCTCGGGGAACCGGGCGGGGCGCCGGCCCGCCAGCAGGGCCTGACGGGCCACGGGCGTCAGGGTGGGCAGGCAGGCGAAGAGGGCCCCTTCCTCCAGCGGCTCCAGCCCTGCTTCGTCCCGCAGGACCAGCCACTGGTCCCAGGCCAGGCCGTCCACCACCAGCAGGGCCAGACGCTCCGTCCCCTGCCGCAGTCGGTAGGCCAGGAATTCCGCCACCCGGTCGCCGACGAGGGGGGCCGGGACGGGGGGCCAGGAGGCCAGTCGGGCGTAGTGGGACCGGAGCCAGCGGGCGAAGGCGTCCTCTATCCGGTCGTGGAGGTGCTCCAGGTGCCGGGCCGTCTCCTCGTCCAGCGTCACCTGGAAGCGCAGCCGGACCCCCTCGGCCCAGGAACGGGCGAAGTCCAGCCAGTCCCGGTGGGGACTCTCGGGCCCCGGAACGGTGGAGTCCAGGAGGGCCAGCAGGCGCCGGAGCCGTTCGGTCGCGTAGGCCTCCGGGTCAAAGTAGACGCCTGCCTGCATCCACCCGTACACGGGGTGGGGCTCGGCGAGCCGCACCGGGCGCAACCGTCCTTCCAGAAACATGGTGTCCAGGCGGACCTGGACCTCCCGGTCGTCCAGGGCGGGGAGGAGAGGGGCGGCGTCCTCCGGCGGAGGGGCGGAGGCGACGGGGAGCCCCTGCCGGGCCAGGTATCCGGGCCAGACCGACTCCAGGTAGCGGCACAGGGCGGCCTCGTCCCGCAGCCACTCCTCCAGGGGAAGGGAGGCCAGGGCCGGCACCGGTTGCCATGCCGCCAGCAGTTCCTGGTCCAGGGAGGGCGGCGGGTAGCGTTTCCGGTCGTGCCGCTGGAGGAGGTAGCGGACCAGGTCGGCGGGGGTGCGGATGGCCTCGGGGTCCACGCCGTAGAGGTGCTCCAGCAGGTAGCGGCGACTCCGCCGGGGGCCCAGCCGCTGCGGGGGAGGGTGGGCCTGGTAGGTGTCGTAGAGGGCGGCCAGAGCGGCCCGGTCGTGGCGGGCCAGTTCCTGCAGGACCGGATAGGCCAGGTGGGGGAAGAAGGTGTAGAGGGCCAGATTCCGCACCTGCCGCATCCCCCCGGCCCGGGCCAGGAGGTCGTAGGGGAACGCTTTGGGGTCGTCGCCGGGGAGGCGGACCAGCAGGCGCACCGGCTCGCCGTCGTCCCAGCGGGAGCGGTATTCGGACTCGTAGGCGTGGCGGAAGGCGATGGGGTCCGCCAGGTCCAGGGTCAGGAGGTGGACGGGCGGGTCGTGGGCGTCCAGCGCGGCCCGGCTCTCCGGCTCCGCCAGGAGGCCGTCGGGGTCCAGGGCCAGGGTGAGGAGACGGTCGGGCGACAGGGCCAGCGCGTCTACGATGGCGCGGAACCAATCCTCAGCCGGCATCGGTTGTTTCTCCCAGCCAATCGGAGAGGACCAAACGGAGGAAATCGGACGCGGATGAACACGGATGGGTACGGATAAACACGGATTTTACCCCTGAGTCCCCTGCAGAAAGGTCATTTCACCGCCGAGACGCAGAGGTTATGGGAACTCTGCGCTCCCGGTGTCTCTGCGGTGGGTTTTTGCAGATGAACTGACTTCACTGCAAAAAGGTCTTTTTACCGCAGAGACCGCAGAGTACGCAGAGCAATATTATAGAAAATCTCTGCGCTCTCTGCGTTCTCTGCGATTCGTTTTTGCAGTGGACTCATAAACTCTATTATACATCGGGCGCTCTTTCGGGCAACTGGATGCAGGGCCACTGCAAGCAGTTGTCCTGCATTTGCGCTGGTATGCGTGGTGTTTTGTGTTATAATAACTTCCAGGAGGGTCGGCAGATATGCAAGAGGTGCTGACGGTTCCGATTCCCGGTGAGATCCGGCGGATGCTCAATCGCACGAGGGAAGAGATGGCCCGCGATGTGCGATTGTACGCGGCTCTGATGCTGTTCCGGCTGGGCAAGCTCTCTTCCGGGGCCGCTGCGGAGATGGCCGGCATCCCGCGCGTGATGTTCCTGGATTTGTGTGCCGAGTACGGCATCCCCGTGTCCCAGATCAGCGGAGATGACCTGCGCAGGGAGATCGCCGGTGCCCAAACGCCCTCTGGTGTGTGATACCACCGTACTTCTCTACCTGGGACGGATTGGCCGGGCCGATCTGGTGCCCGCACTGTTCGGGCCGGTCTATGTGCCGGAGCCGGTGGTCCTGGAACTGGATATGGGCCGGTTGTTGCGTCCGGACACGTGCGATCCCCGACAGTGGGCCTGGGCCGAGCGGGTCACGGTATCCCCGGAGGCGATAGGTGCTTTGCCGCCCAATCGCCTGGGCCCCGGTGAGCGCGCGGTGATCGCTTATGCTTGCTCCCACCCGGAGTGCGTTGCTGGTCTGGATGACCTTCAGGCCCGACGATTGGCTGAAGAATTGGGGCTGACGGTGGTGGGTACCCTGGGCGTCCTGTTGCGTGCCCGACAGGCGGGCCTGATCCTCTCCGTGCGTCCACTGGTGGACGCTCTCGTTGTCCAGGGGTTCCACATAGACCCCAGCCTATACCAGGAGGTTCTCGCCCTGGCGGGCGAGTAGCCTTCTACTGTTCACCTGCGTACAAGCCTGGCGGCCTGCGCTACAGACAGGCCTGGCGGCCTGCGTTACAGGCCGTGGCGCAGGCTATCAAGCCTGCGAGCGTCTGGGGTGTGTCCCAGTTTTGTCGGGCTGGGCCGTCGGCCTTTTCGCCTGGCCGTAAACGGCCAGGCTCAGGCAAAGATGAGGCGCTAAAGCGCCCCTCTCCACCTGGGCAACTCGTGTTCCGTTTGTAGGACAACTGCAAGCAGTTGTCCTACAACAGGGAGAGGGCGCTTCCAGCGCCCGGTACTTCCTCAGCCAGGCCGTTTACGGCCTGGCCCGCTGGGCCCCAACGATTCTGGGACACACCCGGCGTCTGAGTCTGCAGACCTGGCGGCCTGCGTTACAGGCCTGGCGGCCTGCGTTACAGGCCGTGGCGCAGGCTGTCAAGCCTGCGGGCGTCTGAGTCTGCAGGCCTGGCGGCCTGCGCTACAGACAGGCCTGGCGGCCTGCGTTACTTCTCCAGTTTGCCCCGCGCGTTGTCGTAGTACATCAGCAGCGCCGGGTCTTCCTCCAGAACCCGCAGGGGGAGGCGGTCGGCGACGCGGACGATGGTCTCGTAGTCCTTCTCCCGCCAGGCGCGGCGGAACCCCGCCATGACCGCCTCCTTGCGGAAGACCTTCAGGGGCCCCCGTTCACTCGCGTAGCGGCGAAACTCCCGCAGCAGAAGTTTCTCCCGCATCTCCTCCAGGTCCCGGGCCCGGTTGGGGTCGGGGACATACCAGCGCCCTTCCTCGTCCTCCAGGAAGTTCTCCTCCAGGAGTTGGCGGAGTTCCAGCGGGGTCTCGTTCTCCGCCCAGGCCCGCTGGGCCTCCCGCATGAAGAGGGGCTGGAGTTCGCCCAGGGTGCGGGGCTGTTCCTGCAGTTGCGCCCGCAGCCAGCGGATGGCGCTCCGCTCGTCGGTGACGATGAGGGGGAGTTGGACCACCGCCTCGGCCCGCAGCCGCCGCCGGTCGTACTCCGCCGCCTGCAGGGGGAGGAAGAACATCCCGTCCCGCTCCGAGTAGCGCTCCCGCAACCCCGCGTAGAACTCCGCCGCGCCGATGGGCACCGGAATCCCCCGCTGGACGTGGAAGGCGACCATGCGGTCGTAGAGGAGGTAGTCCTGCCGCTCCGCCAGGACCTCCAGTTTGCCGTCTATCAGTTCGGGGACGGGGAGTTGGTTCAGGTGGTAGTCCACGAAGGCCCAGACGGACTCGCTGGAGGCCAGCCCCGGACGGCTCAGTTCCCGCACCCGCTCCTCCAGCCGCTCGTTGGGCTTGTAGGCGGAGATGATGAGGTCCTGTTTGACAGCGCCGGTGGTGGTGACCTGCTTGAAGGTGCCCTGCTGTTTATCCAGCGTGCGCACGTCGGCGATGACGAAGCCGGCCCGCTGGAGGGCCTCCTGGATGGCGTTCCAGACGCGGTTCTGGGAGTTGTGGAATTCCACGGTCATCCAGCGGCCCGGTTTGAGGACGCGGTAGAACTGGCGGAAGCAGGCCTCCATGAGGGCCTGGTACTCGGGGAGGCCCTTGCCCTGGGTTTTGTTGACCACCGCCTCCGGTCCGTTATGGGTGAACACGCCCAGCCAGGCCTCCCAGAGGAAGTTCAGTTCGGAGTACATCAGGTTAGAGCCAAAGGGAGGATCAATAAAAATGTAATCTACGGTTTGGTCGCGGACGCCAGATAGGTTTGTGGCAGAAGTGGTGGATATGGCTTTATCCTCTCCCGAAAGGCGCGAAATGGTCTGAAACGCGCGGCGTAAGCGCTGGATATAGTTCTGCCAGGCAATGAACGGATTGGCTTCGCTGACCTGTGAGGCGATGTAAAGGGTGCCGCTGAGCGGGTTGTATGGAAAGGAAACGAATGGGCGATAGCGATTCAATCGGCTGAGGTTGATCAAAAGGCCGGTGAACAAGAGGCGCAAGGCGTTTTGAAGAGGTGGTGTTACTTTTTCCACCTGCTGCCATATTGCCGCCAGCGTCCACAGGTTCCGCCGGGTGTAAAAGTGGTGGACGTGGGTGATGCCGATGTCGTCGTTGCGGCGGCTTTCGTCTCCCTCCGGCATTCGGTCGGTGGGGAACGGGTAGGGGATGTCGGTCTCCTCTATGCGGCGCAGGAGGTCCAGGTCGGCGGCGTCGGGAGTTTTCTCGTAGCGGCGGCGGCCCACGGTGTAGTGGATGAGGACGGGGACCTGCCGGGCCCGGCGCACAGGGGCCTTCAGGGCCCGGTCGTAGACGGTCTCCCAGGCCCGGTCCAGGGTGCGCTTGGTGTGGAGGGCGCCGCAGCGGGGGCAGGGGAATTCCTCCCGCACCCGCCCGGAGGCCCGGTCCACCGCCACGTCCCAGAAGACGATCTCCTGGCCGCAGTGGGGGCAGAGGAAGAGGTCGGACCAGACGGTGTAGTTGATGCGGGCCCGGACCCGGTCCGGGGCGTCGCAGTGGGGGTGCCAGGTCTCGTACATCCAGCCGCACTCTTCTTCCACTTCGCGGAGGATGCGGCGGGCTTCCCGCTCAAAGGCGTCGGGGTCCACAGGGGTGTTGTAGTTGTAGGCGATGAAGGTGGCGGCGGGGCAGAGGTCAATCAGGACGGCCCGGCGGGGGCCCAGGCGGGAGAAGGGGCGGCCCTTCTCGTCCAGGACGGTGCCGTCGTCCTGGACCCGGTAGCCCAGGCTCTGGACAGCCCGGCGGTCGCCGCAGAGTTGGGCGGCCACGCCGGTCATGCCGGTGCCGCAGAAGCCGTCCAGGACGATGTCGCCGGGGTCGGTGTAGTGGAGGATGTAGCGCATGATGGCCCGGTGGGGCACTTTGGTGTGGTAGGAGTGGGCGTTGTAGATGGGGTCGTTCTTGCCCTCGGAGACGTCGGCGGCGAAGGGTTCGCGGTGGTAGGTGGGGCGGCGGGGGAGGCCCGGCTCTTCCTGGGGCGGGTCGTCCGGAGGGAGGCCCAGGCGGGCGCGGAGTTGACGGCGTTCCTCCCGCCAGCGCTGGAGGATTTCGGGGAGGAAGGGGTTGGGACAGGCGGTGTAGGTGGGCGGGTCGGAGAGGGCCAGGATGGCCTCGTCGGAGCCGATGGGGAAGCCCTCAATGGCGCGGAAGGCGGGGTCGCGCAGGGCCTCCCGCAGCCGCTGGCGGTAGACTTCCCGGTCGGTCGGTTCGGGCGCACCGGGCTCCGGGGCGGCGGGTGGGGTGGGGAGGTGGGGTTGGTCGGGCATGGGTGCCTCCGGAAGCGCAGGGGTTAACGGCTGATTTTCCGCTCCTCCACCAGAGGGAGGCAACTGCATTCCAGGGGCGCGGGCCAGAGTCCTGCAGCGCGCCACATCTGGGGAGTCTCTTTGCAGAGGGCGATGCGCAGGCCGGGGAAGGCCGCGCGCAGGCGGTCCACCAGGCGCCGGTAGAAGAGGGCCCGGGCCGGGAGGCGCCGTTTCGGGCCGTCCGGGAGAGTCTGAACTTTCAGCACCGGGCTGTCGGGGTACCGCCGGCGCAGGAACTGGGGGAGACGGGGGTCCGGGCGGTAACTGCCCAGGGTGACCAGTTCGGGGGTACAATAGGCCTGGATGGCCTCCACCAGCCGGTCGTATTCCCCCAGGGCGGTGGCCTCGTCGTAGCCGAAGTCCCGCAGGTCAAAGATGGGGTCAATGCGGAGGCGGATCCGGTACCCGGCCCGCTGGAGACGCCGGAGGGCCTCCAGACGGCTTTCCAGGGGTGGGGTGTCCTCCTCGGTCAGGTTGATCACAATCTGGGGGTTCACGCTGGCCACGTGGATGACCCGGCCCGGGGCCAGGTGGGCCAGTTCCAGGTAGTTTCCGATGGTCTCGGGTCCGGCCTTTGTCAGGACGTGGAGCATCCCGTTGGGGTGCCGGTCCAGGAGGGTGAGCAGGTGGCGGCTGAGGCCGGTGACGGGGTCCAGCAGGCGTCCGTCGGCCAGTTCTCCGATGTTGAACATCACCCGATGGCCGCGTGCCGCTTCCTGTAGCAGGAGATGCTCCGCCTGCTCCAGGCCCCGCTCTATGTTGGAGGCGATCCGGACGTAGGGGAGGAAGCGGAAGGTCAGGCTGAGGTAGCAGTAATGGCAGGCCAGGGGGCAGAAGGTCTCGGCGGTGAATTTCCAGAAGGGCGCGCAGAGGATGCCCCGGGGGGGATGGAACTGGCTGACGAAGGGGGCGGTGCGGGGGCCGATGTAGACGGTGTGCCGGTCCGCTGGTGCGGCGCGGATTTCCTGCTCCCCCGGGATAATGGAGAACTCTGCGCCGGGGAAGGCGCGGCGGAAATTCTCCGCGACGGGAGCGGAGGCAGCCTGTTGGTGAATCAGGATGCGGTGGATGTGGACCATAGCAGTTTCTGGTCGGATCAACGGTAAGGGATTCCAGACACAGTATAGTACAAACGTTCTACATTTGCAAGTGCGCTACAGAAGGCGGCGCTGACCCGAGGGCTCGCGACGGGTAATTTTCTCCCAGAATTCGTTTCCCAGGGGGTGTTTGCTGGCAAACAGCAGGCGATATAAAGGGGCCCGTCGCTGAGCGTTCCTGATCAGGGGGCTATCACCGGTATCCACGTCCCGGTGTACCTGGTAGCCCAGTTTCTCCAGGTTGCTTTTGTATAGGTCCAGCAGGTGAAAGTGCAGGCCTTCGGGGAGATGTCTTCGCTGGTACTTTGCATATATCTCTCGCCACTCCACCCCTCCGAAGAAATGGTCCACCTCCGTTGGGGGATTTGTCTCAAACACCTGCTTGATGCAGCGGTTTAGCCCTCCTTGAGGATAGTTGATGATGAGGTCCATTCGGGGCAGCCGGGCCAATTTTTCCACCGTGCTCCACTGCAGTTCCATTCCCGCCGGGTCCAGGAAGGCAAGGTTGAGAGACTGCCACTGGACGGGCTGGATTTGGGCCACAATCTGGTCCACCAGCGTGTTGCAATCTCCCGTGAGGATGGTCACCCGGTCCGCGTACGGAGAGACAGAGCACCGTTCCCGGAGAGCCGCGGTGTTCTCTGGGGAGTTGTCCACAAAGATGTAGTGGGTGAAAGGATGTTGGGTGGTAAGAGCAATCAGGGGAGAGCCTAACAGAACCTCCCCGCTCTCCCGTACCCGATTTTTACCGGGGCCGCTCAGCAGGTCAATGTAGTAGCGCACCGTCCACTTGTTCCGCATAGATGTCTCAAACACGTTGATGTAACGGGCCAGGTAGTCCAGTTTGTCGGCGGCCCAGGAACCTGCCGGGCGCATGGTCAGGCCGTCATCTTCGGGCTCCAGGTATGGGTGCATGGCTGGCTCCTTGTGCTGAAATACCGGCCTGGCGGCCGGCGCTATATGGTGATTTGCTTTAGTATACCCGTTGCCCCGCATCTGTCAACGTGCGGGCCAGGAAGTCCCGCGCCGGGCCCCGGCGGAGGTCGTCGTGGCAGAACTGGTTGTAGTAGTTGCGCAGGCACTGGTAGCAACTGGTGTCCTCGCCGCATTCGCAGCGGGCCACCCGCCGCCAGGCGGCCCGGAAGACGGGAACGGGGTCGTCCAGAATCCGCTGCACCAGCGCCGCGCCGCCGGGGACGTCGTCAAAGAGGACCAGGGCCGGGCTGGGGCTGTCGGGATAGGGGTAGAGGGTGCCGTTGAGGTCCTCGCGCGGGATGCCCAGCGCCTCGCTGGCCCCCTCCAGCAGGGCGTAGAGGACGGAGAGCCACAAACTCCGATCCGGGGACCCGGCCAGCGGTCCCTGGAAGCGGAGTTCCAGGACGTCGGTGACGAATTCGTGGCCCAGGTGATAGGTCTGAATCTGGCCGTTGCAGGGGCGGCCGGAGCGGGGGTCGGTGTGGACGGCGTCCCGCTCCCGCCGGGTGGGCCGGTCCGGGGCCGTTGGGGCGGGGGCCGGTTCGGCCCAGCCGCATTGGGTGCAGACCCGGAAGCCCCGCCCGGCCAGGCCGTTGTTGACCAGGGCCAGTTTGCCGTAGCGGGAATAACGGGCCAGGACGCGGACAGAGGGGCTGGAGAGGGCGTCCAACTGCCGAAACGGTTCCGGTTCCCGTTCGTACTCGGCGAAGAACGGGCGGGTGGCGTAGAAGCGCTCCGGGCGGTCCTCCCCCGGCTCGGTGGTCTCCCGGGCCGCCAGAAAGCCGAATTCAGGGATGAGGAAGCGGCCGTAGAGTCGCTGCCGGCCGGAGAAGAGGGGAGAGCCGCAGACGATGCAGGTCCGCTGGGGCAGTTGCTCCGGCGCGCTGTGGTAACGGCCGCACTCCGGACAGACGGCGTACTCTTTGACCTGCCAGTTCCGTCCCGGGGGCCGGTAGATGCCCGCGCAGGTCCAGAGCCGTTTGGCGGCCACCACCTGCCCGCCCGGGGCGTACTCGGCGATGGCGACGCGCAGGTCCCGCTGCAGTTCCACCCGCGCGGCCTCCCGGTCCGGAACGTGGGCGACGCGCAGTTCCACCACGTCGGTGGGGAAGCCGTACTTGGGGAGGACGTTGCGGGAGCCCAGGAATCCCAGGAGTTCCCGGCCCCGGACGGTGTCGGCAACTTCCGCATACCGCTTCGCGTCGAGATACTGCCGCCCGGCGGCGGCCTCCTGCTCCAGTCTCCGGTAGAGGTCCAGGTCGCCGGTCACTTCCCGCGCGGCCAGGTCCAGGATGCCGTCTCCCTGGTCGTTCAGCAGTCGGGAGAGCCACCCCCAGTCCCGCAGGCCCAGTTCGTCCTGCAGGGGGGAGGGGACGATGCGGTAGAGGGCCTCGGTCACTTCCTCCGGGCGGCGGGCGACGTAGGCCCGCAGGAGTTCGGGGCCGCCGGGGCCGGAGTCGGGGGCGAAGAAGTCCCCCACGGTGCGGAAGAGGCGGCCGTGGGCGTCCCGGGCCCAGCGGAAGAAGGCGGCCAGGAGGACGGAGTGGACGTGGCGGCGGACGATTTTCTCGTTCTCCACGGCCACCAGGGGCGGGTGGATGTGGCCGGCTACCAGGCGGGTGGGGTCGCTGAAGTGGCTGAGGTCGTGGGAGCGGCGCTGGGCGAAGGTGAGGACGATGGCCGCTGTGTCGGTCCGGCGCCCGGCCCGGCCGGCCCGCTGCAGATAGTTGGCGGTGGTGGGGGGGACGTTGCGCATCAGGACCACCTGCAGACTGCCCAGGTCCACGCCCAGTTCAAAGGTGGTGGAGCAACTGAGCAGGTTCACCTCGCCGCGGGCGAAGCGGTCCTGGACTTTGCCCGCCTCCTCGGGCCGCCACTGGGCGGTGTGCTCCTCGGCCTGCAGAGGGATGGGGAGGAGGTGGAGGTAGAGGTGGCGGTAGTGGTTTTCCCGCCAGACCGGGTCGTCGGGCGGGACAGGTTCCAGGGTCCCGTCGCAGCCGTAGGTCGGGCAGACGCCGCGCAGGTTCACCGGGGAGACGGCCTGGCAACGGTTGCAGCGGTAGAGGGTGGGGGTCCCGTCGGCCACGGGGACCCACTCCCAGAGGCGGTAGTTGAGCCGATGGACGACGCCCACCCGGGGGCGGTTCTCGGCGGGGAGGTGGGGCTGCCAGGGGCTTCCGGGCGCGGTGAGGTAGCGCCAGAGGCCCTGAAGGGTTTCCCGGACAATCCGGGACCGTTCTCCCGTTTCCAGGTCAGAGGTCCGGGCCAGCAGGCGGAGCAGGAAGTCCAGCCGTCGGTTGCTGCCGCGAGTGGGGAGCCAGCCGAAGATGCCGGCCCGGGGGTCCCCCTCCCGTTCGCGGATGAAGAATTCCTTCGCCCGGGGGGCGAAGGCCGGAGCGCGGGGGTCCACTCCCTCCGGGTAGGTCATCGCGCCCTGGCGCCGGAGGCTATCCAGGAGGAGCCAGAGCAGGCCCCACGCCTCCTCCGGGGAGAGGTTCCAGGGGGGCTGGAGGAGTTGGGCCGGAGGGGCCCCCTGGGGCGGGCGGACAGGGCGGAAGGCGACCAGGCCCAGCCCCTCCAGGCCGATGCGATGGTCCAGCGCGATCAGTTCCTGCATCAGCCAGGTGCGGATGAGGCGCTGGCGCTCGTCGTAGCCCTGCTCCAGGGTGAAGAGGTTGGCGGCTTCGGCGTGCCGCAGGACCCGACTGACCAGGTCGTCCAGGCGCAGACGGCCCTCCCGGCCCGCCTCGTCCTCCAGAAGGGCCTTCAGGATGAGGCGACGGCGGAGGATGCGGCTGTAGGTGCGCTCCACGTAGGGGGCGAAGAAGGCGGCGTCCTGGCGGTTGTCGGAGAAGGTGAGCAGTTTGCGGCCGGCGCCGGGCAGGTCGCGGGCAGGCTCCTCCTCTTCTGGCGGGATCAACGGGTACAGGGTGGTCGCCAGGACGCTGACTGGCGCGTCGCGGCTGGTGAGGAAGCGGTAGACGACGCCGGAGGGGCTGCGGGCTCCGCAGGCCAGGCAGAAGGTGAGAGCGGGGGCGTCGGGCCGCCGCTGGACCCGATGCACCCGCACGCGGGCGGTCTCCGGAGGGCAGGAGCAGGTGGGGCGTCCTCGCTCCGCCGGAGCCAGCGCGCCGCATCCCACGCACAGGAGATACGGCTCGGCTCCCTCTTCTTCCAGCGCTTCCGGCCTCTGTCCGGCGGCCACCACTTCGTCTTCGTCGGGCGGCGGTACCCCTTCGGTGAGGATGTAGTAGGAAAGCCAGGGGGTCGTCTCATCCTGCAGCGTGGGTTGCTGAAGGGATCCGCCGGACTCGCGCCCCACCACGTAGGCGGTGCCGCAGCGGGGGCAGGCGGCCAGTTCAAAGACCCGGGCGCCGCAATGGGGGCATCGCTCCTGGCGGGTGAGGAAGAGGAACGGTTTGCCTGCGACACGGCCACCGGGCTGATGGGCTGCCTGGTTCAGGCAGATGAAGGCTCCCTCCAGCGCGCGGGCGAAGAAGTGGTAACGGGCGGGGAGCAGCGGGACTTCCTCCCGACCGGGACGGGCCCGGACGGCCAGGTCCACCAGCCGGATGAGGTGCTCGGAGGCCTGGGGGTCTTCCGGGAACAGGACCGGTGCCAGTTCAGCCAGGTCGCGGGGGCGAGAGAGTTCGTTGCGCAGGCGGTGGAGGCGGCCGTCACCGCGCAGGAGGAAGTACAGGAAGCGGGAATTTGCCTCCTGACGGGACGTCATCGCCTCTCGCCGGGCCTGCTCCACCACCTTCTCCGGGGCCCCTTCGCCCCGCGCCAGGCGACAGAGGGTCTCCAGGGAAGCCTGTTTTTGCATCGCGTCGGCCAGGGCTCTGTAAAGGGAGGGGGTGCCTTCGCCCCAGCGCTCGCCCAGCGCGGCCGCGGGCTCCCGCTCCGCCTCCACAACGTCCTGGCGCGCCGGGTCGTTGTCGTTCCATTCAAACCGTTCCCCGAAAATCTCGGCGGCGAAGCGGGCAATGGCGGGGGAGTCCTCCCGGCCGCGCCCCAGGGTCGCGCTGGTGGCGATGCATCGCAGCCGTCCGGGTTCGCTCCGCACGACACGATCCTTCAGGCGGCGCAGCAGCATGGCAATCTCTATCCCTTCGGCGCCGCTGTAGATATGGGCCTCGTCCAGGACGATGAAGCGCCAGTGCTGGCCGGTCTCGCCGCCAAAGAACTCGCAGTCCTGGGGGCGGAGGAGGAGGTATTCCAGCATGGCGTAGTTGGTGAGGAGGATGTGCGGAGGACGGGCGCGCAGTTGGCGCCGGCTGAGCAACTCGTTGGGGATGCGCGGCTCATCGGGGAACTGGTCCCGGAAGCGGGTCTCCGCCCTCCCGTCCTCTTCCTCCGTCTCGCCGGTGTAGCGGCCGAAGGTGATGGCCGGGAAGGAACCCAGGACCCGCCGCAGACGCCGCAACTGATCGTTGGCCAGGGCGTTCATCGGGTAGAGGAGGAGGGCCCGGACGCCCGGACGTTCCAGCGTGCCAGATGCCTGTTCCCGGAGGAGATGGTCCAGGATGGAGATCAGGAAAGCCTCGGTTTTGCCGCTCCCCGTCCCGGTGGCGACCACGACGTTCCGGCCCCCGGCGACAATCTTCTCAATCGCCCGGTCCTGGTGGAGGTAGAGGGGGCGGTGCAGGGGGAGCGCGTCGGAGCAGAGGGTGCGGAAGCCCGGGTGGAGGATGCCGTCCTGGATCATCTGTTCTACCGACCGTCCCAGGCGGAAGGGGGCGGCGGCCTCCAGGATGGGGCCCCGGGTCAGGAAGTGGGGGGCCGAGAGGGCCTCCCGGAACTGGCGGCGCAGGGCGGGGTCGCGGAAGAAGTAAATGGTCTGCAGGTAGCGGGCGTAGTCTTCCTGAATTCGGCTGGCAATCTCCAGCGGGTGCAGGCGCATGGGATGCCTCCTGACTGGGAGCAGGTCGCAGGTCGCAGGGAGCAGGGCGCAGGGCGCAAGGTCGCAGGGCGCAGGGTCACTCCCAGGGTTGGGACGGCGGGGAGGTCCGGAATTGCAGCGGGTTCCCCTGCCGCAGGGGTGGGGTGTTGATGGCAAACCCCGGGCCGATGCCCCCGTGGACTGCCCGGTCATGCTCCTCGGTGACCAACTGAACATATTGAGACGAGAATCGTTTGCATTTGGAGCAGGTGTAGACCTGTTTGGCGTCCGGAAAGGCGATGGTTCCCTCCTCAAGATGGATGGTGACTCGTTCGGACCGCTTCGGGTCGTGGGCCCGAAGGAGGACGTGGAGGCGAAGGCCGGGCTCGGGGGAGGAGGGCAGGAAGAACTCGCGCCGGGCGCCGTCGGCAGTTTCTATCCGTTCCAGGCGTCCCCACCCGGCTGCGCACCGCACCCAGCATCCCGGGCGGGCCATAATGACGGGAACCTGGTCGGGGTAGCGGTGTTCCAGTTTCTCCAGAACCCGGATGACGGCGGGATGGGGCAACGCTTCCTCCAGACCCTTCAGGGCCCAGGGGAGATGGCCCTCTATCAGGGAGATGGTGTCTTCATCGGAGATTTGTCCCTCCTGAAGCCACTGGACAATGGCGCGGATGCCGCTGAGACGTTCTCGTTCAATCAACTGCTGAGCCGCCTGGACGCGCACTCGTTCATCGTCCACCCCCAGCAGGATTTCGCAGGTCTCCGCCGACCAGAGAGAAGGCCTGGGCAGTTCGGCCAGGTACTCCCGGAAGAGGCGCTCCGGCACGGTCCCCTGCCGGAAGGCGTCCAGCACCCGCTGGATGCGCCGCGCGGCGGCCATTTTCATCCGCAGGGGGCGGTCCAGGTCGGGCTCTCCGGCGACCTGACGGGCCAGGGCCAGGATGTGCGCGATCTCCGCCTCGTCCAGGTGCTCAAAGCACCACTGGAAAGCCTCTCGGGCCAGCGCGTCCTGGCCCGCATCCCGGCGGAGGCAGGCAGTCTCCAGGGCCAGGGGGAAGGGGATCGCTCCACCCGTATCCGTGCTCTGCAGTTGCGCCAACCGCCGCGCGACGGCGTCGGGAGGGATCAGAGCGGATGTGATGGCCGGGTCATCCGGGGCCGGTCGGGACGGCGGAGTGGGGATGGCCCAGGGGTCCCGGGTGGTGAACTCCAGGAGGTATCTCCCCGGGACCAGTTGGGTGGCTGGGAACGGGCAGATGTGCTCGTCCTGCGCCTCATCGGGGATGGGGATTTCCAGCGGGGAGTCCCACGACCGCCAGACCGGCCACAGGCGGACCAGACGGTGACGGACCCGAAACGGGGCGTCCCAGCGGAGACGGAGGTATACGGTGTCTCTTACCTGCACGCTCTCCACCCCTTTCCACTGGACGACGAAGCGGCGGGCGACCTGCAGGACGGGGTAGGAGACCTCGCCCCGCCCGGGGAGCCCCCGCACGGTGAGATGGAAAGCGAAGGAAAGGCCGGTGGACTGGCGGAGGGTGTCCAGGAAGGCGGCCAGGTCAAATCGGAGGTGGGGTTGCCCGGCGCGCCAGCGGCCGTCCTGTTCCTGAAGCGGTGTCCCTTCTTCATCCTGGAGGGAGAGGCGCACCGTCAGGTTTCCGGCCGTTCCGCCGAAGAGGTCCACCAGGAGGAGCGGTTCCCGGGCCTGTTCCAGGGCGTCCAGGGGGAGGCGCAACGGGGTGGTCCGCCACTCCGGGGTTCGCGCAAGTTCCCGGCCGAGGACGAGCATCCAGCGGAGGCGGCGGATGGGCACGGAGAGGGGCACGTAGACCGCATCGCCCTCGTCGGTGGAGCGGACGAAGCGGAGGGGAAAGTCCGCGCGGGCCACCCCGGCCGTCACTTCGTAGAGCCGCCGTCCGTTTTCTTCTATCCGGTCCACCTGACCGTCGGTCGTGTCCGGCTGCAGGGTGAGCGTGGTCCGGGTATCGGTCTCCACCAGAAGGCGGGCTTCTTCCGTTTCTTCCGGCAGGTAGAGCGTGTCGTGTCCGGCGATTTCCAGCATGGGGAGGATGCGGAAGGCCAGGTCGGCCTTGTGCCCCAGCGGCCCTCGCACCTTCACTTTGTACGTTCCCATGGGCTCCTGGCCCAGCCATTCCCGCAGGTCCAGAAGAGCGACACCGTCTTCTATATCCGACGGACGGTCGGCCAGGGTGAACGATACCTGGACCGGCGGCAGAGCAGGCCATTCGTTCCGAATCTCCACGTACCAGCGGTGCAGGCGGGGAGTGGGCGGGAGCGGAATACGCAGGGAGGGAGGAACTCCCACGTAGAAGGGAGGCCGGTCATCGTCTACGGGCAAGCGCTGGCCTCCCACCAATGCGGGCTGGTCCTCCGGCTCCAGGCCCAGGACGGTGTATTCCCGCAACTGCTGGCCTCCGCGGCGCACGGTCAAGCGTCGGGCCTGACTCAGGTCCACCTCCTCGCCGATATCATCGCACCACTCTCCCGGCATCCGGGGGAATTCCTCGGTGACCTGCAGGCTCCCTGGGGGGTCCGTCTCCAGGATGACATCGGGAGGGCGCAAAACCCACAGCCGTCCTGCGGGAAGGGTGTCCTGGGGGAAGAGTTGCCGGCCGTCTTTCGGGTCAAACCACATCAGCGGGCTCTCCTCCCGAAGGCCCGGGATCCGCCATTCCCGTTGGACCTCTGGAGAAAGATTCCCGTTCTCTTCCACCTGCGCAAACACCAGGGCTACCCGGTATTCGGGGGCCGGACCGGGCAGAGGAAAGTCGCGGGGAACGGTTTTCCAGTCCAGTTCGTCCCGTCGGATGTCCACCGGGATTTCTGTTGGACTGTCCAGGGAGACCTGCCAGAGGACCTCCATGTCCGACCCGGTGGCGGATACGGGCTGGGAGGGGAGGCGCAGGATGGGCCCCAGGCCCCAGGGGTCCAGGAAGAGCACCGGGCTGCGGTAGATGGCCCGCCGCCGGAGGGAAGGCCGGGCCCGGCCCTCCAGCCAGTCCTGGTAGCCCTGTACGACGCGGAGAGGAAGCCCCAGCGCTTCCGGGGAGGGAATCTCCCCGCGCTCCGTCCAGGCCAGGGCCATATCCCGGCAACGCTCCACGAAGTCCACCGCCAGCGCGCCCCCATATTCCAGGAAGCGCAGGACCGGCCTGTCGGTCAGGAAGGCCACGCTGGCCTGGAGGAGGCGGCGCTGGATGAATTCTTCCACGGAGAGGGAGGCATACTCGGGGCGGGTGACCAGCGGCTGGAGGAAGTGGTCAAAGAAGTCCGCCAGACAGTAGTCGGGGATGCCGCCGTGGGCCAGGATGGGCCCGATGTAGCGGTGGCCACCCAGGGGCGGGAATTGGGCCACGGGCAGTTTCTGCACAATCTCTTCAAAGAGTTGCCCCCACTGGAGGGTCTGGGTTGGGGGGATGGAAAGGCCGGTGGCATCCCGAATGGCCGACCAGAAATCCCCGGCCTCGTAGCCCCGGGCCCCCTGGGCGACCATGAATACGGCGTACGAGCAGGGATACCGTTCCCGCAGGAGACAGGCGGCCTGTGTCCACCCTTTCCGGCGCACCAGGTCGCCGATCTGTTGCCCCAGGAGGCGGACTTCCTCGTCAGAAAGGGCGATTTCTCCCAGCAGGTCCACCTCTATGACCTGGGGGTGGAGTCGTTTTTCCCATTCATCCAGGGAATCCGGCAGCATCCTGCTGTACCCGTCAGTCACCACCTATTGCGCTGCAGGCCTGGCGGCCTGCGCTACACGTGGCGCAGGCTGTCAGCCTGTATCCTGCAGGCCTGGCGGCCTGCGCTGCAGGCCTGGCGGCCTGCGCTACGGGCCGGGCGGCCTGCGCTACACGTGGCGCAGGCTGTCAGCCTGTATCCTGCAGGCCTGGCGGCTTGCGTTACAGGCCGGGCGGCCTGCGCTGCAGGCCTGGCGGCCTGCGTTACAGGCCGGGCGGCCTGCGCTGCAGGCCTGGCGGCCTGCGCTACGGGCCTGGCGGCCTGCGCTGCAGGCCTGGCGGCCTGCGCTGCAGGCCTGGCGGCCTGCGCTGCAGGCCTGGCGGCCTGCGTTACGGGCCGGGCGGCCTGCGCTGCAGGCCTGGCGGCCTGCGTTACGGGCCGGGCGGCCTGCGCTACCAGTCAATCACCACCCGCACCCGGGCGGGGTCTTTTCCTGCCAGCCGTTCCTGAAGGAGTCGCTCAAATCGTTGCCGGAGGTCTTCCACCGTACAGGGCATCCCCGGCAGGGTCAGCGCCTGCAGGATGTCCTCCGGCATGAGGGTCACCCGTTCCAGGCCCTGGAGTGCCTGCGCCAGGGTCCGCAGGAAGGTCTCGTCCAGCGGGTCCGGCAGGGACCGGTGGTCCCGCAGGGCTTCCAGGGGGCCCCGTTCTTCCGGAGACATCAGGGCCAGGCTCTGCTGGGCCGTCGGTGTGGACAGTGCGTCGCTCAGGATGTCCACCCATTCCCGGGTCCACCGATCCAGCGCCCCGTCTGCTTCCTGGAGGACTTCGCGCGGCGGTGTATCGGGACCATCGGTGTCCGGACGGAAGTGGCAGTGAGGGCAGATCGGTTCTCTCTCCAGGTCGGAGGGGATCAGCCGCCAGCAGGCAATCAGCGCGCCCAGACGTCCTTCCAGCCCCTTTAACCGCTCTCGCGGCAGGATGGGCACCGATTCGGCCAGGAGGTGTAGCCGCTTCAGCCGGGGGTCCTGCAGCAGGCGGTTTTTGCGCCGGTCCTCTTCGCTATCCAGCCGCGCCTGGCGGTGGGCCTCCTGATACGCTTTGGTGTACTCCACCTTCAGTTGCATCAGTTCACGGTGGATCCGGTCCAGTGGCTCCGTCCAGGGGCCCGAAAGGGGGTCTCCCAGGGCAGTCAGATGGTCTTCCTGCGCCTTCTGAATGGCCGCGCGCAGGGAGTGGTCCTTCGGGAGAATGGTGGCGGCCTCCCGCAGGTAAGCGGTCAGGGGTTGCAGTTCCCGTTCTATCTGGTCGGCCATTTGTTCTATCTGCCGGACCCGGGCTCGCCGTTCCTGTTCCTCCCGGATGGCCTCGGCGGTGTGCGGGAAATTGCGCAGTTTGCCCGGCGTATTGAAGGGGCGGAGAGATTCCAGGAACTCCTTATACCCTTTCAGGCTGGCCTGCACCCGTTCCAGAGTTTCCCCCTCCAGCACCGGCCTGCCCCAGAGGGAAAGCCCCTGGCGGACCCGGTTCTGCAGTTTGACCACCCGCTCCAGTTCCTCCGTCACCCTCTTCTGCAATTCCCCCACGGCCATTTCGCGGGTATCCGGGTTCTGGATCAGGCCCGGGGGGAGTTCCAGAAGTTCCATGACCGCTTTCAGCGCGCTGAGGGGCAACTCCCTCGGGCGGGCAACGTGCCGGAAGTTGAGCAGGTCATCCAGGCTCATCCGCAGGACTTCATCCAGGGTGGCCGCGTCCAGTTTGCGTCCGGCGGGGAGGACGATTTCCACTTCCCCCGCATAGACCAGTGCCACCAGCAGGACGGCCAGGTACTCGGGTTCTATCTGGAAACGGCGCATCCGTTCATCGCCCATCCAGGGCTCAATCAGTTCGTTCCGGTTCAGTACCGCCGAGGGCCCTTTGGTATTCAGAAGTTCCATAATGTACCGGGCATAGGGGGAGCGCTCCGGCCGAACCTGGCCTTCGTCGTCCAGCAGGCCCAGGCCGTCCAGGACCGCCATGCCGCTCTGGACCCGCGGACCCACGATGCAGCGCAGGGCATCCTGCACCATTCGGGGCCGGCTCTCCCGGGTGATGGGCTGGCGAAGGCTCCGGAAGGCCGGGTAATCGGGGTAAGTCTCTTCAAAGTATGGGGTCAGGCAGGCGGCGGCAATCCCCTGGACCATTTCCCGAAAAGAGGGTTCGGGGCCCGATCCCACTCCCTTTCGTTCCCATTGGAGGAAGGGGCGGCTCTCTCCCTGGTGGGTCACGGTGAACATGTCGGGGTGGGCCCGGATCCACCGCATGAGTTCCTGTTTGGCCCGGTCCGCCTTCCCCCGGTAGACCTGCTGATGAACGCCGGAGGAGGTGAGGGACATTTCCCATGCCCCGGCGAAGGTCCGCAGGGCCTGTTCAAAAGCCTCGTCCCATTCCCGCAGACGGAAGAAGACTTCGTCGGGCTTCCGCTCGTCCTCAAAAGGGGGCATTTCAAAGGGCTGGAGGAAGTAGAGATAGAAATCTCGCGGGGGCTGGGCGGTGGAGCGCTCGTTGGGCGTGCCGAAGAAGAGATAGCCCGGTCGGGTCACCCGGCGCTCCGGCCACGGTACTTCGTACTCCCAGATGCGATGGCCGGGCACATACGTGCGCTCGTCCTGGCCCAGCAGTTCCCGGAGGGCTTCAAAGTAGTACCGGTTCAGCAGGTCGGCCTCCAGGGTATCGGCCCGCTCCGCAATTCGGGCGTCGTAGTCTATGTCTTTCTTCAGGTCCAGGTAGTACTGGCCGTTCTCGGGATTGACGGAGATGAATTGTCCGCTGACGGTGCGGATCATCTCCCGCAGGGCGGTATCCACGACATCGCGCAGAAAATCCGCGTCCTGTTCGGGAAGGGAGGGGTCAAAGATGGCCAGTCCGTCTCGCAATTCCTCGGCGGTGGCTCCGATGGGCGCGTAGATGTCGCCGGTGGTCAGGCGCAGGACGCTCAGTGCCCGGATCAGGCGCTCAGCGATGGGCCGGTACTGGGGACGGGTATAGGCGTGGGCGATCCGGTCGCTCAGGACCCGGCTCTTGTCCATTACCTCCCGAATCTCCGGCGATGAACGGAAGGAGGGGTCCGCCACCAGGAGAGGCCAGTAGGAGTCATAGGAGGTGAGGCCGGGCTGATCGGAGGGAACCTCCTGGTCCAGCAGGCTCCGCATGGTCTGGCTGATGGCTTTTAGGGCCACCCGTTGCTCCGCGAAGGTGATCCGTTCAAAAACTTCCAGGTAGGTTGGGTGGACCGGGAAGAGGCGGACGAAGTCTTCCAGCCGCTCGGCCATATCTCCGTAGTACTGAGTGAATTTTTGCAGGTGAGCCCGGATCCACGCCTTTTGTTCTTCCGTCTTGCGCAAGAGTCGTTCGGCCACCACGAAGGCCACGTCTTCACGGGTGATGCGGACCTGCTCAAAGCGGTCCCGCACCCGGCGGAGGGCGTCGGCGGCGAACTGGAAGCGGGGGCTGTCAAAGAGGGCCTCCTGCAGCCCGGCGACGAAGCGGAGGCGGCCCAGCCGACAGACTTCGCCGACTTCCCGCAGGAAACTGAGGTCCAGGATCAGTTCCTGCTCCCGGCGGCCCCGGAGGTAATCCAGCAACTCGTCCACCAGGATCAGCAGGCCCTGCTCGGGGCACCGTTCCTGAAAAACGGACATCGCGGCCAGGAGGGGGTCTTTGGTGTTGGACGTTTCGGCCATTGACGGAAAGGTGAATTCTATCCCCAACTGGCGAAGGAACGGTTCCAGTCGCTCTTTCAGGACGATGTCCCGCAGAGGCATCTGAGTGGTGCCCACCTCCATTCTCAGGACCTGGAAGCGCCCGGCGATGGGCTCCAGGGCCTGAGCTACTACGGGATGGCGCACCAGTTCCCGGAGCGATGACCACTGGGCGACGGCGGAAAGAACCGACATCAGGTGGGATTTGCCGGTCCCGTAGTTCCCCACAATCATCAGCCCGCGATGGTCAAACGGACGGTCAAATTGCAGGTGGGGGATGAGCAGGTCCGTCATCACCTCTGCCATTCGGTCGGAGATGACGTAGGTGCGGACCAGTTCACGGGCGTGGTCGGGGTGATCGGCCTGCCGCAACTGGATGACGCTCTCTATGGGCTCAAACTGGACCAGGTCCCGGTAGCGCATCGGGCTCACCTCCGAGGGAAAGAATGGGAATCCCAGGGTGGCTGTAGGACCGGAATTCCGGGTGATCGGGGGAGGCGTACGTCAGAAGGTCTCCCTGATAATACCAATAGTGTTTGTTAAAGCCATTAATGCTTATAGTGAACTTTTAGGAGATATTTATGGCGGTAATCCAGCCCACGCTTTTTGAATCCACGACCAGCTGGTCAGCCGCCGTACCCGCTCCGG
>Ga0272448_1001852_pt1 | contig 27776 bp, 21 predicted proteins | sample YNPCB0191_FD_202220 | JGI IMG/M metagenome (GOLD analysis project Ga0272448, IMG submission 202220) | Hot spring sediment microbial communities from Yellowstone National Park, WY, United States - YNP-CB-019-1 | ecosystem: Environmental > Aquatic > Thermal springs > Hot (42-90C) > Sediment... | reverse complement strand
GCCAGCAAATCCTCGGTCATGCCTTTGGAGGACGAACCTTCAAACTACAATTCGGTCATCGCGGCGCCAACCGGCCCGTCAAAGAACTGGCCAGTGGCAAAGTAGCCATCACCGCGCAAAATCACAGCTTCGCAGTAGACCCGGAAAGCCGGCCAAGCGGTGTCGAAGTCACCCACATCAATCTCAACGATCAAACCGTGGAAGGAATGCGCCACAAACAATGGCCGGTCTTCAGCGTCCAGTGTCAGCCCGAAGCCAGCCCCGGCCCGCATGACGCCGATGGTCTCTTCGACCGATTTCGCGAACTGATTGAGAAATCATCGTCTGCCCGCAGAAACCCGGCGGTCCCCACCAGATGTCGCGCGACAGGCAAAGCCGCTGTGTTCTTGAGCAACCGCCCGCAGCACGAGCGTCTCTGCTTGTGCCACTAATTCCGTTGCACGTGTAACGGAATTAATTTCACAATGAGAATGACTCCATCAGCACTCCCACCAACCGCCTCATCAGCCTCCGATGTATTTGCCAAGCGCGTTGGCCCAGGTAATCCGGTGGCAGCAACGCCTGCGGTAACAACGGATCGAATTGAACTGCTCTTTGCCACGCGCGACGTTGTTCCCGTAGCCGGCGACGAACTACTTCGAGATCGCGAGGCGGGGGCAACCGCCGCAACAAGACTTCGGCCTGCGACAGACACACTTCATAGCCCTTGTTGATTTCATCGAACCGCCACGCGCCTTTCACCAAGGCCGCGTTGCTGTAGCCCACGCAACAGCGCGCCTCCAGCAACGTGCAGGATTCAACATCATCGCGAAAATCTCCCAGCGCATCCGCCAATTCGACCAACGGATCGGGATGAATCCAAACACTGTCTTGCAAATAACCAAAACCATTTTGCCGCAGCCAACGCAAAAGCCGCGCGCGAATTGCCTTCTGGTGGGCTGGCAGGTCGAAAACCAGTATCCGCCACTGGCCGTCCCACGGGCGTTGCCATTGCCGTTCGGGATGACGCCCGCCCACCGATACGATGCGCCCAAGCTCCGTGAGGCGCCAGACGATGCGGCCGGCCCGTCGCTCGCGTTGCAGCAACTGTTTCTGTTCCAAGCGGGTTGCCCAGCGGGAATAACTTGCGGGTTGTTGACCGGTTCCGCGGCCCGGTAGCGTCGCAGCGAGTGACGGTGCGTCTGCTCCCCAGAACAAGAGGTCTAACAGTTCGTGTGTTCGTTCGCTCCAACCTCGCGCCATAACAGTCTGACTCCTTTCGCACCAATAGCACTAATTCCGTAGCACGTGCAACAAAATAACGGTAACGGCTTGGACACTCCATGTTTGTACGGGCACGAGCGTCCCCGCTTGGGCCAATGACCCCGATAAAATTTGCCGGCGCGTTCTCATCTCCACGCAGTGAAACTTCAACCACCCTGCCGTGGCGGTGCCGCCGAGACAGAGAGGGCCGTGGCGACGGGCTTGTAGGCGAAAGGTTATCTCACCGCAAAGGACGTTCCCGATGGAGTCCGTGGCTGCGGCGGCAGAGACGCTTGTGCCGCCGAGACAGAACTGGAATCGGAAGTCTTGCCTCTCCTTGCATCCTATCCGCGCCGCTTTGCGCGGTCGTGCAGGCCGCCATGACTCAGCGGGAATCCGTTCGCAATGGGGTTTGAACTTTTCCAGAAGACAGGCACCTGATCTCCGAGCTGCAGTTGTGGGTTTGGAGGATCAGGGCGCAATGCCTCCATCTCAACGACGGAGCACGTCGCGCCAGAGCCAACGCATGGCATCTGGAAAAATCGCAGTTCCGTGTTTGGTGTTGTGGCCGCCTTCGCCAAAGACGAACTTGTAGTCGTAACCTTTCTCTTGGAGCGCGGCGGCCATGGCCTTGTTGGCTTCCGGCCATGAGCCAAACTGGTTGACCAGGTCGTTGGCGCCGTCCTGCAGGAAGACGCGGATGGGTTTTTTGGGCGAGTTGCGAATGATTTCCGGGTATCGGTGGCCGCCGCGGATGTTGGTGAAGCTGCCGACGGTGCTGAAGCATTTGCGGAACATATCAGGCCGTTCCCAGCAGACGGTGAATGCGCAGATGCCGCCGCTGCTGCTGCCGGCGATGCAACGTTCGTCGGGATTTCGGGTTAGGTGATACTTTTTGCCGACCTCCGGCAAAATTTCCTCGATCAGGAACCGTGCGTAGGTGTCGCTGAGGGTGTCGTATTCGATACTGCGATTAGCGCGCGGCGCGGGCCGTCCATCCGGGCGTTTGCGGGGCGGTTCGCCGGGCGGGCGCGGTTTGTCGCCGGGTTGGATGAAGATGCTGATGATGACGGGCAGTTCGCGTTTGTGGATGAGATTGTCGAAGACGGTCGGCGCGTTGTAGAGGATGCCGTCCTGACACACAAACACGCACGCCGGTTGATGCGGTTTGTATTGGGCCGGAACATGGACCCAGTAATCGCGCACGGTGCCGGGGTAAATCTTGCTGTCGTTCCAAGAGTACTTGGTGATGGTTCCTTTCGGCACGCCCTTTTGCTCCAGCGAGTCGGGGCCGGGGACGTATTGGTCGTCGGGTGTGGGTTTCTTTTCCGCTGCTGAAAGCGACGCGGCAAGGGTCAGAAGAACCAAGAGGTGATGTTTCATAATGTTGGTGCTGGATATTACGCGCAGCGGGGTGTTACTTCAACGTTGTCATATTGAACATTTTTCTGCTAAACAGGTCAAAGGAATGACCCCGGAGAATGTGCCGGTGGGTGACCGGCCAACCAACGAACACCAAACCCATGATTACTGTCAACAATCTGGTCAAACGGTTCGGCACGAAACGCGCCGTGGACGGCGTTACCTTCACCGTCGAGCGCGGCGAGGTGCTGGGGTTTCTCGGCCCCAACGGCGCGGGAAAATCCACCACGATGCGGATGATCACGGGTTTCCTGCCGCCCACGGAGGGCACGGTCCGCATCGGCAATCACGACATGGTGGAAGACCCGATTGCCGCCAAGAAACTTCTCGGTTACCTGCCGGAGAATGCGCCCGCCTACACGGACATGACGGTGTTGGGTTTTCTGAATTTCGCGGCGGAACTGCGCGGTCTGCGCGGCGAGGAAAAAAAGAAGGCCGTCCATCGTGTGGTGGAGATGTGTTACCTCGACAGCGTGCTGCATCAGAGCGTGGAAACGCTCTCGAAAGGGTACCGGCACCGGACTTGTTTTGCGCAATCCATCATCCACGATCCCGATGTGTTGGTGCTTGATGAGCCGACGGATGGGCTGGACCCGAACCAGAAACACGAGGTGCGGCAACTGATCAAACGGATGGGCGAGAAGAAGGCGATCATTTTCTCCACGCACATTTTGGAAGAGGTCGAGGCTGCCTGTACGCGGGCGATCATCATTGATCGGGGCAAGATTGTCGCCAACGGGACGCCGTCGGAACTGAAAGCGATGTCGGAATGGGCCGGCGCGGTTTCGCTGCGGGTGCGCGGCGCGTCGCCGGCGGTGGTGAAATCGAGGTTGGCGGAGGTGAGCGGCGCGAAGAAGGCGACCGCCGAGGAGGAAGACTCGGCGGTGCGGGCGCGGGTGTATCCGTCGAAGCCGGGCCATCGGGAGCTGGCGCGGGCGGTGGCGGAGTTGGCGGCGCGGGAGAACTGGAAGGTGGAGGAGTTGCGCGTGGAAGAGGGGCGTTTGGATGAGGTGTTTCGCAGCATCACGTTGCCCGACACGGTGAAGGAGGCGCGATCATGAGTGGGTCGGAGACATGGCGGCATATTTGGACGGTGGCCAAACGCGAGTTGAGCGGTTATTTCGCGTCGCCGGTGGCCTATGTGTTCATGGTGATCTTCCTGTTGATGACCGGGTTTTTCACGTTCATGCTCGGCGGATTTTTCGAGCGGGGCGAAGCGTCGCTGGTTTCGTTTTTTGTCTGGCACCCGTGGCTGTATCTGTTTCTGGTGCCGGCGGCAGGGATGCGCTTGTGGGCGGAGGAACGGCGGCTCGGCACGATGGAGTTGCTGCTGACGATGCCGATTACGGCGTGGCAGGCCATCGTCGGCAAGTTTCTTGCGTGCTGGGTGTTTCTGTTGCTGGCGCTGGTGTTGACCTGCCCGTTGGTGTTTACGGTGATGTATCTGGGCGACCCGGACATGGGCGCGATTCTGACCGGTTACCTGGGCAGTTTCCTGCTGGCGGGCGGTTATCTGGCGATTGCCAGCATGACTTCGGCGATGACGCGCAATCAGGTCATCAGTTTCATTTTGTCGGTGGTAATTTGTTTCTTTCTGGTGTTGTGCGGATGGGAACCGGTGACGCGCCTGTTGGTGAACTGGGCGCCGGAATGGCTCGTGCGGGCGGTGGCGTCGTTCAGTGTGATGACGCATTATCTTTCGATGCAACGCGGCGTGGTGGATTCGCGCGATCTGGTGTATTTCGCCTCGTTGATCGGGTTCCCGTTGTTCTGCACGGGCGTGATTTTGCGCGGGCTGCGCAGTTGAGGGACTGACTCATGAAACAGAAGAAACTCGAAGCGGCACTTTACTCGACCCTCGGCGTCGCGGTGGTCTTTGTGGTGGTCGTCGCCATCAACATCATCGCGGGCGCTTTCAAGGTGCGCGTGGACATGACCGCCGACAAACTGTTCACGCTCTCGCCCGGCACCAAGGCGATCCTGAAGAAACTCGATTCCCCGGTCGAGGTGCGGTTTTATTTTTCGCGCAGCGAGAAGAATCTTCCCTCGTGGGTGCCGAATTTTGCCCGCAATGTCGAGGATCTGCTGGCGGAGTTCGAGCAGCACGCGGGGGGGAAACTCCACGTCAAGAAGTTCGATCCGCAACCGGACTCCGATGCCGAGGAGCTGGCTGTCAACGACGGCATTGAGCGTCAGGTGACCGCGGAAGGCTCGGAGTTCTTCCTCGGTCTCGCCGTCAGTCTCGACCCGTTGCGCGCCACGTTGCCGGCGCTGGTGCCGGCGCGGGAGCGGCTGTTGGAGTACGATCTGGCTCGCGCCATTTCGCGGGTGCTTTCGACGAACAAACCGGTGGTGGGCGTGATGTCGCCGTTGCCGCTGTTCGGCCAGCCGATGAATCCGATGATGATGCAAATGGGCCGCCAGCCCCAGCGTCCGTGGGTGGCGATCACCGAGTTGCAGAACGATTTCGATGTGCGGCAGATTCCCATGGACACCGAGAAGATTGACGAGGAGGTGCAGGTGTTGGTGGTGGTGCAGCCGCGCGATATTTCGGAGAAGGCGCTGTTTGCGATTGACCAGTTTGTGCTGCGAGGCGGAAAACTGCTGGCGTTGCTCGACGCGATGTCACTGGTGGACCGCCCGCAGTTCGGCAATCCGATGCAACAGATGCTGCCCGGCGGCGGCTCGACGCTGGAACCGCTGTTGAAAGCCTGGGGCGTCAGCTTCGAGAACACCAAGGTGGTGGCCGACCTGACGTTTGCGCGCGAACTGACCTTCCAAGAAGGCGGGCGTCCGCAGTTCATGCCCACGTGGTTGTTTGTCAATCCGAAGGGAATCAACCGCGAGGACATTGCGACCAGCCAGATTGACAACCTGCTGTTGCCGGCGGCGGGCGCGTTTGTCGGCACGCCGATGAGCGGGTTGAAAAAGACGGTGTTGATCAAGTCCACGCGACAATCGCAATTGGTGGACGGCATCAGCGCCCAGTTTGGCGGGCAGGAGATTGCCGACAAGTTCAAGCCGAGCGGCACGGAGTTTGAACTGGCGATCCGTCTCCAGGGCAAGTTCAAAACCGCCTTCCCCGACGGCAAACCCGGCGAGACGAACAAAGTGGAGATGATCAAGGAATCGAAGCAGGACGGCGCCGTGGTCTTGATCGGCGACAGCGATTTCATTTACGACAACTTTTGCGTGCGGATCATCCCGATGCTCGGCATCGCCCAGCCGATCAATGGCAACCTGAACCTCTTCCAAAACCTCGTCGAGCAACTGGCCGGCGACAGCCATCTGATCGGCGTCCGCAGTCGCGCGACCCTTTTCCGCCCGTTCACCGTGGTCAAACAGAAAGAAACGGAAGCGCAACAGCGGTTCCAAAACGAGATTGCCCGTTTGCAGGCGGAGTTGGAGGAGACGCAGCGCCAGATCAACGAATTGCAGGGCAAAAAGGAACCCGGTCAGCGATTTTTCCTCAGCAAGGAACAACAGGAAAAAATCATCGAGTTTCGCAAGAAGGAAGTGGAAGCGCGCAAGAACCTGAAACAGGTTCGCAAAGATTTGCGCCGCGAGATTGACTCGCTGGAGAACACACTCAAGTGGGCGAACATCGCCGGCATGCCGCTGCTGGTCAGCGTGGCCGGGCTGGTCATCGCCTCCATCCATCGCCAACGCACCAAGGCACAATGAAGAAAAACCAACTTCTTGTACTGATCGGATTAGGCGTCGTTCTGACCGTTGCGGCGTATCTGGTCGTCCGCAAAGAGACCGCGCCCTACCAACAGACCGCTCGCGCCGGCGCCAAGCTGTTGCCGGACCTCGACATCAACGCCGTCGCCACGCTCCGCCTCCGCAGCGGCTCCAACGTCGTCACGCTGGCCAAGCAGGGCGATCTCTGGGTCGTCAGGGAACGCGGCGACTATCCGGCAAACTTTTCCACCCTCAGCGACCTGATGCGAAAGTTTTGGGAACTGAAAATTGCGCGCATCGTTCAGGCCGGGCCTTCGCGGCTGCCCATGCTCGGCCTGGCCGGCCCGGAGAAGGATTCCACGCTGGTGGAGATGAAATCCGAGGACGGCAAACTCCTGCACTCCGTCCTCATCGGCGCCAGCAGCCAGAGCGGCGGTTCGGGGCGTTACGTGATGGTGGACAACGACCCGAAGACGATCAGCTTTGTTGCCGACTCGCTCTACGACGCCGAAGCCTCTGCCGAACGCTGGCTGAACAAGGACTTTTTCAAGATCGAGAAACTCAAAAGCATTGAGGTCGCTACGCCGGTCGCTTCCAATAATTGGCATCTGACACGCAGCTCGGAGTCTGCCGAGTGGACACTGGTCGGCGCGAAACCTGACGAGAAACTCGATTCCAGCAAAACCAGCGGTCTCAACAGCCTGCTGTCGTATCCGTCCTTCAACGATGTCATCCCCGAGACCGTTGCCCTTGACAATCCCACGGTGGCCACGCTCACCACGTTCGACGGCTTCACCTACACCCTGAAGATTGCCAAACACACCAATGACGATTATCGCCTCCAAGTCGCCGTGTCCGGGAGCTTCCCGAAGGAGCGCACGGCCGGCAAAGACGAAAAACCTGAAGACAAAGCCCGTCTGGACAAGGAGTTCAAGGACAATCTCAAGAAGCTCGAAGAAAAACTGAAGACTGAACAGGCCTACGGCAAATGGACCTACATCGTTTCCAAGTGGACGGTCGAACCACTGTTGAAAGAACGCAAAGATGTTCTTGCCGAGAAGAAAACCGAAGAACCGACCAAGCCGAAGACAACCTCCGAAAGCAAGCCATGATCCGCCGGTTTCACATTTCACGTCGTTCCTTTCTCGCCGCGACGGCTTCCGGGCTGCCTCTTTGGTTTCTGCAACGCGAGCTCGACGCGGCCCAGCCCGCCAGAAACATCCTCAGCCCCAACGACCGGCCTGGCATTGGTCTGATCGGTTGCGGCGGCATGGGACAGGCCGATGCGCAGAATGCATCCCGTTTCGGCGACATCGTGGCCGTATGCGATGTGGATCGTCGCCACGCGGAGGCCGCCGTCAAACGGTTCACCCTCAACGGCAGGTCGCCAGCCGCCTACGGTGATTTTCGGAAACTGCTGGAGCGCGACGACATTGATGTCATTGTGCAAGCCACGCCCGACCATTGGCACACGCTCATCAACATCGCCGCCGCAAAAGCCAAAAAGGACATCTACGGCGAGAAACCGCTGACTCTGACCATTGACGAAGGTCGCCGCGTCATCAAGGCGGTGCGCGACAATAAAGTTGTCTTCCAAACCGGCACCCAGCAGCGCAGCGGCAAACGATTCCGCCTTGCCTGCGAACTGGTGCGCAACGGACGCATCGGCACGCTGAAAGAAATCCACGTCTTCGTCCCGGCCGGCGTGCGCGGCGGTCCTTTCCAGCGTGTGCCTGTGCCCGAAGGGTTCGACTACGATTTCTGGCTCGGCCAGGCGCCGCAGGCCGAATACTACACCGAACGCTGTCACAAAAACTTTCGTTGGTGGTATGACTACGCGGGCGGCCCCGTCACCGACTGGGGCGCCCACCACAACGACATCGCTCGATGGGCGCTCGGCCTCGATGGTCCCGTCGAGATTCAAGCGCGCGTCATCACACCACCAGTGCCGAATGGGTACACCACTCCCAGCGAATTTGAAGCGACACTCACCTGGGCCAACGGCGTCAAACAGATCGTCAAAACCACACCCGACGACAGTCCCTACGGCGCAAAAATCAATCCGCAGGGCCAACGCAACGGCATCAAATTCATCGGCACCGACGGCTGGCTGTGGGTCAACCGCGACGAAATCGCCGCCAGCGATAAAGACCTGTTACTGACGCCGTTGCCGGAGCATGCCGTCCGACTGGCCCCCAGCGATGATCACATGGGCAACTTCTTCGAGTGCGTCCGCGCCCGCAAAGATCCGGTCGCCAACGTCGAAACCGGGCATCGCTCCGCCTGTGTTTGCCACCTCATCGTCATCGCCCTGCGCACCGGCCTCTCGTTGAAATGGAATCCCGCCAGCGAAACCTTCGTCGGCAGCAGCGCGGCGGAGGCAAGCCGTCACATCGCCCGCTCCATGCGCAAACCGTACGACTACAGTTTCGTCGCCTGAGGGCGCCGTCGGTTGCCGAAGCGGTTACTCCGGCCGAGATTCGGCGCGCGCCGACTCCAGCAACGCTTCCATAACACGCATCGTTTCGCGCGAGTCCGCTTCCGACACCACCGTCGGCGACCGGTTGTCCCGCACGCACTCCGCGAAATGCTCCATCTCCGCCGCAAAATGCGACAACGGATGTGCCGCCGCCCGCCGCACCCTTTCCGTCTGCCTGCCGCGCGTCAGATGCAATTCGCCAACACCGTCCGGCGGGCGCCACGGATTCGGAATTGCCAGCTTCGCTTCTGTGCCGATCACCTCGACCCCATAAACACCTTCCGACTCGAAACTGCACAACAGCTGCGCCACCAGTCCGCCTCCGAAATCCAACACACCGCTGAGCGTCATGTCCACCCCACCGGCCCATCGCGCCCGCGCCGTAACCCGCTCCGGTCGTCGCCCGGCAAACAACAGCGACGCATTCACACAATAGCACCCCACATCCATCAGCGCGCCGCCCCCCGCCTCGGGCCAGTACCGCGGATTCCCCGCCTCGCGTCCGCGCGTGGCGTAACAGGCGCGGATGTGCAGCAACCGGCCCAGTTCGCCCGCCCGCACACGCCGCACCGCCTCGATGATTTGCGGATGAAACCGGTACATGAACCCCTCCATCAACTGCCGACGATGCGCGTGCGCGGCCGCAAACATCCGATCCACCTCGGCGCTGGAACACGCCAACGGTTTTTCGCAGAGCACGTGTTTGCCCGCCTCCAGCGCGCGCACCGTCCATTCGCAATGCAGGCCGTTGTGAAGCGCATTCCACACAACATCCACTTCGGGGTCCGCCAGCAACACCTCGTAGCCGACATGCGCTCGCGTCGCGCCATACTGCCGCGCGGCGGCTTCAGCGCGCGCCCTTTCGCGGCTGGCGATGGCCACGAGCTTCACCCCGCGCGCCACGCCGAAAGCCGGGCCGATCTTCGCCAGGATTCTGCCGGCGCCGAGAATGCCAAATCGAATCATCACCGGTTGCCAGCGTAACGGCCGGATTCACCTTGTAAAGGAGATTTCAATGCGCTACCACCCTACCATGATTATTGATCGAATCGAAAATGCCGCCCTTTACGGCGGCCTCGGCGAACGGATCGCTCTGGCGCTGGCCTCGGTGCGAACCCGACGCGAACCGGGTCGCTACGAGTTGGACGGCAAAAAGGTGGTCGCGCTCGTGCAGCAGTATCACACCAGACCGAGGTCGGAAGGCAAATGGGAAGCGCATCGCAAACACATTGATGTCCAGTATGTCGCTGCCGGCATCGAGCAGATCGGCTGGGCGAACATCCACCGTCTCCAACTGACCGAGCCGTATGATGCGAGCAAAGATGTCGCCTTCTACCAAGGCGAAGGCGATTTCCTCACGGTGCCTGCGGGATGGTTTGTGATCCTGTTTCCCGAAGACGCTCACATGCCCTGCACCGCGCTGGACAAACCCGCCCCCGTGACCAAAGTGGTCGTCAAAGTCCGAATTGCATAATCCGCGCTGCGGGTCTGCCGAAGAAAAGCGCCCGGCTGCCGACACAGTCTTGTTTCCATCAAGGGTGACAGGGAACGGACCCACACCTTTCCCTTGCTGGACGGCTGGTGAAGCAAATTGCGCGGGCCGTTCATCAACCACTGGTACGTTGCGTTCCCACAAAATCCCTCGTTCTATTTCCCGAAACCCACCTGCTCGACCACGCCCCGCCCAGAGCCATTTACACAATTTTGTAACGATCGTTTCAATTTTGTGTACTCAATAACTTCACAACTCAAAGTTGGGTCAACGCATGGAATTTCTCGTTGAGCCGACAGCGGAACTGTTCGCTCTGGCGATGCACTTCAGCCCCTCGATATCCTTTGGGCCAAAGCGCGTGCGGCAACAAGGGGTCCAAGGCGAAAGCATAGGAATACGAGCGCCGCTCATTCCGAGCAAGGGCCGCCAGTTGCCCCAAGTCTCGTGCCTCTGCCAGTGCGCGGCCCGTCAACACCGGATGCTTCAGGTAGCTTTCGTGCGCTTTCCCGATTTCTTCCCAATTCCATGCACTGGCAACCACTTCGGCATGGCTGCAAAGAAACAAATCCCGGACAGTGAATCCACAAAAGCATTCGGGAATTCCTTCCGCTTGGATGATTTCCTCCAAGATGGGTTGCAATGGGTGCGGCCAAATCCACACACTGCGTTGTAACAAACCAAGCTTTCGCGCCCGTAACGCACGCCAGAGCTGGTGGCGATCCTTGCGGCGCACTTCGGGCAGGTCAAACACGACCACGTGCCATTGACCGTCCCATGAGCGGTTCCACTCGATTCGCGGATCGTTGACCCGTGCGCGCCGAATGCCGTCCGCCGTGATGCAGTAAACCGGTTCTGTCCCGGAACTGTCGGCGCGCTCCAACAGCCCTTGACGCTCCATGCGCAGGAACAAGCGTACATGGTCCGGTCGGTGAGCATACTCCTCGTAACCCGCCAGCAAGTTCTGCAACGTGGGCCGTGTCAGCTTGTCCATCGTCCAGAAAAACAGGTCCAGCACCTCCGCATAATCGAGTCGGGGCATGGCCAATGTATAACCGACCCTATCCTGCGACGCAAGGTATACAAATTGGAAACGATCGTTACAAAATTGTGTAATGTCAGGTGGCGTCTTTTCCTTATGAGTGTGGGCTGGGGCAGGAGGGCGCAAGGGCGAAGGATTCACACCGGTGGAGTGAAAATGGCGCGGAAATTTCGCCGGGCGCGAAAGAGGCGGGATTCAACGGATTGCTCCGCGCGATGCATCGCCCCGGCAATCTCCGCGTGGGAAAGGCCGTGATATTCCGCCAGCACGATGGCGGTGCGTCGTTCATGGTGTTCTCGGACAACACGGCTGAAGATTTTGTCTGGCGCTTCGTCGAAGGGGCGTTAGTATTTGTCCATGCCAATGAATCGTCGCAGATTTCTCAAGCGTGTGGCCGTTGTTGCCGCTGCGCCGTGGGTGGTTCCGGCCCGTGTGTTGGGGCGCGGCGGCACGGTTGCGCCCAGTGAACGGATCGTCGTAGGCGGCATCGGCATCGGCGGTCGCGGTACTCACGATTTGAACTGGATGCTCACGGAGCAGGACATTCAGTTCGTTGCGGTGTGTGATGCGCAGAAACGTCGGCGCGAGGCGGCCAAGAGTGTTGTGGACAACAAGTACGGCAACAGGGATTGCGCGGTGTATGGCGATTTGCGCGAGTTTCTGGCGGTGCGAACGGATGTGGACGCGGTGTTGATTGCCACAGGCGACCGGTGGCACGCGCTGGCTTCCATCCTTGCGATGAAGGCAGGCAAGGACGTGTACTGTGAAAAACCGTCCTGTCTGACGATTGAACAGGGGCGAGCGGTCGTCGAGACGGCCCGCCGGTATGCGAGGGTGTACCAAACCGGCGCGCAACGGCTCAGCGAGCCGAATCATGTGTTCGCCATCGAGATGGCTCGCAGCGGTCGGCTCGGTCCGATTCACACGGCTTACGCCGACTGCCGGTATCGTGGGGGACAGCGTCATGACTGGTTGCCGGCGGAACCAGAACCGCCGAAGGAGGAGCTGGACTGGGATACGTGGCTAGGGCCGTGTCCGTGGCGGCCGTACAACTCGGCCTACGTGAAGGGCGGTGGAAGCTGGTACGGGTTCTATGATCTGGCCACCGATGTGGCGATGTGGGGCGCGCACACGGTGGCGCAGGCGCTGGCCGGGCTTGATCTCTCGAAGGTTTCCACCGTGGAGTTGGAGTACGGGGGACCAGACGCGACGATTCTGACGCGGCTGTCCAACGGTGTGAAGTTGGTGCTGTACCGTGTCGTCGGCGACGTTTGGAAGGCCTGTGAGTACTGGCACGGGGCTTGTGGCGAGCGATTTGATGGTCCCGAAGGATGGGTTGCGGCGGCGGACGGCTACGCGATGCCGGATGTTTCCTCGCCGTCGTTGCTGCTGGAATACAAGAAGGTGCTGGCCGAATACACGGCGCGGGAACAACGCTCGCTGAATCATGTTCGGGACTTTTTTGATTGTGTTCGTTCTCGTCGTCAGCCGGTGGCCAATCCCGAAGTGATGTTTCGTTCGATGGCGATCTGTCTGGCTGCGGACATTTGCGAGCAGTTGAAACGGAATGTGAAGTTGGACCTGCTGAAGTATGAGTTCATCGGCGATGCCGAAGCCAACCGCATGCGGTCGCGCGCCATGCGCGAGCCGTGGAGAATTTGAAGGAGGAACCAAGATGAAACCACTGACACGACGTCAATTTCTTACCGCCGCTGCCAAAGCCGGCGCGCTTGTTGCGTTGCCGCAAATTATTCCCGCCTCCGTGCTGGGGCGAGGAGGCGGCGTGGCGCCGAGCGAGCGAATCATCATGGCTGGCATTGGCATTCGGGGGCGGGGCACGCACGATCTGAACTGGATGATGCGCGAGAAGGATGTTCAGTTTGTGGCCATCTGCGATGTTCGCAAGGATCGTCGCGAAGCCGTCAAGGAGTTGATTGACAAACACTACGGCTCGAAAGATTGCGCGATGTACAGCAACGTCCACGAGTTTCTCGCTGCGCGGCCCGATGTGGACGCGGTGCTGATTGCCACCGGCGATCGCTGGCACGCATTGATGTCCATTTATGCGATGCGGGCCGGCAAGGATGTGTACACCGAGAAACCTTCGTGCATGACCATCGCCGAGGGCCGGGCCGTGGTGGAGACCGCGCGTCAGTATGGCCGCATTTACCAAACGGGCACGCAACGGCTCAGCGAGCCCAATCACGTCTTCTGCATTGAAATGGCGCGCAGCGGCCGGCTGGGAAAGGTGCACACCGCCTACGCGCATATTGCGCCGTGGGACGCCGCGCAGATGCGCACCGACTGGTTGCCCGAAGAGCCGTTGCCACCGAAAGAGGAGCTGGACTGGGACGCCTGGCTGGGGCCGTGTCCGTGGCGACCATATAACTCGGCGTATGTGCAGGGACGTTGGCGCGGTCATTTTGATTTTCACACCAGTTGCATCGGCGAGTGGGGCGCTCATACCTTCGCGCAGGCGCAGGCCGGCCTCAACGCCGGCGACACCTCGCCGATTGCCTACGAATACGTCAACAACGAGTCCGGCGACGGCATGGTTACGCATTTTGCCAACGGCACGCGCATGATTCTCTCTCGCGGCAACAAATACTGGCACGGCTCCTGTGGCGAACGCTTCGACGGCACGGAAGGTTGGGTCGCCGCCGCCGACGGTTACGCCAAACCGGAGGCGTCCTCGCCCTCCCTGCTTGCCGACTACAAGAAAATCCTCGCCGATTACGTGGCCCGCACGGGTCGCGCGCTCGACCATGTACGCAACTTCCTCGATTGCGTCCGATCCCGCCAGCCGACCGTGGCCAACCCCAGCGTCATGCATCACTCGATGAGAACGGTTCACGCGGCGAACATCTGCATGTGGCTGAAGCGCGACCTGAAGTTTGATCCCGTGAAAGAAGAGTTTGTCAACGACCCGGAAGCCAACCGGTATCGGTCGCGCGCGATGCGTCCACCCTACACCATCTAAGGAAATCCTCCAAGGAAATGCCATGAAAACACTCCTGTTCAGTTGGTTCCTCGCCGCGGTGACCTCGGCCTTGGCCGGCGAAGCCGAATTGCTGGCCGTGCTGAAATCTCCCACCGCTTCGCGCTTCGAGAAATCCGACGCCTGCCGGCAGCTTGCCATTGTCGGCACCAAAGCGTCGGTCCCGACGCTTGCCGCCCTGCTCGCCAACGACGAGCTTTCGCACATGGCTCGATACGCGCTGGAGCCGATCCAGGACCCCAGCGTGGACGCCGCTCTCCGCGACGCCCTTGCCAAAACCTCCGGCAACCTTCGCGCCGGCATCATCCATTCGATCGGTGTCCGCCGCGACGCGAAAGCGGTGCCCGCGCTGGTCGCGTTGCTGCCGGATCCTTTTGCCGCATCCGCGCTGGCTCGCATTGGGACTCCGGAGGCGCTCGCCGCGCTGGAGCAGCATCTGCCCGCAACGGCTGCGGCCTGTCTGATCGCCGCCGAAGCGAAACCGGCGCTGTATGAAAAATTGATTGCCCCTTCGATTCCTGCGCACATCCGCATCGGCGCCATGACGGGAGCCATCCGCGCGCGCGGCGCGAACGGCATTCCGATGGTGATTCAGCAGCTTCACAGCGAGGATCCGGGCATGTTCGGTGTGGCGCTTCGTCTGGCCCGCGAGTGGAACGAGCCGAAGCTGACGGCTGCGCTTGCCGCCGAAATCAGCAAACTGCCGGCCGACCGGCAGGATTTGTTGGTGAGGGCGCTCGGTGATCGTGGCGAGCGGGCTGCGGTGCCGGCGTTGCTCGAGTTGCGCACGGCTGCCTCGATTCAGGCGTTGACGCAACTGGGCGCGACCGAAGCGGTGCCGATGTTGGTGGAGGTGGCGTTGGGCGGACGCGAACTGGCGGCTGCGGCGCAAGCTGCGCTGGTGAGTCTGCCCGGCCAGCAAGCCGAGAAGGCCGTGCTCGGATTGCTCGGCAACTCCGACCCCAAAATCCGCGCGCTCGGCATCAGTCTTGTCAGCCAGCGACGCGTCGCCGGCGTTGTGCCCACGCTGTTGAAAGCGGCCCGCGATTCCGATCCGGCCGTTCGCGCCGCCGCCATCCGCGCCGCCGGTGAGCTGGCAGGCGCCGGCGATTTTCCTGCGTTGATTGACCTGCTGTTGCAAGCGAAGTCCCCCGCCGAGACCGACGCCATCGAGACGGCGCTGACCAGTGTTTGTACCCGCGAATCGAAGCCAACCACCGCCAATGTAAAGATTCTGAAAGCCCTCTACGGCCATCTGCCCGATGGCCCGTTTGCCGATGTCACGGCGAAAGTCGCAGCGATGCTGAAGGACGGCGCCTACACCGTCGAGGCCTCCAACCGTAACTTCAAGGACCCGGCTCGCGGAAAGGTCAAGAAACTGCGCATTGAATACGATGCCGGCAACGGTCCGCAGACCAAAGAGGTGGCGGAGCGCGATTCGATCACGCTGGCCGCCGTTGCCGTGCCGCCTCAGATGACGGAAGCGCTGTGCGCGGCGCTGTCGAAAGCCAGCGGCGCCGCCAAGATCGTGTTGCTGCGGGTGCTTCGCGCCGCCGGTGGTCCGAAGGCACTGGCGGCTGTCCGCGCTGCCGCATCGGACCGTGACACGGAGGTTCGTGACGCTGCGTTGCGGGCGCTCTGCGACTGGCCGTCAGCGGAAGCGTTGCCGGATTTGGCGAACCTCGCGCGGACGGCGGCAGACCCGAAGTTTAAGATTCTCGCGTTGCGCGGCTGGCTCCGACTGGTGCCGCAACAGGATGCGCCGACGGAAAAGAAAGTGGCGTCGCTGAAGGAAGCCGCTTCCTTGATTACGCGCGATGACGAGCGGCAATTGTTGCTCTCGGCGCTCGGCAATGTGCCATCTCCCGAAACGCTGGCGATGACGATGCTGTTTCTGCAGACGCCGCGGCTGAAAGAGACGGCTTGCGTGGCCGCTGTCAACATCGCCGAAAAAATCCTGGAGACTCACCCAGCAGCAGTGGCCAACGCATTGGCGCAGATCAGCCCGAAGAACAAACGAATCGCCGAGCGCGCCCAGGAGTTGCTGGCGCAAGCGAAAAAGCTGGCGAAATAGCGAAAAAACGGTCGCGGTTGGGCCGGCCACCGCGTGACATGATGAAAACCGTTTTGCCACTGGCAACATGGATCAGCGCGACGGCCATTCGCCTCATCGCGCAAGACCTGAACTTCACCGCCGTCCGCGCCGAGGTGGATTTCAGCAAAACACTACAGCCGTGGGACGGTTTCGGATTCAATTACGTCGAGACCGCGCAGACGCGCGATTACGCCAAGGACCCGCAGGAATACGGCGGCTTCGGCCTGTTGAAAGAGGACGACCGCCAGAAGATTGTGGACCTGGTGTTCGGCGACGACGGCTTGCGCGTCGGATTGTTGAAGATGTTTCTCGACCCGTTTCATCAAACCGAACCCGGCGGCAGGTTTGATCACGAGACCACCACGAAATGGATGCGTTACTTCGCGCGGGAAGGATTGAAGAAAACCCGCGCCGCCGGCCGCGACCTGACGATCATCACCACGCTCTACGGTCCTCCCGCTTACATGACCAAACAGAAGGTCCTGCGCGGCCGCGACCTCGACCCGTCACACAAGCGCGATCTCGCGCGTTATTTGGTGAACTGGGTGAAGTTCCTCCGCGACAAGGAAGGATTGCCGGTCAAGTATGTTTCACTGCACAACGAAGGCGAGGACTGGTTCCGCTGGACGCGAGACGGCCTGACCGACCGCGCCAGCCACGACTACAACCTGTTCTGGCCGCCGACACAAGTGGTCGAATTCATCAAGATCGTCGCCGAAGAGCTGAAAACAGCGGGACTCGCCGACGTGGGCGTGACACCGGGCGAACCCAGCAACTGGTATCGCTTCGACACGTGGGGCTATGCTGATGCCATCGCTGATGACGCCGAGGCCTTGCGCAAGCTGAGCCTCATCACCTCGCACGGTTTCTACAACGGCAGCTACGGACGATGGTTTGGCGAACACAAAAGCGCCGGCATTGACAAGCTCCGCGCGAAACGCCCCGACCTGCGCGCGTGGGTGACCTCGACCAGTTGGAGCAAGATGGACGCCAGCAACATCAAGGAACATCACGGCAACATCTACAGCGCCAAAGTCAATGCCATCATCCCATGGGCCGGCATCCAGCGCCCTGCTCAATGGATCGGCGGCGACCCCAATCCCGGCTCCGCCTTCACCGTGCGCGAGGATGGCTCGTGGGAAATCCGACGCGGTTATTGGTTTTACAAACAGGTCGCGCGCGCCGGCCAGCCGGGCATGGCCGTGGCGCGCGCAAATGTGATGGACTCCGAAATCGCCGTCGTCGCCTTCGCCCGCAACGGCACGAGAAATCCCGATGCCTTCGTCGTCGTGAACATCGGGAAAAAGAAAACAATCAACCTCCACATCAAAGGCGTCTCGGCCAAAACCTTCACGGCATTCCGCACGAGCGAAGACCAGCAAGACAAGTTCGCCCCGCTCGGCACGCTGTCCGTGTCCGACGGCACGCTGCTCTACGAAGCGCCGAGCGGTTCGGTGACAACCTTTTTCGCAACGCAATGAAACACCCCATTCGTTTCTTCTGCTTTTGGCTATTGACGACGGCGACCGCACAGGTGCCGCTGCCGTCATGGAAACATTTGTCGAGCAAAAGCGGCGATCTGCCTGCGCCCAACGGCGGCAAGCAACAAACCGCCTGCGTCGTCGCCGACTTCGACCGCGACGGGCGGGCCGATGTCGTGATTGCCGAGCGCACACAAGCGCCTGCCATCATCTTGTTGCGGCAAACCGCGAAGGGCTGGGAGAAACTTGTCGTTGACGACACGCAGCAGCGACCCGAAGCCGGCGGCGTCGCACACGACGTGGACGGCGACGGCGATCTGGACCTGATCATCGGCGGCGACAGCCGCAGCGATGAGTTGTGGTGGTACGAAAATCCGTGTCCGAATTTCAACGCCCAAACGCCGTGGAAACGGCGCCTCATCAAAAAAGGCGGCGGCAAAGCTCACCACGATCAGGTCGTGGCCGATTTCAAAGGCACGGGCAAACCGCAATTGATGTTCTGGAATCAGGGCGCGCGAAAACTCTTCATGGCCGAGATTCCTGACAACCCGCGCACGGCGGATTCGTGGCCGTTGGTCGAAATCCTCGAAACCTCCAACGTGAAAACAGCCATCAAACAAGAGGGCATGGCGGCGTTCGACGTGGACGGCGACGGCCAGACCGACCTGTTGGCCGGGCTGTACTGGTTCAAACACGAAGGCGACAACAAGTTCCGTCCCATTCCGATCGCCGAGCATCCAGGCCGCATCGCCGCCGGTCATTTCAAGCCCGGCAAGATCGCGCAAATCATTCTGGCGCCCGGCGACGGCAACGGGCCGCTCTGGTTCATCGAATGCAACGGCAATCCCACCGATCCGACCGCATGGAGTCGTCGCCGATTGCTCGAGCGCGATGTTCTCTCCGGCCACACGCTGGCGGTGGCCGACATCAATGGCGATGGCCATCTCGATATTTTCTGCGCCGAAATGCACACGCCGGGGCCAAAGGAAAAATGCGCGGCGTGGATTCTCTACGGCGACGGCCAGGGCCATTTCCAAACGCAGCAACTCTCCGTCGGTATCGGCAACCACGATTCCCGCGTGGCCGACGTCAACGGCGACGGCAGGCTCGACATCGTGACCAAACCCTACACGTGGGACACGCCGCGCTGGGACCTGTGGATCAATCTCGGTTCAGCACGAAAAACCAAATAAGGAAGCGACCGCATGAAATACCTCAGTTGGCATACACGTTTCAGAACCGCGCTGCTCGCCATTCTGATGGCCGCACCGGCGCTCTCGCAGGCGGCATCGTTGCGCGTCAGCGAGAACAGGCGATTCCTTGTGACCGACAACGGCAAACCGTTTTTCTATCTCGGCGACACGGCATGGGAATTGTTCCACTGCCTGACGCGCGAGGAGGCCGATCTCTACCTGCGCACACGGGCCGAACAACGATTCAGCGTTATTCAGGCCGTCGTGCTCGCCGAGTTCGACGGGCTGCGTCTGCCGAACGCTTACGGCCATGTGCCGTTGCGCGACAACGATCCGACGCGCCCGGTCGAGGAGTATTTCCAGCACGTGGACTGGATGGTGCGCCGTGCCAACGAACTCGGTCTCTGGATCGGTATGTTGCCCACGTGGGGCGACAAATGGAACAAACGCTGGGGTAAAGGCCCGGAAATTTTCACGCCGCAAAATGCTCGCGCCTATTGTGAATGGTTGGCGCGCCGCTATCGCGACGCAAACATCATCTGGATTCTCGGCGGTGATCGTCCCATCGAGACCGATGCGCACCGCGAAATCATCCGCGCCATGGCCGCCGGGTTGCGCGCGGGCGACGGCGGCGCGCACCTCATCACGTATCATCCGAGCGGCGGACATTCTTCGTCGGAGTACGTCAACGACGAACCGTGGCTCGATTTCCACCAGATTCAGAGCGGCCACAGGCACCGCAACGCGGAGAACTACACGATGCTGGCGCGCGATCTCGCGTTGAAACCGCCGCGCCCCGTCATGGACGGCGAACCGTGCTACGAAAATCATCCCGTCCGCAGCGACAAGACCAAAACACAATGGTTCGACCAGTACGATGTTCGCAAGCTTTGCTACTGGGCACTTTTTGCGGGCGCGCACGGTCACACCTACGGTTGCCATGACATCTGGAGTTTTTACGATCCCCAAAAGAATCGCCGGTTTGTGGATCAACGCACCCCGTGGCAGGAGGCGATCCATCTGCCCGGAGCCAACCAGATGCGTCATGCCCGCGCGTTGATGGAATCGCGTCCGTTCCTCACGCGGATTCCCGATCAGTCAGTCATTGCTGGCGATCCGGGAAAAGGCGCGGAACATTTGCAAGCGACGCGCGATTCTGGCGGCAGCTATGCGATGGTCTATTCGCCGTTGGGCAGGCCGTTTCGTGTGCGGATGGACAAACTCGCCGGGTCGAAGGTTCGAGCCTTTTGGTTCGACCCGCGCACCGGCAAGACAACCGCCATCGGCGAGTTCCCCAACAACGGTGAACGCGAGTTCACTCCGCCCACCAGCGGCGAAACCAACGACTGGGTGCTGGTGTTGGACGATACGGCAAAGAAACGATGATGAGCGCAACGAGATCGTGCTGTTTGGCTCCATTCCTCATGGCTGCTGTGTCGTTACGAGCGGAGAACGTCGTTTTTCCGCCGGACGCTTTCGCGATCGGTGACGGGCCCGGCGTTGTGGACGTGACGAAGCCGCCTTACAATGCCGACAACACCGGCAAGACCGATGTCACCGAGGCGTTGCGGCGCGCGTATGCGGACATCTGGAAGGCGGACAAGAAGAACCCGCCACGCGGCGGCTGGGGTCCGCACCGCATCATGTATTTCCCCAACGGCACCTACAAAGTCAGCGGTTCCATCGAGTATCCCGTCGAACGGAAGTGGAACTCGAATCCGCGGATGGAAATGAACAACAAGATCCATTTCCAAGGCCAGAGCCGCGCGGGCACCATCATCCGTCTGGTGGACCGCGCGCCGGGGTTTGGCGACGCGCGCGCGCCGTTGCCAGTCGTCAGTTTCATCAAGGCCGGGCGGATGTCGAACGTGGCGATGATGAACACCGTCGCCAACCTCACCATCCAGACCGGCGCCGGCAATCCGGGCGCCATCGGGCTGCGGTTCCACGACAACAACTGTGGCTCGGTGCGCGACGTGACCATCGAAGGCGCGGGCGCGGTCGGACTGGACTTGAGCGGCGGCCTCACCGGGTTGGGCTATATCAAGAATGTTGCCATCAAAGGCTTTGACCGCGGCGTGCGTCTGGCCTCGACGCATCCGGGCTACACCTTCGAGCATCTCCAACTCACCGGCCAGCGCGTCGCCGGCATCGAGGTCTCCGACAATCACCTCACCGTGCGCGACTTGCGCAGCGTGAACACCGTGCCGGCCATCGTCACCGTGAACACCGATCTCGCCGCGCCGCGCAACCGCGCGCACGTCACGATTCTCGACAGCGAACTGATCGGCGGTGCGGCAACGGCGTCGGCGATTGACAACGCAGCCGGTTTTCTCTTCGCGCGCGACATCCGCGCCGCCGGGTACGGGAGCGCGATTCGCAATCGCGGCAAGCTGATTCCGGGCGCGAACGTGGACGAGTTCGTCTCCGACAACCCCGTGACCGTTGATGGCAAACCGGCGCGCTCGTTGTGCCTAGCCATCGAGGAAGCGCCTGATGGGCCCGTGGACGAACTCAAGGATTGGGCGAGCGTGACGCAATTCGGCGCGAAGCCCGACGACGACAAGGACGACACCGCCGCGGTCCAAGCCGCGATGGACTCGGGCAAGAGCACGGTTTATTTCCCGCGCGGCCAATACGACCTGAGCGCGCCGGTGCGCGTCGGCAAGAACGTGCGCCGCGTTCAGTTCCTCTGGTCGCGAATTCGCCCCGCCCCGAAAGGTTTCAAGAACGGCGACGCGGTGTTCAAAATCGTGGACGGCGCCGCGCCGGCCGTGGTGCTGGAGAACCTGGCCTACGGCGGCGCCGGCGATTTCTACTGGTTCGAACAGGCGACGAAGCGCACGGTCATCCTGCGCGACATTTTCATCGGCGGCAGTTCCGCGTGTTTCAAGGGCGCCGTGCCCGGCGCGAAGCTGTTTGTCGAGATGGCCGGTTGCAGTTCGCGCAACCAGCCCGGCTTCGCGTTGCGCGGCACGCAGGCTTGGATGCGCGCGCCGGACGTCGAGGGCACAGAGGCAAAATTTCTCAACGACGGCGGCGCGTTGTGGGTGCTCGGCTTCAAGACCGAGCAGGTGGGGATTGATTTCCACACGCGCAATGGCGGTCGCACCGAGGTGTTGGGCGGCACCATCAACCGCTACAGCGGCACCGTGCCCGCCGGGCAGCCGTCCATCCTGACGGAGAACGCCGCCGCGTGCGTCGTCGCCAGTGAAAACGTCGGCACCGGCAAACGCACCAGCTTCAACGAGATCATGGTTCGCGAACTCCGCGCCGGCCAGATACGCGAGATCAGGCGCGACCGTTTCCCCAAACGCGGCACCGACGCCACCAGTATCGCCTTGCCGCTGTACGTGACCAAGGAGTAAGCGATGAACGTTTTCACTCTGTTCACCACGGTCGCCATCGCAACCTGCGGCGCATTTGCGGTGGAACCGCCTTCGTCGCTGCGCGTCAGCAACAACGGGCGGTTTCTGGTCAACGAGTCCGGCGCGCCGGTATTTTTGTTGTGCGACACGGCGTGGTCGTTGGTGAACCGGCTTCGGCGCGAGGAGATCACGTCCTACCTCGAACACCGCCGCGCGCAAGGATTCAACGCAGTGACGTTTGTGCTGTATTCCACAGGCGATCCCAATCAAGCCGATTCCGGGAAAAACATCTATGGTCACGCGCCGTTTGAGTTGACAGATGGCCGCCCTGATCCAACTCGACCCTTGGTCACGCCCGACCAGAATTACTGGGATCACGTTGCGTTCGCTGTTGCGGAGACAAAACGATTGGGGTTTTATGCAGTCATCCTGCCGTGCTGGGGAAGCGCTGTTGTGGGCGGTTACCGCGGCGAACCGACACGCGACATCATCTTCAACACGGCCAACGCCCGCGTCTATGGACGCTGGCTCGGCGCGCGTTTCAAGGACGAGCCGCACATCCTCTGGATGCTCGGCGGCGACCGGCAGGCGGTGTATGGCGAACGCGATTTCCGTCCCGTGTTCCGCGCGCTGGCCGAGGGACTGACCGAGGGCGGCGCCCGTCAGATGAAAAGCTTCCACCCACCCAAACGCAGCTTGCAGTCCGGCGACTGGTTTCACACCGACGCCTGGCTCACATTCAACTCCATCCAGCATTGGCCGGAGGATCAGATCGCCGCCATCACGCGCGACTGGCAGCGCCAGCCGCCGAAACCGACGTGGGTCTTCGAGCCGCGCTACGAAGGCTACTGGAAGAAGCCCTACACCGCCGCCAATTGGGGCGAATGGCAGACCCGTCAACAGGCATACCAATCCGTCTTCGCCGGCGGATTTGGTTTCACCTACGGCCACGAACGAATCTTCTGCTTCGGCAAAGACGGCTGGGACTGGCGGAAGGAACTCGACGCGCCCGGCGCGTCGCAGTTGCGTCACCTCGTGGCGCTCATGTCGCGGTGGAGTCGTGCCGATTATCTCTCGCGCGTCCCTGACCAATCGTTGCTCGCCGGCGACGAAGGCAAAGCCGAGCGGCTCACCTCGGACCGGCTCACGGCCACGCGCAATGGTGACGCCACGCTGGCGATGATTTACAGCGCGAACGGCCGCGCGGTCCGCGTCCGCATGGAAAAACTCCGCGGCACGGCGATGAACGCCTCCTGGTTCGACCCGCGCACCGGCAAGACGACCGTCATCGGCGAGTTCCCCAATAACGGTGAACGCGAGTTCACTCCGCCCACCAGCGGCGAAACCAATGACTGGGTGCTGGTGTTGGATGCGGCTACGACGGCCTTGAACGAACTGCAACAAAAGCCATGAACTGTTTATTGCAATGGGAACGTTCCTGAGAGGTTTTTGGGGGCTGCTGGTTGGCGCTTGCCTCGCTGGGGCGGAAACGAAACCAACCATCAAGTTTCAGCGTCATCGTTTGGATTTGCTGGAGGGCGACTATGTTGCTTGCGGAGTGGCGCGCATTGGCGGAAGCCAAGGATTGGATTTTGTGGTCGGCGGCGGGCGCGGGATCAAACAGTTACTCTGGTATGAGTACCCGCAGTGGAAGAAATATGTCATTGCGGAAGGAATCTCCGACTACGGCGTGGGCTGCGCGGTTGCTGATGTGGACAGCGATGGGCATCCGGACGTCATCATCAGCGAGCAAAAACCGCAGCCCGGGCTGGTGTGGTATCGAAGCCCCAAAGACCCCCGCACCGGCCAGTGGGAGCGGTTCATCATCAAACCCGGCGATTGGGTTCATGACATCGTATGGACAGAGATGACACAGCCCGACGGCCGGCGCGCCCGCGGAATCGTTACGGAGTGGAAGCGACGCGTCATCACCTGGTTCGCGATCCCCAGCGACCCAACCAAGCCGTGGCCGGAGGTTGTGCTCAACAACATGGGTGCGATGTATGAGGGAACGGCCATTGGCAATCTCGCGGGGCGCGGTCGCCCGGACATCGTGTGTGCGGGTTCATGGTACGAAGCGCCCACCAACGCGCAGTGCGGCGAGTGGAAACGGCACCGAATCAGCTCGTTTCGAAATCTTTGCCGCGCTGGCGTGGGCGATTTCAACGGCGACGGGCGACTTGACATCGTGTTGGTGGAAAGCGAATACGTGGATGGCCACCTCGCTTGGTATGAGGCGCCCAACGATCCGGTCGGCCAGCAATGGAAGGAACACCGCCTCAACCATGGCGACCTTTACTTCGCGCACACCCTCGGCGTCGCCGATTTTGACGGGGACGGTCGTCCCGACATTCTGGTGGGCGAGATGGGACAGGGCGGTTACCATGCCGCGCCGCCTTCACATCCGCCGCGCCTCATGGTTTATCGAAACGACGGCAACGGGTGTTTTACCCCGTACGTCATCAACCACGGCGAAGGAATTCACGAGGGTATCGTTGCCGATATCAACGGCGACGGAAGACCTGACGTCATCGGTAAGAACGCCCTTTACCGACAGGAGGATCCGCCGCACAAGATCAATCCGACCAACGTGGATTGGTGGGAGAACCTTTGTGCTGCCCGATAATCCAGCATACAGTTTGTTTCGTTGCACAGGAAAACAACAACTGGGTTTTGGTGTTGGATACTCGGTGATGAACGCGCTGCGCCTGGTCTCCCTCTTGGCGGCCAGTCTTGCGGCTGACATTGCCGCATTTGCCGCCGGGCCTCGTCCGCGGCTGGCCGTGATCACCGACATCGGCGGTGACCCCGACGACCAACAGTCCATGATCCGTCTGATGGTGTATGCGAATGAGTTTGAGATCGAAGCACTCATCGCCAGCGCGTCGGGCACGCCGGGAGAATTGAAGAAGGCCGTCACACGACCCGATCTGGTTTGCGAAATCATTGCCGCGTACGAGCGTGTGCTGCCGAATCTGAAACGTCACGCCAGCGGTTGGCCGGAAGCGGAGCAGTTGCGCCAGCGGGTCAGGTCCGGCAATCCCCAGCGCGGCCGCCGAGCCATCGGCGAGGGACACGACACTGAAGGGTCTCGGTTTCTGGTGGAACGCATTGATGACGGCTCGCCGGAGCGGCCGTTGAACATCACCATCTGGGGCGGCCAGACCGATCTGGCGCAAGCGCTCCGGCGCGTGAAACACGACCGCGGCGAGGCGGGTTTCCGCGAGTTCGTGCGAAAGTTCCGCGTGTATGACATCAGCGATCAGGACGGCATTGCCGACTGGATGCGCGCGGAGTTTCCCGGTATGAACTACATACTGTCGAAAGCGCCCGCCGGCCGCGACAAACGCGAGGGAACGTATCGCGGCATGTATCTCACAGGAGACGAATCGCTCACCAGCCGCGAGTGGGTCGAGCAGAACATCCGCGCCAGCGGACCGCTCGGCGCGTTGTATCCGACCAAGACGTGGACGGCTCCGAACAAGCACGGTTGCCTGAAAGAAGGCGATACGCCCTCGTGGTTTTTCTTCCTCCCGCTTGGCGGCAACGACCCGCGCGATCCCTCGAAGCCCGGCTGGGGCGGCCAGTATCGGCGCGAACCGGACGGCTGGTGGTGCGACTTGCCGGCGAAGGACGGTTTCGATCCGCGCACCACCGTGAGCCGGTGGCGTCCCGATTTCCAGCGCGATTTCGCCCGACGAATGGCATGGTGCCGATCCGATCAACCCGATCAGCCGTTGCCGCGACTGCGCGTCAGCGACAACCAGCGATTCCTCGTCACTGCCGACGGCAAACCGTTCTTCTGGCTGGGCGACACCGCGTGGCACATGTTCGGCAAGTCCGTGCGCGAGCCGGCCACCAATCAGCCGCCGGTGAGCCTCTACTTTTCCAATCGTGCTGCCAAAGGATTCACTGTCATTCAATCGGTCATCGTGCGCGCGCCCATCGGCAGTTCGTGGGCCAACGCTTACGGTTTTGAGCCGTTCGAGAACCGCGACTGGTCGCAACCGCGGCTTCGGTCCGGCCCCAACGACGATTATTGGGATCACGTGGACTGGTGTATCGCGGAGGCCCGACGCCATCAGCTTTACATGGCCGCGTTGCCGTTTTGGTTGAACGACATCACGGACGACAATCCGATGGTGCGCGACCCGCGCGTGGCGTATCGGTACGGCCACTTCCTCGGCTCGCGTTACGGCAAGGAACCGCACCTGATCTGGGTGCTCGGAGGCGATGCGCACCAAAAAGGCCGCAACGTGGACACACCGTCGCGGCTGGCGTTGGTGCGGGCGCTCGCCGAAGGCATCGCCGACGGCGTCAACGGCGTGGACCGTTTCGACGGCCAAGCCGACTGGAGCACGACGTTGATGACGTTTCACCCGCCGGGCGGCGGCCGTTCCTCCTCGATGTGGCTGCACAACGAGCCGTGGCTGGATTTCAACATGATCCAAACCACCACGCGATTCCGGTTCGAGAACTGGCGGACGGTCGCCAACGACTACGCGCTTCAGCCGCCGAAACCGACGCTCGACGCCGAGGTCGCTTACGAAGATTCGCTTTCCCTTCGCAAGACCGAACCGCAAGACCGTCGTATCCGACCGTGGGACGTTCGCCGTGCCGCCTACTGGAACGTGTTTGCCGGCGGCTTCGGCCACACCTATGGCCACCGCAGTTTTATTGGCTGGATTCGCAAGGGCGAAACCTACCGTTACGGCGCGCACATCCCGTGGTATGAATCGCTCGATGCCCCCGGCGCGTTTCAAGTGGCGCACCTGCGACGGTTGATGGAATCGCGTCCATTCCTCACGCGGATTCCCGATCAATCACTAATTGCAAGCGACCCGCTGACCGGCGAGTCTCACCTTCAAGCCACCCGTGATGCGAACGGCGCTTACGCGATGGTCTATTCGCCGTTGGGCAGGTCGTTTCGTGTGCGGATGGACAAACTCGCCGGGTCGAAGGTTCGAGCCTTTTGGTTCGACCCGCGCACTGGCAAGACAACCGCCATCGGCGAGTTCCCCAACACCGGCGAACGCGAGTTCACTCCGCCCACCAGCGGCGAAAACAACGACTGGGTGCTGCTGCTGGACAACGTGGGGAACCAACAATAGCGTTGTCTCCACCACCAACCACTTTTCTGAGCCTTGCATTGCTCTGTGTGTTGCGTTAGCCCAAGTTCGTCAGTCAATGGAATGGTTGGCTTGATTTGCAGGCACTTGTGACTTTTGGGGGACGATTTTCGGCACTACATTTGGCAGGATCTTGGGCCGTTTCGGCAGGGCC
>Ga0272448_1001851_pt1 | contig 27780 bp, 28 predicted proteins | sample YNPCB0191_FD_202220 | JGI IMG/M metagenome (GOLD analysis project Ga0272448, IMG submission 202220) | Hot spring sediment microbial communities from Yellowstone National Park, WY, United States - YNP-CB-019-1 | ecosystem: Environmental > Aquatic > Thermal springs > Hot (42-90C) > Sediment... | reverse complement strand
GGCCTCAAAGCGTTTCTCAGCGTGTTCACGGGTTGACAGGTCTTGCCAGTTCATAGCCCCATAAGGATAAAGCTGGCAGAAATGGCCTTGCATTGACCTTTCGCTTGGGTATATACTTTCATCTTTGGAGGTGAAATATGAAAAGGATAGTAGCAAGCGCAGGGATCATAGGGCTGGCTCTCCTTCTTTCGTGCGGAGGAGGCGAGGAAACCAAGCAGAACGGTATCCTCTATGCAAATGCGGTGGCCGAACCCGGCTACGATTCTTTGGAGGCTGGGGCCATGCTGAGCGCGGATGTGATGGTTGACTCCTCTGACCTCACCCTAAAGGTCAACGGAACCGAGCTTGAAATTGAGGCGGGCGGGCCTTATCCCTATTTTTGGTTTGGCGGGGATGTCCGTAAAGCAAACCCCTCAGAGCTCTCTTTCGCCAGCTCGGCCCTCGGGAACGCCTCAGCCAGCGCTAAAATACCCGATTCCATTGCTGTGGATAGCCCTCAGGACGGCGATACCCTCCCAACAGGCCAGGATGTAGATGTGACCTGGGACAGCGTCGCGTGCGATTTCTACTGGTTCTCTGTGGATGTTTACTTCTACGATACCGCTGGATACTACCTTGACTCCAGGTACTGGTATGGATACACGACGAGCTTGTCCTACACCATACCAAAAGATTCTCTGAGCTATCCGGGAATGGCATACGCCGAGGTTGATTTTGAGGTTAACCCTGTCTTTGGGCCTGTTCCCGCACCAGGGGCAAAGGGCAACATCACCGGAGACCTGGAAGGCTTTTTCTACGGCGTTGGCGCTGGGGGCGTGGCGTCCTTCTATGTGGGAACTCCTGTTAAGCTCGGCAAAACTAGGCCCCACAAGCCATCCGACGGCAAAGCCTTCCTGAAAGGCGTGGCTGAGCTCATCGGCCGTTAGACCCACATAAAAGCTGATAACCCGGAGCGGATCGCGCGATCCGCTCCTTTTTAATCGGGCTATTTTTGCGCAAACCGGATCCCCGGGTTCGCCTCCGGGACTTGAAGGCCGGTCTTCGGCCACGGATCGGGCCTTGACAGGCCGAGCCAAATCGGTTATAATTTGCGCGTTGACGATGGAGGTGTGATATGTTTATATGGAGTATGATCCTCTTGGGAGGGGCGGAGGAGGTAGCGAGGATAGCCCCTTCGGATAAGGCTGATTCTGCTTCTGTCCAGGCCGAGAGAAGCGAGAATTCTGGGGTTTTCGTCCAGAAGTCCTCGCTTCAGAGGTTCTTTTACAACCCATCCATGCTCCTGGTAGGAGGTCCGGAGCCCTCATATGAGGCCAAAACACCCTTTGACATCCCAAAGGCTATGAGGTCCTCCCCCTGCGAGGACTGCGACGCGGATGTGATGCTCCTGAACGCTTGCTATGACCTTAACGATCCACGTCTCGGCCAGTGGGCCTTCTGGCGGTCCATGGCCATAAAGAACAACGACCCTATCTTTGGCCTTGACTTCCAGACATGGCAAAACGATACTCCCGGTAATTTGTATTGCAATGACACTTACAGAGTCACGGGCGGTTATTCGGGCTACCACATCCCGAACTACACCCTCGCCAACCACAATGTGGGCTATGTGGGTATCTGGCTCAATACAGCCGAGGGCGCTGATCTTTCAGTAGGCTTGGGAAGGTATTACATAGAAGCGCACGAGAAGTGCGTTTTCCGTTGCGCGCAGTATGTGAACCAAGGTGGTTATTGGTATTGGTGCTACAGCGACCTCCTTGGCTACACTGGCGGTTGGACATGCGATGCCGGCTATCCTGGCGTGGTCTTTGACATTGGAACCCTTACCTCAGGCCAGACCTATGTTTTCTACGCTTACGGATTCGGGAGTTTCCAGCCATACATGGGCATCCACAGGGGCGTGAACGATGTTCAGTGGAACTGGCAGAACAGGGGAGAGGCCGACTATTTCGGGACTGGCGCTGTTAGTGATAGTGGTTATGGTGTATCACACGTCTACACAGCGCCGGTGACCGGGAGGTTTGGCGTGATAGTGGGCGAGTATAACATGGGGAGCGCGCCGCAGGATACCTTTTTGGTAGGATTCTACCCATACTACGCCAACATGGTGAACGAGACCCCCATATCCATAACCCAGGGCGCTCTGGGAAGGTTCGTTCAGCCAAACTCCGTTCAGCGCTGGGCTGTTGTGGGGACAAAGCCGGATGTCCGAGAGGACTATAATGTGGCGATCAGGGTCATCCACGACATAAACACCATCTGGTATCCCTACATATACGCTTACTCCGCCGAGGACAGCGGCATCACTGACTTCGTCATGATCAACTTCCACAACAACTCCGGCGACGCGATAACGGGCGTTGACTGGTTCGCTGAGTTCAGCAAATACCAGTGCTACCGGGGGACGAATGTCACGGCTGAGTGGTGCCAGAACCACGGCGTAATAGACACCATAGGAACCTACGGGCCTTACACCTACACGGCCAACGAGGTCGCCTGGAGCTGGGACATATACCCGTATACCAACTGCCGGGCATCCGATACCGCAGGGACCATAATCCAGATTGATGTAACAAGCGGGTCAATTGACCTCGGTTTTGCCATAGCTAACCCATCCGGAGGTGATTTCCAGGGCAGGTATCAGATGTCCATGGTGGTCAACAACTCCGGCCCCGGCATTGACGAGATCGGGATCTGGAACCCACCTACCAGCGGTGTGCCGTATGGGCTTACGGTGTTTTCGGAGAACTTCCAGGCCGGGACATTCCAGATAATATACAGGTGCCCAACCCCACTTTATGAGGGCGAGAAGGAGGAATCCGGAGCAATCCCGAGCGAGTTCTACGCCAGACCAAAGGGCGCGGTTTTCTCAGGTAAGCTCCTCCTTGAGATAGGCCTTCCTTCTGACAGCAGGGTTAATCTCGTGCTCTACGGCTCTGACGGGCGCACGGTCCTTTCGGATGGGTTTGAGCTTGAATCGGGCAGGCACCAGATTCAGAAGGATATATCGCGCCTGCCTGCGGGCGTTTATTTCCTTAAGGTCTCCGCGCAGATGGGAGAGGTCTCCGGCAAGATAATGGTGAAATAGCTCTCGGCGTTGCGCGAGGCCGAACCGGCCCCTTAAAATATACCCCTAAGGGAGGTGATAGAGAATGACCGCCTTGATAACCTGCGCAATGCTCTGCGCTGGCGCTACAAAATACGAGTATAGGCACGGGGCGGGAGCTAACCTCAAGTCTGACGCTTCCGTCCAGACCATATCAGCAACCAATACCTGGTATGAGGGCATAATCGCGGACGAGGTGGACTGCCAGGGCCCTGGCACATACAGCTTCATAACCAACGCCGGCCACCCCTGGGGAGATAACCTGAACATCCTGTTCTATGTTCCGCCCAGCTCCGGCTACGACGCGCCCTGGTGGAGCTACACCACTGTCAGGGATTACACGGGCGCCAGGGAATACATCCTCGGTTACAACGACTGCTGTGAGGAGGACGAGTGGGGCGATTGCGTTGAGTGGCCCATGCTCAACCTCGTCGCGGGAACCCCTGGCTACACCCTTGAGGACGCATACCCATACAGGACGGGCCAGGGGAACTTCAACGGCACAGCTGGCGTGAGGACAACCTGGAGCGTATCCGGAGTGATGGATATCACGGAGGAGATAGAGATGACCGGAACCTCTTTTGACAACAGCCGGATCCGCTACACGGTCATTGTAACCAACCGCTCAGGCTCACAGAGGTGTTTCGGGATAAGGGGATTCTTTGACATCAATGTCGCTGGGAACGACGGCGCGTATTTCTGGGACCCCGTGAACGGATGGCGACAGGACGAGGAGGGCTGGAACAACCCGCCTTTCAAATACTATGTGGTCTCCGAGGTCTACGGAGGAGGAACCCGGTATATCTACGGGAACATATCGGATTCATCCTACGGCATGACCCCCACGAAGCCGGACAGGTTCTCATACGCGTACTGGGGAGACTTTGAGGAGCCTTTCGGTAACGGGCTGTGGGCGAACGCTTGGCTGGACTGCTCCGCTCAGAACAGGAATGTTGGGGGAACGGACGCGTCCGTCGCATACTGGTGGGGTTATGACGGAACACCAATATGCCTGAACCCCAACGAGAGCTTCAACGCCACAACCTACTTCTTCGCTTCGCCCCAGCCCCTTGATGTTCAGGAGGAGGCCGGGGGGCCCTCCGGGCCCATATTCGGCGTTAGGCTTGAGGAGGCCGTGGTGGGGGACGAGCTCAGGGTCATATATATCCTGACGAGGGACGCTGATGTCCGCCTCGCGGTATATGACCTTTCCGGAAGGGAGATGCTGGGCCTTGAGAGGAGCCTTGAGAAAGGTAGCGGCGAGATATCTCTTCCAGTTTCAGGACTGGCTCGTGGGCTTTATTACATGAGGTTTGAGGCGGGCGCGGATGCGAGGACCCTCCGTTTCGTGAAGCGCTAGCTTGCAAAGGGCCGGCCTCCGGCCTTATGCTTTTGAAAACCGAAGGAGGTTTTGAAATGTTGTTCTTAGCTACGCTGATGGTTGAACTCGCGCCAGAGGCCAACCTGTATCTGGAGGGGCGCGAGAACCCCTCATACTGGAAGGAAGCAGTTCTCGGCAGGGGCGTCGTTGTATACACAGCAGGAACTGACCTTGAAGCGAAGGCCAAGGAGCTCGCCTCACGCGGCGCCACGATAATCAGGGTGAACGAGATACCCGGAAGCATAGTCTTCACTATACCCGAGAAGACCGTTGAAGCGACTAGGGCATTCATAGACGCCTTGCTGACCGACCCGGCTGTCCTATATGCGGAGCCCGACTTCAAGGTTTATCCGTTCTTTACGCCCAACGACCCATACTGGACATCTTCCTACCAGTGGGGCGTGAGGGACATCAACGCGGACGACGCGTGGGACATAGCAGGCCTCGGCTCAATGAGTGTGATCCTGGCGATCGTTGACCAGGGCGTTTATTACACCCACCAGGACCTGGCCGCGGCTTACGGTTCTCCCGTTGGCTATGACTTTGTTGACGAGGACACCGATCCCTCCCCTGGCAGTGGCGAGGACCACGGAACCTGGACATCCGGAATAGCCGGCGCCCGGATAAACAACGCCATAGGCATGGCCGGCGTCAGCAATTCAAGGCTTTACGCCCTGCGCGCTATGAGTGCCTCTGGCGGCACATACACCGACATAGGCGACGCGATATACTGGGCCGCTAACAACGGCGCGCACATTATTTCCATGAGCTTGGGCGGATACAGCAACTCCTCCTATCTCCAGAGCGCCTGTCAGTATGCCTGGAACGCCGGGCTTTACCTCGCGGCGAGCTCGGGCAACGATGGATACAACTATGTCGCCTATCCGGCCGCTTATTCCACCGTTGTCGCTGTTGGAGCGATAGATCAGTCCCACGCAAGGCCTTCCTGGAGCAACTACGGCGCTGACCTTGAGCTCTGCGCGCCGGGGGTATCGGTCCTGGGTTGCTACAGCACAAACAGTTACGCTTACGGCGACGGCACATCCGCCTCCTGCCCCTTCGTGACAGGCGCGGCCGCGCTCGTCAAGGCCTATAGGCCCTCCTACACCAACGAGCAGATAAGGAACCTCCTTAACAACACAGCGCACGACTGGGGCTCTGCTGGTTGGGATCAGTATTACGGCTATGGGGAGGTTGACCTTTATGCGGCAATTGTCGGCGCTGGCATAACCGAGGACGAGCTCGGCACAAAGTTCCCTGTCAAAGCGGTTGTCTCTCCCAGCGTTTCCCGCGGCGACGCGAACCTTCTCCTCACGCTCGGCGGCCAGAGAGATGTCACGGTCTCGGTCTATAACTCCCAGGGCGCGCTCGTTGCCACCTCGTTCAAGGGTTCCCTGCCCGGCGGTGAGCACAACATAGGCCTTGACCTTTCGGGCCTTTCCAGGGGAACCTACATGGTCGTGGTCTCGGACGGCTACAGCAAAGCTACAAGCAGGCTGATAAAGGAATAATCTAGGAAGACGAAAAACAGCGGCCCTCTCTCCGGAGAGGGCTTTTTATTCCGGCAGGCAGGGGACGGCGGGTTAGAAAACCTGTGCTGGGAACGGGGAACCCGATCGCTAGGCTGAGATCTTTCACTCTCCTGTCAGCCTCACTTCGTCAAAGAAAAGCGTGGCCTGGCCGTCAGCGCCTGAATAATCCACCCTGAACGGGAACTCAAGCCCTCCTTTCAGGTTCCTGTAATCCCCGAAAAAGAAACTCTCTCCCCACATTGAGAGGCTTTTTATCCTATCGCCATCAAGGCTCAGCGTGGCCGTGTCGGAGCCGAGCTTCATTTCAATCACGATTATCTCGCCTGCTGTTCTCGCTGATGTGATTGAATCCGCTATTGATTCATCCGGGATGCCGAAGAGCAGGGATGCGGGGCCCTGGTTGGGCAGGTCCACAACCGAGAGGACCCCGCCAAAGGGGCCGTGTAGGGTGAGCCTCATGAGGGATGTGTCCTTGGAGATGGTAAAGCTCCCCTCTAGGGCGAGGATACCTTGGGTTCCCCTGTATCTCCCAAACCCATTCATCTGCCTGACGAAGGCGTTGTGAGATACGGCCTTTAACAGAGCCGAGGCCGCGGCGTGCGGGTCCATCTCGCTGGGCGGCCTCGCTTCCCTGGGAACGCAGGATAGTGCCGCCAGGGCTACCAAAACCGGACTGACCTTCTGCATCTCTCTGCCCTTATTATTGAGATTATATCAAGGGCGGCCTCTTCCACCCTTTCGTTAACAACCCAATAATCGTAGCCGGCGCCCTCCTTCATCTCCATTTTTGCGGCCTCAAGCCTGGCGAGCATCTGGCCCTCGTCCTCGGTCCCTCGGCACGAGAGCCGGGCCGCAAGCTCCTCAAGGGAAGGCGGAGCAATGAAAACTGTTATGCACCTGGCGCCAAAGCCCTTCCTTATCTGTCTCGCTCCCTGAGTATCAATCTCCAGAAGGACATCAATACCCCTGGCCAGGTTTTCCAGAAGCGGTTTCTTGGGCGTCCCGTAGTAGTGCCCGAAAACCCTCGCCCATTCTACAAATTCACACCTTTCAATGCCCTCAAGAAACTCCTCCTCGGAGAGGAAGATGTAGTCAAGCCCGTTGACCTCCCCTGGCCTTGGGGGCCTTGTGGTTGCCGAGACCGAAAGCCAAATCCCCCCTATGCCCTCCATTACCCTTTTTATAACTGTGCTCTTGCCGGAACCCGATGGGCCCGATACTACTGCCAGAAAAGATTCCCTCTTCACTCCAAGTTCCTGACCTGTTCCCTTATCTGCTCCACGAGCTCCCTCATTGCTACCGAGAGGAGTATTAGCCTCTGGCAAGAGCTCTTGGAGGAAAGCGTGCTGGCTTCCCTGTGAAGTTCCTGACAGATGAACTCAAGGCGTTTGCCCACAGGCTCGCCCTGCGACAGGGCCTCACGGAAGGCTGAGATGTGCCCCCTGAGGCGCTCCAGCTCCTCCTTCACATCGGCTTTTATGATGATCCAGCTTGTTTCCACCAGGAGCCTCTGGCGAACCTCCTCGTTGGCCAAGGGCAGTCTCGCTATGTTCTCTTCAACGAAACGCCTCCTGGATTCGTTTTCCTCTTCCTTCAGGGATTCGGCCTCATCCGTGAGAGCTGACAGCCTGTCCAGGAGATCAACGAGACAGGCCTTTGTCCTCTCGCCCTCTTGGGCGCGGGTCCTATTCATTTCATCAAGGGCATCTGAGACGAGCCTCAGGAGGTCATTTAGAAACCCCTCGTTCCCCCCTGAGAGCGCGGCGGCCACGCGCGCGGCGTTTAGGAGGTCAACGGTCGGGACTATTCCCTCGGGCACGAACTCCTTTACCCGGCTCAGGTATTGAGTGAGAGCTGGCCCGTTCAAGGGAAAAAGCCCCTCAGATTGGATAAACTTGACGGTCAGGTTCACCTTTCCCCTTGAGAGCTTCTTTTGGACTAGCCTCCTTATCTCAACCTCGGCCTCAGCCAGCTCGTCAGGAAGGGATACCTTGATCTCCAGAAACCTTGAGTTCACCGAACTTGCCACTACCGCGACCGTATGATCCCCCACTCGTCCTTGGGAGCGGCCGAAGCCGGTCATGCTCTTAAGCACGGACATATTATACCTGTTGCCGGTTGCCGGGCGCCAGTTGAGCGTGCCCCTCTCAGCTATTCGGTAGTTTTGGTGAAGATCCCCACCGTATCCCCGCCGAACTGGACCTCAAATCCATCGCCGATCTGGTTAGCGGGGAGGCAGTAGCCTCGGTAGGCCATGTAGTAGAAATCACCGTCCCTGTAAAGCTTGAACTTCTTGCCGGCAAAGCGCTCGTCAGGCTCCCACTCCTTGTAGCGGCCCTTCTTGTCCCGCCAGTAAAACTTCTGCGCGACCAGGACCTCTTTCTGGCGCTTTCCGCACGGCGGGTCATCGGATATGACGAAAACGAGGACCGTATCCGGAACGATCCAGCTCCTCGCCGTGTCACCTTTCCATATCAACTGCCAGCACTTGTTTCTGTGGAGAACCCACTCCTGGCCTTCCCTGGCGTAGACCTTGTAGTGTATGATGTCCTTCAGGGTATCGTTTCTCTCTTTGCCGGAGGTATCTATGTAGGTAAGGATAGCCTGCCTCAGGAACTGGCCGGTTGGATAACCGCACTCCGAGCCTCCGGACTTCTGGGAGAGCAATAGCAAAAAACTTGCAAGGTAGCTCACCCGTTAATTTTAATGCAGGAGGTCAGGGGGTTTCCAGGGTGCGCGCTAGCTCATAATTATAGCTACCCAAAGCCCTCCGTCTTATGCGCAAGGGAAGGTCAAAACTCGGGCGTTCGGCCCTCGCGGGTGAGATACAGGCACAACCCCTTAACGAGCGAGACATACCCCAGGCCGGATAAACCGGGCCGCTACATCCGGGAACATAGTAAGGGGCGCCCCTGGTTCCCAGAAGAGAACGATGTCCTTGTCTTTTCCCAAATAAACCTTCTCCATGCCCATGGTGTAGAGTGCCAATTGAGAACCTGGCCTAATACTATGGATTCATTATGATAAAGCCAGGCAGGAAGGTTGCTGGCCGGTTTCAAGGCAGGGGGTCAATACCGCCTGTGGTAGGCTTCCAGAGCTCGTAGATAATTGATGCTACCGTGTTGTTCTGAAGGAGCATGTAGTAGAGGCTGTCAATCCGACTGGACTCTTCTTCGTTTGAGTGCTCGTATGTCCAACCTCCGGGGCTAGCCCGGATCACAGCCCATAGGCCTATCCATTTCCTTTCCATCTCATCCTCCTTTGGTTGTGGGTGAGGCAATCTTTAAGGCCTTGATCCACAAGAAGCACTTGCGATATATTATCCGTGTGACCGAGAATAAAAGAAAGATTTTCGCTGAACTTTGGAACGCAGAAGGTAGCGCAACCGAGAAAGCAAAGCGTGTGATTGAGGAACTGGGCGAGGATGGGGCGAGGCTCGCGCAAGAGGAGCTCGGCATCCCTTTCTCCCTTTTCCAGCGCGCCGGGGTTATAGGTCCAGAGGAGAGCCTGATTATACCGGGCGGCGATTTCTACATACCATTTGAGATCAAGGTTGAGCCCGGAGGCGAGCTGGTTGTTTCCCCCGGCACGGTCATGCGGTTTGAGCCGGAGGCCGGCATAACTTGCTACGGTCTCCTGAGGATGATCGGTAGCCCTGAGAACAGGATAAGGCTCCTGCCCAAGGACGAGGCCAAGGGCTGGGCAGGGGTGCGCCTTGAGGGATCGGAAACCTGGGGATCAATACTATCGCTGTGCGAGATATCGGGAGCGCTCGGGGTGGTCTATCCTGGGGAAAAGACATCGTTTGGCGGGGGTTTGGTCGTGGCGGACACGAAGATAATAAAGGTCCACAATTGCCACTTCAAGAACTGCAAGGCTGACTACGGAGGCGGAATGATGGCCGCTGGCACGGTTGACCTTGAAATAATAGGGAACACCTTCCTGGAGTGCTCGGCCAAAATAGGCTCCGGGCTCGCCCTTGCCGAGTGCGTTGGCGTTGTCCTTGAGGCCAACAAGATATACAACAACCGCTGTGAGGAGGACGGTTCAACCGGCGCCGGAGCAATGGTTTCCGATTCCCAGAATATCCTCTTGCTCAGGAACGACATCCGCGGCTGTGCCTCCAGCGCTGGCGCCGGGATAATGATAGTGGACTCGCAGAAGGTCTTTCTTGAGGAGAACCTCTTCTTTCAGAACACGGCCTCGGACGAAACGGATGGCAACGGCGGCGGCCTAGCGGTAGCCGCCTCAAGGAGCGTTGAGATAGCGAAGTGTCGCTTCATCAGCAACTCAGCCTCCAACGGCGCTGGAATGGTTATCATGCGCTCCGGCGATGTTAGGGTAGCTGAGTGCATCCTGGTTGAGAACTCCGCGGCCGGCACGGAGGAATCCGCTGGCGGCGGGGCGTTCTTCGGGGATGTTGCGGATCTCAGGCTTGAACGAAACAGGTTTGAGAACAACATGGCCTCCGTTGGGGCCGGATTCGCGGCGTTCGGTTCCCCGCGCATATCGGTAGTGGGCAATGTGCTCTCGGGCAACATGGCCAGAAGAGGTGGGGGCGGCGCGGCGGTCTACGATTGCGCGAGCGCGCAGTTGGAGGACAACGACTTCGTCGCGAACACATCCTATCAGGGTGCTGGACTGCTTCTCAACGCTTGCCCGAGGTCAGCTATAAAGAGGAATCGTTTCAGGGCCAATCGGACTGGCCCGAAGGAGGACTCGCTGGGCGGCGGGGCCGTCATCATTGACTCAAAGAGGCCTGCCGTGATCGAGAACGAATTCCGTGATAATATCTCAGTTATAGCGGGCGCGCTGATGCTCTCCGGGTGCAAGAATCCTCTGGTCCGCGCAAATAACTTTGTTGGCAACTCAGGCGTTGCCGGCATAGTGGCCTTCTCCGAGTGCGAGGGAGGCAGGATGGAGAAAAATAGGTTCAGGGCCAACGAGGTCATGGGCGAAGGGTTTGTTCTCAAAAACAAGTCCGATATCGCTGAGATAGATAACATTTATCAGGATTGATCGCGGCCCTCGTCATCTCTCAGATCCTTCTGGAACCCCATTCTGAGGTCTCCACCGGGATGTTCACCAAAAACGAACAGCGCCGTGGAGGCTGGGCTTTTTTCAAGGTTGGGGCAGAGGTATTCAGGTTCAAGGGCGTGGGCCTCATAGCTGGGGGATGGGCAGGCGTTATGACCAAGGAGGGCCAGGGCATCATCCAGTTCGCGCCCTGGTGGGCTGATTACTGCGGTTATGCCGGCTTCAAGAGGAGAGAGCTTGGCCTGCGGCTTGAGCACACCTGTTTCCACAGGGTTGATACCGCTGTGGACCGCTCGCTTTACTGGAACGCCATAAGGCTATACTGGGAGGGAACCAGGGGCCCGCTCTGGATGTTTCTCTCGGGCGCTTTCTACATAAACGACAAGGACAGGTATTGGTTGTCAATGGGCGCTGATTACGCCAACGACCTTACATGGGAGATTGAATACTCTCCGCTTCCCCACGCATTCATCAGGTTCTGGAACTTCACGGGCGTTGGGCTGAACTACCGGAGGTTTCACATCGGGACAGAGCTGGACGCCGGCGCCCTCTTCACAAGGGAAGACTCCAGATTGCGCCTATTCGTGGGCTGGCGCCCATACGACCGCAACCAACACCGGCCAACCGAGGCGTTCCTCGCCGGGCTGAGGTTCGGTTTCTAAATCAAACCTTTATAGGGTCAGCCGAAAAATACCTGCGGAGAGCGGCCTGCCGTTTTTGACCCAATTCCCAACTTGCCAGCATATATAGCCCATATGCCTCATCCTATTCCCATACCCCTGGCACAGACTCGCCGCAGTCTGGACACATTCCACCTCTTAACCTGTTCTGGATTACGGAGAACCAGTGGCGCTTTATCAGGAGCGCCCCGCACGAGGGGCAGTGCGTGTCCTCAAATCCCGGCATGTCCCTGTTGCCGGGATAGATGAACGAGAGGCCTTCGCCTTTCCCTATTTCAATGGCTCTCCTGAGGGAGGAGGCCGGAGTGGGCGGTATGTCCCTTGCCCTGAAGGCTGGGTAAAACCCCGAGACATGCCAGGGGGTTTCCGGGCCCAGCTCTTGGGATATGAACCTGGCTATCTCCCTTATCTCGCGGTCAGAATCGTTGACGCCAGGAACCAAAAGCGTAGTGACCTCAACCCAGACGCCCATTTTCTTCATGAGCCTCAGGGCGTTCATCACCGGCCCGGGCCTGCCCCCGGTCCACTTTTGCATGGCTTTCTGATCAACGAATTTGAAGTCCACATTCGCTGAGTCAAGAAGCCCTCTGAGTCCAGAGAGGGGCCTTGAGCTTATGAACCCGTTCGTGACCCAGATGTTTCTGAGCCCGCGATCCTTGGCAAGCTTCATGATCTCAAGGGCATACTCGTAATAGACCGTTGGCTCGGTATATGTGTAGCTCACCGAGGGGACCCCGGCCCTCACGGCCGTAGCAACCACATCCTCAGGCGGAACCCGTCTTTCCGCAAGCCTTGTCATTGTCTCCGGTTGCAGGACCGGAAGCTGGCTTATCTCCCAGTTTTGGCACCACTTGCAGGAAAGGTTGCATCCGGGCGCGGCCACCGATAGGCTCGCGCTCCCCGGAAGGAAGTGATAGAGGGGTTTTTTCTCTATAGGGTCAATGTGCGCTGATATCAGAACGCCGTAGTTCAGGCTGATGAGCTCATTGCCCCGTCGCTCCCTCACGCCGCAGAGGCCCCTTTCCCCCTCATCCAGCATGCAGGAGTGAGGACAGAGGGCGCAGAGAACCTTGTCCCCCCTTTTCCTAAAGAAAAGCGCTTTCCCGCTCAATTTCGTTTTGTCCCCTTTCGGCTTCAAAAAAGGGATCACTTGAGCTCAAAGATGTAATCAACTTCAAAGACTTCCTCTTTCTCGGTATAGTATCTCCAGGACTTCACATTGTTAACCGCCGCGTTGTCCAACTGCTCCTTACCCGAGCTTGAGACGACCTCAACCCTGTCCAAGACGCCGTTTTTCTTGAGGTAGACCCTAAGGGTTACTGTCCCGGATTCCCATTTTTCCTTCGCTGATTTGGGGTAACTTAATTCCTGCTTCTCCCTTATTTCAACGCCTGCGGGTTTCCTAACCTTTGTTGTGACCTTGGCTATGGCCGGAAGCGGTCGGGGAGCCTCCCCGATGTTGATATCCGGAGTAGGCGCCTGGAGGCCGCCCGTATATATCTCTCCGGCCTGCGGCAGCTGGGAGCCTATGACGAACTGAAACACGACCAGGCCCGTATCAACTACATCCGCCCTGCCAAACACCCACGACTTAACGCAAGCCAGGGCCGCGTTGTCCAGGAGCTTTGATCCAGAAGAGGTGTCAATCTTCGCCCCGGTCACCGTTCCGGCCTTTGAGACTATTACCTGGACCCTAACGGTTCCCTGAACCGAGTCATCAAGGGCCTCTTTCGGGTATTCGGGTGGGGGGTTCTTGACCTTTTTCCGCACAGCCAAAGGCCCCCTCAATCCAACCTTTACGAAACCGGTTCTCTTGGCCTCGGCGGATTTGCCCGTGAGGTCTAGGGCGGGTTTCTGAGACTCAAGGCCGCTGAGATTTGCCTCATCTATGCCCGGCAGTTGGGAGCCTATGATAAACTGGAATACGGCCACCCCTGTGTCCACCTTTTCCGACTTGCCAAACACCCACGACTTAACGCAAGCCAGGGCCGCGTTGTCCAGGAGCTTTGATCCAGAAGAGGTGTCAACCTTCGCCCCGGTCACCGTTCCGGCCTTTGAGACTATTACCTGGACCCTAACGGTTCCCTGAACCGAGTCATCAAGTGCCTCCTTCGGGTATTCGGGTGGGGGGTTCTTGACCTTTTTCCGCAAGGCTATTGAACCCTCAAGGGTAACCTTTACCGTGCCAACTTTCTGGGCTTCCAGCTCCACCGAAAGTTGTGAGACGATCGCTATCATAATAAGGCAACAGGACATAGTCTAATTATAAAGTCGCTCGGCCCTCCAATTTCAAGCGAGCGCGCCTCTCGTGGTTGAATTCCCTGAGCGTGTTGATATATAATAAATATATGTCGTTCAGCATAGAGGACCTTAAAAGGGCAGGAGATTATCTCTGGGTGATAAGCCCTGATAGGGTGCAGGGCATGAGGGTGCCAGGTTATATCTATGCCTCAGACAGGATGTTGGGGCACATTCTGGCCGACAACGCGCCCCAGCAGGTTATAAATGTTGCTCACCTACCGGGCATAGTTATGGCCTCAATAGCCATGCCAGATATTCACTGGGGATACGGGTTTCCCATAGGTGGGGTAGCGGCCTTTGATATGAAAGAGGGGATAATATCCCCAGGAGGCGTTGGTTACGACATCAACTGCGGCGTTAGGCTATTGGCAACCAACCTGGAGCTGAAGGATCTCAAGCCGAGACTGGAGAAGCTGGTGGATAAGATATTCTCCTTTGTTCCAGCGGGCGTAGGGTCATCCGGACAACTAACCCTTACGGAGCGCCAGCTGGCCGATGTGGCGGCCCGCGGCGCTGTTTGGGCCGTCAAAGAGAGGGGTTTCGGTTGGGACGATGACCTTCTCTATATGGAGGAGGGAGGATGTATGGAGGGCGCGGACTTTGACGCTGTGAGCTCCAGGGCGAGACAGCGCGGTGCGCCCCAGCTGGGGACCTTGGGGAGTGGCAACCACTTCCTTGAGATACAGGAAATTGACGAGGTCTACGACGAGCCAGCCGCGAGGGCCATGGGCCTGGAAAAGGGCCTCGTGACCATTATGATCCACACCGGTTCAAGGGGATTCGGACACCAGATAGCTGACGACTACATAAAGGTTATGAAGGGCGCTATGCGCAAATACGGGATCCAGGTGCCGGATACCCAGCTCGCCTGCGCGCCCATTGACTCCCCTGAGGGCAAGAGGTATTTCGGGGCAATGGTCGCGGCGGCCAACTACGCTTGGGCAAACAGGCAGATAATAACCCACAGGGTCAGGGAGGCCTTCTCCGCTGTAATGCTTAAGAAACCGGAGGATCTGGGGCTTTCCCTCATATATGATGTGGCCCACAACATTGCCAAGAAGGAGGAGCACAGCGTCGGAGGGAAGAGGATGAGGCTGATGGTCCACCGCAAGGGCGCTACCAGGGCGTTTCCCGCGGGCCATCCGGATCTCCCTGAGAAATACAGGGAGCTTGGCCAGCCGGTTCTTATACCCGGAGACATGGGCCGGTATTCATTTGTGCTCGTTGGCCAGCCACCAGCAATGGAGTCCGCTTTTGGTTCAACATGCCACGGGGCAGGCAGGGTCATGTCAAGGGCAAAGGCAACCCAGAGCACTACCCCTTCCTCGGTAAAGAGGGCGCTCTCAGAGAGGGGCATACTTGTCCGGGCGCACACGGACGCAACGCTTACCGAGGAGGTTCCCGAGGCATACAAGGATGTGGCTGATGTGGTTGAGGTAGTCCACTCAGCAGGTCTCGCGAGAAAGGTCGTCAGAATGAGGCCGATAGCGGTTATAAAGGGTTAGGAGGATAAGGAAACCCGCTCGCGCTTGCGCGCATTCGCGTTCATAGCGTATATTATAGGCCTCGCTATGAAAAGGGGATTTTTGTTTATTGCCCTTATTGGCCTAGCTTGCCAGAGGGGAGACCCTGTCCAGGTTGGCCTTGATTACCTTACCTTCATAGAGGAGGGCAAATACGACAAGGCCTACGATCTCATAGACAAGATCTCCAGGGAAAACACCACTAGGGAGGACTTCAGGAGGTTCTGGGAGGAGCAGGAGGCCAAATACGGCAAGCCTTACAAGCACGAGGTAGTTGAAACAGGCACTGACAGCGGCATGATAGTCATAGACTACAACTGGTATTACCATCCGCCGGCTGATACCCACTTTTACGAGCCGGTGAGGAGCTACCGGCTGAAACTCAAGAGGGATTTCCAGGGGTGGAGGGTGAAGTTCCGGAAATACAAGATAACCAGGACGCCCAGGACGTCCTTATCTCTGATGGGAAGGCTGGCCACGCTTGGATGAACAGGGAAGAAATGCTCAAAGAATTCTCGCACTTGCCGGAGAGCAAGACGCGGGCATTTACGGAGGACGAGCTCCGGCTGATAGCTGAGCTTATGGAGGCCTGCGTTGAGACCGGCCAGCCACAGGTGGACATAAGAAAGATATCCGAGGGCGAGCGGCACAATTACTCATTTACCGTGGTGGCGCAGGACTGGGCCGGAATGCTTGACGCTGTTTCCGGAATAATCCACGAGAGCGGACACAACATCCAATACCTGACGGCCATGGTCAATTCATCGGGCAAATTTGCCGTAATAATGATGGTCCTCTCGCTAACCCCGAAAGAAGCCAGGAGGCTTGAGGCCCGGAAGGCCGAGTTTATCTCCCTCCTTAAGATGGCCGCGCAGGGCGGGCTTTCCATAAGGAGGATGGTGACCATAGGCGCCAGGAAGATAAGGGTTTTCAGCGCTGTTCTCCGAGAGCTCAAACACCAGGCTACCGAGAAGGAATTCGCTGATATAACCTCGCCCGGCGGCGAGCTGGAGCAATTCATAACCACCAGGTCAGAGGCCTACCTCACCGAGCGTTTCCCGGGGGACCTGGCCCTTCTCGTGCTCACCCAACACCGTTTCCGGCAGAAAGTAAAGGAAACCGGCAGCGTCCAGGTAAAGGTTTCCAACATCAAGACCTCAAAGGAGCACCTTACGGGCATAACTGTTGCCGGACTTGACCGCTTCCTCTCGCTGGACGCTGTCCTGGATGCCCTGAGGGAGTTTATCCCGGATTACAAGCGCAAATATGACAAGGAATTCGTCACTGAGGACGGCGTTTCGGTGGTAAGGGTGGAGATAACTGACGCCGATTACAACCCCCTTTCACCTGAGGATTGCCTTTCCCTGGAGAACTTTCTGAGAGGCCGCCTTGAGGAGTCCAGAATAAAAAGGAGGGATCTCAGGCTCAAGTCAGGGGCGGAACTCGTAGGAAGGATACTGGTTCCGAGGCTTATAGAGGAGACCGAATTGACCGGGAGGCCTCAACTCCTGATCCTGCCGGAGGGAATAGAGGAGGGGGTCGCGCAGTTCAAGATGGTCCTGGTCAACAAAGGAGGTTCCTTCTCCGATCAGATAAGGCGGAGGCTGGACGAGATCCGCGGTGTAGTTGTTTCCAGCTTGAAGGTTAGCCAGGCAAAGGATAAGAACATCTGCCTCTTTGCGCTTTATGTTGACTCCTCATACTTCTCCTCCGAGGAGGAGATATACGGGGCTATAAAGAGAGCCGTGCAGGAATTCCTTCCTGACATCAGGGACTTTGACGAGGGGATGAGGAGGATGGGCGTTGAGCGCCTGAAGCGAATAACCGAGCTCGTGGCCGAGAGGGGAATAGGCCCGCGCTTTGTTAAGAAGGTTTTCTACGGCATGGACGACGCCTATCGTGTCACCACCCCCCCTGAGGAGATAGCCGAGGAGATATTCTTCATCAACGACATTCTGAACCGGTTCCTCTCAAGGGGCGAGGTTGTTGCTGACTACATTGCCCACAGCGATTCCTATTTTTTCGGGATAGCTGGGCCACGGGGGGTTCTTTCCCTGGAGCCTTTCGTGGAGATCTTCAGGCCGTATGAACCCATATTCATCGGGCTTGAGATGATGGGGGTCAACATATACCTTTTCAAGGTCAGAAAAACCAAGGATATCAAACCAAGAAACCTCTTAAAGGAGATGAAACAGAAGGAGGCACTCAGATGAAAACGACCATATCAGTCATCAAGGCGGACATAGGCGGTTATGTAGGTCACTCCAGCATGCACCCAATGCTAATTGAGAAGGCGGAGGACGAGCTCAGGAAGGCGAGGGATGCGGAGATCATCATAGACTTCTCGGTTCTCAGGGTCGGAGATGATCTTGACCTCGTTATGACCCACACCAAGGGCGAGGACAATCCGGAGATACACGGGCTCGCTTGGAAGGTCTTTGAGGAGTGCACGGAAATAGCGAAGGAACTGGGGCTCTACGGCGCCGGCCAGGACCTTCTAGCCGACAGCTTCTCCGGGAATGTAAAGGGTATGGGGCCCGGAGTAGCTGAGATGACCATAGAGGAGCGCCCCTCAGAGCCTATAGTTATATTCTGCGCGGACAAAACAAGCCCCTCAGCCTGGAACCTACCCCTCTTTGAGATGTTCGCTGACCCGCAGTGCACAGCTGGACTTGTCATAGATCCCAAGCTCCACGACGGATTCGTCTTCCATGTCCTTGATGTCTACGAGGGCCACACCTTCAGCCTTGCCTGCCCGGAAGAGATGTATGACCTTCTGGCAATAATAAGCGGGACAGGAAGGTATGTCGTGAAGGAGGTGACCAAGCGCGACGGCACTCCGGCCGCATCAGCATCGGTCCAGAAGCTGAACTTCATAAAGGGCGAGTATGTTGGAAAGGATGACCCTGTCCTCATTACAAGGGGGCAGAGCGGTTTCCCCGCGGTGGGGGAGCTCCTTGAGCCATTCGCCAGGCCCCACCTAGTGGACGGGTGGATGAGGGGAAGCCACATAGGCCCCCTGATGCCCGTTCCTTTCCACCAGGCTAACCCATCCAGGTTTGACGGCCCGCCCAGGGTAATCGCCGCAGGATACCAGCTCAAGAACGGCAAGCTCGTTGGCCCGCGGGACATGTTTGATGACCCCGCCTTTGACAACGCCAGAAGGGCCGCTACAGAAATGGCCAATTACCTGCGCAGGCAGGGGATATTTGAGCCCCACAGGCTTCCGGAGAGGGAGATGGAATATACAACCCTGCCCCAGGTCCTCAAGCGCCTTGAGGCTAAAATGAAGGGAACCAAGCCTTCCAAAAAGAAGGGTAAATGATGGAAGAGATACCCCTTTCCGAGTTCAGGGATTATGTGGCCCAGGTCGCGGAGAGGGAGATAGCCCAGCGCGCGGCCGATGCTGACAAAACCGAGTCCTTTCCATGGGAGAGCTGGAGGGCTTTGGCCGACAACGACCTTCTGGGCGTGAACGCCCCCGCGGAGTTCGGGGGTATGGGCCTGAGCAACCAGCACTACGCTGTAATGATAGAGGAGATAACCAAGGCTGACCCTTCGGTTGCCGTTACCGTTGCGGTTCACACAGGCCTCGTTATCTACATGATAGACAGGTTTGGAACCGAAGCACAAAAGACCAAATACCTTCCGGACCTTATAAAGGGAAAAACCCTCGGCGCTTTCGCTCTATCGGAGCCAAACGCCGGCTCAGATGCCGGCTCCATAAAAACCGCCGCGAGGGAAACCGGATCCGGCTTCGTGCTGAACGGCACGAAGATATTCTGCACATCGGGGAGCATAGCTGACCTGATAATCGTCTTTGCCGTAACCGATCCCGAACAGGGCAAAAGGGGAATATCCGCTTTTCTGGTTGAGAAGGATACCCCTGGTTTCTCAGTGCCCCGCACGGAGCGCAAGCTCGGTTGGAGAGGGTCTCCTCTCGCTCAGCTCGCCTTTGACGACGCTCTAGTCCCGAAGGAGAACATGCTTGGCGAGCGCGGTGCTGGCATGAAGCTCGCGCTCACGGCGCTTGATACGGGCAGGATAGGGATGGCCGCTATGGGAACCGGAATAATAGCCGAGGCCCTTCGCCTCTCCTCGGAATACGCGAAGGAACGGCGCCAATTCGGCAAACCCATAGGGAGTTTCGGCGCGGTCGCGGACATGATAGTCGGGATGGCGGTTGATTACGAGGCCGCCCGCTTGTTAACCCTGAACGCCGCTAGGCTCAAGGACGAGGGCGCCCGTTTCACCAAGGAAGCCTCTGTGGCCAAACTGTTCGCTACTGAAGCCGCTATGCGGGCCGCCATAAACTGCATCCAGGTATTTGGCGGATACGGCTACACAACGGAATACAAGCCAGAACGCCTTTTCCGGGACGCCAAGGCCCTTTCCATAGTTGAGGGGACGAACCAGATCCAGAAATTAGTCATAGCGAGGGAGATATTGGGGAGGCTTTAGGGGCGTCAATTATCTTTTGGGAAAGGGCGGCGCTAACGCCTGGTTGAAGGGTAAGCCGGAGGTAGCATATAATTTACCTGTGAGGAAAGCCTTCCCGGAGCAGAGACAAAACCACTTTTCTCGGAGGGAAAAAGTTCTCGGCCAGTTTATGACCCCTCCTTCTGTTGCGCGGTTCATGGTGAGGTTTTTCCAGTCTACTTTTGATCAGCAACAAGCAATAGCCTGCGATCCAGCGTGCGGAGAAGGCGTATTTCTCATTGCTCTTGAGGAGGCTGGAATTTCAGGAGTCGGAATTGATATTGATCCTCTTGTCGTTGAAGGAAGCAGATTCAAAGATAGGATCACAATAGGGGACGGCCTTTTGTTTCAGCCAGAAGAAACTTTTGACCTGGTGATAGGTAATCCTCCGTTTTCTTCAAAATACGGCAGGGTAAGCGATCGCAATCTTCTTGACCGCTTTGTTCTTGGGCGAGGCCGAAAAAGCCAGGCAATTGAAATTCTGTTTCTGGAAAAGTTCGTGCGCCTCGCTAAACCAGGCGGTGTTATAGCGATAATACTGCCAGAGGGGATCTTTGCCAGCCTGGGTCTTGTTTATGTTAGAAAGTGGGTTCTCTCAGTCAGCGGGGTTCTTGGCGTGGTTAGCTTACCAGGCAATCTGTTTTCCCGAGCCAATGTGAGCGTCTCGGTTCTGTTCCTGAAAAAAGGCGAGGCGGTTCAGGAGAGCTTTCTGGGAATAGCTGATGAGACAGACGATCTTGAACAACTTCTCTCGGATTACCAGGAACGAAGGTGCGGTGTGAAACCTTGGTCGGGGTTCGCCATCCTGGACGAGTCAACATTTTTGCCAAGGCATTTCAAAGACCTCGGCCATACTGATGGCGTCCCGCTGTGGCAGTTTCTCTCCGAGGCAAGGTCTGGAGCAACCAGGTATGGGAAAGAAAGAAGATTTGCCGGCGAGGGAATTCCTTATATAGGGGCCATAAACATAACCGAGTCCGGCATAGATCTGGGGAAAAGACGCTTGTTCGTTGAACCGGGTTCGCCAATGGATATTCCAGGAGCCCGTGTTAAGGCTGGAGATGTTCTTTTCGTCCGCGTTGGAGCTGGCTGTATAGGCCGAGCCGCTGTTGTTCCTCAAGAGCTTGAGGGAGCCATTGCGGATGATTGGATATACATCCTGAGGCCCAAGCCTGGCGTGCCGCCTAAATGGCTTGCGGACCAGTTTTACACAGAACCCGTCAGAAGGTTTATCGCCACTTTCAAAAGAGGAACTGGGACCCCAACAATTCCGAAATCTGTTTTGTTGAGGATGAGGCTTCCGGAACCGCCGGAGATTGAGGTTCGGCTATGAAAGTGATAGAGATACAAAAGAAACAGAAAGACATAGTCGTGAAATTACTACTTACTAATCCCAGGAGCAAGGTTAGAATTATAAGACCTGATGGAACATACATCCAGGCACCAACAAAAGATCCTTGGGATCAAAATTGCTGGGTAGAGTGGATGATCTCCTATAAGCAAGGGAATAAACTTGTTGAGCTTGGCGAAATTCTCAAGCTAAAGGCAGAGGCCGGCCAGCAACATTTTTTGGATTCGCTCCGGGACAGCCTGCAACAGGTCAATGAGTTTTTCACGGAAAAGGATTATTTCAAACAGCCCGCCACTGAGCCTGAGAAGGTAGGGAAATTTGCCGGTTACGATGTGTTCCGCCGTCAAAGGGACATCTTCGGCTATGAGGGTTTGCTTGATACTGGAATGAAGGTCGTGAGTTATGCCAAGCCTGGCGAGTATACCGTAGCTCTCCAACCGCACTTTTATGTTTATCTGCCCATTAATCCTGATGGGGTAGCCGAGCCAGATGCGGACAGATTTTTCATCGGGGAAAAGAAACTGAGAGAATTGCAATTCCCGCTTAAGGCCAAACGCAATGAGCAATATACATGGTGTTCTGTCGACGATGAGATAAAGGAGATCGTTATGGGCCTGGCTCACACGGACAGGAGTAGACGGGATGGACTGATTGAGATATTGGAGTCATTGAAAAAATGAATGAGCTTCTAGACACCGCCATCCGCGCGGCCCACGCCGGCGGCCGGGTTTTGATGCGTGGGTTCGGCACCCTGAGGCTCGGGGACGCTGAGGCAAAGGGCCCGACCGACATAGTGACGGAGTGGGACAGGGCATCAGAGGCCGAGATAATCCGGGTCATAAGCTCAGAATACCCGGATTCGCACTTTCTGGCAGAGGAGGAGGGGGAGCTCGGGAGGGGTGAGATGGTTTGGGTAATAGACCCATTGGACGGCACCAAGAACTACTACAGGGGCCTGCCGCTTTTCGCTGTTTCGGTTGCACTGGCAATTGACGGCGAGATCGCGCTTGGGGTGGTCCACGACCCTGTCCGGGGAGAAACCTATAGCGCGATTCGGGGCCAGGGGGCTTTTTTGGGCACGAGAAGGCTTCGGGTCTCGGAAAAGCGCGAGCTTGCGGGCAGTTTCCTGGCAACGGGTTTTCCCCACAGGAGAAAGGAGGACACAGATGCTTATTTGGCGACATTCAGAGCCTTCTTCAAGGAAGCCTTATCCGTCCGAAGGCTCGGCGCCGCGGCCCTGGACCTCGTTCACCTTGCCTCTGGCATATACGACGGCTTCTGGGAGTTCCAGCTCTATCCGTGGGATGTTGCCGCCGGATATCTCATCGTGAAGGAGTCTGGCGGGGTTATGACGGATTTCAGGGGCGAGGAGAATTTCCTCCGGCCCTCCTCAGTTCTGGCAGGCAACCCCTGGATACACGAACAGATGCTCACGATAATAAGGGAGATCATAGGGTGATCTTCTCTGAACGGAGTGTCCTTGCGGAGATAGACATTGATTCAGCCGCATACGCCGCTTTGGATGTTGAGACCACCGGCGTTCACCCCTGGGCAGACAGGGTCGTTGAGATAGGCATTGTCCGGTGGAGAAGGGGGGCGCGGGCCGCGGAGTTCCTGGACATGGTTAACCCCGAGATCCCAGTGAAACCGGGCGCCCAGCGCGTCCACGGCATATCCTCTGAGGAGCTCGCGAATGCCCCTCTTTTTAGGGAAATAGCATCGGATGTAGCCGATGCCCTGGCGGGCGCCGTAGTTGTTGGGCACAGGGCGCTTTCGTTTGATCTCCCTTTCATAAACACGGAGATGGCGAGGGCTGGCCATAAACCATTGAACAACATAGTCATAGATACCAGCCTCCTTGTGAAAACCTCCCTCATACCGGGCGAGAGAAGGGACCTTTCCTCGCTCGCAAGGGCTATGGGGGTGAAGGAGGGCGAACGCCACAGGGCGCTTCACGACGCCAGGCTCGTTCTCAGAATATGGCTCGCTCTCCTTGAGCGTTTCGCGGAGTATGGAAAGAAGACCCTCCTGGATATACTGCCGTATTTCAGGGCCAACATTTACCCCCCTTCTGTGATGGAGGTTTTCAGGGCCGCGAGGGCCGGCGGCTCCGCGGAGGTCCTCTACCCCTCAGGCAGGCGCCTGGAGAGAAGGCGCATTTACCCCCTCTTTTACCGGAGCGGAGCGATAGTAGCCGTGGATGAATCAGGAGAGATAAAGTCCTTCAAGGCCGAGAGGATGAGATTGAACAGCCCCGCGGGCTTAAATTAGAATTTGCTTATGCAAAAAGAGAAAAAGGTGCTCGTAATAGCTCCGAGGGAATACCTCCCTGGCTTCCAGATAGCCGGCGCTGAGACGGTTTCGCCCGAGCCAGGCCAGGTTGAGGGCCTCCTTCAATCCGCCATGAGCGAGGGGAAGTGGGGGGTGGTTATCCTTGACGAATCCCTGGCAAAAGACATCTCGCCCCGGCTTTCAGCCCAGGCCTTTGAGTCGGTTATGCCCATAGTGGTCTTCATCCCCCTCGCCAGGTCATCGGCCGCCTCGCCTGAGGAATACATCTCCTCCGTGATAAAGAGCGCGCTCGGATACTCCATAAAGGTTCGTGAGTAGTGATTGCCCGTGATATAATATCCAAAAAGCGCGACGGGCTTCCCCTGTCCCGTGAGGAGATATCCTGGTTCATTTCGGGAATCGCGCGGGGCGATATCCCGGATTACCAGGCCGCGGCCCTCCTCATGGCCGCGTTCATTAACGGTCTGACGCGGGAGGAAACCCTTTACCTGACCGAGGCCATGGTTGGCTCGGGCCGCGCCCTTGAATGGCCTCGCGGCACCTACATGGACAAGCACTCCACAGGCGGGGTCGGGGACAAGATAAGCCTCATCCTGGCTCCCCTGGTCGCATCCTGCGGCATCCGGGTTCCCATGATATCAGGCAGGAGCCTCGGCCACACCGGAGGCACGCTTGACAAGCTTGAGTCCATCCCCGGCTACAACGCCAGGCTCTCCTTGGAGGATTTCAAGAGGGTTGTGCTTTCGGTTGGCTGTTCAATCATCGGCCAGACAGACGATCTTGCTCCGGCTGACAGGAGGCTCTATGCGCTCCGCGACGCTACGGGAACCGTTGAGAGCATCCCCCTCATTACCGCCTCCATAGCCTCAAAGAAGCTCGCCGAAGGGGTCTCAGGCCTCGTCCTTGATGCCAAGTGCGGACGAGGGGCATTCATGAAGACAAAGGAGGAAGCCCTCGCGCTGGCGCGCTCAATAGGGGATGTCTTTTCTGCAAAAGGGAAGATGTTCAGGGCCTTGATAACCAGCATGGATCAGCCTTTGGGCAACGCTGTCGGGAACGCGCTTGAGGTATCCGAGGCGGTTGAGGTTCTCTCCGGCAAAGGCCCTTCTGATGTCCGGGAGCTCTCTCTGGAGCTCTCCGCTCACATGTTGGAGATGGCAGGGCTGATGGGCCTTGATGATGCGAGGAAGATCTTGATCCGCAAGCTGGACGATGGCAGTGCCCTCGCGAAGTTCAGGGAGATGGTTGAGGCCCACGGAGGGGATTTCTCCGCCATAGAGCGCGATGATTTCACCCAGACCAGCATAACGGAGGATATAAGGGCAAGATCATGTGGGTTTATCTCACGGCTTGATGCACTCTTGGTCGGCCAGGCATCCACGGCGCTCGGCGCGGGAAGGCAGAGGGCAGAGGACAGGGTTGATCCCAGGGTCGGCGTTTTGGTTCACAGGAAGGTCGGGGATGAGGTTAGGGCAGGAGATGTTGTCTTTACGGTCAAGGCAAACGATCCCGAGAGGCTTGAGGCGGCCCTCCAGAAACTTGAGCGAGCGTTTGAGATCTCTCATGAGAAGCGGGAAAGCGGGCCTTTGATCCTCGGTTGGATTGATTAAACCAGGTTTATTCTGTTATCAGAATACCCTTCGCCCTTATTTCGTTCCCCCAAAAAGGTGCCCCCCTCCGCGTTGTTGAACTCTTCAGGGGTATACCCAAATATGTCCATCGGCCCCTGAAGCAGGTGAGCCTCCACGCGGGCCTCCGAAACAACCCTCATACGCTCTATAGTGTCCATACCCTTAAAATCAGGGGAGATTACTGCTATATCAAGATCGCTGTCGGGGCCTGGTTTCCCGTTGACAACCGAACCGAAAACCACGACGCCCTCAATCCTCAGCCCCTTTTGACTACTGCAAGCGTTTCTCTATCCAACGGATTATCCTCCTTGTTGCCCAAGGAGGGCCTTTGTCTCCTCATCAGGTTGCAGTCCACCCATTTCTGCAAGGCGAAGCAGGTCGTGGATATTTGGTGGGGTTTTGCCTGACAAGAGCCTTGAGTCCTTTTTCAATGGCCATATGACACATGAAGACCGCATAGATATATCTAAGGAGCGGCAGTGATCTCCCACGAGAAGCGGGCCTTTGATCCTCCGATCTCACCATCTCACCCCAACATATCCCTCAAGGACACAAAACCAATCCGGGCAGGGCCAGAAGCTTGGCCTGAAACCCATGTAGTAGAAGCGGGGCGAAAGCCCTATTATGCAGTTTATTGTCCTGTCCTCGGCCAGGTATTCCCTGTATTTCCACCACCACTCAGCCCTTCCGAACCCAACGAGGCCGGGGGTGACCTGATCTATTATCTTTATGTCAGACGCTCCGTAGGAGGTCCTCTCCCATCGGCAGAAGTTGCCCGTGAACGCGGCGCCCCAGTAGAGGTGAAACGGCGGGTTTATTTCAAGAGGTTTTGAGAACCCGATCTCGTAGGAGGTTATGGCCTCGTTGAGCCTGGCACCTATCTTGAGGTTATTGTAATAGATTGTCTTCTCATACATCGGGTGATCCATGATGCCTATCCTTATGTAAGGCTCTGTGCCAAGCGGAACACCCTTTACATATGTTAACTGGCCGAAGAAATTCGTCCAGATGCGGTAGCCCCAATCAACTTCTCCGTATGGAGTTTGAGAGACAGCCCTCTGGCTGGGCGCGGCCTGGCCAACGCCCACGGTAAACTCAGCGCTGAGGCTCAAAAGAGTGATTGTAAGCATTTTTCTCCTCTGCGGGGTCAAAAGAGTATAGGGTATGCCCAGATGTTTTCAACTTACGGTTAATACCACGAAATCTATAAGCTTTTTCTGAACCTCCTTGGACATGGTGATATTGGATTTCATTTCATAGTGGTATTCGGCGGGTTAGAAAACCCGCGCTGGGAATGGAGATTGAAAACGATTGCACAAAATTATCTGAGGGCCGGCCTCAGGGCGATCCCTACCTGTTCACCAACCAAACCCCTATTGCTATGAGGATGACGCCCAGGGCCTTCCAAACCGTCATGGGTTCGCCGAGGAACGCCCAAGCGACAAAGACGATCAGCACATAGCCCAGGGAAAGCATGGGATAAGCCACGGATAGCTCAACCCTGGAAAGGAGCGCGAGCCAGACCACAGCGCTCAGAGCGTAAAGCCCTATTCCGGCTATCACATGGATGTTGGTCAGCGCGCCTAGGAGAAACCTTGCCAAGCCCATTGCTCCGAACCTGCCCACCTGGCCGACCCCGTGCTTTATGAGAAACTGGCCCGCGACCACCATGAGTATATCAACGGCCAGGAGAACGATGTCAGTGAGGCTCTTCAAAACTCCTCCTCGTCAAAACCCTCTTCTTCCTCTTCCCAGAAATCCTCCTCGTCATCCTCCTCTTCAAAATCCTCCTCGGATTCGCCGTAGCCGTATTTGATGAAAACCTCTTCTGTTTCGTCCAGATCTTCTGTATCTTCTATCGCCTCAACTTCCTCCTCTTCGCTAGTTTCGCCCATCATCCTCTCCATCTCGCGGCGGAGGCTCTCGGCGCGGGCGTAATCCCCTTCTTCAACCGCCCTATCATATTCCCTGGCGAGAAACTCGTATGAATCCTCGTCCTCCGGCGGGGTGAAGGCACCGCCGGCCGAGTATCCCAGGACCTCACCACAGCAAGGGCAGATAACGCTCGCCTCGTCCTCGGATACCTCAATGGGGCAATTGCAGACCGGGCACCTTATCCTCAAGATCAGACCTCCTTCAGCCCGAACCTCGCCGCGAGATCGGCCTCAACCCTCGGAGCTTCGGCCGCGTTGAGGAGAAACGAAAGCCTGAGCTCGGAGGAGGTCATCGCGTATACCTTTACATTCCTCACCGCTTCGGCCGCGGCCCTTCTTACCCCTGGGTCAGAGCCTATTCCGTAGCCGATTACGGAGAGGATCACCCTGCCGGGGACGAGCTCCAGGCCAACATCGTCGCCAACGAGGGAGACTGCCCTCTCGGCCTCGCCCGCCGGGACAGTTATGCTAATTTCCTTGTCAGTTTTCGTTAGCATCAAGACCCCTATTCCCTCGTCAGCGAGGCTGGCCAG
>Ga0272448_1001850_pt1 | contig 27788 bp, 47 predicted proteins | sample YNPCB0191_FD_202220 | JGI IMG/M metagenome (GOLD analysis project Ga0272448, IMG submission 202220) | Hot spring sediment microbial communities from Yellowstone National Park, WY, United States - YNP-CB-019-1 | ecosystem: Environmental > Aquatic > Thermal springs > Hot (42-90C) > Sediment... | reverse complement strand
TACAAAGGAGCAAATTGATAAAGCAATAGATATAGGAGTGTATTTAGAAGATTTATATGAAGGACAGGCACATAAATTAACAAAGGAGCAAATTGATAGAGCTTTGGATATAGGAGAGGACCTGTGGGCTTTATATAAAGGACAGGAACATAAATTAACAAAGGAGCAAATTGATAAAGCAATGGATATAGGAGAGTGGCTTGATTATTTATATGAAAATCAGAACCTCACGCCAGAGCAGAAAAAAAGGATTTTGGAGAAGATGGGGAATAGATAAATTAACGATTAGGTAAATTTAAGTTATGAAGGTGATAAAAATGACAGCAGAAAATAAGGAATTTGGGAGTGTGCCTCCGCTCCCAGCCCCGCAAGGGGAGGAAATAGGAGGGAAAGAGATAGAGGAAAAAATAAAAAAACTAAAGGAAGAAATAGAGGAAAACACAGATATAATCGCAAAAGTAAATTCTGACAATCTTATTGAAATAAATATAGATGATTATGAAACTACAGATTTTGCAAGAAAACTAATAAAAGAATATGATATAAGACTTTATGTTTCATTAGCGTGTGATTTTGAAGAGCAAGACAGCGAAGCAAAAGAGATAATCAGTATTTTACAGAGTAATACAATTGATGAATTCATAAAGAATTTAGAAAACTACGCAGATGCAGTCGAGAAATGGAAGGAAATTGAAGAAGAAAGATTTGATGAGAAAGTTTTATCAAGGCACATTGTTGAAGAAGCAGACATAAATAAAGCGAAGTTCATCGTAAAAGTTTATCATTTCTTCCCTTGCTCTGGATTAGAGCAACTGGAGAAAGTAATATGCAGTGATAGCAAAAAAGAGGCAGAAAAAATAGCGGATTATGTTTGGTATAGACACAAAGCACTTGGAATACCCGGAAAGGATATTTTAACAAAAATAGAAAAAGTTAAAGCAGATACAAAGAAAAGCATTATTAAAGAATACAAAGAATACTTCTTGCAATACTGGCGAAATAATGATAACATTGATGATTTAATAATAACAACTGCTCGAAGTGTTAAAGAAGATGCTCTTGAAAATGACCCTTAAGCAAAATATTATTTTGAAGATGAATAAGAGGTGATAAAAATGGAAAAAGAAAATATACTTGAGAAATCGGAATGGTATGATGGGGAAGAGACAGAAATTTCAATATTTGATTTGCCAACAAAAATAAAAGAAAACATAATTTTTTTAGTAAAAAGAAATGCAATGCAGAAAATAGAAAATAAAATAAAAAATATAGAGGAGGCAATAAAAAAACAGACAGAATTTGGATGGGATGCATCTAAAATCTATTTAAGTAAAAAGTTTTATATCACAATCAAAAAAGACTGTATAGACTATGAACTCTATATTTATTTGATACATGGTGGAACGATGAAGGCAGTATTATTAGAAAAAGGTAGTATTCCAATAGATGAGATAAATAAAGAGATAATTTTTGTGATTTCACAAAAAATTATAACAAAGAAGCTTAAAAAAACAATCAGAGATTTACATGAGCTCGAAGAAAAAATTGAGAATATAATTAAGGATATAAAATATGATTGTTAAGATATTAAAAAAGAAAGGCTTTAGGAGAGTGATAAAATGAAAGATATTTTAGAATATGATGAAGAAAGATTAAAACATATTTTAGCTATATCGATAAGGTATCATGAACAGAAAAATATTTTTGAAAAAGATATAGTCAATGATATAGAGAACTTTTTTATCCTTGAAACAATTGATGCAATAGAAAATGAGGAAAAAGCAAAAAAAGTTATATCAATATTTTCTGATTTGAGAAAATGGCTATCAGATTTTGAATTGGGTTACATAGATGAAAAAACAAAGAAAATAGCAAAATTTTATGAAGGATTTATATTTTCTTTATTAAAAATGCTTTCTTTAAAGTATGGGGAAGAAAAAATTTCCAGAAAGGAATTTGATAAGGATTGGGAAGCAACACTTAAAAATTTGAAATTAAAGAAATGAAATGAACCAGAAACTTCTTAAAGTCAGGGAAGAGCTGAACAATTTTTTCCTCGAAAGAAGGGAAGAAATAGATATTTTGCTAACTGCCATTCTATCACAGAAAAATGTTTTCCTTGTAGGAGCAACAGGAACAGCGAAAAGTCAGTTGTGTAATGCAGTGGCAAAACACTTCAGTGCAAAATTCTTTACCTACCTCATGACAGACCATACTACTCCTGATGAACTATTTGGCATTCCTTCCATAAAGGCAATGAAGGAAGGAAGATATGAAAGGATTATAACGAATAAACTACCAAATTGCGAAATTGCATTCCTTGATGAGATTTTCAAAGCAAATAGTAGCATATTAAATTGCCTGTTAAAAATAATAAATGAAAAGAAATTTGATAATGGAAATAAAGAAATTGATGTTCCTTTAATTTCCTTATTCACAGCAAGCAATGAATTGCCTAAAGAAAGGGAGTTAGTGGCTTTATATGATAGACTACATTTCAGAAAGATAGTTAAGCCAATCGCAGAATTTGAAAATATAAAGAAGTTGCTCCTTTTAAACAAGTATGAACCAAACACAATAATCACAAGGGATGAACTGAAGAAAATGCATGAAGAAGTAGGTAGCATAGAGACAAAGAATATAGATGATTTTATTAAATTGCTTGATAAGTTAAAGAATATGCAGATATTTATATCAGACAGGAAGAAGAGGGAATGCATAGACATAATAAAAGGATATGCCTATCTAAATAATAAAGATGAAATGGAAATAGAGGATTTTGCTATACTACAGCATGTTCTATGGAATGAGCCACAGGAAGCAACGAATATTGCCACTATTATTTTGCAAATTGCTAATCCCTTCGATGAGAAGGCAAAGGAAATATCAAATGTTATTGATGATTTGGAAAATCAGTTAAAAAAATATAGCGATGCAACAACAGAAGTTTATGAAATCTATCAGAAATTGATAAATCTGCAAAAAGAAATAAAAATATACAAAAAAACACTTGAAAAGATAGGAAAGAAAAGCAAGGAGATAGAGGATGTTGATAAAAGGATAGAAAATCTAATAGAAAATATGAGAAAGGAATATTTTGAGAGATAAAATGAATAAAGAGGAAATTGAGGAAATACTGAATGAATTTTATTCCCTGTCAAAGAATACTGTTATACATGATATATATGATGAGAGGATATTCAGAATAATATATGGATATTTTGATGAAATAAGAAATATATGTGATAAATTTAGCGATAAAAAGAGTGATAAATACTATCCTATTGTAAATGAACTTGCACAGGATATTTTCTACTCCCTTTTTAAATATGAAATAAAATTTTATGAAGACAAGAAAATACAGGGAGAATATCTTATTAATAAAAGAATTCTCGAGGTGATGGTAAATACGGAGGAATGGAGAAAAATAAAAATTGTAACAAAATTAAATGAAGTAAATTCAATAATTGCAACAGCATTTCTCCTTAAGGAAATTGTAAATGAACTCTTGACAAAAATGAAGGAGGATATTAAAAATATAATAGAAAAAAGAAAAGAAATAGCAAAAATGATAAGGAGATATAAAAAGGTGAGCAAGGAAGATATTAAGAATAAATTTTTAGAATTAAGGGAAATGAAAATAAACATGGAAATAAATGTGAGACTGGCTCTTAAAAATGCATTGAGCAACTTAAGTGAAATAATAGATGTGATAAATATCTCATGGGGAAATTCTGCAGGGGTGATGTATTTTTCAAATCCAGAGAATAAACTCATGCTTGCTAACTTCTTGCTTTCAAATAAAAAATTCCTGAAGTTAATGGAAGAATTAGGAAGAATTAAGAACTTATATATAAAGTCAGAGAGATATTTAAAGGAAGGCATAGCAGGAATACAGAAAGTTGATACAACAGATAATATAGCGAGGATTTTATCATCGGAGAAAATAAAATTGTTGGATGAGGAACTTGAGTATGACTTCATAAAGAAGTTTTTTGAAGGCAATCTTTTAGGGTATAAGTTGAGGAAGAAAAAGAAACAGGGGAAGGGTAAGATTGTTGTTGCCCTTGATTTAAGTGGCTCGATGCATAAAATTTTGTATGAAAATATATCGAGGGAGATGTATGGCAAGGCACTTGCCCTTGCAATGCTGGAAAAGGCAATAAGAGATGATAGGGAATATACACTGATAATTTTTACATATAAAGTAATGAAGGAATATGAATTCAATTGTTTGAAACTCCCATCTGCAAAGGATTTAATAGAAATTGCTTCAACATCCTATACAGAGGCTGGAACAAACTTTGAGGCAGTATTAAGAAAGGGGATGGATTATCTCGATGAAAAAGGGGATTTAGTATTTATAACTGATGGAGAATGCGAGCTATCAAAAAAATTTCTGAATGAATTTCTTGCAAGGAAGAAAAAAATGGCATTCAGGGTAATATCACTTCATTTAGGAAAGAATACGGAGAGTTTAAAGGATTTCAGCGATTTCGTGCTGTCATATAAGGAGTTTGAGGAAACAACAGAGGAAATTTTTAAAGAGGTAAGTAGATAAAATGATAATATTTATATATTGTGATAGTATATATATATGGTGTTTAAAATGATAAAAGATGAAGTGATAAGTCTGTTGGAAAAAAACAGAAAAATGTCCTATCGAGATGTATGGAAAAATTTACAAGGAAAAAGTGATAAAAATGTTAAAAAACAATATGTGAGGACAGTTTTATATAGATTAAGAGATGTCGGTTTTTTGAAACAGGAAGGAGATTATTTTTGCTATAATGAAGACTTTAAAGTAGATGGAAAATTGAAAGAGATACTTGGAATACTTGCAATAAAGAAAAAGGCGAAAAGAAAAGAATTAGCACTCCCTCTCGGGAAAGCATATAAAGGACTTATTGAATTTGACATTCTTTTGAGGCTTGGGTATATAAAGAGAGTTACAAGAGGAGTATATGAAATAACTGAAAAGGGTCTTCAGGAGGTAAAACAATGACGGACATACCACTGGATTTTTTCAGAAAGACGCAATTTATCGAGCTAATAAAGATACTCCTATTTTTATATAAAGAAAATAGATGCTGTCCGAAGGAAATAAGGGAAAAACTGAATTACAAGGAAATAACCATATTCTCCTATCTCAAGAAATTGAAAAGCATGGGACTTATAAGAAGCGAAAGCGGAATGTATGAACTGACTGAAAAGGGAATTAATTTTATCAGGGGGATTAAACACAATACTGATATTATCAGAAGAAAAACAATAAACAGATTTAACTATTTCATTTCAGTATTGAACAAGGAAGGAGAAAAGGAAATAATTGAACATATATTAAACATAATTTATCCTTTAAATGCAATAATAAATGATAGGATAATAGACGAAGAGGTAAAACTTATTAAAGAAATTGAAAAACTTGAAATGGAGGGATAAAATGGAGGAGGAAATTCTATATGGAATAGTGGCAACAATTGTAAGTATTGATGGGGATGCAAAACTTGAGATAACAAAGAAAATAAACCACTTCAACGGAAAATTCTATCCACTATCTCCATATATAGCATGTCTGATATGCCGTATAAACTTCAAAAAATTTGAAGATTTAATAAAACATTTTGAAAAACATCTAAAGGAAATCAAAAAATGCAAGGTGTGTGAAATGCCAATAACAAAAAATCTTGATTTTTTGAGTAGGGGGATAGCATTAGAGGAATACAAGGATAATATGTGTTATGATTGCTATCTGTTGGAAATTCAAAGAGGAGGAGAAAATGAATGATGAAACAGAAATAAACTTTAAGGAAATAAAGGAATTGTGGTTAAAAATAATAAAGGAAATAAAACCAGAGGATAATTTTATAATATTTATAACAAAGATAAACGATGACAATACATTAGATACAAATCTTTTTTCAAACATAGATGATGGGAGAGTAGGAGAAATACTTGGGATAATAGCAAGTAGAAATCCAGAAATTTTAAAAGGTATAATGAGGGTAAATCCAAACAATTTTAATCTAATTTTTAAAATAGAGAAAAGGGGATTTTGTAGAGGGGATTAAATGAATGAAATAACATTAAGAATACCAGCAAAGCCAATCCCAAAATCAAGACCTCGCAAAGGAAAGTATGGATTTTATATCCCAGAGGAAAACAAAAACTATGAAAATCTTGTTAAGATAATTGCATCAAAACAGATAAAAAGACCTTTTGAAAAACCTGTTGAACTTCATATAAAGTTTAAGTTAAGAAGACCTACCTATATTCCTAAAAGATACAATGGAGAGGAAATTCCTTGTGGCAAGAGACCAGATTTGAGTAATTTAATCAAAGCGATTGAGGACGGTTTAAATGGAGTAGCATATAGAGATGATGGTCAGATTTATAAAATTGTTGCCGAAAAGGTTTATACTGCAGACATTATGGAAACAATAGTAATAATAAAGGAGATGGATGATGAATGGAGAGAAAGATAAAATAAAAAAGGAAAGCATATCAATAACAATATCTGAAGAAATAATGAAGGAAATAAAAAAAATATTGAAATATACGGGAATAGCATTTGCCATAATAGGAGTTTTATCTGGATTTATTATGATGTTTATACCTTCTTCAGATATATACTTCATAAAGGCATTTATTAGTGTTTTATTTTTTGAACTGACTGGGTTTCTATTTTTTGTTGTATCAAAATAATCTTAATCAAAAATCCAAAAACTTTATATATTCATAAGTAATATAGTGTTGGTGATAAAAATGACAGAAGAAAAAAATAAGGAAATCTTAAGTATGCAGGATTTAGGAGGTAATGTAATATGAATGAAGAAATAAAAAAAGTTCTGGAAAGATTAGGATTTGAATACAATAAAGAAAAAAATTACTGGATAAAGACAATAATACCTTCTGGAGATGAGCAGGGGGCAAAATATAACCTATACTACAGGGATGGAGATTTTTGGACAATGCCACATACAAGAAAAGAATTTGTAGATAGTTTAGGAGAGGTAATTTTATATAAAAAACATATGGATGAAGAAATAAATATTTTTGAAATAGATTTGGAAAAGCCACTGCAGATGAACATAGATGGAATACAGAAAATAATAGAATTATCAGTTACTCCCAAAGAATTCGCAAGAAAAAAGGAGGAGGAAAGAAAAGAGGGAAAGAAGGAAGAGGAAAGGGATGATTATTACAATAAGATACTTGAGATAACGGGATATGATATTTTTGAAATTTTCGGGGATAGCGGGACAGGAAAGAGCAAAATAGCACTTGCAATCGCAAAAAATGTTATTGAAAATGGAAGGAAAGTGTTTTACTATGATACAGAAGGGAATATAACAAAAGAAGAAGCAATGATATTTGAAGGAAAATATGTCTATAATCCATTCCTTGAGGACTTATACAATATAGATTTTCCAGATATAGATTTAATCATAATTGATAGTGTTACCTATCCTTTCTGGATAGCGTTTGCTTCCATGAACTTGAAAGAAAGGGGAGAAGCACTCCTTAAACTGCATGCACTTCTCGGAAGACTAAAGGAATGGTGCGTTAAAAATAAAAAGCTTGCAATAGTTGTAAGTCAGGCAACATCAGAAATGGGAAAAGAGGAGGAGGAACGAAAGCCCTTTGGAGGCAAGGCATTTCATATAGCAAAGGAAGTGGTAAAAACAGAACTGAACTATTCGATACCTGAAGAAACTGTTATAGAAATTCTATCTTATAGAATGCGAAGATATGGAAGGAATTTCAAAATTGCAGATGTAATAATAAATGATAAAGGAGTGAGAATAAAATGGAGGATTTAGTTTATTTGAATAAAAGAAAAAAAAGAGAGACAGACTTACTCACAATAGCATATAGATATAAGGAATTTGTTGAAAGCTGTGGCTCAATTAAAAAAGCATCAGAAATTATTGGGATTTCAGAAACAACCATAAAGATTTACTTAAAAATCCTTGAATTGCCAGATATAGTAAAAAATTTAGTGGCATGCAGAAAAATAGATTGTATTATGGTTATAAGAGAACTATCAAAAATAAAGAATGAAGAACTTCTTTTAGAAATTATAAAAAATATCAATAAATTGAATGTGAGCCAAATAAGACACATAAAATGCATCAACAAACTTACAAGAAATGCCCAGCCTAAAAGAATTATAGAATATGTATTGAGCAAGGGAGATAAATATGATAGAAGAAGAAAAAATATTTGAACTATACAGAAAATATAGGGAATATACAAATGCAAGAATGATAGAATGCATAGAGGATGCAATAAATATTTGTAATGAATTTTCTGAACGCAGAAAATTTAAATCAGAGGAAATAACACAGATAGCAATAATACTATTTGATAAAAGGATTTCTCCTTTCTATTATTGGATGCAGAAAGAAATAGCAAGGATAAAAGATGCAGATAGAAAGGATTGACGAAGATTTTTTCAAAGTAATATCAGACCAAAAAGTATATTATGTAGTTTTTGATAAGGATGGTATCTTCTGCACATGCAGAGGATATTTGTTTAATGGCAAATGCAAGCATATAGATGCTATCAAACAAATTCTAACTGGAAGGGTAGAAAAATAGTGTGGAGGCACTAATAGAAGAGAGGATAATGGAGAATTTTAGAATAAGTTAGGGGGAGAGTTCTCTCATATCCTCTCATCTTCTACCCTTCCATATAGTATATAGTTAGAAATATATAAAATTTTCCATTTTTCTTAAATTATAGAAAAGTATAAATAGTTGTAAATGTATTACTATTATGAAAAGTGTAAAAATGGATAAGGAATTTGAGGAATTGTATGAGAAGATGAGGATAGGAGCAAAGGGAAGAATACATCTGACAAAAAGCTTCATGGAAAAGTTTAAATTAGAAAAAAATGATGAGATGCTATTTATATCTTACAGACCAAATAATGATGGAACATTTACCTTCATAGTGAAATTCTTGCGAGAAAGGGAACTATGCAGACCTATATAGAAAAGAATATAAAACATAAAATAATTCAATGATGGTGAGGATGAAAGGTGATGATGGTGATGGTGATAAAGGAAAGAAAAAATGAATTTAAAATTGTGTTTTTTGATGGCGAGCATACAAGAGCTATACGAGGGGAAATTGTCAGCGAGGAAGGAGATTTTTTTATATTAAGACGGAATGATGGGATACACAGAATAAACAAAAGATATGTAGTGGCAATACATCCAAGTAATGGGGGGATGGACGATGGACTGCAAAAATTCTATTGACTGGAATAGCATAGCACATATTAGCATGGTATATAATAGCATGGTATATAATAGCATGCTATACAATATCATGATAAACAATAGCATGACAAATAATAACATGGGGGGTTGTTTGGAAAATCAGAACAACCTTCTCTGTTGGCAGGTTGTTCCGATTTGCAAAACAACTGGCAGTTTCTTCTCTGTAGTTGTTCCGAACAACCAGAACAACTATGGTTGTTCCGATTTGCAAAACAACTGGTTGTTCCGATTTGCAGAACAACCTTCCATATCTTATGGACAACCTTCATTTCCACTGGAGAAAAATGACTATATTATTGTAATGGAGTTGTTCTTGTTCCGAGAACAACTAACAACTAAAATACAAAAATACTATTTTTCTAATGGAAATAAAGGTTATATAAATTTTTCTGTTGAACCATTACATATTAATATACTATATGATGAAGTATTACATATTAATAATAATACATTATATATTAATATGCGAGGGGGTGGTAACATATGAAAAATAATAATTTCACAAAAATTGTAGGAATTCTGCGAGAGATGGATGATGAGGAAAGAAATAAATTAAAGAACTTTTTGGAAATCAAGGATGATGATTTTAAAAAACACATCATATATATACTCCTAAAGTTAAGGTATGTTCATGTAAGAGGGATGAAGAAATTAATAGGGTGTGGTGTATATTCTTTATATCGTTCCATCAAGTTTTTAGAGGATGAGGGGATAATAGAAAAACTGAATGAAAAGGAAAAAGAAAAGGCGATAGAATATGGGAGATTATTTGATTTATATGATTATCATTTTGAAAAGGCAGATTTTTATCAATTGAATGACGAATTTAGGGAGATTTTTGAAAAAATGATAGAAGAGAATAGCATAAACCCTCTAATAAAAGATAGGATAGAAGACATTTTGAAAATTAAGGAAAGGAGGAAGGAAATAGTATCGTTATCACAGTTGCCAGAGGGACAGTTGCAAGAGGGAGTTAGGAAAGTTCATGTGATAACTCATGAGTTAAATAGAAGAGTATATGATATGCTTGGTGATAACCTAATACACATGAATAGATGGATAAAAATAAAAGAAGAAATAGAAAAAGCATTTGCTAAAAATGACTTTTCAAAATATGATACCGAGCTGGCAGATGCAATGAAAAAATGTGTTGAGGGAAATCCTTCAGTGATTGTTAAATTGATAAAAGAGGGAAAAATAAAATGATTTGGGCGGGATGAAGGCAACAAAAAAAAAGCTCGGAGACAAGCATGATTTGTTACCTCCATCCCTTTGTCCTAAATCGGAATTTCAATTGAACTCACAGGTGTTCTGTTAAATTCCTTTATTCTATCAAATATATTCTTTTCCATTTCCTCACTTCTTTTTTCTATTGAAATCAGAATTGTGTCATCTATTATATCCTTTATATCATCTGTAATTTTTGTAATTTTATCAACTCCCAAATCTCTATAAGATAACTCAATGATTATCGCCTTATCGCATTTAATAATTCCATTTTTGTTTCTACATATATCAATATCCTTCATTATATTATATTTATCAAAATTCTTCAGCAATTTCTTGTATTTTCCATCATCCTTTGTAACTATCAGCAGTTTATCTTTCATTCTCTACCTCTTTGGATAACCTCTTTGGAATAATATCAATATCTATATTTTTTATATTAACATCCAGATTTAGATATTTTCTTAAAAGGTAAGCAATACACTCTTTTGCTCTATAATTATTAGCTAATTTTATTTTATTATCTTCTACATCAAATCTTCCATCAGTTTTATATGTCTTAAATGAGTTATATAACATACGGTAATACCTTTGGAAATCTTCCTTATCACCATATAAAAATTCCGCAAGTTCCCTTATAGTTACATGCCCCCTATTTCTCAATAGGTATAAACCAATTGTAAGCCTTGCAAAATATGTTAGTTTATCATGATATGCATGAAATCTGCTTAATATGATTTCATCATCAATCACGCTATATGTTTCTTCTCTTTCCATTTTACCCCTCCAGCATCTCCTTTATCTTTTGATTTATTTCATCTATTTTCTTCATTTGTTCATCATTTAGCTCACTTTTTTCAATTAATTTTCCAAAATATCTTATCATTCCTGTTTTTATATACTTATTCAAATAATTCCTTATCTTGATAACATCATTTAGTTCAACATTATCAAGTTCAGCAAGAGGATTTTCATCAAGAAATGATTTTATTATCAGATATGCATAAACATAGTTATCATCGTTATCACCTACTAAATAATATCTACTTGCATAATAATCTGCAATACTCTTAAGAATAATATCTATTATATTTTTTTCCTTAACTACCTCTTTTGGTTCTTCCTCTTCCTTTATTTTTTCCTCCTCCTTTTTTTTTGCAAAATATTTAACATTTCTTCCTTCCCCAACCTTATAAACCAGACCACCTTCAAGAAGTTTATTCAATCTTATATAGACATTCGGAACAGAAATATTCAACTCTCTTGCTATATCTTTACTTCCAATGCCTTCCTGATGACCTTTTATACAATCAAAAACTTTTTGCGTAGTTTCATCCATGAATGTAAAATATGATAGAAATATAAAGTTTTCTTTATGAGCGAATGCTCAATAAACCTACAGCATATCTTCGGTATTCCTATGGTATAACACAACAATTAATCTGAAAGTTATATACTTTTGTGGATTATTTGGGAAAAATTTATAAAATACTACTATATTATTTTTATGCCTTATGAAATTATAGATATTAGAAAGCTCTGTGATAGATGCAGAGTATATATCTCTAATGATTTAATTTCTTATCTTGGATTAAACAATGAAAATAGGGAGGTAATATTTGTTGAAAACAGAAATGGTGAGATAATAGTTGATAACATAAAAAATAAAGAAATTTATGAAAACAAAAAAATTAAGATTATAGAAAGTTCAATTGTAGATAATGTTAATAGGGTAGTTATAAGGAAGGGAGTTAGGAAGAGACTTGGAATAAAAAGGAATAACTTTGTTGCATTCATAAAATACACGAAAGATAGTGGAAGTTATATAAGAATTTGCAAGGTGGAATTCGGATGATAGAATATGATTTTGATGGAAGGAAAAAACATGCAAAAATCCTGATGAATAATGCAAAGTGGATGCAGAAAAATGGATACTATTTCTTGGTAAGGGGAAACCAAAAATTTGCAGGGGTTATTTTAAAGGAGATATGGAGGTTTGATAACAGCAGTGGTAAGAAAAAACTTGTTGCAATAGTATTAACTCCAGAAGGAAAGATAGTTGAAGAAGACCTTATGGTTTGGGATGACTTTGAGAATGAATACAAGCCAATTTTTGATGAATTTGGTAATTTTATAAGATTGACAGCAAAACCAAGCCCAGAAGAAAATGAAAATCTTTTAATATGGCTTCCTCCAGCCGATACAAAGCCAATAACTGAATTAAAAAATTATATACAGCAATTAGAGTTATCATTGAATGAACTTGAAAATATAAGACAGAGGCTGGAACATAAGGCAAGGTTATATGAAAACCAGCTGATACATCTTGAAGAACTCAACAATACTTTACAGAGAGAACAAACAATGATGTCAAAAGAACTTGTGGCACTGAAATCAACAGTTGATGCATTAAGAAGAAGACAAGAAGAGGAACATGCTCTTGTTGTTGCAATGAAGGAGCAGGTAAATGAGTTCATAAATCATTTAATAAAAGTCTCACAAATATCAGGAAAAGAACCATTTGGAATTACAATAGAAGTTATGAACAATATAGGAGAAATAGTTAAACTCATTGAGAAGTTCTCTGCGGGGGCTGTTGATAGAAAATCACTTGAGGAAAAGCTTGCAAATGTTGTTGCTTCAATTGAAACAATGAGAGAGAAGATTGGAGATTTGAAAGCTATTGGAAAAAAGAAGGAAGAGGGAATAATCATTGAAAAGTTAGAAGGAGGGGGTAATAAAGTTGCATAACAGATATAATATGGCATTTTTTTATATTGAAAGAAAGGCAAGAATTCTGTTAAATGAATATCATATACCAGAACTTGACTATTATTATTCAGTTTCATGTCCAATATGCAGAATGATGGAAAGAGTTATAGATAATCTCCAGATAAGATTGAGACCAGATATATTCATTGATAGGATATGCATTGAGGCAAGAAATGACAAAAAAATTGTATGGTTCAGAAAATTTTGTAATGAGGTCCTCGGGAATATAGTCGTTCCAGTGGTTGTATTCTGGAGGAAAGGATTTGAAGTGGGAAATCCAGATATATTTATTCTCGAAAAGAAATATAGCGGTGTATTAACAAAAGATATAGAGGAAAGAATTGCTGTATTTTCAGCCCAATCAATAGAATTTTTCAATGAATATCTCTATGAGGAGGAAAGATGAGGAAAATTTTAGTTCCATCTGCAGGGCATTCGTTTGAGGAATTCCTTGATGGGGGACATAGTTCAAGGAAAATAATAGTTAATTTGAGTGGTGTTACAATCAGACTTCCATACACAACATATTTAGAAAAGGGAAGTGAATTGCCACCGCAGATAATGGAAACAAAATTCCTTCACTATGGAAATAAAAGGATACCAATAGAAAAACAAATTTTAGAAGGAAAAGTGGGAGATGGCTCTAATCCATATTATCAGTTGATACAGAAGATAGTATCGCATATATGGGCAACAGAAGAACAGATAATAGATGATTTGATAAAAAATTATGCAGTTCTTCCAGATGAAAAATGGTCAAGGCAGTTTATAAGAAAAAGATTAAAGGAAATGGAAACATACGGATATTTATCATATAAGAAGAAAAAAAGGATTAAATTTTATAAGATAGGGATACCAATAGAAATAGGAAATGAGATGTTTGATATACCTAAAGGACATGAAATTATATCATATTATATATGCAAGGAGATAGAAAGAGAGCCAAACGGTGTTTATATAGATGAATTGAAGAGGATATTCATGTCTGAAAGAAGATGGATAAATAGAATTGATTTGTTTGATGATTTCATAAAATATGTTGTTGATTTGGGATGTGCGAGAATTGAACAAAACAGATTAAAATTTTTAAGGTATCCACCACCAAATTTCCCAATATAACCAGATTTCTTATATATAACAAATTTAATTACTATTATGAATGAAAAAATAGATTACAAAAGATTTATTGAAAAATGTGAAGAAAATGGTGGAGTTTTAGAAGAATATAACCATGATATTGGATGCATATTTGACAATGAGGATAAATTTGTTGATTTTTGTGATTGGTTAAATAAATATGAAATAGATACTGGGCTTCATCATAGTTTTATTGCAGTTAATTCTTTAGTTAAACATGAATTAGGAATACCTAATTACGAAGAAGAAACAGAATTTCGTGTAAATGAAAGAAAAAGGGAATTAAGAATACTCCGTTATTATAGCGAATTTTATCCAGAGTATGAAACATCAGAGATTTGGTCAAAAGTTAAAAAAAGAGAAAGAGAATTTGAAAAAAATTTTCCAAAAATAGTAGAAAATATACAAATTGATACATTCCCTTCCCATAACTATGAAGAGCAATTAGTCAGAACATATACAAAAGAGAACATTATGAAAGGTGAAAGTTTTAAAAATATTTACAAAAATATAAAAGATAAAACAGATAAGTATGCAAATGATATTTTTAATGAATTTTGGGAAAAAATGGAGGAAGATTAATGGCAATAGTATTAAATGAAGAAATTGCAAAGTCATCTCCATGCGTTTGTTATAATTATGATGGTAATGAGATATGCTGGACTGCTGGGTGTGTTGGAATTTTAACAGATGAACAGGAAAAGAAATATTGCAAGGAAAAAATTAGTAAGGGAGAAATATCTCCTAAATTAAAGCAGAGCATGAACAGATTTGCCCATGCTGTTGAAATATGCAAGGATGATTACAAGAAAATGGGATATGATAATTATTGGCAGTGCTTAAGCGAGCATCTTAAAGCAAAATAATCATTTTGATGATTTAGACCATATGAATGTAATAGCAAGTATAACCAATATCGCTATTGCTAAAATAAGTTTTGCATTAAGGTTTTCTCCAAAAATAAGAAGAAGTATAAAAAATAATATTGAAATAAAACCAACTTTCAATGAAATATCATATTTATTAACGCTGTAATGTATTTCTCCGTCTATATTTTCATTTTTCAGATAACCATCAGCAACAAGAAGGTTCATTATATTTATTGCAATTTCTCTCGGTATATGTATTTCCTCAAGCAAATCATCTATCGTAAATTTCCTCTTATTAAAAATTGCATAGTCCTCAATTACTTTTTTAATCTTTTCCTTTATTTTTTCATTTTCTTCTTTTAGAGCAACAAACCTTTTGCTCTTTTCATACCAAGATATAATTTTTCCTTCTTCTTCCATCTTATCGAGAGTTTTAGAAATAGTCGCTTTTGATGGCTTGTCCTTTAATGTGATATTTATAAAGTTCTCTATATCCTTAAATCTGCATATACCTTTCTTCCTCAAAAACTTTAATATTAAATCCTCCATATTATAAACCCGAAATTATACCCATAACTCTCAAGTCTCTCCTTTATGAATGGTATTATCACAGGTGCTAAAATTCCAACGAGAATTCCGAACAAAAACCAATATATGAAAGTAAGTATTCTTAATCTTGAGATTATTGTTATTATTGACAGCATAATAAGTATGAATGTTATTGTTGCTATTTTCGGGTCATATTGCTGTAATATTGAAAATATTGAAGGTATTGAGTGTGTCTTGTTTGCAATATAAACTATAAAACTGCTTAATTCACTTGAAAATAGATAGCCACATATAAATCCTACAACTCTTGCAATCCAGTTAGAAACTGAAAACACAACTTCTTTTCCCATATTGGTAAATATATTATAAATATTTTTACTTTTTGGAATGAGCAAAAATAAAAATCAGCTAAAAATTGTTAGGAAACTGTTAAAAATTTCCCAATATATCCAGATTGCTTATATATTACTTAACTATTTACTAATTGGTGATAAAATATGGCGAAAGTATTGATAAAGGAATTTACGGGAACAATTGGCGGAAGAGTGTATGACAGCAGAGGACTTGTAAAGACAAAACCAGAGCCAAAACACCTGACTGGATTAAAATCTATGGATGAAGATGAACTTAAAAGATGGGCAGAAACACATGGAACAACACTTGAAAGAGCAAAGAAAATACAGGAAAAGCAGAAGAAATTAAAGGAAGCAGTTGAGGAATGCAAAAAGGAACAAAGTGAAAAACCAAGTGAGTTCAGCATTAAATATCCAAAGAGAGGAACATTTGTTTCTTCATTCAATGTGTGCGTTGGAGAAAAACTCCGAACATAAATTTAACAAACAAAAATAACTAAATTATCTTAATTTCAATGAAGGATTAGAGGTTAGTCCATCATCCCTCCCACCATCCCCCCCTCACCTCCTCCCCTATTTTAAAATTTTTTATTTTTCAAAATATTTTTAAACAGGAAATCTATTATATTTTGTGAATGAAATAAAGGAAGAAGTTGTTATAAAAAACGAGATTTTGAGCCCTATAACTATACCTTCAATGATGGACTGCAAGAGAATAATAAATTCAATATCTTTTTATATGAATGAATACAATTGGGATGAGGCAAGTAAATATGTTACTGATTTAAGGAAAGTGGTAACATATCATCTTACTGTAAAAGGTATTGAAAAAGAGCTGAAAAAAATAAATGATATGTTCGATGATTTATTAAGATTTATAAACAATAATTTTTTAATAGGAAACAATAAATTGAAATATGATGCTGTAAATGAAAAACTTATTGCAATAATAAATGAGATAGGAAATTATGGAATATACATAGGTCAGGAAAACATAAGAGTAGATAACCCTTATAAATCATTCAGTGAAAAAATTGATGAACTTCTTAAGATATATACAGAAATTACAAAAACATTTGATAGAAACCTTCTTGATGAATTCCTTGATATTTGTGTATTGATGAAAAATAAAGTAATACCTAAACTGGATATAGATGCAAAGACTAAATATATGTTAATAATGTCATTCAATAACCTAATTGCAACAATGCCTGTTCTTCTAATTTCAAGGAATGCATTAAAGACAAAAAATGCATTGACAAATTTGCTGACAATAGGAAATTTAATAAATGAAAAAGAAGCAAAAGAAATGATTAAATTATTTGAAAAAGATTATAGTAAAGGTGTTATTGAAGAAAAGGAAGAAAAAGAAGAAGAAAAAGAGGTATCTAAATGATAGAAATAGAAAAGTATAAAAGGTGGGAACATACAATGAAGGAACATAAATATGAAAGGATAGTTACATATCTTCTATTTATTGCAATAGTTATTCTTGCCTGTGGTGTATTCTTTTATAAGGAAGTTCTGTGCTTCTATATATTAATTCCAGTTATATTTGCATCTTTTATTTTCAGAATTCTTGCTGGATACCATCATAAAGTAGAAACAAAATTAATGAAAAAACAAGGTTAAATATCATTCTTTTTCATTAAACCAAGCCGTATGAATTCCCTTGCAAGTTTTATTATTTGATTTTTTATCTGCATTATCTCATCATTGTATCTTCCAGTATTAAGTGCTTCCTCAATTGTTAATCTTTCGAAAACTTCAAAACCAGTTGCTTTTGCACTTCCTCTATATCCTTTACCAGTCCCTGCTATCTTTCCTCCTTTTGTTGTTTCAATAAGAACAAAATGATTTTTTCCAGTATCAAAGAAATTAAATCTTTTATCACTTATTACCTCCTCTTTCAAATAATTATGCATGCATAGAGGACAAACAATTCTTTCTATTTCAGCCATATTAATCACTTACTTATTTTTGGCGGGCTTTTGAAATATCCTTTCTTATATACAACAGCTATTATTATAACAACCGCTATTATTATTGATATATAAATATATGGCATTATGTTTATTGATGAAACATAAAGCATTAAAGAAGCACTATCAATAAATTTTTCATCATCCTTGTTCATTGAGATTGTATAACTTCCAGATGAGGTTGGTTTAAACTTTCCAATTCCACCGATGCATTGTATCAAATTGCTGTTCCCTATTGTATATGAGAATATATTGAAGTTATCATTTATTATTTCATTTGTATTTGCATCAAGAATTCTTATCTCATATTCTTTACCTTTTTTAAGGCTATATATTTCAATACCATTTTCATATACAGCTATTTTAGGCTTCAGATATGCAATAAATGTTTTGTTTGATGAAACACCAGATGAAAATATCTCTATGCTGTATTCTCCTGCATAAGGTGGTATAAATTTAATCACACCATCACTGAAAGAACCTTCCTTTGTTGCAGGACCAGTTATTTTATATGTCCCGCTTTTGACTGATAGTTCTATATTGAACTGCTTACCAGAATATATCTTTGATGGAATTGTTATCTCAATTGGTGTTGGTTCAGATACACTAATAACTTTTGATGTTATTAAATCATCCTTTTTTGCATTTATTAACCAATTACCAGTTTTATTAAATGTAAATGTTATCTGTCCAACAGAGTTTGTTGTTATCTGATTTTCAACTCCATCTGGAGATAGAATAGTAAATAAACCAGCAGTAGGAATTCCAGATACTTTAATTGTTAGAACCCTTGTTTCCCCTAATTTTATTATATCTGTTCCTCCTAAATCAATTGATATACTTTCTGTTGTTTGAGATGACTTACTGATATTTACATAATTATATGTTATTTCCTTGTCTTCCCATATAAGAAGTATCATTCCACTTCCATAATCGCTTTTATTTATATTTATAAATGTTATAGGAGTTCCAGATAGAACTATTGGATATTGTCTTCCTGTTTCGCTAACAAATAAAAATCCACTTGCACTTTCCCCAGATGTTGTTATTATTGCTATTGTTGAACCTGCCTTTACATCCTGCGGATAAATTACTATATTTTTACTTGATTGTATCTTTACTATTTGTGTTATAGTCTCATTGCCATCATCATATATGATAAGTCCATTTTGGCTTGATGATATTGTAAATCCAATTGTTAAGGTCCTCCTCTCATATGGCTTCATAATTATGTATGATTTTGGAAGGTAATAATTGTTTATCCCATTAACTGTTATATTTATTGTTGAAAATGTATCCCTATCATTATAGATTTCTACTGTTCTGAATACAAAATCCCCGCTATTTCCTTTTATCTCAAGGATAGATGGGTTTATTTCTATTGCGTTTGCAAAACCTACAAGGCATAAAAATATTGCAATTATTACGGCATATCTCATAAAGTATATATAAGTAAATAAATATAAATTTTCCCATTTTATCCACAAAATTTTTCCCAATATATCCAGATTACTTATATACTAATTCTATATATTCATTTATGGTTGCGAAAAAAATAATAGTAATTGCAATATGCTCTATACTTGGTATGACATTATTGCAAAGTGCGTGTGCTGGGGACTACTATTATACTGGATGGGCTGAAATAGACAGAGCATACAATAAGGTAGGAGTTACACCACAAAAAATTTATCTAAAAACAAAATATGATTTTTATCAGACAATATTTAACCAGCAAATATTCAGCGGAAAAATGGTTTCTCTTTTGCCAAAAAAATTAACAGTTGTATTGTTATACTGGCATCCAATATATAATATATGGATGCCATATAAATCAAAAACATATTATAACGAATATAATATGCTTGGATACCCAACAAAATTAGAATTTTCATCATATGCTCATTCATATCATGACCCATGGTATGCATTCTGGACATACTGGCTGATGATTGAATATACTCTTAATCTGTCAGCAAATTCTTTACCAATTGAAAACCATATAAAACAAATGATATATGTTGAGGTTATTTACGATGGTAATATATGTGATTATACGAGAATGTCATTTGAACCTGTAAAAGTAAGAGTGACTGGATATGGACAATTTAGTCCTTATGGTGCTACTACATGGTCCGTTGGCGAAGAATATCCAGAACCTATAGAACTGCCAGAAGATATAATAATACCACAGAGTATTTTAACAACACCACCAGAAAATGAAACAACAATATATAACCATAATCTTTCAACATTTGATAGCCCAATGTGGTTTATGATTTTTGCTATGATTTCATCTATTATATCATACTCATTAGTGTATAGAAAAAAGAGATACTAAATCAGCAACCAACAACTTTCAAGCCCTTAAAGGTTTTTTCATATTTAGTTGATGCTATCTTTAACTCATTTATATTTAGATAATTATTTGCAGTTACTCTTCTTTTTATAGGACATGACAAATAATCAGAGCATAATCTACATCCTCCCCTGCATTCACTTGCATGAATACATCTTTCACATCCTTTTTTAATTGTTACAAAGTCCTCATGATATTCTGCTCCTCTTTCTTTAAAATAATCAAAATCAAAACAATCAATATTTCCAAATATTGAATTTCTAATCCACTGGCATGGATTTACATCCCCATCCTCTGCAATATGAAGGCGATATAAACCAGCCTGACATGTGCTTCTATTATAACCGCAGAACTGCCAGAACTGTGGAGAATATATTGTAACATTATCATTAATTATAGCAAATCTGAATAATTTGAGTTGAAGTTCAGCAGGGAATGGTTCTCTATTTCCTATATATGGAAAATACATTACTTTAGCACCAAGTCTATCAGCAAGTTTTTTTACATAATACATATCATTTATATTTTCCTTACTTATAGTCATTCTTAAAATTAATGATGCTATCTTTTCCTTTTCAAGTTTTTTTGATAAAGTATATAGACAACTATTTACCAAATCAAATGTTCCCTCTCCTCTTATATTTTCATGGAAATCTTTCCTTCCTTCTATGCTTACTGCATATATTATATTATCTCCTTCTATAACTGCATCTGGATTTTTTCCTATAACTATTCCATTTGTATATATTGTAACTGGAATATCAAAAAGCTTGACAACTTTCTTAAAATCTGGATAAAGAAATGGCTCTCCTCCAAGCATTGCAACACTTGATACATCCCATGTTGTTGCTACATTTTCAAGTGATGAAAAATCTATATTAATTTTTGATAACTTATTTACAAAACAATGTTTGCAGTTTAAATTGCATGAATTTGTTAAAGATATTACAAGTTGCATTTAATATTATATTTATTCTTCTTCTCCTTTTTGTATTTCTGGTCTTTTCTTTATAACCTCAATGCTTGGTTTTTTAAATATCCTTCCATCTTCTGTCTCTTTCTTTTCTACCACACATCCAACATCTTCAATATAAGTTCCTCCAAGTATTTTTTCACATTCTTCCTGCTTAATCAATTCCTTTTTTATTATTGTAACATTTTCATCTTCTTCATCCTTATTCTTTTTTAAAATACCCATTTTTCACCTCACAAACTCCTCCTTTCCATCCCTATTTATTCTTACATAGTATGAGCATGTTCCATCCTTTATATTATATTCTCCTCTAAATTTCATACAAGATATTAGGTCAATCTTTCTTACAACCTTCTTTATCTCTTCATTCTTCATGTTCCTTTTCTACTCTTGAAATCTTTATTTTATCAGAACCTATCTCATCAACAATTACATCACAGCTTCTATCTTTATTTGGAGTTCCGCCAATTCTTTCACAGACCTCTGGGTCAATATTTTCAATCTTTAAACTTTTTCTTATCCTTTCCTTTTCTACCATGCATATAATATACTTTTTTGTATATAAAATTTCCCATTATATCCATATTGCTTATATACCTTCCTCATATTTATGAATATGGATAAAGGAAAGATAATTCTTGTTGCAATAGTTTCAGTAATATTAATTAGTTTTATAGCATATCCAGTTCTTAAAGGAAAAAAAATAACAGATTTCTTCAAAATTTTATCAGGAGAATATGTTGATAAGCAATATTTAAGTAATTGGCTTTATGTAAATGGAGGTAAAATAGATTTTCAGTCAATGCCATCATATGATAAGGTAAAAAATGACCCTTACGATAAATGGTTCAGGCATGGAGAACTTGCAACTTTTGAAGAACCTTATTTTTCAATATCATTTTCAGTTGCAGATTTCAGCAAAGTTTTTTATTGGAGAAATGGAATTAGTGTTAATACATTACCAAAATCATGGGTTGATTATGCAATATCAAAATTACCAATGAAATTGCCAGATGAACCAGTAGCGGATGCTGGTGGTCCTTATTATGGATATGCTGGTTATCCAATAACATTTAATGCGTCAAAAAGTTATGACCCGAACGGATATATAACTGAATATTATTGGGATTTTGGAATTGCATGGGAGGATAATGACTATGCATATGGAATGATAGTTAATTATACATATTATCTTGCAAATTATGAGGGTCATTTCTATTTAGTTACATTGAGAGTTACTGATAATAATGGTAATGTTGCCTATGCATATACAAAGGCATATATTTCTCCACCTCAAGACAATAAAAAGCCAGTAGCAGATTTCACATGGTATCCATCAAATCCTATGGTCAATGAAGAAGTTACTTTTGATGCAACAGCAAGTTATGACCCTGATGGAGAAATAAGAGGCTTTACATTTGATTTTGGAGATGGTAATATAACATCAGGACCAAACAATGTTGTTTATCATACATATACAAAAGCAGGATATTATAATGTAACACTTGAAGTTTATGATAATTGGAATGATGTTTCAACAATAAGAAAAACAATAAGCATTTCAAAACCATCGAATAATCCACCAATTGCAAATGGAGATGGTCCTTATAGTGGGTATGTAAATAAGTCAATAATGCTTGATGCTTCAGGAAGTTATGATACCGATGGGGATATAGTTGATTATGCATGGGATGTTGATAATAATGGAGTATTTGATTTATATGGTGTAAATCCTTATGTGGCATACACTACTGCTGGGAATTACACAATTAAACTTGTGGTTACAGATAATATAGGTGATAAAGGAGAATATATAACATATGCATATATTTATAATGAAGGAGAGCCAATTCCACCAGCACCACCATCAACCCAGCCAAAAGAAAAAGATTATATAAGATTAATAATTCCAGCATTTATTATAATTATGTGTATTGCTGGAGCAGTCATGATTGACAGGAAAGGGTATAGATTTCACAGAAAAAACAAATAAAATTTTTCCCAATATATCCAGATTACTTATATACTAATTCTATATTTCATATTCATGGAAGAGAAAATAAACTTTAGGAAGGTAACGGCATTTGTAATGATGCTTGTAGGAATACTGACAATAATATCAGCGATATTCATGCCAGAAACATACACAAAATTAATGACAAGCATTGAACCAACAAAAAAAATAGCAACATTTTTAAATATACAACAAGTAACATTGCTGGCGATAATAACTGGAATTATATACTTCATTGATGGATACCTTGTTAATGATAGATATAAGGAAGGAATGTATATATCAGTGGTGCTTGGAATACTATTCTTGTTTGCATTCCCCATCGGAACAATAATTGGGCTTATTACAATATATACAATGTTGTTTAGCAAGGATAGATACGAATTCACAAGGGAAATAAAGTTATAGACAAAAAACAAAAATTAGACAAAATTACAAAAAGAAACTGTTTCCAACTTCTCCCTATTTCTTAATTTTTTAGATTTTTGATATTAAAGGAAACTGTTTATTTTCTTATCTTATAAAAACTATTAAAATTTATGGGTTTATATACTAAATATGTATTATTTAATTGGTGATAAAAATGACCGCAAAAGGTTGGATGTTAGTTATGTTGGGCGTAATAATAGGCGTAGGTTTATACTATGCCTATACGAACTACTACGCACCACCAGCACAGCAAGTCCCACAATACACACCACCAAGTGAAATACCGCTTGCATCTCTTGAAGAAACATATGACTATGAAGGAACTCATACATCCTTTGATTTTTCAAGCGATGTTGGTTCTGATGGTTCTGTTTCAGCAGAAGCAGATGAGTATGCAGATATAACAATATATAATAATGATACGAGAGATGCACAGAATGTTATTATATCATTAAGGAACTCCATAACAGGAAAAAATGGATTGCCAACAGCATTACAGAAGGATGAGTTAGAAGCATATATAACAATTACAAGTGGATATACAACAAGAACAATATATCTGTATAAGGATGGAAAATTCCAGAACTTTGATTTAGGAACAATACAGAAAAATAGCCAAGTAACATTTAGATTTACAATCAAACTTAAGGAGGCAGACCCAGATACATTTGTTGATGGAAGAACATACCACATAAACTTATTCGTAATACAAGGAAATAAGTATTACGATACAATAGAGATGGTGTTGGACACATAAATACAAAATGCCCCAATATGTATATTACATGTTGGGGCAACCTAACCCATAAGGGTGATAATAATGAACTGGAAGGCATTGGCTTTCGCAGTTGCAGTTATTACTACATTAGCATTTAGTAGCATAAATACAAGTGCTGATACATATGTAAGTGGAAGAGAAACAGTAAATGTAGATTATATAATATTTGATGCTGGATATACAAGAACAGTGTATTTAAGCACAGAAGAAAGAAATATTACATTGTTTGGAGGAGTAGATATAACACAAATTGATACAATGACATTTTCAGTAAATAACAATGGGTCATCAGGAGTTGATGTAGTTCTTACTGTAAATGGTATTGAGCTGATAAACCAGACAATAAATGCAAGTGACACAGTAACAAAATCAAAAACAGATTATGTGAGTGCAGGTGGAGACACATCATTAACATATATACACTATGTTCTTAATGCAGGAACAGATGTAGTTTTTTCAATAACATTATCAATAGATGATGGAAATGCAACATCATTAAGCGATGTTATAACCGTAAAGGAAAAGTTAAAAACAATACCACACATTGAATTTGAAAATTCCTACTTTTCAGTAGAAGATAGAATAGCATTGAAAAATCCGAGCAATTTAACATTAACAACAGCAACAATGTATCTAACATATCCATCGCACGCATCAAGCAAGGATGATGAAAACATAATAATTAGTGAAGAATTATCACAAAATGAAACAATAATATCGTATGTAACATATCAGAAAAAAGGACCATACATATATTCAGTTGGAGAAGCAGAAAAAAATCAATATGGAGATTATGAATTATCATTAAGAATAAAATCATATGAAAATGAAACAAATGCAACATGGACAATAAATTATAATAGTGAATGGGCAACACTTCTTCCAAACTTCAACAAGAATACATTAAAAATAGAAATAGAGGATGAAGAATATGAATTTACCTCTGATGCAACAAAAATAACAATAAATGGAATTAATTTAAAAGATGGAATAAATGTTGCAAAACTTACATGGACACCTCAAACAATAACTCCTCCTGCAGAAATACCATCAGTTGATACAACATTAATAATAACAGTTATTGTAATAATAGTATTAATAGCATTAGTGTTTCTAATAATTCGTAAATAAGGTGGTCAAATGACATGTAGAAGACTTACAATAGCATCGATACTTATTACTCTATTAGTTATCTCCGTCACTCCAGCATTAGCTGATATGAGCATAGTTTCTCTAAATGAAGATAAAAATTATACAATTATACCATATTCTGGTAATAATAATGGACTTGAAATAGCAGAACTTGATTATGAACCAGCAGGCAGTGAATATTATACCCCAGCATCAGTATTTACTTTCTGGACACCAACATTGTATAATGCAAGTGGTTTTTACAAGGTATATTGGAAATCATCAGCAAAACCAGTTAAGGTTGTATGGGAATTCTATGACCCACAGATGCATAGAATAGCAAAAATAAAAAAAGCACCATCAGTTATATATGATGCTGGAGATGGAACATACTACTTTGGAGACCAAGTAGAATTCGTTATACCAGCACTATTTTTATCAAACAGATACGGTAACTGGGTAACAAGATGTTACTTTATATTTGAAGATGGACATATTGGAGGAGATGGACCAATAATAGATGAGAGTGGCAAACCATATATGCTTTTATTTGTAGTAAGTAAGGGTTCAATGATTGATTTGATTTTCAACGCACCGATTTACATTTTTGGATATAAAACAATTCCATTATTCTGGTGGTTATCACCGATATGGATATTCCTGATAATTATTCTGATACTTCTTATATATACAAGAAGCATAAAGGGTGTTGTAAAGATTTTCAGGAAAGCAATAGAAACAACAAGAGAAGTAAAAAGATGAAAATATTACCAAACCTCCTCCCTTTATTTTTATTATGTTTTTTTATATTTTCAGGCTATGCTGGAGCAAAAGAAGTTGAATGGGCATCATTATATGGAAGCCAATATTACACTGGAGGAAGTATAATTGTTTTTACAATAGAGGATAGCGGTATATTTAATATAGGAGATATAAAAGCTGAATATAAACTTAAAGACCCTTCAGGAAAAATTGTAATGATATGGGAACATGAACCAGATATTGTTTTATATGGTAATGGATGGTATGCAAAGGATACATTTGAAATAAAACTGCCATGCATGTATTTTTATAAAGAGGGTATATGGAGAGTTGAAGGAAGGTTCAAAGCAAGTGTAACTGATTTTGATGCAACGGTATATTATACAAATATAAATGTAATAAGGGGTTCATTTTTTGATGAAATATTCGCTCCAATTTATATATATGCAACATGGAATTTTTTAATTTTCAAGATATATGATGTTAAATTTATATTTCCAGCAATAGGTCTCCTTCTAACTCCTATAATTGTCATACTAATAATTATTTTCTTGATAAAATATTGGGAAAGTGCTGGTATAGTAATGAAAAGAATTATAAAGAAAAAATAAATAAAAATTTCCCAATATATCCAGATTGCTTATATATTACTTTGTCATTAATATCATGGATACATTTAAAAAATTATGTGATGGAATTGGAGGTAGAATTGAAGGAGAAACATGCAAAATTGATAAAAAAATTAAAATTGATGAAGATACTGAATATGAATTATTTGGTCCAGTTGTTGTAACAGGTTGGTATAATCAGAAAGGCTTTGCAACATTATTGATTAATACCGATGAAAAAGGGTATAAAGAAATAAAAGAAGAGCCATTACAGGACTATTTAAGTTTTGGTGTCCAAAGTGTAGATTTTGTAGATTTTAGTGTTACAGAGAAAAAAATTTTTTCATTTGAAGAAGGAGATAAAAAAATAAAAGTAATAGTAGAAAGAGAAAAAGAAAGAATAACAGAAGGAGACACAAAGGCAATTGAAAATTTTACATTAGAAGAATTGTATAGTAATATAACAAGAATTAGATATTGAAAATTTCCCAATATATCCAGATTGCTTATATATTACTTAACTATTTACTAATTGGGTGAAACATGAAAAAAAT
>Ga0272448_1001847_pt1 | contig 27818 bp, 12 predicted proteins | sample YNPCB0191_FD_202220 | JGI IMG/M metagenome (GOLD analysis project Ga0272448, IMG submission 202220) | Hot spring sediment microbial communities from Yellowstone National Park, WY, United States - YNP-CB-019-1 | ecosystem: Environmental > Aquatic > Thermal springs > Hot (42-90C) > Sediment... | reverse complement strand
ACTCGGCGAGAAAGCTCGGGCTGGAGTGGTTGAATATTAGCGAGTCCGCCGGATGAGCACAAGTGTGCAGGAGGTCTGTATGCAAGCGCCAAAAGTTGTCTGCGCCATATGTGGATTGCGCGGGCGCCGCCGGGCGTCCGCTCTATCAGTAGGGCCGCGGACCATTCAGTTGGGGGTAAAGCTTGCTTTCTGAGGAGGACAGAGCCGCAATTATGACAAAGAAATCATTAGTCCCGCTTTCAACACGCCGTGCATTCTTGGTTACGGGGAGTGGAGCTTGCTGGGCGCCGCTGCTGAGCGCCGCTCAACCGCCTCCCAAACCCTCCCGCCAGGAGCGGCAGATCAAGCCCGTGGGTCCCGCTTCCCGGCATGTGCCGGCCATCCGGGCCGCCTTCGTCCGGCGCAAGGGGAACTATGGCATGCTGTGGCCAGGGGCCATCTGGGACGGCGAAGCGGCGGAAAAATCATACCGCGCCAAGATCGCCGCCGCGGCGAAACAACTGGATCTCAGAATAGACTTGAAGCCCGCTCCGATCTACTCAGCCGAGGAAGCCGACCAGTGGCTCGGCGAAGCTAAAGAGGCCAAGCCCGACGGGTTGCTGATGGTTCTGCTGGACCGACAGCAGCACGCTTGGCCGACCGCCGGCAAGGCCGTGGACACGGGCATCCCGACGGTTGTTTTCTCTCCCATCGGCACCTCCTTCACAACTAACACGGACAGTATCTCGCGGCGCGAAGGCGTCTTCATTGCTTCCACGGACGACTTCCGCCAGGTGACCTACGGCCTCAAGATGCTAAAGGCCGGCGCCAAGCTGCGCGAGATGCGTTTCATTGTCCTGCGGGGAACCGAGCGCCGCGACACGGCACTCGAGCCCTTCGGCACTAAGTTGCGCTACCTGCCCGCCAGAGAGTTCCTCGAGGAATATCAAAAGACTCCTCTCACGGCGGAAGTAAAGCGGCTCGGACTGGCGCGCATTCAGGGGGCCACTCGGATGACCGGGGCCACGCAGCAAGACGTATTCAATGGAGTGAAGAGTTACGTAGTGGCGCGTGCCATACTCGAGCGCGAGGACGGTGATGGCATCACCATGGATTGCCTCGGCGCTCTGGGAAATACTAAAGTGAGCCTGCCCTGCATTGCCTGGTCAACGATGCTCGACCACGGTATCCCGGCGGCCTGCGAGGCCGATTTGGGAGCGTGCGTGACCCACGCGCTGGTGCAGTTGCTTTTCGACCGGCCCGGCTTCCAACAGGACCCGGTCGCGGAAACTGCGAAGCAGTGTCTGATCGGCGCACATTGCACGTGCCCCACGCGGCTCAGTGGGTTCGACAAGCCGCCGGAACCGTACTTCCTTTCCCACCACCACGGCGCGCGGGATGCGGTGCCCGTTCCGCGCTGGAAGATCGGGCAGCCGGTGACCGTAGCGGATGTGCTCCTGCCCAGCGCCCAGAACAAGAAGGCCCAACTCCTGGTCTCTTCGGGTAAAGTGGTCGAGAATATCTCCGTACCCCCAGCCGGCGGTTGCGTGGTCTCTGTGGCGGTCAAACTGGAGGGTGTCACCGACCTCCTGGCGTACCCGGGCTTCCACCAGATCTTTTTCTACGGCGATTACAAGCAGGAGCTGGCCTCCTATGCGAGGCTCTTCCACATCGAGCCCCGCCTGATCTAGCTCCAGGCGGCTAAGGTGCCGCCTGCGGGCGGCTCAGGCCAGGCGGCCAACCGCATCAGTGGGTCGCCCGATTGTCAGCGTCAGACCACGCGCATCCTTGACGAGTGGAGGGTGTAATGCTGAGCTGGAGGCGTGAGCCAGGAATCTGTCCACTTACCGCGGAAACGCCGCCACCGCGCCGAAGTGAGCTGCCGGGACCACGACTTATTTGTGCAGCGGACTGAGGCTCAACGCCTTCCGCAGCCGGTAAGCTTGTACCGCAGCACTCTGGCCGGTCGCTTGGGACTCCAAGCCCCACTGCAGGCCACCACCCGGTCTCCGCTGTCCCCTTACGCCCGAAAGCCTGCCCACCGACGCGCCCCAGCGGTCGGCTTGTTAGCGCAGGGCGTCGCAATCAACTCTGCATGGTCCGATCAAAATGCGTGACGGGATCCGCGCAAGCTTGACGTCGGCATTGAACAGCGCTCGCAACGGCTGGTGGAGGCTAGCCCGCCTCGCCCGATCCGGCCGGGGGTACAGGCCCATTGTTCGAGCATCCTGCTGGGAGCCGGTACGTTTTGGGATGATCGCTAACAGGGACACGCGCCTCCGGGGCGGTCCGCCTGTCTGGCAAGGGGGCCGCTGGGGAGCCAGCGGGCAGGTGAGAGATCAGGCCGCGTCGGCTTAGGATTTGCAAGCGGCCTACCACCGGAAGAACCGGTAGGGGTCGTCCCACTCTTCGGGGGCGTCCAGGTAAAGCCCGTCCAGCCAACGAGTCTCACCGGTACCCACGGGTTTGGCGAAGTAAGCGAGCAGGCGCGTGTTGCCGGCCGCCCCCATGTTGGCCAGCAGGCGGTTGGTCAGGCGTGCCACTCTCCGAAAGGTGCGTTTGACGTTCATCTTCTCACCCGAGTAGTCGAACTGCCAGGGAACGAGCTGGCAGAAGATAGCGCGCCCGTCCTGTGCCATGGCTAGGACGCCGTTCCCCACTATCGTGGCGCCGTTGCTGATCAGGGAAATGTTTCGCGGATCCCGATTGTGGACCTCGGCGGGCGAGACACCAGCAAACGGGGATTCCCGGCCGAAGGGCTCGAAATACGTCGCGATGTGTTCGCGCACCGCCGTAGCCAGCTTCCAGGGCAGAAATGCGTTTGCTTCCTGCTCGTTCAGTCCCACGGCGATCAGGCGTCCGCCTGCCCTCAGCCAATCGCCGACGGTTGCCGCTGCGGGCGCAAGAATTGGCCCGCTTCCCGGCCCGACGACGAGGACTTGGCCGGGCGGTAGTTGATTGCCTTCGAGAGCACGGGGTGACACGCCCACCGACTCCAGATAGCTCCTTCCGGCCGGCTCCCCCGCGTAAATCACACCCCGGCGGATGCCCGGCTTTGCGCTCGAGACGTAACGCAGTATGTTACCAAGGAGGATAAGCGCGGCGGGATCGGTTTCCGTGCGGCCGGTCACATCCATCTGGCAGAACAAGACCAGCCCTTCACCCTCGCGGAACTCAAGGAGCGGGCTGTATTGCAGGTCATAGCCGCCGTCGAGGAGGGGCAGGAAGTCGCCGCATGCAGGCTTCTCGATCAGCGCCGAGGCCACGTTGCCGCGGTGGCCGCAGCGCCACGCCCGCGTGACAGTGATACCACACCACTTCACCGTGGGTGCGTAATTGAACTCCCGTGTTCGTTGGTACTGAAGCCGCGGCGGCAAAAGCGTGGCTTCACCACGCCAGTTGCGCAGGTGCTCCTCGTCGAGGCCTTCCAACACGGGATGGTCGGGCACGCGTTTGAACACCCAGCGCAGCCCGTACTCAGCCACGCGGAACCCCAACCGCTTTTCCAGCACCTCTCCGGTTTGCTCGAAGACGATTACCTTCAAGCCCTCGCGCACGCGCGAGATATCCGGCGCCCCTTCGCTCAACGTCAGGGCGCCCTTGCCCACAATCAGGATGTCACGCGCAGACAAGTCGGCTTTCGCGTCCACGCGTTCGTACCTGACTCCCGTCGCCTCCAAGAGGCTGGCTGTCTCGCCCCTAGGATCGAAAAGCGCGATTCTTCCGGGAATTCGCACCTGTCGGGGCTGCGGCAAGACGTGGATCGAGAAGGTGTCTTCCTGAGTCTGGCCGTCGCCGAACGTCACCGCAGCGTGCAGCTCGTACTTTCCTGGCGGCAAGGCTGCGGGAAGCGCGAACTTCAGCGGGATGCGCTCCTGCTGGCCCGTAGGCAGGGCGATCTTTGCGCCGCCCGCGAGCGGTTGGGGAAGCCGCAGAGTCCACCGACAATCGGCGGAAAGCCTACGGCGCGAGTTGTTGATCACGATGAGCTGTTTCTCCAGCGTCTCGCCGGGCAGCAGATTATGATCTTTGCCGGTGAAAGCCGAGGGCTTGCCCGCGATATAGGCCAACAGCGCCATGTTGTTCCTATACAGGGCCAAAGCGGCCGGGGTGGGTACGGCGGCTTCCGGTCTGAAGGCCAGACCGGCCCGGGCTTCATCCTCGCGGAGGTAACGTGGTCTGGGGCCGGGCCGCTGGAGACCGTCCCAATCCACCTCCAGGGGAAGATGGTGTACATACCACTGGCGCGAGGGGGGCTTCCAGTATCCGCCGAAATCCCAGGGCGAGTTGGCCGAGATGCCCCACGTCCGAAACGCCCTCCAGTTGTCCTCCAGGTACATCGCGATCACGCGGTATCGGTCGCCGAAGACCTGCGTGTTTAGGTCATGAGGATAATCGAAGCGCTGCCAGGCCCGGCCCCGCCGGAACTGCTCCGCCTCCCAGCGAAGATTCTCTTTCTCGGCCTCGGTGATCTGATAACAACGGTCCCCGAGGAACTGGGCGTTCCACTCGGCGAGACAAAACTCCCAGGGTGCCACCGCTCGGCCGAACTCCCGCTTGCCCTTGTACCACCCGCGATACATCGCCCAATCCCACATAAACGGCACAGAGTACTCGCAGGTGAAGAGGGGCTTGACTCCGTAGGTGGCCCAGTGCCCGAACCATTCGGACATCTCCTGGATCGGAACCCAGTTGGCATAGAAGTTGCACGTGTACAAGGAGCCGAGGTTGCCGGAGGCGTGGTGATAGATGAAGCGGCTGGCGTCGAGCCGGCGGATGATCGCTTCCACACGCAACGCTCGCCCGGCGTTTCGCAAAGCCCAGGGGTCGCGCGGATTCTGGATGCCGTCCATCATGTCGGGGTTCATGTCTTCGGCGTAACCGGCTGCGTTATGGCTCGTCGAATAACACACAACGGAGGGATGGTTTTGGGCGAGGCGGACATAAAATGCCGCGTGCTCGGCATAACCGTTCGTGCGGTCGGAATCCGGCGCCTCCCAGTCGTAATGCCCGAAATGGGGGAGCGAGAATGACAGGAGCATACCCTCGTCGTCGGCCGCCCTCAACACGTCGGCAAACGACAAGTGAGCCCCAGGTTGACAGCCGTAGTTATGCGTGTAGACGAAGTTGATCCCGAAACTCTTGAAGCGTTGAAGGGTAGCCCTGGTGCTTTCATAGCTTGCCATGAGCGGGCTGCCCTGGGCGTTATCAAGCGGGATCGCGGAGAGGTAGATGCGCGTGCCGTTCAAGTAAAAATCGCGACCCTCGATCCAGAACTCCCGGAAGCCGAACCGAACCGGAAGGGCGGTATCCAGCACCTGGCCCTTGTCATCCAGCAGGGAGAGGGCCAGATCATACTGGTTCTCGGGTGTGTGTGTATCCCAGAGCTTGGGGGCGCGCCAGTGCTCGGTCATGGCGACGCGCCCGTCTGTCAAGTCGCTCCCCTGGAAGGGTCTGCTCGTGAACTCCTCGACCTGACGGCGCCCGTCGAAAATCTGCGCGCGCAGCCGATACTGCCGGTGAGGATCAAGGCCAATCACGAGTGCGTCGAAGGTGATCTGCCATCGGCGTACGGAGGTCTCCACCTTGACGTCGGCAAATCGCGGACCGGCCGGCGTGCTGACCAGGAACACATCCCCGCAAAGGCCAGGGCGCTCCACCGCGCCGCGTATTTCCCTGGCGGCAGCCGTATCGCTGAAGGACAGCATCACGGCCTTCAACGGCATGGCAAGGACAAGCATGCTGAGTAAGTGTTTCTTTCCCGGCCGGCACAGTCCGCTCAGATCAAGCTCGCCGCCAGGGTACCGGATCCGTCCCGCCTCCGTACTGTCCAGATAAACGGTGCCATAGGAGTTCAGGTGTTCGATAGCGAGGGCGATGCGTCGGCCGGACCACTCGGGCGGGACGGTGATCTCTCGCTGATACCAGGCCGCGGTGACGCCAGCCGTCTCCTGCTCCCAACTACCCCAGGGCGTCTTGATCAGTCGCGCCTCGGCGGAGGCGCCGGCGATCTTCCTTGCCCAGTCGGGATGCGGGAAGAAGATCGGCCGGTACGCAGTCCTCGGCACTCCCGTCGGCCAAGGCTCCGGCACCCTTAGGTAACCCCAGCCGCCGGCCGGCGGCGCATTTTCGCCGTCTACGGCCGGCTGCCAGCGCCACAGGCCGTTGACGCAGATGCGCTCGCGAGTCGCCGTTGCCTCACGGTACGCCCTGTCCAAGTCCCACACAGCGCGCACGCCTTCGGGAAGTGCAACCGCGGCTTGCGGCACGGGCATGGATGGTTCGACGGCAGCACGCAGCCCGCCGGAGAAGACGAACCCGAAGTCCCTGCGAGAGATCTCGCGCATTCGCATTTCCTCCACCACAGGATGACCGGCCTTTCGCAAAGAAATTGTACGATCGCGTCGTGCCTGGGACCAGCACTTTAACGGCTCTTTTCGGTACTTTTGCGGCCCACCGCTTCTGGGGCGGTGCCGGGCAGTGAGGGGCCCGAGCGGCATCCCAGGATCGCCCCCTCAGGACGGGCGCCGGAGCCCTGCCAAATGTGCGTTAAAGCACCGGAAAGGTCGAAAAAGTGCTGCGCTCGGGGTGAGCCTGCGGGCTAAGATCGAAGCTGACCATCGGACACCAAGCATCGTGAGGTAAGAACCATGCGCAAGACTTTGCCAGCGGGCATCCACTGTGTGCTGGCCATATGCCTGGCTGCGACTCACGTTCGGGCTCAGGCTCCCTATGGGCGGGTAACGGGTCGGGTGGTGGATTCGGCCGGCGCCGTCGTGCCGGGCGCCACGATCAAGCTCACCAACATCGCCACCAACGTGGTCACCACCACGGCCAGCGACTCGCAGGGCAACTACGAGGCCCGCAATCTGATTCCGGGGCGGTACAAGCTGGTGGCCGAAATGACGGGCTTCAAGACTTATGAGCGTGGTCCGATCGAGGTCCGGCTTGGCGACGTCCTGACTGTAGAAGTAGCTCTGGAACTGGGAGCCGTGACCGAAAGCGTCACCGTGACCGCCGAGGCACCGCTGCTGGACGCCGCCAGCGCCAATATGGGTCAGGTGATTGACAATCGCCGGGTGCGGGACCTGCCGATGCCCTACGCCAACCCGATGTACCTTGTCCGGCTGGCTACCGGCATCATTTCGGTCACGGCGCCCACCGCCAACTGGGCAATCAACCAGCCCGAGGGCATCAGCAACTTTTCAGCGTACGGGTCGGCCACGTCAGCCAACGAGTTTACCCTGGACGGTTCGCCGAACATGCTGAACTACGGCAATATTCAGTTTCACGCTGCCCCGGAAATGGTGCAGGAATTCCAGGTGCTGACAGCCCCGTTCGACGCTTCGGTCGGTCACTTCACAGGCGCGCTCGTCAGCGTGGTGACCAAGAGCGGCACGAATGCTCTGCACGGGACGATTAACTACGGATATAACAGCCGCGCGTTTATGACCCGGCCATTTTTCACCAATCGGCAGATCTACGACACCACCAGCGGCCCGGTCACCCAGGCGAAGATTGATCGTTACTTCCCGCCCAAAAAGCTGGTGCGGCCCCGAGCTAATGTGAACGGTCCGGTCTATCTCGGGAAACTCTACGACGGACGAAATCGCACGTTCTTCAGCTACGGGTGGGATCGGCACATTCACGACTACGTCTCGAATCCGAACTTCAAGACCGTGCCGACGGCGGCCGAACGAAATGGGGATCTGTCCGCCTTGTTGCGCCTCGGATCGGTCTACCAGGTTTACGACCCTTACACGATCGCTCCGGCTTCCGGAGGCCGCTTCAGTCGCCAGCCGTTGCCCGGCAACATCATCCCTCCCAGCCGGATCCATCCTGTGGCCAGGCGACTGTTGGAGTGGTATCCTCTGCCCAACGCGGCCGGAACGGCGGACGGCTTGACGAATTATTTTTCGAGTCCTCTCTGGCACGAGATGCATCAGAATCAAATGTTCCGGTTGGATCAGGCGGTCAGCCCCAACCATCGGTTCTTTTTCTCGCTTCTCACCACGCTGGAGGATACCCTGTGGTCTTCCGGGGGTTGGGACGACCCCAGACTGTTTCAGCATCAGTACGTGCCCGGCAAGCAGGTCAACATGGACCACGTGCTTTCGCCGCGCCCGGACCTGGTGGTGAACCTTCGCTACGGGCTGACGCGGTGCAGGCGGTACTCGCTGCCGAACTCGAGCGGTTTCGATTTGACCTCACTGGGCCTTCCGTCGGCCCTGGCCAATCAGATCGATCGGGCGATTACGACGTTTCCCGTGTTGAGCTTCGACGGGGTCTCGACTATGGGAACCACCGGCACCGCCGTCGTTACTAGTTATCACTCCTTCGCAGGGAGCGTAGCCCACAACCGCGCAGGGCACGGACTGCGGGTGGGCGGCGAATACCGCGTCTACCAAAACAACAGCACGCTTTACGGCAACGCCTCGCCCGCCCTGAGCTTCAGTTCGACCTGGACCCGTGGCCCGCTGGATAACTCTCCTGCCGCACCCATTGGTCAGGACATCGCGACATTGTTGTTCGGGCTTCCGACGGGAGGAGGCATCGACCGCAACGCTTCGATGGCCCAGACTTCCGGTTACCTGGGTCTGTTCATCCAGGACGACTGGAAGCTCACGAACAAGATCACCCTCAACCTGGGTCTGCGTTACGAGCTGGAGCAGCCGAACCATGAGCGGTACAATCGCACGAATCGGGGCTTCGATTTCAATGCAGAGAACCCGATCCAGGCGGTCGCCCGCGCCAACTACGCACTCAATCCTACACCTGAGATTCCAGCGAGCGCTTTTCGGACTGTGGGCGGGCTGGTGTTCGCCGGAGTAAACGGGCTCCCGCGCGGCTTGTGGAACACGGACGCGAACAACCTCGCGCCGCGGGTGGGGGTTGCCTATCAACTGCGACGGCATACCGTCGTTCGGGCGGGCTACGGCATCTTCTTTGAGGTGTTCGGCGGGGACCGCGTGCAGGTGGTGCAGCAGGGGTTCAGCGCCCGGACGAGCCTGATCTCCAGCCTGGACAACGGGCTGACCTTCCACGCCACGCTCTCGAACCCGTTCCCGGAGGGTCTGTTAACCCCCTTGGGGGCTTCCGGAGGCCTGAAGACCTTTTTGGGTCGTTCCATCACCGTGCTGTGGCCCGACCGCAAGCCGGGATACGCGCAGCGCTGGTCCCTCAACATCCAGCAGGAGCTCCCCGACCGCGTGCTCCTCGAGGTGGGCTACCTAGGCAACCGGGGCACGGGGCTCGAAATGAGTGAGGAGCTGGATCCCGTACCGGCCCGGTATCTCAGCCTCTCGCCAGTGCGGGACCAAGCCACGATAGACTATTTGAGCGCCGCATTGCCGAACCCGTTCTTCGGTCTTCCGGAGTTCGAAGGCAGCAGCCTGGCCGGAAGAACAGTCTCCCGCTCGCAGTTGTTGCGTCCCTATCCGCACTTCACCAGCATGACGGCGGCACTCAGCGCCGGGTATTCCTGGTACCATGCTCTGGAGGCGAAGGCCGAGCGGCGTTTCTCGCGCGGTTTCACCATCCAGGCAAGCTATACGTGGGCGAAGGCCATGGAGGCAACCTCGAAGCTGAATGCCACGGATCCCCAGCCCACGCACGCCATTTCCTCCTTGGACCGGCCGCAGCGATTCGCCGCCACGGGCATTTACGATGTGCCGTTCGGCAAAGGAAGGCGTTTCTTATCCAGGTCGCCGGGCTGGCTGAACGGGATTGTGGGCGCCTGGTCGGTCCAAGCCATCTATCAAGGCCAGAGCGGCGCCGCGATCGGCTTCGGAAACGTCATTTTCTTCGGCAACCTTCACGATCTCGTCCTGCCGCGCTCTCAGCGGAAGGTGGAGCGATGGTTCAACATTGACGCCGGCTTCGAACGGGACGCACGGAAACAACTCGGCTCGAACATCCGTACGTTTCCCTTGCGGCTGACCGGGTTGCGCCAGGACGGGCATAACAGTTGGGATATCTCAGTGCTGAAAGATTTCAGGATCACAGAGAAGATCGCATTCCAGTTCCGGGCTGAGGCCCAGGACGCCTTGAACCACGCGCTCTTCGGGGCGCCCAACACCACCCCCACCAGCACGCTCTTTGGGCAGGTCACCAGCAATGTGGGGGCTAACCAGAGGGTCATCACTCTCAACGGGAGGCTGACATGGTAAGTCGGTTGCTCGCGCTGGCCGCGACTCTGGCAGCGGGTTGCGGCGGCCAAGGAGGTAATTTCCGCGCGGCCGTGGTGAAGGCGGATATCACCCCGTCCGGCCCAAAATGGCTGGCCGGCTATCCGGCTCGACAGTCCACCGGCACACACGACCGGATCTGGCACCGGATCCTGGCGCTGGAGGGAGGCAGTACACAGTTCTTCCTCGTTGCTTCGGACCTCTGCCTGTTCTCACCCGCCGTTTATGACGAGGTGGCCGCGCGGTTGAAGGCTGAGGCCGGGATTGACCCGGTCCAGTTCTGGTGGGCCGTCACGCATACCCACTCTGCTCCCGAGGTCGGTCCTCACGGCTTGCCGAGATTGATGATGCCGGAGCGCTACAAACACGACTACGACCGGGAATACACCGCGTTCGTCCAGCGGTCATTGGTGGAGGGGGTCAAGGAGGCGCGAGCGAAGCTGGCTCCAGCGCGGTTAGGGGTGGGGACAGGATTCTCGGCAGCGAACATCAATCGGCGGGCGAGAGACGATCGGGGGCGGATTTCGCTGGGTTTGAACCCAGATGGTCCAGCGGACCGGCAAGTCGGTTTACTTCGGATCGAGCGTGCTGATGGGTCCCTGCTGGCCCTGGTGGCCAACTATGCGATGCACGGGACCGCGCTGGGACCCTCCAACCTGCTCATCAGCGGCGACGCTCCGGGCACCGTGACCTCCTACCTTGAGGAGAAACTGGGGGTCCCCGTTCTGTACGTGAACGGCGCGGCCGGGAACCTGGCGCCCATCTACACCGTACAGCAAGATTTCCGCGCCGCCCATATCACCGAATTCAACGTTCTGCTCGGAGATAGAATTCTGGCCGCCAACCGGGCAATCGGCGCGCTGACATCAGATGTGCAGTTGCGTCTCGGCGAACGGGTCGTCGAAACTCCCCGCAAGCCTGGTTTCGGCTGGGACGATGATCTGAAGGACTATCTCCGCAGCACAGCCGGAGCCGCCTTGGTGCGGGTTCCGGTGCGCTTCCTGGTCATCAATGACGACGCTGTGTTGTGGGCGGCGCCGGTCGAGCTGTTTTGTGAAATCGCGATCAACGTCCGGAACCGATCGCCCTTTCCGCATACGTTCTTTTTCGGCTATGTGAACGGATGGCTCGGATACTTGACGACGCGGCAAGCCTTTGCAGAAGGTGGCTACGAGCCTCGCACATCGCCGTTCACCGACCAGGTGGAGGAGGATTTGACCAGCGCTGTCCTGGCTTATCTCCAAGGTGCGGTAATGGCGAGCCGCTAAGTGTTCCAGGTTGCTCTCCCGGGCCGATGCGGAAGTGCCGTGCGAGGCGGTATTGCGAACTCGAAGCGAGGCCGGGGTCTGAGGGCGAACCCCGGCAGCGCGGTGAGATCCCGGTCTTCTGAGCGGTGCGTGCGCGGGCGGGGTGCGGCCAGGGCGCTGCGTGCCAACTCTATGTGGTGCTGGACGTTGCCGGTTCCCAGCAACGCTGGGCTGGGCGCTCGGTGCGTTAAAGTCCCGGAAAGAGTCAAAAAGTCCGCCTTCCGCCCGCCGCCCTCCGCATAGAATCGTACTGACGAGGGTGCCGAGCGCACCCCATAAAGGAGGCGTCAATGCTCAGAATCGCCCGTATGCTCGTGGGTTTGCTCTTCCCCTTGCTTCTGGCCGGTCAGTCCTTTACGGCGTCGGTTCGCGGTCTGGTGACCGACCCGACGGGGGCGGCCGTGCCCGGAGCCAAAGTGATCCTTAAGGACGTTGATCGCAACGTCCAGTACAAGACCGAGAGCGACGCGATGGGCCGGTATTCGCTGACCGCCCTGCCGGTCGGAACCTACATGCTGACGGCAGAGTGCCCGGGTTTTCAGACCTATCAGCGCAGCGCCTTCCGGCTGGAGGTACAACAGCAGGCGACCGTGGACGTGCAGCTACAGGTGGGAGCAGTGTCCACCAGCGTCCAGGTGGAGGCGGGCGCTCCCCTGTTGAACACTACGAGCGCGAACCTGGGCCAAGTGATCGAGAACCAGTACATAGACCGTCTCCCGTTGATCGCGCGTAACGTCTACCAGCTCGTGTATCTTGCTCCCGGAATTGTGGGATCAGCAGGATCACAAGTCGCCTCCGGCGCTTCTAATTTCTCGGCCGTCGGGACGCGAAATTCTACCGCCGAAATCATGCTCGACGGCGTCACCGTCACGGCTCCGGAGCAAAACGGCGGCATCAGCGCGGTCTATCACACGCCGTCGGTAGACGCCGTGCAAGAATTCAAGGTCCAAACCGCCTTCTTCAGTGCCGAGTTCGGCAACGCAGGGGGCGCCGTGATCAATATGGTCACAAAGACCGGCACCAACGCGCTTCATGGATCCGCGTACTGGTTCCGCAGAGACAGCGCCATCAGCGCCAACAGTTTCTTTTCCAACCGCGCAGGCACGCGAAAACCCAGTTCGCATCGGAACCTGTACGGGGGCACGGCGGGCGGTCCGATCAAGCGGGACAAGGCCTTTTTCTTCTTCGCTTATGAGCGAACCCCGCAGAAATCGCCCTACGCACAGACGGCCACCTTCCCGACCCCCCAGCAGCACCAGGGCAACTTCACCGATTACGTGACCAGCACGGGCCTGCCCATCGCCATCTACAACCCATTCGATACGTACACCAACGCAGCCGGCGAGATCAAGCGCCGCCCCTTCCCCGGCAACGTCATCCCGAAGTCCATGTTCGATCCCGTCGCGACCAAGGCCGCCTCGTACTATCCTGCGCCCACGAGGCCGGGCATCATCAACAACTGGTACGCCGAGGGCGTCACCACCAGCACCGACTGGCAAATCGAGGCTAAGGCCGATTACAACGTCACAGAGAAGGATCGCCTCAGCGCGCGCTACAGCCCCCGGCGCTCCCTGGCCGTGCGCCCCAATCTGTTCGGCGAGGGCAAGCCCGGCCTGCCGTGGGAAATCAAGCACATGCGGTCCAGTGCGGATAACGGCATGCTCGACTTTACCCGCACACACAGCCCCCAGACCGTCTTTAATGTGCGCCTGGGGGTTTTGCGTCCTGAAAACTATCACCGGCCCCTGGTCCCATTCGACCTCACGACTCTGGGCCTGCCGCAGTACATGAAGGACGCCTCGGATTACCCGGTATTCCCGCAGTTTCAGCCGGAGGGTTACACAGCCATCGGAGACGCCGGCTACACCTACATCGGCAACAGAAATGGGTCACGGCAGTTGCTGCCGAGCGTCACACATTTCGCCAGCGCCCACAGTCTGAAGGCGGGAATGGAATATCGGAGAAACTACCTTGATTATAACCAGTCAGCCTTCCCATCGGGAAGCTTTTCTTTCAGCCGCCAGATCACGAGAGAGGATCGTTTCACCGCCACGGACATCCAGGGGAACGGCTTCGCTTCGATGCTTCTGGGTTGGGGAAGCGGCAGCAGGTTCGATCACCGGCCGTGGACATTCAACCGGAACGAATACTATGCGGGTTATTTCCAGGACGACTGGAAGCTGACGCGCCGATGGACGTTGAACCTGGGCCTGCGGTACGAGGTCGAGAGGCCACACTGGGAGATATACTACCGGGAAAGCTACTGGAACCTCGACGATCCCTCGCCGCTTCAGGGAAAGGTTCCCGGGTTCGATTTGCGCGGGTTCTTCATGTTTTGCAACGAAAGGACGCCGAGCCCCTATAACGGGGACCACAAGAACTGGCAACCGCGCGTCGGCTTTGCTTTTGCGTTGGACGACAGGACGTCGGTACGCGCCGGCTATGGCACTTTCTTCACATTGTCCCGAGCCTCCACGAAGGGAACCCTGGGTGCGGGGTTCACTTCGATCAGCAGTGTGACGTGGAGTCTAGACTCGAATGCGACCCGCTACGCGACCCTATCCAACCCCTATCCGGATGGCCTTAATCTGCCGCCCGGCAACTCCTTGGGGCCGATGACCTTCATCGGACTGGATGCCGGGACGATCGTTCGTGAGAACGTGAAGCCGCGTTACGACATGTGGAATTTTTCGATTCAGCGCCAACTGTCCGGAGCGAGCCTTGTTGAGGTGACCTACATTGGCAACAAGGGGACGCACCAGTATTTGCCGGACGCAATCCTGAGCAGGCTGGCTCCGCGATACTGGTCGCTGGGACGCAACGAGCTGAATCGAATGGTGCCGAACCCGTTTTACGGTGTGATCACGGATGCCAGGTCCGTTCTGAGCCGTCCTACGACCCAACTCTATCGGCTTCTGAAGGCATTCCCGCAGTACGCGAGCGCCTCTCGGAGCGGATCCGAACCGACCCGGGGAGACTCGAACTATCACTCCGTCCAATTCCGTTTCGAGCGGCGGCTCGCCGGGGGATTGGCCATGCTGGCACACTACACGATCTCGAAGATGCTGGATGACTGCGCCAACGGCTCGACGAACTGGGACTGGCTGGGCGGGAGCGCTTACACACTCCAGGATTTCTACAATTTCCGGAACGAACGAGCGCTTGCGATTCACGATATTCCGCAGCGGCTGGTGGTCACTTTCAGCTACCGGCTGCCTGTCGGAGCGGGCAAATTGGTCGGAAGCCAGTGGTCTCGGCCGGTAAACGCGGTGCTCGGCGGGTGGGAGGTCAGCGGCTACGTGACTTTGCAATCTGGCGCTCCTCTGACGGTTACGCAATCGGGCGGCACGCTGTGGGACGCCACCCAACGTCCCGACCTGGTGGGGAACCCGGATCCGGGCACCTCGATGAGCGCGCGGCTCTACCGGTATTTCAATGAGGCTGCCTTCCGGCGGCCGGCTGCGGATACGCTGGGTACGGCGCCCCGCAACCTGAATTATCGTGCGCCGGGCACGCGTGCCGCCAACGTCGCCATGCACAAGGCTTTCGAAGTGCACGAGCGGATGAAACTGGAAGTGCGCGTGGAATTGGAAAACGTCACCAACACCCCCTGCTTCGGATTCCCGAACACCTCCTTCGGCAGCACAGCCTTCGGCACGATTACGGGCTACCGGGACGGCACGGGCCCCCGACAGGGGCAGTTTGCCGCAAAGCTGCACTTCTGAGGCGGATTCTCCGGTGGTGCGGAGGATTGTCGTCCCGCTGCACCGCAGCAGGAAGACGGTGCCCGCAGCGGCCCGGCGGGACCCTGGTATAATCCGGGCAGGGGCTGACGTTATGCTCGGCGCACCCGGCAGTGAGCTGCTGCGGCCTGGGGAAAGGCAACTGCTGGTCGAGCGTTTCGAGCAAGATTTGAGATTCTTTCAACTATTGTGCCTGCTGTTCAACCGGGGCTGCCCCATCCACAATCTGGATCTGGTTTGGGTCGAGCGGGAGCCCTCCGGCCGGATGGGGCGACGGCACCTGGGTACTACAGAGGCCCTGGCGAGTCCTTGGTCGCGCTTGCTGGGATTCGGTAGCGGGAATCCCCACCCGGCTTTCTGCAACCTCATCAACGACTATGGCCGACATGAGGCCGAATCCTGCGCGATTTCCGACAGGGAGGCCGAGGAGGTGGTTCGCAGAACCGGACGGACCCATGTATACCAATGTCGCTTCGGCCTGACCGACATAGCGGTTCCGGTTGTCGCGGAAGGGCGGCACATCGCTACCTTGTTCACAGGACAGGTCCTCCGCGAGCCGCCCAGCCGCGAGGCTTTCCTGCGGATCGCAGATTCGGTGGCCGATCTGAAATTCGTGGATGTGCAGCGGCTGGAGCAGGCTTATTGGAGCGTTCCGGTCGTCTCGGAGCAGGACATCCGCAACACCACGCAAGTCGTCGAAGCCTTTGCTGAGTACCTGGCCAGTTCCTGGCTCCGGCTGGCGGAAGTGGTTCGCGAGCAGCGTCGCCGAGACCGGGAAATCGATCTGGCCCGGAAGCAGTTCAGTTACCTGGCCTTGGAAGGGAGTGAACCTGACAGGAGAGAAGCTGCGGAGCTGATCCGCAAGCTCGGCTTCTCCCGCTCACCCAATCGGGTGCTGGTGGTCAAGGCGGACAAGCTGGACGGGAACCGCCAGGGAGCGACCTCCTTTGACCTGACGCTGACAGCCGCCTTGCAGGCCACCGAGGAGGTGTGCGACAAGGTGGGCAACGCGCTGGCGACGTGTCTCCCGTCCAGGGAGGTGTGCGTCTTTTTCCATGATCCCCCACAACCCGCCGATTGCAACGGCGATCTGTATGCGCGCCGCCTGGCTAACCGTGTGCTGGGCTCGATCCGAGAGCGGTGCGATTTGGTGGTTCGCATAGGGATAGGCAGCCGGCGAAGCGGTTGGCGAGGCCTCAGAGAATCCTACAAGGACGCCTGGACCGCACTGCTGAATTCCGGAGACCCGATCGCCCGGCACCGTAAAGCTGTCGTTTCTCTTAAACACTTCGCACGGGCTGCCCAGGAGATCGCACGACTGATGCTGGCCCACCGACTGGAGGAAGCGCAGGCGCAAGCCTTGTCCCTATTTGCCTTGGCAAGTCGGATTGGTACCTCGGCCGCCGATTCCGCCACCACCAAGGCGCTCCTGCGCTCCACGCTCGGGTCCATATACATGGCCGCAGGCAACTTGGGCTGCCAAGGCGGTGTCATCAACGCGCTGCACCAGCGCGCCCTGTCGGACCTGGATCGGGCCTCCAGCTTCCTGGAAGTCTATGAGGCTTGGCACCGCTCCGTCAGCGGAATAGTACAAGAGGTTCGCCTGCTTTACTGCGGCAAGCGGAGAAAGCTGGTCGAGCGTGCCTGCCGGGTCATCGAGCAGCACGTCGAAAGCAGAGCCATGCCGCATTCCATTTCCATCGCAAAGGTTGCCGTCGCACTGGGCGTTTCCCCGGGCTACTTGGGCAGGATCTTCAGGCAGACCACCGGCCGGACGTTCGAGAGGTTTGTGATGGAAAAACGCATCGAGCTGTCCAAGCGGATGCTGCTGGATCCGGTCAACAATATCTCCCAGGTGGCCGAACGCTGCGGATACAGCGATCCGAGCTATTTTGCCCGGGTCTTTCGCAGGCTTGTCGGTTGTTCCCCCAGCGAGTATTGCGCGAATCCGTGCCCTGCTCAGGAGCCCACCGCCCCTGAAGCTGAGGGTAGGGGTGAAACTGGAGCGGATCTCCCTGCCCCTTCGGCGGCGCTCGCCGCAGAGACGACCATCGAGGCCGCGGCCGGCCGAGCCCTGACGCGGCCGCATGTCACGCGCAACGAAGAGCAGGACCTTGATCGCACTGGCAGGCGCCCCTACGGCGTGTAGTGCTAGGCAGCCGCGGGGTCCCGGGGGAGGCCCCGGAGGCCACCCCCTGCGCTTGATTGCGGGCTGGTGCCCGCCACCCCTCAACCAGCCAGTCCTGCCCGGAGCACTTTGCGGAACGCCTCGATCACGTCCCGTTCGTCTCGCTCGGTAAGGCAAGAAGGTATTGCCAGCAAAATGCTGCGCGCAAAAAGCGAATCAGCGTAGGGGCAGGCACCTTTGCCATATTGGCGCGCCAAGCCCTCATTTTCGGCCAGAGTCCAGGGAAACCCCTGAGCGTCGGCACTCGCCCGCTCGACCAGGCTTAGATTGTTGTAATACAAGTGTAGACCCCACTCGGTCATCAATATGTTGCTGGTGCCCTGGGGCAGGGTCACCAGGCCCTCGGCGCGGAGAGCCTGGTTCACTCTGCCAGCCGAATCAGGGTCCCGGTAAATGGTGATCAGGAAGCAGCCGGTGTCACCCGCCGGATCCTGGATGCGCCGCAGGCCGACTTGGGGGAAATCCTCCAGCGCCTTCCTGATTCGGTACTTGCTGCGCTGCATGGCGGCGAGGATCGCTGGCAGCTTCCTCAACTGCACGCGAAGGATAGCCCCGCGGAGCTCGTCCAAGCGATAGCCCAGCCCCCACAGGCGCACATCCTCATCGCCCAAAAGAAGCCTGCCGGAAGGCCCCCGAGCGTAGCCGACGTCGTGGCACGCCACCGCCCGATGGTACAGCCTCTCCTGGTTCGTGACGACGCATCCGCCCTCGCCTGCGGTCATGTTCTTGTTCATCTGGAAGCTGAAAATGCCGATATCGCCGAAACTGCCAACTCTCCGCCCGCCGACGCTGCCACCCAGGCATTGGGCGCAGTCCTCCACCAGGAACAACCCGTGCCGCCGGGCAACCTCCAAAACACCCTGGACATCACCCGGCGCCCCGCTCATGTGCGCCATGATAATGCCCCGGGTGCGCTGAGTAATCCGACTTTCCACCGACGCGGGGTTCACCCCGAATGTCTCGTCAATGTCCGCCAGCACCGGGATCGCGCCGTGGTTCACCACCGCGGCCACAATGGACACCCACAAATAGGCCGGCACGATGATCTCCTGCCCCGGACCCACGCCCAGCGCGGAGAGCGCAACGTGCAAGGCACCGGTGCCGCTACTCACGGCCACCGCGTACCTCACCCCAACAAAATCAGCGAACTCCTTCTCAAAGCTTTCCACCTCGTGCTGAGGTTCCAGGCCGTAATAACGGAACAGGGAGCGCGAACGCAAAACCCGCGACGCCGCCCGTAACTCCTCCTCATCCATGTGATGAGCCCCGGGGAATTCCAGGGGCAACGCCGTGTTGCGAACCGGCTCCCCTCCGCTGATGGCAAGCTCTTGAAGTTTCTCAGTTTCCACCGTGATCTTCCTCTCGCTCATCTCAGCCCGCGATCAACACCAGCCTCCGTCCGCTGCCTTTTCACGTTTCATCGGCTTCCTGCTGCCCGCCGATCACCGCACCTCAAATCTGCCTTGAAGCCGAATTTGCTCGGAGGAACTCCCGATCATAACCCGAAAAGCTCCCGTCTCCACGCGGCGCACCATGTGCTCGTCGTAGGCAGCCAGCTCTTCCGGCGTCAGGTGGAACCTCACCATCTTTCTTTCGCCAGGTTGCAGGAAGACCTTGGCGAAGCCCTTAAGTTCCTTCACCGGGCGGGTCACGGAGCTCACTTCGTCGTTAATGTAGAGCTGCACGACCTCAGCTCCGGCGCGACCGCCCACATTGGCCACATCGAGGCTAACCTCGACAGTTCCATGAGTGCCCGCAGTTTCTGGAGCGATTTTCAAATTGGAATATTCGAATTGCGTGTAGCTCAATCCGTACCCGAATTCGTACAGGGGCGTGGCGGGCATGTCGGCATAGCGCCGCCGCAGCTTCGACGGCATGTAATTGTAATAAGCGGGCAGTTGACCGGAGTGACGCGGCACCGTGATCGAGAGTCGCCCGCTGGGGTTGTAATCCCCGAAGAGAACGTCCGCGACCGCTTCGCCTCCCCGCTCCCCGGGAAGCCAGGCCTCTACGATGGCCGGCACGCGTTCGGCAGCCCAGCGTATGGACAGCGGGCGGCCGTTAATGAGCACCAGCACGGTGGGCTTCCCTGTGGCGGCAACCGCCTTCAGTAACTCCTCTTGACGTCCGGTGAGATCGAGGCTGGCGACGTCATGGCCCTCGCCGTCGGTGGCGCGCGGCTGGCCCATGTGCCGTTCGCCCAACACCACGATGGCGACCTCCGCCGCGGCGGCGGCCGCTCGAGCTGCGGCGATTTGGTCCGGTTCGGGGTCGAGCACGTCGCACCCCTGCACGTAGCTGACCTTGGCGCCGGGGAGCTTGGCCCGCACTCCGGCCAGCACCGTGATTACGTCCTGCAAGACCTTCCGGGAGACGTAGTCACCCAACTGGTTGCGCCTGTCGTCAGCCAGCGGACCCACTACGGCCACCGATTTGAGGTCCTTACTGAGGGGCAACAGGTTCCCCTCGTTGCGCAGCAGCACGATTCCCTCGCGGGCGGCGCGCAACGCCAACTCCCGATGCGCAGGGCTATGCACTACCCGGACCGCCCGGTCGGGGTCCACATACGGGCGGTCAAAGAGCCCCAACCTCAACTTCTGTCGCAGGATGCGAGCCACCGCACGGTCAATGTCCGCTAGGGAAGCCTTCCCCTCCTCCACGCTCTCCCTCAGATCCTTCATGTAACCCGACTCATACGAGATCCCAACGTCCACGCCGGCCCGCAGTGCGAGCTGCCCCGCCTCCTTCTGGGAAGCAGCTACCCGCTCGTAGACCAGGGTGCCAATTCCTCCGCCTTCGCTCAGCACCAAACCCTGGAATCCGAGGCGCTCCCGCAGGATGTGAGTGAGGAGTTTGGTCGAAGCATGGGTCGGCACGCCGTCTATAGCCGGATATGTCGCCATCACGCCCAGAGCGCCCGCTCTGATCCCCGCGATCCACGGGGGCAGGAATACCTCCCAAAGCATTCGATCCGAGATGTGCATCGCGCCGCGCTCCAAGCCGCTGGCAGGTTGGCTTTGGCCCGGGTAGTGGCAAAGCCCCGCCACCACTTGATCCGGAGCGGACACGTCGTAGCCTTGGGCCCCCCGTACGATGGCCTCCGCTATGCGCGAACACAAGTACGGATCCTCGCTGTATCCCTCCTCGTTCCGCCCAAGCCTTGGATCCCGGTTCGGCTCCACCACGAGCGTGAATAGCTGATGGATGCCCACCGCCCGTGCCTCCCGTGCCGCAGTGGCATAGATCTCGCGGATCAGATCCAAGTTCCAGGTGCTACCCAGCGCCAAACCCTCCGGGAAGATCGTCATTCCTGCGCACATCACGCCGTGCGTGCCCTCTTCCGTTTGCAGCAAGGGAATGCGCAGCCGAGTCCTCTCGAGAGCGATGCGCTGGAGCTCATTGAAAAACTCGGCCTGCTGCCGGGGACCCTCTTGCAGCACGTTGTCGGCCAGGGTGAAAAACCCGCCCAGCGGTCCCAGCTCCTCCGTGTAAACGCCCTCGGCCAGACGGCGGCACGCTTCCTGCTTGGTGCGAATATCGGTACCGAGCTGCCTCAGGTACACGCAAGGCATGTTCATCTGTCCGATCTTTTCCTTCAGAGTCATGCGTGCCAGCAAGTCCTCAATACGCCGCTCGAGCGGCTGGCCGGGGTCCAGGTACAAAGGCCTTTCGGGGCCCTGCGAAGACCGGGCGCCAAGGAAAAGGCCGGAGCCCCCGGTCGCCAACAGAAGGCAAAGGACGCCCCACCTTAACGCCTTCCCGATTCTCCCAACTCCGCAACCAGAAAACGAATCATGTGTCCGCACGCTGAACGTCCTCCCTAATTCTTCTGAGACCGACCCGCCTCGTGGCCGGACCGCCTCCAGAAATCTCTCACCACCGCAGCCGGCCGCCGAGTGTGATCACTCGCTGGCCTCCGCGCACCGTGCTCGTCACCTGACCGAACAGGCTGCTGGTCGGGCTGCTGTTAGGTGGACTGAACATGGCGTGGTTCAGTGCATCCTGTGCCTCCGCCCGCAGTTGAAATTTGAGCTTCTCGGTAATGGGAAAATCCTTCAGAATCGAGAAATCCCAATTGTTGTAGCCGTCGGCCCGCAAGCCGGTCAGACGCGACGGGAAGGTTCTTATGTTCGAGCCAAGCTGGCGGCGTGAATCCCTTTCGAACCCGGCGCCCGTATTGAACCAACGTTCCACCCTACGCTGGGAGCGGGGCAGCACAATGTCATGGACATCGCCCATGAAGATGATGTTTCCAAAGCCGATTGCCGGGCCGCTTTGGGCCTGATAGATTCCCTGGAGGGACCACTCCCCGAACGCATATCTGAGCCAGCCTGACGCGGAGGAGAGCCAGCGCCTCCCGCGGCCCAACGGAAGCTCGTAGATGAAGCTGGCAACCAAGCGTTGCGGTCGGTCCGTCCCGGATATCACATGCTCGGGATACGGATCCGTGCTATTCAGCTTCCCGGTGGCCTCCATCCATTTCGACCACGTATAGACCGCCTGCACAGTGAGGCCGCGCGTCATGCGCTTCTCGGCACGCACTTGCAGAGAATGGTACCAGGAGAAGCCGGAGTCGAGCGTGGTGCTGATGCCCGTGAAGTGCGGGTAAGGAAGCAAGAGCTGCGAACGGGAAACGGTCTGCCCTTGCAGGGAGCTGCCCACAAACTCCGTCATTCCGTAGAACGGATTGGTAACCGCCGCGCTGAGGTAATCGATGGTCGCCTGATCCCGCACCGGCGACCGGCTCAAATAGTTCCTGGGAACCACGTCGAAGTTCTGACCCATCGCCAGGCGCACTCCCCGGCTCGACACGTAGGCCACATCGAGCAGCACGCGGGACGGGAATTCCCGCTGCACGCCCAGACTCCAACGTTGAACGTACCCTGGGCGCAAGTCGGGCCAAAAAAAGCTGACCGATCTGCCCAGGAACGTCCTCAAGCCGAGCGAGGCGCCGGCCGGCTCGAGAATCCCGTCCGGGAAGGGATCCGCCAGGGTGGCTCGGAAGGTCACGCCGCGATCCAGGCTCGGCACCATGCTGGTCCGCTGACTGAAACCTTGTTGAACGGGATAGTACCGGTCCGGCCCCATCGCCTCGAAGAAGATGCCGTACCCGGCCCGAATTACCGTCGAGGAGCTCAACTGATAAGCAAGGCCCACACGCGGCAGGAGGTTCCCATAGTTCCCGTTCCAATAACCACGTGCGGTACCATCCACGCCGGCGAAGCGCAATCCCCCCAGGGTACGGAAGGTTTGCACCGAAACCTCGGGGATAGGACTTTTAGCGTAATTGCTGCGAGCTGCTTCTTCGATGGGGTTGGTCGCGCCGAAGTCGAAGCCGCGGTTGAAGCGGTTATATCGCTCCGTGGTGGGGCGCTCCAGTTCGTACCGCAACCCCAAGTTGACCGTAAGGCGCCGCAGCACCTTCCAGTCGTCGTGGAAGTAGAGCGCCAGGTACTTGTTCTCCATGGCCCCGGAGGCATTGCGGTCAATGTAGCCGCCGCTGGGCAGTCCCAACAGAAATGCGGCGAAGCCCTGCCCGATCGGGGCCGCCGGCGAGGCGTCAGTGGGACCTCTGGTCCAGGTGGCATCGAAAGTGAAACCGGGCGAGACGTATCCATAGTCGGAGTTGTTCCTTTGATTTATTCGCGACTCGGCGCCGAACCGCAGGCCATGACTCCCCCTGTTGTGGGAGACGTTCCCCACTACGGTGTAGAGATTGGCCCTGTACCAGCCGCCCGTGGGTCCTGAGACAGTGTCATAACCGCTGATCGTCAGCGTCGGCGGAGCGGTGAGACGCCGGTCCAGCTTGCTGACCAGCGAGGCGGGAAACCCGGCCGCCGCCAGGTCATACCCCACGCCTTCTACCACGTCCTTGTAGTTGTTTCGCATGCATCCCAGGCGGATCTCAACGACTAAGTCGGGTCGGGGCGTAATCACATTGCTCAGGGAGACAAAGAGGTCCTGCTCGCGGTAGTGTCCGGCGAGCGCGTCGGATTGGAAGCCGCTGTAGGACTGCCAGGGGGTGTTTTCTCTCGGGCGCACGATGGTTGTGAACAGGCGGTAACTGTCGTTGACCACGTGGTCCAGGCGAAGGCTGACGTTTCGCTGGTTGTTGCGGTCTACGGGGCTTCCAATGTAATTGCCGGAGCCGTCCGCGCCACCGGTCGCTGTCGGCAAAGGGACGTACTCCATCAGCTTTCGTGCCATGGGAACGATGCGGCTGGCGGGAATGATATTGCCCGGGAGTGGTTGCCGGCTGGTCCTCCCGCCGGCGGCGGGCGTGATGGTGCTCGGATCGTAGATCTGGTACTGCGAGCCGAGCGCCAGCAACGCAGAGAAATCACCCGTCCGCTGGGCAAGAGTCGGGACGGTTTTGGACGTTACGCCCGGCGTGTAATGCTGGATGTACTTGTCGTAGCCGAAGGTCCAAAAGGTGCGGTTGCGCCCGTCGTAGACCTTGGGAAGGAAGACGGGGCCGCCGGCGGTCGCCCGATAACGGTTCATGTGTCTGGGCGGGAAGGCCGCGTCAATCTTTTCCTGTGTGACCGGGCCGGTGCTGAGATCGTAGATCCGTTTGTTGACGAAGAACGGGCGGGTAGCCAGCGGGCGGCCATTGTAGGAGTAGGCCAGTACCCCGTGCGGTTCGTTGGTGCCGCCCTTGGTCACGATGTTGACCTGGGCGCCCGTGAAGTGCCCCGCCGACGCATCGTACACCGCGCTCTGAACACGGAACTCCTGGACGACCTCCGGCATGGGCTCGTACTGGATGACCCCGTACGATTTCAGATTGGGCATGCCGTCCACAAGGAACTCGTTCGACCGGTTCCCGACGCCGCTGGCGGCCTGCCCGCTGTTTTGCTCCGGCTCGTTGGTTCCCCAAGTTGCGGTGGGCGGAGTCGTGGCGACTACCCCGGGCGTAAGCTGCACGAGGTAGATGACGCTGGCGCTCGGCATAGGCAAGTCCTCAACGCGCCGGCGGTCGATCACTTGGCCCAGGCTGGCGTTGGCCGCCTCCAGGATGGGCGCCTCTTCGCTCACAGTGACGCTCTCGGTCAGCACGCCCACCTCGAGAACGACGTCAACCGTCAGGACGTCGCCCACGCGCAACTCCATCGGCCCGCGTTCATAGCGCTTGAAACCCTGCATTTCAACGGTGAGCCGGTAGCGGCCCGGAACGAGGTTGCGGATGTCGTAGCGGCCCTGGGCGTCAGTGACCCCGCGACTTACGATGCTGGTTTCGGCGCGCGTGACACGGACACTGGCGCCGACCACCAGAGCTCCGCTGCCGTCTGCTACGGTACCTGTGATGCGGCCGTACGGGTCCTGAGCCAGCAGACATGTGGCAGCAATGTAAGGCAGCAACATCCTCTGCCCGCGCATCGGCTGACCTCCCTGCGGGAGCAAGGCCCCCTCGAGCTCCGCACAGGAGCCGGCGATAACCTCGCTCCCGCCCGAGGTTAGCACTCCCTTCCCGAGGAAAGACACGGGAATCTTCGGTTATTTTGGGTACTTTATCGCCCCGTCGGCTAGCAGAAGCACCGCATCTCCGCCCGGCCGCCTACCGCAGGGTCCGAGGGTTGTCAAGGACGGGCTCGCCTCAGAACCCAAACTTCCGCCCGTCCCCGGCTGGCTCGGCCACCGAGCCTCAGCTCACCGGCCATCCGCATGCGACAGCGCCGCCTCAGAGCGAGGCGACCGGCTCCACGACGGCGTCGCCGTTGCGGAACGCTTCCTCGCGCGGCTGCACGCCTAAACCGGGCTCTTCGGGGGCGGTAACGTAGCCCTCGGCCGGCGCAGGGACGTTTTCGATGAAGCGCGGATACAGGTCGTTGTACAGATGAAAAACGCTCTCCATGATGTAGAAATTCGTCGTCGCCGTGGCCACATGAATCGAGGCCAGCCACAGAAGCGGCCCGCCTCCTGTGTGAGGCGACGTGGGTAATTTGTATGTGTCGGCCATGTCCGAGATTTTCTTGGCCTCGGAGATCCCCCCGCACCATGTCACGTCGTACATCACGACATCAACCGCCCGGGCTTCGAACATCTCGCGAAACCGGAAGCGGGTTGCCAGCCTCTCGCTGATGCAAATCGGCACAGAGGTTTCGCGAGCCAGGATGGCATAGGCCTCCAGATTGTCGGGCAACATCGGATCCTCGAGGTACATGATGCCGTAAGGCTCCACAGACCGGGCTATTTGAAGGGAACACGGCAAGTTCCACCGGCTGCTCAGGTCCAGGGCGATTTCCATTTCATCGCCGGCCACCCTGCGAATGCGCTGTATGGGGCCCAGGCAACGCTTCAATTCAGCCTGCGTAATGAATGTGCCGCCATATCGAGCAGCGGGGTCCGCGGGGCTGCGGTCATATGGGTAGATCTTTATCGCTCGGATGTTGCGCTTGAGTAAGAACTCGGTGATTTTCTCGATGTCGTCGGGCTCACGCATTCCGTAGACCGGCCAGCCGTTGATCGTATTGTATACTCGGAGCTTATCCTGGGCTCTGCCGCCCAGCAATTTGTAGACAGGCAGGCCACAAGCTTTCCCCAGGATGTCCCACTGCGCCATGTTGATCGCGGTGAGCATGCGCAGGTCGGCGCCTCCGACGGGCCGGTAGGAGATGCGATAGTAAACCTCCTGCCAGAGACGCTCGATCTGGGTCGCGTCGCGCTTCAGAATCCATCCAGCCATCTCCTTCAGCGCGCCCAGGTGCCACTCGTGGCCGGGGTACGACTCGCCGATGCCCACCAGCCCGCCGTCGGTATGAAGGCGGACCCAAGTCCAGTTGGGAGCTATTCCCTGCACGCGCCGCTCAGCATTGAACCGGACGGCCTCCACTTTTGTAATCCTCAACGGACCTACCCCCGCCGCTGCCCGTTGCGCCTCTCGCGACTCGAGGCTCTGCGGAAAAGCTAACGGGAAGCCGCCCACTGCCGCTGCCAGTAGGGACCTCCTTGAAATCCCGGATGAATTCATGTGCTCCTCCCACGACAGAAACGCCATCGCCTCTTCCAGGCGCCGCTTGAGCCGCCAGGCGCCCACGGCGCGCTACGGGAGCGGCACCGCCTGCCGCTCGATGTACTCCTGGACCTTCGCCCTTGCGGAATGCCTGCGGTCAACATAGTAGAAGCGCTCCGCGAAGGCGAGGCCATACGGACGGCCGTGCTCGCGGTCCTTGTCTAGCAGGAAATGCCGAATGTATTCGCGGTCTGCCGTCCGGTCGTCCTGCCCCAGCAGGGCCAAGCGCTTGCCCTCCTTCGAGAGCCGAGACCGGAGTCGGGAGCCTTCGCCGCCTCCCCCGTACGCCTTGCATTCCGCAATGGCAGCAATCTTGTTCTCAACGAAAGAGCCGATGTCCACCACCCGGTTGAACGGCTGGCCGGGCCGAGCACAAAAGTAGTAGCACTCCCGCACCTGACGCGGTTCGATTCCGGCCTCGGCGTGCTCTGGGAAATCGTTGCGCATGGCGCACATCCAGGAGGCCTCCTCGACCACCCGCCCGGTCACCCTATGGTCCGGATTCTCGTCCCACAACCCCCACGGATTGAAGGAGACCACGGTGTCAATTTTGAGCAGTCGGAAGAGCAGAATCAGCCGTCCGCGCAGCTCGAGCTCCGAGATCGCGTCCATTTCGTGGTCCTGGTAGTACAGGTCGAATACGTCCTTGAAACCGAGAACGGCAGCCATGCTGCGGTGCTGCGCCTCGTTGTCCCTGATATTCGTGGCCGGGCCGCCCTCGCCGCGCTTCTCGTCATTCGTCGTCCGGATCAGATAGCCGATGTAACCCTCCCGCATGAGCTTGGCGCAAAGGCCGGCGCCGTAATACGGCACGTCGGTGACGTGGGCGTGCACGGCTGCAAAAACCTTGCCTCGGTGAGGCTGCCCCGGATGGTCCCTCTCAACGACCGCAGGTTCGCTGTCATCGCCGAACATCTCTGTTTCTCCTAGAGGGGCACGGCATGCCTTTCCACATAGGCGCGCACGTTTTCCCGATAGTCAGGAGGCGGGCCGATATACCGGAACGCCTCCGCATACGCCAGACCGAACCGTTCTCCCAGACGCCTCCACGGCTCCATAAGAAACTCCTTCACGTATTGAAAGTCGGCCGTGGCGTCGTCCTCACCTAACAGCGGCAGGCGCTTGCCCTGGGCGGCGAGCTCTCGCCGCAGGCGAGACCCCGCCGCTCCGGCGGGGCCTTTCCCCCTGTTGGCGACGTTGCTCCGCACCTTATGGTCTATGTACGAGCTGATGTCCACGATCCGATTCACCAGGTTGTGGCCTTCGGGAGAGCGTGCGTGGTAGTACTTTTCCCGTATTCTGGCCGCCCGCAGCCCGGCCTTGTAGTGCTCGGGATAGTCCTTAGCGCCCGCCGCCATCCAGCAAGCCGACTCTACCGCCCTGCTCACAACAAGATGATCC